>Ga0209014_10001069_pt1 | contig 16290 bp, 15 predicted proteins | sample BarGraNGADG00212_FD_184491 | JGI IMG/M metagenome (GOLD analysis project Ga0209014, IMG submission 184491) | Arctic peat soil microbial communities from Barrow, Alaska - Barrow Graham LP Ref core NGADG0002-212 (SPAdes) (version 2) | ecosystem: Environmental > Terrestrial > Soil > Wetlands >...
ATAAACCGTGTCGAACGTGTCGTTATAGAGACGGGCGAACCACGCCTCGTCGCGGCATTCAACGTCGGCCCGGGCGTTGCCGACCGCTTCCTTCGCCTGCCAACCAGCTGTTGCGGGACCGGCCAGGGCCAGCGTGGTCATCGGTCGGTAGCGCTTTCGCAGCGCTCGTTTCCCCTGCCGCTAACTCGCGGGGCAACCCTTTGGAAGCCCCGCGGCCTGCGTGCCGAGCGACGCGCCGCAACCCTTGTCTCAGGTGTTAAAACATGACCGAAAGTCTTGTCGTACATTCGCTCTGCCAATTTATCACCTCGCCAGACCAATTTTTGTGGAATCTTCCCAATTAAGTACTGTCCCGTAGACGGCAGCATGCCCACCGATGTGACGGCAGTGATAGCCCCTTAATCCGTTTTTCGTGCGTATTTCCCGTTTATTGGTGGTCGCACGCCGAGGGGCCGGTCCCGGACTCCTGTCGGTGATGCCATCACGTCTTTCGCGTGGCCCCCAACCATGGTGGCACTATCGACGCTCCGCCCCCGTACAATCGAGCGGCCGTGCCGCTTTCTCCGACCGCCATCATGGAACGCCTCGCCGGCCTCTACGGCGCCCCCGAGCACGTCCCCCATGGCGACCCGGTCGCGGAGCTCGTGCTCACGGTCCTCTCGCAAAACACCGCCGATTCGAACAGCGGCCGGGCATTTATTCAGCTCATGCGCCGCTTCCCATCGTGGGACGCATTGTCACGAGCTCCCACCGCCGAGGTCATCGCGGCCATCCAGATCGGAGGCCTTTCCCAACAGAAGGGGCCGCGCATCCAGCAGATCCTGCGCGCCGTCGAGGAACGGTCGCCCGCCTGGGACCTGTCCTTCCTCAGAAGCGTGCCCCTGGAGGAGGCGCGCGCCTGGCTGCGGGCCCTCCCGGGCGTCGGCCCCAAGACGGCTGCCTGTGTGCTGCTTTTCGCACTCGGCCTCCCGGCGATGCCAGTCGATACCCACGTCGAGCGCGTGGCCAAGCGGCTCGGGCTCATCCCTGCGAAGCTCACCGCGGAACATGCGCACTCAGCCCTGGAGGCGCTGGTCGCACCCGCCGACTACTACCGGTTCCATATGCTGCTCATCAAGCACGGGCGGCGGCTCTGTGATGCCCGTCGACCCCGTTGCGGCGAATGTCCCCTGGCCGCGGACTGCCCAGCTAGCCCTTCCGGGGCCCTGCCGTAACGTCCTCGAGCTCTTCGTCGTCCACGTACTCGAAATCATCGTCGAAGTACTCGTAGTCCTCCTCGGCCGCGGCGAGCGCCGGGATGCGCCGTTCGGCCAGCCGGAAGGCCCAGGGGCTCACCGCGAACAGGCCCCCCAGGACAGCGAGGATCGCGAAATTCCGCACAACCACCAGCAGCAGCGAAGCAGCCACCGTACGCAGGTCGGCAACAAACGGGTCAGCGCCACCAAGGTGACCAATGCCGATGCGAACGAGGGTGAACAACACCGCCCCCGGAACAGAACCCACAAGCAACCCAACCCCCAGCGCTTGCAGCCGTCGCTGGTACCCCTGCTGGCTCACCATCAGCAGGGCCGTGACAAGCGCCAGCACAACCCCGAGTGCAAGCGTGGCGTCCGTTGCGCGGGAGTGACTGGCAGCCGAGAGCTGTCCCGTCGCGAGCCGAAGGATCCCTTCAGCCGACAGGAGGGAAAGAGACTGGTGCCCGGTACGATCAAAGGCGCCCAGTCCTTTCGTGTACACGATTGCTGCCGAGCGGCTCAGGATCAGCGCGCGGAGGTCCTTCACCGGAAGGTTCGCCGCCTCGCTCTGCGAAAGTTCCACCGACAGGGGATACCCCGGGACCGCGAAGGCCGGCTGGTCGGTGGTGGTGGACATCTGGCGGATGGCCGGCAACTGCTCGGCAAGGACGACATCAACCTCCGTCACGGAAGCGATGCCATTCTCTAGGACATGCTGCGCGGGCCCGGACGCCGTGGCCTGCCGCGCGCTAAGCGCGAGCCCAAACCAGAAGAGCACAAATCCGAATCCAACCGTGAGAAACACGACGCGCTGTCGCCGCGAGTGAGACTCGAAGTCAGCGTATAGCCGTTCTCGGGCTCGGAAGTCTGGCTCGTGTCTGTCCTGCATCGCGAAGGGAGTCTATCCCAACCTGACAACGATGGTGCCGGCGAGGCGATCGTGCAGGGTACGCCGTCTCGAATCGAATGCCGCCATCAGAAAACCAAGGGTGGTGACCACGAAGGCAACCGCGATGGCCGCGGCCGCCACCGGAGTATCACTTCGCAGCGCGTACGCCACCGCGATTCCCATCACGAGGACGAGCACATAAAGGAGCATCCCGACCACGCGAGCGCAGGAGCCAAGCACTCCCAGGGGACGCCCATCGGAGCGGATAACCATGATTTGCATGACCGCCGCTCCCACCGTCTGGCCCTTCCAGGCCAGACCGACAAAGAAGTACAGGAATATCGCAGGCCCGATCGAAACAACGCAGACCCAGAAGATGTTGATGGCCGTCGCCGACGGGTCGACGCGTTCGAAATTCGAAGAAATGAGGACCACAACCGCGCCAGCCGAAATGAGCAATGACGCAATGATGAAGAGTACCAGCAGGTCGAGGGCACCAGCCGCCACCCGTCCCTCAAAAGAGGCATGGCGGATGCTCGGAGCCGTGCGGGAACCTCGCACATGGGCCCGTGGGGTGGCACTTTCAGCGGTCATGATGCTCTTCGCATTCTATGGCGACCCCGGTAATGGCATAGGCACAGCGCGCAGACGGCGGCTTTGGAGTGATACCAGTATGCTTCTATCATGCCGTTCCCGCCGCGCCTGGTGCCTGCCGCCGGTGAGGTTGAATACCTTGACTGGCACCCACGACCGTGGCTCCTCGGTTTCATTGGCGCACTTGTGCTCGGCATCTGCCTCGGCGGCAGTCTGCTTCTCCTCTGGCCTCGCGGGTGGCTCGCGCCATACGAGTACCACCTCTGGCGCTGGGAAGCCGACACCGTTCTCGGCAACGTCTTCGCCCGCATCGGGATCGGCCCAGACCCGGTCCCGGCAGCCAGCGAAGCTGCCTTGCGGAGCTACTTCAAACTTACCAGCGAACTCCGGGCGGCCGAAGATGCCCCATCACCCGATCCGGCGCTCATCGACACCCTCACCAACGAGCGGTCGAACTACAGCAACGATGTCGAGCGCGTGCTCGAACGCTACATCACCGAGGCAGTTACATCAGCGGGCCTCGACCGTGAACTGCCTCTCTTCTCCGGGGTCTCACTCACGTGGCCGCCGGTCGATTTCAAGCTCATCACCCCCCCGCAGCTCCTGGTGCTCTCACGACGAGACAAGGTCGTGCGGTCGGGGGACACCCTTCTCCGGAGCGGACTCACGCTCCAGCAGATCGAGAACATTGAGGCGAAGTCCGACAACTCCACCTACGTTTCCATCGTGGTACCTATCGGCGGCCTCGCCGCCTACCCCGCGATCGTTGAAAGCGACACTTCCTACGACGCGCTGGTCGACACGTCATCGCACGAATGGGTCCACCACTACCTGGCGTTCTTCCCCCTGGGGCAGCAGTTCTACACGGGCCCTGAGGGCGAGACCCTGAACGAGACCACCGCGAATATCGCGGGCCGCGAAATCGGTAACCTGATCCGCAAGGCGCACCCTCTCACCCTGCCAGCCGGAGCCGACGGAAACACACCTGCCGGGCCGGCCCCCACCGTGGACTTCTCCGCCGAGATGCAGAAGCTCCGTCAGCAAGTGGACGCGCTGTTATCGGCCGAGAATATCAGCGGCGCCGAGCAGGCGATGGAGGACGAGCGACAGTACCTCGACGCCCACGGCATCACCATCCGCAAGATCAACCAGGCGTACTTCGCGTTCTACGGGACCTACGGGGATACAGCGCAAGCTTCGAGTCCCATCGGACCGAAGGTTGAGAAGGTCTGGTCGCTAACGAAGGACGTCGGGCTTTTCCTGGAGGTCATGCGTGATGTGACAAGTGAGCATGACCTGGACATTGCCATTCAGCGCCTGACGGCTGCTTCGAATGGGTAGCAAATGACGTTGGCTGGGGACGGAGGAGTCGAACCCCCACATACAGATCCAGAATCTGCTGTCCTACCATTAGACGAGTCCCCAGCGTGTTCGCAAGATTAGCATGCTGTGGCGCGACGCTCCACGGACCACTGCCTTCCTGCCCCACGAGAGCCCGAGATTCCTGCTGGCTTTTTGGATCGGAAAGAAGGTAAGCTTGTTGATAGGCAACCGCGTTCCATCGGCCTCCTCTAGAGAGGCATTCTCACTGGTGCTCGATGACCGTAGGGATCCTGGAATTTTTTTGGAGGTCGTCGAGTGCCGTTCACCGACAAAACCCTGACCTGTGCTGATTGTGGAAGTCCGTTCACATTCACGGCAGGCGAGCAAGAATTTCATCAGTCCAAGGGGTTCACGAACGAACCTCGTCGCTGCCCAACCTGCCGTGCTGCCCGACGTAGCGACGGTGGCGGTGGCGGTGGCGGCGGCGGCGGCTTCAGCCGCGGCGACCGCGAGATGTTCAGCGCAACCTGTGGCAGCTGCGGCAAGGAAGCGAAAGTTCCCTTCCAGCCCCGTGGTGATCGCCCCGTCTACTGCAACGACTGCTTCCAGTCGCAGCCCCGCACCAGCGGTGGTTACGGCGGCAGCAGTGGTGGTGGCAGTCGCGGCGGTGGCGGCGGCTACGGTGGTGGTGGCGGCGGCGGCTACGGCGGCGGCGGCGGCGGAAGCCGCGGTGGCAGCGGTGGCGGCGGCCGACGCTGGTAGGCCCGGGTCAACTCACTGACCTGGATTTGAAATGAATGAAGGCCGTGTGCAGTTATGCACACGGCCTTCATTTTGCCAGTCACATGGGCTTAGGCCCGCGAATGTTCCAGCCGTGCCCGGGCGGCACGAAGCCGATGAAGGGCTCGCTCGCGCCCCAGCAGGACCATCGAGTCAAAGAGCGGAATCCCCTGCGGCACACCCATCTCCGCGACGTACAGCACAGAGACGAACTTCCGAAGCTTCATACTCAGGGGCTGTTCGAGCCCGCGCACGGCAGCCTCGACGAGGGCCTGCGACCACTCGGCCGCCGGTATCGCATCGAGGGCTACGAGCGCAGCATCGACGACCTGGCGCGCCACTGAAGGATCGCCGCCGACGCGCTCCGCAAGGAGCGCCGGTACATATTCCGGGGCGTCGGTCCCAAACAGGAACCCGACCATCGGAGCGATCTGGTCGAGCCTCGCCACACGCTTCCTGAGGAGCGGGGCTACCTCGGCAACAAAGTCCGCCGCGATCGGCCGAGGAACGGCGGCGTCGAGCTGGCGTTCGCACCAGTCGGCGATAGTCGCGTGCCAACGCGATTCGTCCATTTCACGGATGAAGTGTCCATTGAGGAAATTGAGCCTCTCAATGTCGAACATCGCAGGATTCGGGACCACGCGATCGATGGTGAAGCTCGCAGCCAGCTCTTCCCGCGTGACGATCGAGGTCTTGTCATCCAGAGACCAGCCCAGGAATGACAGGAAGCTAATCATCGCCTCTGGCAGATAGCCATTGGTGCGGTAGTCCATGACCGAAGTGTCGCCACTCCGTTTGCTGAGCTTCTTGTGGTCAGTTCCGAGGATCAGCGGGAGATGGACCCAGGCAGGCGGCTCCCAGCCGAGGGCCGCATAGAGCTGGATGTGTTTCGGGGCGCTGGAAATCCACTCGTCACCCCGGATGGCGTGGGTGATCTCCATCTCCGTGTCATCGACGACAACGCCGAGGTGATAGGTCGGGAAGCCATCCGACTTCAGCATCACGAAGTCGTCCTGGAGCACGTTCTCGAAGACGACATCGCCCCGCACGAGGTCGTGGAGGACGGTGGTGCCCTCACGATCCATCTTGAAGCGAATGACGAAGGGTTCCCGCTTCGCGCGGTCAGCCGACACCACGGGTGCGATGTCGCGGCAGAGACCGTCGTATCCAGGAGGCTGCTTCCGCGCTGCCTGTTCCGCACGCATTGCATCGAGACGCTCAGAAGTGCAGAAGCAGCGGTAGGCGTGCCCATTTTCCACGAGCGAATCCGCGGCCTTCTGATACAGCGGCAAGCGGTGCGACTGAAAGTAGGGCTCATGAGGACCGCCAACGCCAGGTCCTTCATCCCAATCGATGCCGAGCCACCGAAGGCTCTCGCAAATTGCATCTACCGAGGTCTCGACGAAGCGGTTCCGGTCGGTGTCCTCGATCCTGAGGATGAACTGACCGCCGTTGGCACGCGCGAACGCCCAGCTGAACAGGGCAGAGCGAATATTGCCGATATGCGGATCGCCGGTTGGGCTGGGCGCGTAGCGTGTGCGGACGGTCAAACTGGATCCTTCGTGCGGACAGGCGGGTTCGGAACCGAGTAGGGCGCGGCCGGGCTATCGGCGCCCATGACATGGATGGCTTCGAGCATATCGGTCGGAAGCGGTGCGGTCACAGCGAGGGAACCGCCCGCGGGATGCGGCACCACCAGACGCCAGGCGTGCAAGAGGTGACGGGTAGCGCCGGCCTTACCGTAGATCCGGTCGCTGCTGACAGGGATGCCCACTGCAGCCAGGTGGACCCGGATCTGGTGGGTCCGGCCGGTGAACGGGTGAACGAGAAGGAGTGCCTGGTCATTACCGCGCGCGAGCACTGAGTATTCGGTGCGGGCAGCTCGCCCGCGCCGAGAGATCGCCATCCGCGTGCGGTCGCCCGGGTGGCGGCCGATGTCGGCTTCCACGACAGCGCGGTCGCGCGCCGGCGACCCGTCGCAAATCGCGACGTACTGTTTGTCGGTCTCCCTTTCCGCGAAAGCAGCGCTTAGGGCCGCCTGCGCGGAGGGGGTCTTCGCCATGATCAGTACCCCGCTTGTGTCCTTGTCGAGCCGATGGACAACGCCAGGGCGCTCAGCATCGAACTTCGCAGCCTCGGAGGGGTACCGCTGAACGAACCATGTGGCAACGGTCGTCGACAGGTCGCCCGGCCCGCCGTGAACGGCAATCCCGGCGGGCTTGTTGATGACGACGACCTGGTCGTCCTCGTAGAGAACGGGGAGGTCGATGGGCGCGGCAGCCGACAGGTGGTCAACCGGGGGTATGGATAGATCCAGCTCGTCCCCATCGGCAACGTGGACGGATTTCCGCACCGTGTTGCCATTCACCTGCACCCGCCCATCCGCGATGAGTCGCTGGATCCGAGCGCGGCTCAGATCTGGACAGGCGGCCGAAAGGACTGCATCGATCCGGCCGGAGCCGGCGGCAATCAGGTGGCGAGCGTCGAGTTCCCTGATGGCTGTTTTGTCATCGCCCATATGAGTAGAAGTACACCAATCGTTATCGCAGAGTCAGCAACGTTGAACGCCCAGAAGTAGGGCAGATGGATGAAATCGACCACTTCGCCATTCACAACGCGGTCAATGAGATTGCCGGTGGCTCCCCCGAGCATCAATGCAAACCCGATTCGCATGATCGGGTGAGCAAACCCCGGGTTGAACAAGTAGACCAGGACGGCTCCCACGCCGACCAGGCTGGTGATCGCGAGCAGCGGACCCGCTCCCTGGAAGCTGCCGAACGCCGCCCCGCTGTTGGTGAAATGGACGATCCTGATGGGCCAGCTGGCGGAAGGCCATGCGCCACCATACGGGACATTACCTCGCACCAGCCATTTGGTTAGCTGGTCAGCGACGACTACCAGGAGCGCAAGGAGCAGGAACCACCCATCGCTGAGTCTAATCCTGGCCCTTCGCGCCGCCGGCGACACCGGTGCGGGCGGCGCTGAGACATCTTCCACCTCTCCAGTGTACGCAACGGGATCCCACCAGTCGCCAAAGCCAGGGGAAGAGAATGAAGAGACCTTTCGTGACAGGGCAATTTAGGAACGGCTACGCTGATCGGGACGCTGGAGCGCGCAGGTCGTGGAGAGAACGCATGACACAACCGACGACCCGGGAAGTCCGACCGGATGGGAAGGTTCGCCTGCCACCGGGACAACACCTGACGGCCGGCTGGCCCGTCCTTCACTACGGTGCGATCCCGCGCATCAAAGACCCAAAGACCGACTGGAAGTTCCACGTCTGGGGACTCGTCGACGAGGAGCGCAGCTTCTCGTGGGACGAGTTCAACGCCCTTGGTCAGGCGACGGATGTCAGCGACATCCACTGTGTCACAACGTGGAGCAAGTACGACAACGAGTGGCAGGGAGTTCCCTTCCGGGCACTGTTCGACCAGTTGACTCTGAAACCCGAAGCAAAGTTCGTGATGGTGCACAGCTATGGCGGCTACACCACGAACCTGCCACTCGAAGACCTCCTCCGGGATGGCGTCCTCTTCGCTCACAGTCACGACGGAATGCCGCTAACCGAGGAGCACGGCTGGCCTATGCGGCTGGTGGTCCCGCACCTGTACTTCTGGAAGAGCGCTAAGTGGGTTGGCGGACTGCAGTTCCTCGCGAGTGATCGGCCGGGATTCTGGGAGACCTACGGCTACCACATCTACGGTGACCCATGGCGAGAAGAGCGGTACAGCTAACGTTTCGACAACGGTGCAGCTGCTGCCAGCAGGTCACGCGCGGCCGCAAGGTTCGCCTGCGTAACGCCGCCCAGCATGGAGGCAAGTTCTACCAGCCGGTCTTCGCCCTCAACGCGCGTGACGTCCGACGATGTCCGAGCCCCGTCGGCCCGCTTGCTTACGACGAAGTGATGGTCGGCAAAGGCCGCGACCTGTGGCAGGTGGGTGACGCAGAACACCTGGTGCCTGAGGGACAGGCGAGCAAGGGCCTCGCCGACCAGCGCCCCTGCCCGTCCTCCGACGCCTTCGTCCACTTCGTCGAGCACGATGATCCGGGGCTCAGCTGCAGAACCCAGCACCGTGGTGAGTGCCAGCAGGAAACGCGATGTCTCACCGCCGCTCGCGACGGCCGCAAGCGGGCGAGGGGCCTCGCCAGGATTGAACGATGCCAGGAACTCGACGCGATCAACGCCCGTTTCAGAGAAGGCACGGGGGAATGGCTCCGCGACACCGCTGTTCTCATTGCTGGCAGTGACCACCTCGTAGTCAGGCTGGGCAACAGCAGGACCATCCGGCGAATCCTCGCATGCGAAGCCGATGGCGAGACTCGCGCCGGACATCCCCAACCTCGGAAGTTCGCCGGCGATCGCCTGGACCAACCCCGCTGCGGCCGCCCTGCGTGCCTTTGAAAGGTCCGAAACCGCCAGAGAGAGCCGCTCAAGCAGGGCCGCCTCTTCCGCCTTTAACGCTTCGAGGGATTGCCCCAGGCCGGTCAGCGCAGCCAGGCGTTCACTGGCGCGGACACCGTAGGAGATGACATCGTCCACGGTGTCCCCGTACTTCCGCCGCAGACGTGCGAGGAGGTCGAGGCGCTCCTGGATCGCGGAGAGTCTCCCCGGGTCCTCATCGATGGAGTCGCTATAACGGCGAAGTCCCCGGGCGAGATCGGTCGATGCTGTTTCGACCAGGGCTGCCAGATCGGCGAGATCACCGGCTTCGGCATCGCGAGCCACCAGGTCCGTGACGGCACGGACGGCTTCGCCGACTGGGGCGGAGTCCAGTGCCGCGAGTGCAGCCTCGACGTCATCTCGCCGGCGTTCAGTTGTCGAGAGGCGGGCCTGCTCTTCGCGCAGAGCTTCGTCTTCGCCGGACAGGAGCCCGGCCGCCGCAATCTCGTCTGATTCGAATCGGAGCGTCTCGATCAATCGCTCGCGTTCACGGGCATCAGTGGCCCGGTCCCGGGCCTCGCGGCGAACCCGGCGCAGGTCGCGGGCGATGCCCCCGACTTCTTCTCTCCGACTGGTGGTACCGGCAAAGCCATCGAGGACCGCGAGCTGCACCGCCGGTTTCAGAATGGCAAGCTGCTCGGACTGCCCGTGAATGTCGATCGTGCGCCCGGTCCGTTCCTGGAGAATCTCCACGGCCGTGGGCTCCCCATCGATACGCGCGGCCGTCCGGCCCGCCAGGCCGATCGTGCGAGTCACGATGTAGGGGGCTGCTTCTCCCTCGCGGAAGGACGCTTCGACCTGTGCACGTTCCGCTCCCGAGGCGATCACCTCACGACCACGCCGCCCGCCTGAGACAAAAGCGAGAGCATCCACCACCAATGACTTGCCGGCGCCAGTCTCGCCAGTGAAGACATTCAGCCCCCGGCCCGGCTCGATTACGACCGAGCGGGCCACGGCAAAATCGAGGATGGAGAGCCGCTCAAGCACGCTGAGAAGGGTTCATGGTGCTCGACAGCTGGAACTCGAGCTTCTGGGCGAGATCTGAGTAGAACGACGTGGGATCGCGGAACGAGACGAAGCGGGCGCGATATTCGCTCATCCGTACCCGGACCGTGGCACCCACCGGCAGGACCACGTCATCCTGGCCATCGACACTGAGAATGGCACCGTCATCGGAAGTGACCCGCAAATCAACCACCGAGTCTGGCTGAAGGACGAGGGACCGCCCCAGCGCGAGGTGGGCCGAGACCGGCGTTACAACGAGATGATGCTCGGTAGGGGTCAGAATCGGACCGCCAGCGCTCAGTGAATAGCCCGTGCTCCCGGTCGGGGTGGCGACGATGATGCCATCGCAGCGGTAAACCGCGACGCGGGCCCCGTCGATCGTCATTTCGACGTAGATCGGCCTGCCCGGCGCCCGGTGACTCATCACGACATCGTTCAGTCCGTGGCAGGTGGGCTGAACGCCGGCCGGCGGATCGGCAACGTCCGCCCGGACCATGACGCGTTCGTCGATTCGCCAGTCCTGGGCGAGGATGCGCTCCAGGTGGTTGAAGAAGTCGCGCGGGCTCATGCCGGTAAGAAAGCCCAGGCGGCCCATGTTTACGCCGAGGATCGGGACCGGGTGGGGAACGAGGATGCGAGCGGCGCGAAGAACCGTGCCGTCGCCACCTACCGAGACCACCAGGTCAGCGGCCTCGATCGCGGCGGTTGGAGCGGGCTCCCAGACATCGGCGACCAATACCTCGACCTCGCGGCGTTTGAACTCGATCGCCAACTGGCCAGCAAAGACAGCCGCTCCCTCACTCTGGGGGGCGTGGAAGACGATTACCCGTTTCAACATGGCGTGTGGCCAGCCAATGGGCTCAGCAAATGCACCAGGAACTCGAGATTGCCATCACCGCCACGAAGAGGAGATTCGACGACGGCGATAACCTCCCAGCCTTCCTGTCGAGCCCAATCGACGAACTCGTCACGCACCCGAGCATGAACCGAGCCATCACGGATCACGCCGCCGCGGGGCACCGCGGCTGGCCCGGCTTCAAACTGCGGCTTCAGGAGAACGACACCTCGCGTCCCGGGGAGAACGCGCTCGGCGACCGAGGGCAATACCTTACGGAGGGAAATGAACGACAGGTCCGCGACGAAAAGGTCGATCGAAGGGAGTTCGGGAAGGTCTCTCGCGTTGATCCCCTCACGCAGCGTAACCCGCGGATCTTGTCGGAGCTTCTGATGAAGCTGAGCACGCCCGACGTCGACCGCGAGTACGGAGGCTGCGCCGTGCTGGAGGAGGCAGTCCGTGAACCCCCCCGTTGAAGCACCAAGGTCGAGGCATCGCTGCCCTGCCGGGTCAATGTCAAAGGCGGTGAGGGCGCCTTCGAGCTTCAGTCCCCCGCGGCTGACGTACCTCTCGAGTGATGTCAGTTCTATCGGGACCGACGACTCCAGGAGCGTTGCCGGCTTCACGAGCGTCAACGTACCGACCTTCGCGCGGCCAGCCATTATCAGCCGCCGCGCGCTTTCGCGGGTGTCGGCGAGGCCACGTTCAACCAGGAGAAGGTCGGCTCGGACGCGAGGCATGAGCAAGCCTAGGCATGGTCAGCATGGGGACGCAAGCCGCGCTCGTGCCGCTAGCCGGATCCGACGCTACTCTGGGCTCGATGAGGCGTGGGGACAGGTGGCGACGGTGACGCAACCGGGTCAGGCGGCGAGCCGCGCGTCGCGTAGAGACCGGCTGCCCATGCCACTCGCGGCATTGCGACCATACCAGTGGCCCAAGAACCTGGTGGTGTTCGCAGCCCTCGCATTCAGCGCGGGAGAGGCTTGGCACCTGAGCGAGCCCGGCACGTGGTGGCCCCTGCTCTGGCGGTCCGGTGTGTTGTTCGGCCTGTGGTGCCTCGTGGCGAGCGGCATCTACCTGATCAACGACATCGTCGATCGCGAAGTGGACCGGCTCCATCCACGAAAGCGGCTTCGCCCTATCGCGAGTGGTGCACTCCCGGTCCGGGTAGCATGGGTAGCCTCAGCAGTCCTGATCCTGGGCGGTCTGCCGGTTGCGTTCCTGCTGGACCTGAGTGCCGGAGGCATCCTGACCGGCTACGTCGTCGTGAACCTCGCCTACTCATTCGGCCTGAAGCGGGTCGCGATCCTGGACATCATCATCCTGTGTTCAGGGGTGGTAGCGCGGGCCGTAGCTGGAGCAGCGGTCATCGGCGTGACGATTAGCCCATGGCTCTACGTATGCACGAGCTTTGGCGCCTTCTTCTTCGCAACCAGCAAACGATGGGCGGAGTTCCGTCAGCTGGGAGAGGAGGCAGCCAGCCACCGGCCATCGCTCGCACACTACACGGGTGAAGTACTGAACCAGTTGCTCACAATCAGCGCCGCAGCCGCGCTACTGGGCTACGCGCTCTACACGATCGAATCCGAGCGGGTCCCCCGCAACGGTGCGATGGCCATCACGCTGCCCTTCGTCGCTTTTGCGCTGTTCCGGTATCTGCTCTTGCTGAACGGTCGCCGCTCGACCGACGCACCGGACCAGATCGTGTTCACCGACCCGCAGATCCTGGTGGCTGTCGCAGGCTTCCTGGCAACGGCAATGACTGTCTTACTGGTTTACCAGCCGAAATAGCCAGGACCGGGATTGTGCCCCGTCGCCGCGACTTTAGGCGATTTCGCCCCGGGGCATTTCCTTCGAAGGCGCAGAACTGATGTCGATCGGCTGTCCGCCGCGGGTCAGCAGCAAAGGCCGCTGTCCCTTCGTAATCGAATCAGCGTGGACAACGCACTTGCGAACGTCGCCGCGGCCGGGGATCTCGTACATCACTTCCATGAGGCACTCTTCCATGACGGTACGGAGACCACGAGCGCCTGTCTTGTGCTTGATGGCCGTCTCGGCGATGGCGCGAAGAGCATCGTCGGTGAAGACCAGCTCGACGCCGTCCATGGCGAAGTAGCGCTGGAACTGCTTGACGAGTGCGTTCTTCGGCTCGGTAAGAATCCTCACCAGGGCATCCGCATCGAGCGAAGTCAGACCAACAACCATCGGCAAACGACCGACGAATTCGGGAATCAGGCCGAACTTGAGAAGGTCGTCATGGGTGACGTGCGTGAGCAACTCGTCAGAGCGCTGGGCGCCGCGGAATCCTCGCTCGGCCCGGAAGCCGATGCGGACGTGGTCGCTAGTCAGGCGCTTCTCGATGTGATTCTCGAGACCTTCGAAGGCACCGCCGCAGATGAAAAGGATGTTGGCGGTGTTGATCTGCAGGAAGTCCTGGTGGGGGTGCTTGCGGCCACCCTGCGGTGGCACGTTCGCGACGCAGCCCTCGATGATCTTGAGAAGCGCCTGCTGAACACCCTCACCCGAAACGTCACGGGTGATGCTCGGGTTGTCGCTCTTTCGCGAGATCTTGTCGATTTCGTCGATGTAGATGATGCCGCGCTCGGCCTTCTGGATGTCGAAGTCGGCGGCCTGGATGAGGTGGAGAAGGATGTTCTCCACGTCCTCACCGACGTAGCCGGCCTCTGTGAGGGCTGTGGCGTCAGCCACAGAGAATGGAACGTCGAGCATCCGGGCGAGCGTCTTGGCAAGAAGCGTCTTGCCGGTGCCGGTCGGGCCCACCATAAGGATGTTGGACTTTTCCATCTCGACGTCGCCGTCCTGTGCCGCGCCGATCCGCTTGTAGTGGTTGTACACAGCGACGGCGAGGACCTTCTTGGCCTGTTCCTGGCCAATGACGTACTCATTGAGATGGTCGTAGATGAACTTCGGAGGGGTTAGATGCTCGGAAGTTGCCGCAACGCCCTTGGCAGCGCCAAGCGTTTCGCGGGTGCCCGTCTCTTCGTCGATGATCTCACGACAGAGATCGACGCATTCGTCGCAGATGTATACGGCACCGGGCCCGGCGATCAGCCGACGGACCTGATCCTGGTTCTTTCCGCAGAAAGAGCAGTGGTATTGCACACGGTTCGTTCGGTTGCCGGCCACTCAGTGGTCCCCCTAGCTCTTCTTTACGGCATCTTCGGGACGCGCCAATAGCTCGTCGACGAAGCCATATTCCTTCGCACCCTGGGCATCCAGATAAAAATCGCGGTCAAAGTCGCGGGTTACGCGTTCTACGGGCTGGCCCGTATGACTGGCGATGATATTACGAATGATCTCGTTGTTGCGAAGGATCTCCTTCGCGGCGATCTCGATGTCTGAAGCCTGACCCCGGGCACCGCCAAGCGCCTGGTGCATGTGCACGGTCGCATTGGGCAGCGCATACCGCTTGCCTTTGGCGCCGGCACAGAGAAGCACCGTCGCCATCGAAGCCGTCTGGCCGACGGCGATGGTGGAAACGGCAGGCTCGATCAGCTGCATCGTGTCGTAGATGGCGAGACCAGAACTGATCACTCCACCCGGCGAATGGATGTACATGCTGATGTCCTTCTCCGGGTCCTCTCGCTGGAGGAAGAGCAGCTGAGCGACGATCAAGTTCGCAACGTGATCATCGATCGGTGTACCGAGGAAGACGATACGTTCCTTGAGCAACAGCGAAAAAATATCGAAGGCACGTTCGGAGCGTGGGCCGCTCTCGATGACCGTCGGGATCATTGCCTGCAGGACAGGAGGGATCATCTGGGACTGGTTCACTCGGGCGTCTCCTTCTTCTTGCCGCTCTTCGCCCTGGTAGCCGCCGCTTTGGGCGCGGAAGCCTTCGGAGCGTCGGCCGTAACGATCTGAGCGAGGCGGTCGAGCGTCTTCCTGCTCAAAAAGTTACGGCGGATTGTTGCGAGGCCCTCAGTGCTGGCGAACATCTCGCGGAAACGGGCCGCATCGTCGCCCATGGGGGCGGTGAGGGTATCGAGTTCAGCTTCGACATCGGCGTCGGTCACTTCGACCTTCTCGTCCTCGGCCAGCTGGCTCAGGACAAGGGAACGCCGCACGCGTCCTTCGGCGGCTTCGCGAAGAGTTTCGCGATACTCCGCTTCGGAGCGACCGACGCGGGCGAGGTAGTTCGCATAAGCAGCACGGTCGGTGCCCATGCTGTCTTGGATGATGTGGTCGATTTCGCGATCGACGAGGATCCGGGGGAATTCGAGCGTAGCGCCTTCGACGAGCTTGTCGACGGCTTCGTTGCGGAGCTTCGCGTCGGCCTCATCATGGAGGGCCTTCTGGAGATCGCCCTGAAGTCGCTCTTTGAGCGCAGCCAGCGTCGGGAACTCTTCTGCGTTCACCTGGGCGGCAAACTCATCGTCCTCCGCCGGGAGCTGTTCTTCCTTCACTTCCTTCACGGCGAGGCGCAGAGTCGCCTGTTTGCCCTGCATCCGCTCGCTGCGGAAATCGTCCGGTACCTGGAGGTCGATCGACTTCGCATCGCCCTTTGCCATGCCCAGGAACGCCTCTGCGAGGCCCGGGAGAAGGAGAACCTGACCTTCGCGAAGCGGGAACTCCGCTTCGTCGTCCTTGACGAAGAGTTCGCCTTCGACTTCGCCTTCAATGTCAGCCGTGATCACGTCGTCCCACTTCGTTCCGCGCTCAACCGGGGCGAGCATGGCAAAGCGACGGCGCAGGAGCAGGATCTGTTCTGCAAGTTGCTCGTCGGTGACCTTCGGATGCTCCGCAGCGATGCGAATCGCGGCGTAGTCGCCGAGGGTGACGCTGGGGCGCACCGCGACGGTCGCGGTGAAGCGGACCGGCTCAAGATCGAGGATTTCGAGCTCAGGCTGGGCGATGGCGTCGATGTCTTCCGACTCCAAAGCTTCGTTGTAGATGTCGGGGACGAGCCGATCGAGGGCCTCACGGATGAGACCTTCGCGACCGAAGTGTCGCTCGACAATGTGCCGCGGCGCTTTGCCGGGACGGAAGCCCGGGATGCGCGAACGAGCGGCCAAACGTTTATAGGCCGCGTCGAGAGACTTCTCAACGCGGTCCTGGTCTACTTCAATCGCAAGCTGAACGCGGCTCTCAGGGAGCCGTTCGAGGGTAACTTTCACGCGGCGGTGGGTCCTCCCAAGCGAGTATATCAAACGGGGGCGTTCTGGCC
>Ga0209014_10001070_pt1 | contig 16288 bp, 14 predicted proteins | sample BarGraNGADG00212_FD_184491 | JGI IMG/M metagenome (GOLD analysis project Ga0209014, IMG submission 184491) | Arctic peat soil microbial communities from Barrow, Alaska - Barrow Graham LP Ref core NGADG0002-212 (SPAdes) (version 2) | ecosystem: Environmental > Terrestrial > Soil > Wetlands >...
CAGCTGGAACGACCAGATCGCCTACCCCTACTCGCCCGCCTTCCTCGAAATCCTGCAGCCGATCAGGTACCTGCCCTGGCAGGCCTTCATGGGCGTCTGGGCGGCGATCCTCATGGCGGCGATGGTCTACCTGACCGGCCCTCGGCTGATCCTGCTGGGGCTCGCCTTCTTCGGGCTGATGGAGATCTGGGGCGGCAACATCGAGCTGCTGGTCGCCGTGGCAATAGTGCTCGGGTTCCGGTGGCCGGCCGCCTGGTCGTTCGTGCTGCTCACCAAGATCACGCCGGGAGTGGGCTTGCTGTGGTTCGCGATTCGCCGCGAATGGCGCTCCCTGGCGATCGCTCTCGGGGCGACGGTCGCGGTTGTCGCTGTCTCTGCCGTGCTCCAGCCGGACGCGTGGCAGCGCTGGCCGCAGGTCCTGCTCTCCAACGTCGGCAAGAACGGGACGTGGGCGGCCGTGCCCGTGCCGCTCGCGGTTCGTTTCCCGATGGCCGTCCTGCTGGTGGTCTGGGGCGCCCGAACGAACCACCGCTGGGTGGTTCCGGTGGGCGCCATGCTGGCTTTGCCGGCGCTCTGGTACGGCGGGCTCAGCATCACGCTGGCGACACTGCCTCTGATGGGGGCGCGGACGTGGGGCGACGTGCGACGCATCGGCCGAGACGCATGGGCCGAGGCGGAGGCGGAGATTTCCCGGATCGCCGGTCGCCACTCCACGCCTGCGGAACCGCTCGGACACGAGGCCGACTGACGCCGCTCGGCGTCGGGCGCGCGACGCAGCCCGGGCGACCCCGCGTTGCGCGCGGGAAACGCGGCCCGACAATCCCGGCCCGCTGCACGTAGGATTGGCGCAACAACTCCTGCGCTCAAGGGGAGAGGAGATCCCGGTGGCTGACGCTCCATTGCCGGTCCGAGATACCTCGTGGCCGACGCTCCACGTTTCGCGGCACCCGGCCATCCTCCATAAGCTGCGGATTCTGCGCGACGAAGCGACCGAGCCCAAGAAGTTCCGTGAAATCGTCCGCGAGTTGTCCTGGCTGCTCGGCTACGAAGCCCTGGCCGACGTTGAGGTTCGGCCGATGGAGGTCACGACGCCCCTCGAGACCACCGACGCAGCCGAGCTGGGCGTGCGCATCGGCCTGGTGCCGATCCTGCGCGCCGGCCTGGGCATGGTGGACGCGATGCTCGAGCTGATGCCCACGGCCGAGGTCTGGCACCTGGGCTTATTCCGGGACGAGCACACTCTCCGGCCGGTCGAGTACTACAACAAGCTTCCGGACTCCGCGACCGTGGACCTGTGCCTGATCCTCGACCCGATGCTCGCCACCGGCGGCTCCGCCACGGCCGCCATCGAGGTCCTCAAGCGCTGGGGAGCGACTCGGATCAAGCTCGTCAACCTCATCGTCGCCCCGGAGGGCGTGGATGCGGTCACCGCCGCCCACCCGGACGTCGAGATTTACTGCGCGGCGGTCGACCGCCAGCTCAACGAAGTGGGCTACATCCTGCCGGGCCTCGGCGACGCGGGCGATCGCCAGTTCGGCACAGGCCGCGCGGGGTAGGACCGCGGCACAGCGGCGCGGACCGGGCACGCCCCCCGGCATCTAGTCGAGCTTGCCCCGGGTGAAAGTTAGGTCGGACGGGAAGGTGCGGGGCGCCCCGCTGCCGAACCGGGCCTGTGGCCCTGAGCGTGCGCTCGACCCGTTGGCGGTCGATTCCGCAGGCGCGACGGTCTTCTGGCCGCTTCGTCGCGCCTAACTTTCACCCCAGGAAAGTTGGACCAGAAGCAGCGACGCGTGGCGTCCGGGTCCGGGGCTGGGCGCGGCGAACCCGGTCGGGCCGGCCCCGCGCCAGGCCGCCGGCACAAAGAAACGGGCGGCCTTTCGGAATTCGCCAACGGCGAAAGCCCGGGCCGCCCGCTTCGTTTCTGCGAGGAACAGGTCAGGAAGCTGCCGGCGCGGCCGCTCCCGGCTCCGGGGCCACCTTCACCAGGCCGAGGACCTGATACACGATGATCGCCCCGAAGGTCGCCATGGCGATGCCGCCGAGCGAGAAGTCGCCCGAGGTGAGCGTCAGGTCGCCGGCGCCGATCGTCAGCGCTGCCGCGACCGTAACGAGGTTGCGGGTCACGCCGAAGTCGACCTTGTTCTGAACCCAGATACGGGCGCCCGTCGCGGCGATGAGGCCGAACAGGACGATCGCGAGGCCGCCCAGAACGCAGGTCGGGATGGTGTGGACGAGCTCATTGAACTTGGGGCACAGGCCCAGCAGGATCGCGACGACCGCCGCGATGATGAAGACCAGGCTCGAGTACATCCTGGTCACGGCCATGACGCCGATGTTCTCGGCATAGGTCGTGACGCCGGTGCCGCCGCCCGAACCCGAAACCATCGTGGCGATGCCGTCGCCGAGGAATGCGCGGCCGATATACGGATCCATGTTGCGGCCGGTCATCGCCGCCACGGCCTTGAGGTGGCCGAGATTCTCTGCCACCAGGACGATGGCGATCGGGGCGATGAGGGTGATGGCGTGCGAATCGAACTTGGGCGCGGTGAAGGCGGGCAGTCCGATCCAGGCCGCCTTGCTGAGGAGGTCGAAGTTGATGGCCGCATTGGCCGGACCGAGATGCAGGACGTTGGTGACGACAAAGTAGAGCGCATAGCCAACGATGGCGCCGATCAGAATCGGCAGGCGGCGAAGGATGCCAGGGGCCCAAACGGCTGTGATCAGCACGGCCACGGTTGTAGCCAGGCCCATGACCACGAAGAAGAGATCGTTGGCCTGCCCGATGCCCGGATTGAGGTACCAGCTCGCGGTGCCGCTCATGTCGGCGATCGCGACGTGGGCCAGGTTGAGACCGATGACCATGACGATGGCGCCGGTGATGACCGGGGGCATCAGCCACTCGACCCACTTGTAGCCCACGACCATGACGACGACGCCGATGGCCGCGTACAAGGCGCCGCAAACGATGATGCCGCCGAGCGCTACCGCGAGGTTCGGGTTCGGCCCGGAGCCGGCGTAAGCCGTTGCGGCCGCGACGACCGCGATGAACGAGAAGCTCGAGCCCAGGTAGCTCGGGACGCGGCCCTTGACGCACACGAAGAAGATGAGCGTCCCGATGCCCGAGAAGAAGATGGCGACGTTGGTGTCGAAGCCCATGAGGGCCGGCCCGAGCACCGTTGCCCCGAACATGGCGAAGACGTGCTGGATGCCGAGAGCCACCGATTGCGGGGCCGGCGGCCGCTCGTCCGGGGCGATGATCCCTTCGCGTTTGACCGTCCACCGGAACATGCCGGTGAAGTACTCCATGACTGCTGCCACGCGCGACCTCCTACCCTGTGAGCTCCTCCCCCGGGCAGACGGTCCCTACTCCCCCAGGGCACCCGGGCTTCCGGTAAGAGTCGCAAAAAGGGCGGGCTCGCGTATGCCCACTGCGCAGCAATTTGTGGGTAAGCGGTGGGCAACTTCCGAAGTTCGTCCTCGCCCCGAATCGACCGCGCGCGCCGAACGGATAGCATCTGATTCTCATGGCCAAAAGAGCGGCGCCCAAACCAGCCCCGAAGCCGGCCCCAAAGCCGGCCTCGACTCATCCCGGCTGGGCTCCGACGGCGGATTCGGCCGCGGCCGATCCTAGCGCCTCCGCCGGCCTCACCTCCGCCGAAGCGGCGCAGCGGCTCCGCAAGGACGGCCCCAACGCCCTGGGCGGCGAAGGGCGGCGCGGGCCGCTGGCGGTCCTGGTGAGCCAGTTCGCGAGCCCGCTCGTCCTGATCCTCGTAGCCGCCAGCGTCGTGAGCATCGCGGTCGGCGAGCGGGTCGAAGCGGGCATCATCCTGACGATCGTCGGCATGAGCGCCTTGCTCGGCTTCGTTCAGGAGGCCCGTTCCGAGGTCGCCGTGGCTGCACTCCAGGCCCGCCTCGCGCTGCGCGCCATGGTTGTCCGCGACGGCAAGGAGCGAGAGATACCGATCCACGACGTCGTCCGCGGCGACGTGGTCGTTCTGGGGGCGGGCGACATCGTCCCGGCGGACGCGCGCGTCCTCGAGGCCAACCATCTCTTCGTGGACGAGTCGTCGTTGACGGGCGAGTCCGCCGCGTCGCTCAAGACTCCTCGCCCGGGCGAGCTCGACCCCGACAAGGAAGACGACCGCGCCGGGCTCGCATTCTTCGGCACGAGCGTCGTGAGTGGCACCGGCCGGGCTCTCGTTACTGCCACGGGCTCGCGGACGAGCTACGGGGCCATCGCCCACCGGCTGGCCGAGCGCGCCCCCGAGACCGACTTCCAACACGGCGTCCGCGCCTTCGGCCTGCTCATCGGCAAGGTGACGCTGTTCCTCGTCGTCGGCGTCTTTTCAATCAATGTGGCCCTGCACCGTCCGCTGTTCGATGCGTTGCTCTTCTCCATCGCACTGGCGGTTGGGCTGACGCCCGAGCTGCTGCCGGCGATCGTGACGCTCAACCTGACCCGCGGCGCGCGGGCCCTGACCGCGCACGGCGTGCTCGTCAAGCGCCTGCCGGCGATCCAGAACCTCGGCAGCGTCACCGTCCTGTGCACCGACAAGACCGGCACCCTAACGCTCGGCAAGCTGGAGCTGGTCAAGGCCGTCGGGATCGACAAGGACGACGCCGGCGAAGCGTCGAACGCCCTTGAGCTGGCCTACCTGAACAGCCATTTCGAGTCGAGCTTCCAGAACCCGCTCGATACCGCCGTTCTGGCCGGCGCCCCAAAGCCTGCCGACCTCAAGCAGTACAAGAAACTGGCCGAACTGCCGTACGACTTCAATCGCCGAATGCTCAGCGTGGTCGTCCAGCGCGGCACCGAGCCGCCGCTGCTCGTGACTAAGGGCGCACCGGAGGCGGTCGTTCTGGCGTCGAGCCATGTCCGCGAAGACCATACGGCCCGCCCGATCCGCAAGGCCGAACACGATCGGCTCGGCAAGCTCGTCGACGGCGCCTCGGCCGACGGCTTCCGCCTGGTCGCGGTGGCGTCGCGGGTTCTTAGCGACGAGGAGCTGGCGAGCCTGGCGGTTCCCGCGGCGGCGACAGAATCGGACCCGAAGCCCAAGGAGCCCGGCCCGAAGGCGAAGAAGTCCGCTTCGATCGCCGGAGTCCCTCTCTCGGACGCCTCCCGGCTCGAGCGCGACCTCACCTTCGAGGGAGTGATCCTCTTCAGCGACCCGCCCAAGCCCGACGTCGGCAAGGCCATCGCCGCGCTGGCCGAACAGGGGATCGCGCTCAAGATCATCACCGGCGACAACGACCTGGTGGCCCGCCACGTGGCCGGACTGGTCGGTCTGAAGGTGGACGGCGTCCTGACCGGCGACCAGATGCGCAAGCTCACGCACCCGGCGCTAGTGGCTCGGGCGCCTCGTACAACGATATTCGCGCGCGTGGACCCCGACCAGAAGCTCCAGGTCATCCGTGCTCTGCGCGAGTCGGGGCACGTCGTCGGCTACATGGGCGACGGCATCAACGACGCCCCGGCACTCCATGTCGCGGACGTCGGGATCAGCGTCGACAACGCCACGGACGTGGCCCGGTCGGCGGCCGACATCATCCTGCTTGAGCCGAGCCTCGCCGCGATCAGCCAGGGCGTGACCGAGGGCCGGCGCACGTTTGCCAACACGCTCAAATACATCCGCATGGGCACCAGCTCGAACTTCGGCAACATGCTGAGCATGGCCGGGGCCGCCGCGCTGCTGCCGTTCCTGCCAATGACGCCGGGCCAGATCCTGCTCAACAACCTGATCTACGATGCCTCGCAGACCGCGATCCCCTCGGACAACGTGGACTCGGACGTGGTGGCGGAGCCGGCCCGCTGGGACGTGCACGCCATCGAGCGCTTCATGATCGCCTTCGGGCCGATCTCGTCGATCTTCGACTACGTCACCTTCGGCCTGCTGCTGCTGATGCTCGGCGACAACAAGAACTCCTTCCACACGGGTTGGTTCGTGGAGTCGCTCTTCACCCAGATCCTGGTGGTGCTGGTGATACGCACGCGACGCACGCCGTTCTGGCGCAGCCGTCCCAGCAAGCAGCTCGGGTTGGCGATCGCGGCGGCTCTCGTCGTTGCGGTGGTCATTCCGCTCAGCCCGCTCGGGTCGCTCTTCGAATTCGGCGCGCTGCCGTGGCAGTTCTGGCTGCTCCTGGTCGCCATCGTCGCCGGGTACCTGACGCTCGTCGAACTGACCAAATACTGGTTCGACCGCCGCGAGGCCCGCCGGCCCGACGCCGTGGCGCGCCAGAAGGTCATGGCCGCCAGTCGGGCGAGCGCCTCCGGCGATTAGTTGCCGCCCAGTCGAAGGCTCTTACGCTGCGCTTACAACCGGGCCGTTTGCGAGCTGGAATATGGCGGCGATGATGGGCGCCGCGAGTCGATCGGCGACAAGGAGAGCTTCGAAGTTGATCCGCCACCAAGCGCGACCGGCCACCGTGGCAGCGGCGATGCTGTTCGTGGCGCTAGCTTTCGCCGGCTGTAGCAAGCACAACGCGACGCCGGTCCCGTCGACGCCGCCTCCGGCGACTTCGACCACGACGCCCTCCGCCTCGGCGGTCGAGTCGGGGGCCGCATCACCTTCGGGCTCGACTTCGTCTGCGACGCCGGGCTCGGCTTCCGGCTCGGCCTCCGCGTCCGCCGGCGTTCCGGCGACGCCCGATCCGGTCGCCAGCGAGCTCGACCAGATCAACCAGCTGATCAACGACATCAACAACTCGATCTCGAGCTCCGACTCGTCGCAGCAAGGCGGCGAGTGATGGCTCGGGCGTGGGAGATCTCATGAAGTCCGGAATTCGCAAGGGCCTCGCCGCCATCGCGGCGGCCGCCATCCTGGTTCTCCCGCAGGCGAGCATGGCAATCGCCGCAACGGCCGCCCCGGTCGCCGGCGGCCCGGCGGGCTCGACCGTTTGCTGGGCTCAGGCCGCGGCTGCCCGGTCGGGCGGAACTGTCGCCGCCTTCCGAGCCTTCGGCGATTGCGAAGTCGACCGCCGCATGACCACGCTTGGCCAGCTCACAGCCGCCATCAACGCGTCGAAGGCGCTGACGGCCGCCGACAAGGCCGCCCTGGCCGCCGAAATCGGCTCGACGTCGTCCGGCCTGACGGCGCTCAAGGCCTCGATCGACGCCGGGGTCTCGGTCGCGGTTCTTAGGGTTCGCATAGTCGAGATTGCGACGCAGTTCCGTGTCTACGACCTGCTCGCGCCGCAGGTCTACCTCACCGGAGCGGCCGACGGCGTGGCCGCGATTGCGGCGCAGTTCGGCAAGATCTCGACCGTGCTGGCCGGGCGCATCTCCACGGGAAAGTCCGCCGGCAAAGACACGACCGCGGCCCAGGCTGCTCTGGACGCGATGAATGCCGCGATCGCGAGCGCCGCCGCGGCCGTGTCGCCGCTGCCGGCCAAGCTCCTGGCGCTCACCCCGGCCGAGTACAACTCCGGCACGGCCGGCCCCGCGCTCCGGAGTGCCCGAGCGGCGATCGTCTCGGCCCGCGACCAGCTGAAGTCGGCGGTCGCCGACGCGCGAGCGGTCATCGCCGACCTGAGGTAGGCGGCTGTGCCTTTCGCCGCGGGGCGGCACCTTTCGCCGCGGCCCGGCGCTCGATGAGGCGTGCCGCTAACCCGTGACCACGAATCCCGCCAGGTAGACCTGCATGATTGGCGCCGGGGAGCCGTCGGCGGTCCGCGGGACGACGCTCATGACGATCGCGTATTGCCCCGTGTTGAGTGGCCCAAGGTCGAAGTAGTCGATGCCCGCCCGGCCTGGGTCGATCGGCACCAGCGGGCGGCTTCGGGCTTCGCTCGTCGGGTCGTTCAGGCGAACGAGCGACCCAGTGACGCTGCCCTCTCCGAGAGATGCGGCCAGGGCGAGGTGGCCGGGCTGGATCGGCGGCGGGCCAAGTCGTACCCAATCGAGGTCGGTGAACGAGTCGGTGTGCGATACGGCGGGAGACACGCTCAACCCCGGGTTGAGGGCGAGGCAGGAGATCGCGGCGTCGAGGCCGCAAACCGCCCAGGATGCGGGCGCCGCGGAGCTATAGGCACGCTGGAGCCTGGCGCTGACGCTGTCCGCCTGGAGGTCGATCGGCGCCGGGGATGCGGTCTGCGCGGAGGCCGATGGTGCGGGCATGGCGCTCGCGGGCGCCACCGACTGCTGTCCGAGCCTATATCCGAACCCCAGGCCTGCGACCAGGGCGATTGCTCCTGCTACGAGCGCGACCGATAGGATCGCCGGCATTCGGCGTCCCCGCGGCACCAGCGGACCACCGAAAGAGAACTCGTCGCCGAAGCTATCTGACTCGCTCATCATCCTGGCTCATCAATCCCAGTCCGAGTTCAAGCACTGTGGGGCTTCGGGTCCGGGCGGGCGCGGATCGCGGCGCGCGGTCCGCCCTGCGGTCCGAAGTCACGGACGCGCCGACGCGACGGCGCCGACTCCGCCACCGGAGTCCTGCAAGGCCCGATCTCCGGCCTCAGACTTACGCCATGATTGCGATCTTCGGCGGCCTGGGCGCCGCGGCACTGTGGGCAACGGCGAATCTGGCTTCGTCCCGGTCCAGCCGCATGATCGGCGCTTCTTCGACTGTGGCCTGGATGATGCTCGTCGGGCTGGCAGTCACCACTCCCTTCGCGCTTGTCTCGGGGCCGCTGCCGGAGATCACTCCGACGCTGGCACTGTGGCTGACGGCCTCCGGCTTCGGCGGAGTCGTGGGCCTCATGTTCATGTACCGAGGCCTGCGGATCGGCAAGATCGGCGTCGTCCTGGCCCTCGCTTCGACCGAAGGCGCAATCGCCGCGATCATCTCCGTCGTCGCCGGCGAGACCCTGACCCTTGCCTCGGCGCTGGTGCTCGGGGTCATCGCGATCGGAGTGGCGATCGTGGCTCTGGCCGGTGGTGAGGCTGCGGAGGCCGCCGAGGATGAGCCCGACTCCACACCGAGCGCTCGACCGATGACCGCGGCCGCCCTCGAGCGGCGCGCCGCCCTATTCGGCGCCGCAGCCGCGATCGCCTTCGGGTTCAGCGTCTACGGCACCGCGATGGCCGGCAAGAGCTTGCCGCTCGTTCTGGCGGTAATGCCCGCGCGAGTCGTTGGCGTCGCCCTGGTGTTCCTGCCGATGGCATTCGCGGGGCGTCTTCGGATGACCCGCCGCGCCGCCCCGCTGGTCGTGATCGTGGGACTCGGCGAAGTGCTCGGCAACGCTTCGTACATCCTCGGCGCCCGCCAGAGCATCGCCATCTCGTCGGTCCTGGCGAGCCAGTTCGCCGCGTTCGCCGCCGTGGTCGCCTTCTTCCTCTTCAGGGAGCGGCTCACCTCACCCCAACGCTCGGGTTTCGTCGCGATCGCCGTGGGCGTCGCGGTCCTGACCATCGTCCGGGGCTAACTCGCGCGGGCCTCGCGCGGGCGGAGCAGCTGGACCAGGATCAGCGCGCTGCTCACAAGCAGTGCCGGCACGTAGATCGTCACGATCGCCCAGTTCAGCCCGAGGGCGTAGTCGAACACGCTGTAGCGCATCGACTGGACGATCGCATCGAGCGTGTCCAGCGTCGCGAAGCCGAGGAACAGCCAGACCATTGCAATGGCTCCGCTGAAGCGCGCGCGGAGGGCGATCAGCGCCGCCAGCGCCAGGAACGCGGTGGCCATGTCGCCGTATCCGACCAGCGTCCGGAACGTGTCCGGCACGCCCGGATCCACCGAGCCCGGAGCCAATATCGTCCCGCCGGCGATGCGAAAAACGTGCACCCAAAGCAGCGGCGCCAGAGCCGCCTCCCGTGGCAGTCGGGACAGCCGGGGCGCCACATACCAGACGGCGAAGAGCGCGTACGCCACCAGGCTCAGCGTGAATTGAATCCCGAACAGGACGATCGGATGCATGGTTGTTCCTTCGGCTCGCGGCCCAGCGGCAATGCCTGTCAAATGACCCGACACCGTTACAACGGCTTCGGAAGCTCCGAATGAGCGCTGATTGTGGATCGACTCATTGAAGTCTCATTGGTTGCGCAGAACCGTCCGGCCCGGGCCGGGCGGCCGTTGGGTGGGCGACGGCGTGCCAGGCCGGACGTGGAAATTGCCTTGTCGCGGCGTGACAATCCACGTCAGGCGTCGCGATCGCGACGCCATGGACTAGGAGATGGGTCCATGCAGCTGAGCATCGTGCCGATGTCCGGTCGGGTCGAACGCCCGGCTTACGCCTCCGCCGCGGCAATCGCCGCGCTTCTGACCGGCATCATGGCGATCCCCGTTGGGATCATGTTCCTCACCGACCCGACCGGTTCCTCGCTTGGCCTCCCGCACGGCTGGATCGAGGCGACCCCGATCCGCTCGTATTTCATCCCGGGTCTCTACCTGCTGGGCGCCAACGGGTTCGGGATGCTGGCCCTCGTCTGGCTCATCGGCCGACGCCACTGGGCCGCCCCGTGGCTCTCCGCCATCCTGGGCGTGGGGCTGATCATCTGGATCCTGGTCCAGCTCGCGGTCATGCCCGAGACGATGATCCTGCAGTGGATCTTCCTGGGGAAGCAGACACTCTGCCAACTGAGTTACTCCCGCTCGGAGCAAGAGGAGTTATAGCAGATCGGCCGAGAGGGGCGGAAGGGCCTAGCGCCGACTCTTCGGCCCTGTAGGCCCTGGATAACGCGGCGCCGGGCTCACATACTGCTGATCCGCGGGCTGCCGACGGAATAGCCGTCCGCCCACTCGGCTAGTCTGATCGAGTCAGCAGCAAGGGAGCTAGCGTTGACCGAACAGCCGAAGTCGCGACCGGCCACGCTGCGAACACGGCGCGCCTGGGCGCTCTGGCGTGGACGCGGGCGCCGAGCCTGGGAAGCGGCGGGGTGGATCGTGATCGCCGGGCTCTTCTTCGCCGCCCTCGTGTTGGGGTGGATCGGGTTCGATATCAACGCCCGGGGGCTCGGCCAGCCCGGGGGCTCGGCCAGCCCGGCAGCTTCCTGGACAATCTCTACCGCTCGCTCCAGCTCTTCATCATCCATTCTGGCGCGGTAGCGTCGCCGGTCCCGTGGCAGCTCGAAATCGCCCGCTTCCTGGCCCCAACGGTGGCGGCCGGCGCGACCCTGAGCGCGATAGTGCATCTCCTCGACGAGCAACTTTCGGGCATCCGGGTCCGGTTCTACTCAAACCACGTCGTCGTGTGCGGGCTGGGGCGCCTCGGCTCTCTGCTGGCCCGAAGCCTCCGCGAGGCGGGTTACGACGTTGTGGGTGTCGAGTCGGACGCGCAGAACGGCGCAATCGCCAGGGGGCCGGCGGTGGCGAGCCACACGCCCGTCCTCACCCCGGCGCCAGTGCGCGACGCTTTCGCGACAACCGAGTGGATGTTACACGCGCGCTCCGGCCATACAGCCACCCTGCTGCCTGGCGGAAACGTCCTGATGGCCGGCGGAGGTCCCAAGGTCGCGGAGCTCTACGACCCCGCGAGCGGCTGGTTCACCGCCACCGGTTCGATGGTGGATTTCCGCAGCTTCCAGACTGCCACCCTGCTGCAGGACGGCCGCGTCCTGATGACGGGCGGGATGGTCGGCTCGCAGATCCAGGCCTCGGCCGAGATCTACGATCCAAAGACGGGCACTTTCACCGCCACCGGATCGATGGCCAGCGACCGGGTCGATCACACCGCCACGCTGCTGCCCGACGGCCGCGTCCTGATCGCTGGCGGCGACGACGGGCATGAAGCGCTTTCTTCCGCGGAGCTCTTCGATCCAAAGACGGGCAACTTCACGCCGACGGGATCGATGGGTCAGGCCCGGGATCTCTTCACCGCGACCCTCGTGTCAGGAGGGCGAGTGTTTGTCGCGGGCGGCAGCAGCATCTCGACGGCCAACCTCGCCGTCGACACGCCAGAGCCCAGCCTGAGATCGGCGGAGTTGTACGACCCGACGACGGGCCAGTTCAAACCCACCGTGCCGATGACCGAATCTCGTCGAGGGCACTCGGCGACTCTGCTGCCCGATGGCCGCGTCCTCATAGCCGGCGGGGTGGGCACGGGTCTCGAGTCGTTAGTCTCGGCCGAGCTCTACGACCAGGAGAAGGCTACGTTCACGGCGACCGGGTCCATGTCTGGCGCTCGATCCGGCCACACCGCCACGCTACTGGGCGATGGCCGAGTCCTCGTCGCCGGAGGCGGCAACGGCTACGGCATGATCCTGGACTCGGCCGAGACATACCGTCCGGCGACAGGCGACTTCCGACCGACAGACCCGATGGCGAACGGCCATGACGGTCACACGGCCACGCTCCTGGCCGACGGCCGCGTTCTCGTTGCCGGAGGAAGGAGCATCGTCCAGACGCCCGTCGGGGCTGGCGGCGGAGCCTCCGCCGCGACGGAGTTGTTCGTCCCCTAGGCGGCCGCAGGGAGTTGAGATGGGCCGCGCTCGCGCTTTGGCGATTTGGAGCGGGGGACCGGGTTAGAGCCCGCGACTTCCGCGTGGGAAGTAGCGGCGCGCGTCCGAGTGAGTCGGCTCGACGTGCGGTCGCCGATCGGACGTCGTCGAGTTGGCCGATAGTCCCGAGCGGGCGGGCCGTGAGTTCTGTCGTTTCCCGGCGCTCTCAACGTCGGAACCGGCGCTTGTTGGAAGCGCAGCCCGAGGCCGGACAGGTGCGGCCGGATTGCCTATCTTTCTACCTTCTCTGGGAGTATTCTCACTCCCAGGCCAGGCAGGCCAGAGACCACCCTTCCGATGCTCCCGTGAGGAAGCGGCAGGGCCTGAGCCGTGATAGGTGCCCTCCGGCGCCCCGTGAGACGCGGCAGGGTGTGGGCCACGACTAATGCCCTCCGGCCCCAGGAGGTCCGGTGGGTGGCTCCTTTTTCGGTGCCCACCTGGGCCCCCGAGAGAGCCCGAGTGAGCTCCCCCCTGTCGTTACGCTCCATTGGAGGGTCCGCATGAAGGCAAACAGGAAGATATTCGACGCCCACAGCCACATCGGCACAATGATTCCGTACAAGTACTACGGTCTACCCGAGCCGATCCAGCCGACGTGGTTCGAGTTCGAAGACGCCAAGGCCGTGATCAAGGACATGGACGCCTTCGGCGTCGAGCGTCGGATGCTGATCTCCAACTACGGGATCCCCGACTCGTCCCAGCCATTCACCCTTCAGCCGCTCGTCCAAGATGCGTGCGAGCACAATGATCGCTTCGTGGGTGCGATCTGGTGCTCGCCGATGTTCAAGGATAAGGAACGCGTCGATCAGGCCCTCAAGCACGCCGGCGACAAGGGCATCAAAGCCCTCAAGGTCACCTGCCTGCTGGGCGGCAGCTACAAACCCTCGGACTGGGATGCCGACACGCGCGCCCACTGGGACCACATGGTCGACGTGTGCGAGGAGAACAACCTCGTCTTCCATATGCACACGAGTCCTGGTGGCTCGTCTGACATCAGCAACGAGATCGAGTTCATCAAGCTCTACGGAAAGCGGATCAAGATCTACGTCGTCCATTTCGGTGGCGGCGTCTCCGGCCACATCAAGTTCGGGCCCCAGTTCATCGGCCTCGTCAAAGAGGGCTACAAGATTTGGGGCGACTTCACCTGGTCGGTGGGTTTTGGGCCGCGCTGGATGCTACACACGCTCCAGGAGACGGGCGAGTGCTGGGACCGTTTCCTGTTCGCGTCTGACACCCCGTGGAGCGACTTCTGGGGCGAGTACTACAAGCTCGAAGGCTGCGACGTGAGCGAAGAGCTCAAGAATCGCATCTTCTATCAGAATGCCGTAGACCTCTACGACAGCTGCGGCAGGAAACGATAGGTCCCGAGACTGGGCGATGACGCTGGCCAGCAGTCCGCTCGGACTGCGCCAGCTGACAGGACGTAGGAGGACATGATGGCCGATCGAATCACAATTCCGGTCCCTAAGGACGGCGATATCCTCTACGACGTTCAAGAGAAGGTGTTCCCGGATTTCAAGGCCAATCCCGGTGAGAAGGCCCTCGTGATGATGCACACGGTTCCCTATGAGGGCTCCGTGGGTCTCGTCAACATGCTCACGGCCACGCGGCTCGCCCGTAAGGGCTTCGGCCTCACCATCGTGCTGTACGGCCCCGGCGTCCTGCTGGGTTCCGCCTCTCGCGGCTGGCCGGCGGTCGGCCAGGAGGGGTTCCCCGGCGCGCTGGCGATGAATAGCCAGCTCAAGACCATCATGAAGGAAGGCTCGAAGATCTACGCCTGCCGGTTCGCGATGGGCATGCTCTATGGACACCGCGAAGAGGACATGATCCCCGGGATCAAGCCTTTCAGCCCACTCGACGTACTCGACTCCCTGATCGAGAACTGGCGAGCCGGGGCTCTGGTCATCAACACCTGGACTGTCTGAGCTACAGTCCCGGGTTGTCAGGCCTCGGTTTTCCGGATCCGGTGTCGACTTCGAGGGGCCGGCCGCCCATAGGTGGCCGGCCCCTCAACTGAGACCACAGCCCCTCAAACTGGCACACGGGGACACAGGCATGGATTGGAAGACTGCAGAGCAGCTCGTCGTGGAACTCCAGACGATGGGCGCCCGAATTGATGTGCCCGTCGACTCGATCGGCAGGCGTGGGGGAGCGGGTCCAGCGGATGCCAAGGCATTCCTGGTCAACAACCAGACCCTGATGGTGCCAACCATGGCGCTATCGGTGGCAGACACGCCCTACGCGGTTGTCGAAAGCGGGACGGGGTACGTCCTCAATCGCGACGGAGCGCCCGTCGCGCCGGTCGCATTTCCTCGCCGTCCCCGCTTCTACGATCTGGCCACGGCCGATGGTGTGCCGTACAGCGACCTGGCCCTCTTGCACGGCACCGACACGCTGGCAACGACCGTCGTTCAAACCTGTATCCGTTACGCCAACGACGGCGACCGCTGCCGGTTCTGTGGAATCGGCATCAGCTTGAAGAACAAGTCAACGATTGCCGTCAAGACTCCCGCTCAACTCGCCGAAGTAGCCGAAGCTGCGGTTCGGCTCGATGGGGTCAAGCATTTCGTAATGACGATGGGCACGCTCAACGAGACCGACAAAGGTGCCCGTTACATGGCGAAATGTGTGCGTGCGGTGAAGGCCGCCGTAGACCTGCCGATCGAAGTGCAGTTCGAGCCTCCGGTCGACTTCGAGGTAATGACAGAGGTTCGCGATGCAGGTGCCGACTCTATCGGTATCCATCTGGAGGCATTCGATCAGGGTGTCCGGGAACGGATCATGCCGGGCAAAGCACGAATAAGCGTCGACTATTACTTTGCTGCGTTCCGTAGGGCTGTGGAACTGTTCGGAGTCGGTCAGGTCAGCAGCTACGTCATAGTGGGGCTGGGGGAGAGCCCCCAATCGATCATTGCCGGGTGTCAGCGGCTCGTGGACGTCGGCGTCTTTCCGATTGTGGTCCCGCTGCGGCCGATCCTCGGCACCGCGATGCAAGATGCCGCTCCTCCCTCACCAGGGACCATGGCACTCATCTACCGGGCCGTTGCCGGCATGCTCGACCAGCGTGGGATGAGCCAGGCCGACAGCAAAGCCGGTTGCGCGCGCTGCGGGGCCTGCAGCGGACTTCCGACCTTTACGCGTAGGCCGCCGAAAGATCTGGGAGGGCGGCAACCCGACGTTCTTCGATAGAGATCAAAAGGCGAACCGTCGGCACCTGGTTACGTCCGTCACGTGCGGTCCCCATATTGCTGGGCCGTATCCACTCTGCTGTCGTCATGGCAGGAATGATGCAGAGGTCTTGGCCTCGAGCATCACAGGAGGATGGTCGTGGGCAATTTCCCGCTGGTAAGTCCTCTTCCGCTGACACTGCTTCTGGTCGCCTTCGGACTGGCGGCGTGGGCAAATGGCATGTACTTCCTGGGCATAGGCGCGTCGAAGGCCGAAGGGTCGGCCGACCCAGCCAAGACCGTCGGCGTTATCAGCTTGGTCGCAGGTGTAGTCGGATTCGTCAACGTCGGCTACATGATCTTCATCGTGGGCGGCAACGGTGTCGCGGTTGCCGCTCTGGCAACCTTGTATGCCTCGTTCTTCACAGTGCTTGGTATGTCATTGATCTGGGGGCTCGACCTCAGGCCGGTTGCAAACATTTGCCTCCCGATTGCATTCGGGTCGTTGCCGTTCATCACAAAGTTCTTCGACAAGGACCTGCTGTTCCAGTCGATCATGGTCGTCTGGACCGTGGCGTTCGTGGCGATCTTCCTCACGGTCTACGGCAGGTTCCAAGCGAAGTGGCTGGGCTGGATTCTCCTCTTCACGGCGATCTGGACGTTCTTCCTTCCGGCCCTGAGAATCGCGCTCGGTGAGACCTGGCTGATCATGAGCTAGAGGTTCGGAGTCTTTCGAGCCGGG
>Ga0209014_10001071_pt1 | contig 16281 bp, 15 predicted proteins | sample BarGraNGADG00212_FD_184491 | JGI IMG/M metagenome (GOLD analysis project Ga0209014, IMG submission 184491) | Arctic peat soil microbial communities from Barrow, Alaska - Barrow Graham LP Ref core NGADG0002-212 (SPAdes) (version 2) | ecosystem: Environmental > Terrestrial > Soil > Wetlands >...
GAGCCGGCCCGGCGACGCGACAGCGGTCCGTCTGCGCGGCCGGTCCGTCTGCGCGGCCGTGCTACGCTTCGAGCGCCTTCGGGGCAGGGTGCAATTCCCGACCGGTGGTCCGGCCCTGCGACGTGTCGCCGGGCGAGCCCACGAGCGGATCGGCGCGAGCTGGGACGCAGATCCCGGGGCGGCGGATACGTCGCCCCGCGGGAGCCGACGGTCAGAGTCCGGATGAGAGAAGGCGGGCCGCGAGCGCCACTGGCGTTCGCGACGCAGAGCGTGCCGGGCCCCGGGCCGTGCAGTTCACGGAGGACCAGGATGCCGGCCAGCCAGACCCCACTTCGTGCAGCGTGCGCGCTGCTGGGAGCCCTTGCCCTCGTCGTGGCTGCGTGCAGCGGCGGTGCGTCGGCAAGCGCGGCGTCCTCCCCCACCCCGGCCGCGCCGGTGAAGCTCGTGGTCGGCCTGGGCTACATCCCGAACGTCCAGTTCGCCCAGTTCTACCTCGCGGACCAGGCCGGCTACTACCGCGACGCGGGCCTCCAGGTCGAGTTCCAGAACAAGATCGACCCGGAGCTCGTGACGCTGGTGGGACAGGGCGCTGTCGACGTCGGCATCTCCGACGGCACGAGCGTGATCCCGGCCGTCAGCCAGGGGATCCCCATTCGCTACGTCTTCACGGTCTTCGCCCAGTTCCCGAACGTCGTGTTCTCGAAGGCGACCAGCGGGATTGCGACGGTCGCGGACCTGAAGGGCCGGAAGGTCGGCATTCCCGGCAAGTTCGGCTCCAGCTGGATCCAGCTCCAGGCGCTCGTGGCCGGCGCCGGCCTGTCGACGGCGGACCTGTCGCTCGTGCTCTTCCCCGATTTCGGCCAGCTCGCCGCGCTCGAGAAGGGCGCCGTCGACGCCGCCTCGGGGTTCGCGAACAACGAGCCGATCCGGCTCGAGCTCGGCGGTGAGAAGGCGAGCGTGCTCGCGCTCCCGCCCGCGAACCAGCTGCCGGGCCCCGGCCTGATCGTGAGCACGGCCACGCTGAACGGCCCGAAGAAGGACGCGCTCCGGGCGTTCGTGACCGCGACCCAGCACGCGATGCGCGACATCGAGGCCGATCCGCAGAAGGGCGTCGACGCCGCGATCGCGCGGATTCCGGAGCTGGCAACCGACCGGCCCGCCCAGCTCGCGGTCCTGCAGGCGACGATCGCGCTATGGGAGAGCGACTACACCCGCGCGAACGGCATGGGCGCGGTGGACCCGGCGCTCTGGGAGCGCTCGATCACGTTCATGGCCGGCCTGCCCGACAAGCTCCTCGCGAAGCCTGTCACGGCGGCGGACTGCATCAGCGCCGCGCTCGTCGCGGCGCCCTGACAGGGCAGCCCGGCGCGGCCCTCCCCGGCCCGGACGGGGACACGGAAACGCGCCGACCGGGATCGGTCGGCGCGTCCGCGGCGAGGAGGAGCGATGGTCAGGCGGAGGCGCCGACGACCGGGCGACCGGCCGGGACCGCCGCCAGCTCGTCGGCCGCGACCTCGAGCTCGATCGTGACGTCGTCCGAGACGAGCCAGCCACCAGCCTCGAGGCCCACGTTCCAGGTGAGGCCCCAGTCGGAGCGCTTGATCTTCGTGGTGGCCTCGAAGCCGGCGTGACGCCGACCGTCCATCGCGGCGACGATGCCGAGGTGCTCCGTGTCGAGGACGACGGAGCGGGTCACCCCGTGCATCGTCAGGTCGCCCGTGATGGCCCAGCGATCACCCTTCTGCGCGATCGAGGTGCTCTTGAAGGTCAGGGTCGGGAACGTCTCGGCGTCGAGGAAGTCGGCGGAGCGCAGGTGATTGTCGCGCGGCTCCATGCCCGTCTCGATGGTCGCGGCCGGGATCACCACGCTGACCGAGGACGCGGTGGGGTTCGCCTCGTCGAAGTCGATCGTGCCGGTGACGCCCTTGAAGATTCCCCGGACCTTGGTGATCATCATGTGCTTCGCGGTGAAGCTCACGTTCGTATGGGCGGTGTCGATCTGCCAGGTGTTCATTGCGGTATCTCTGCTTCCCTGTGGCCGGTTGCGGTTCGCGTCCGGCCTGTATTAGTTGACTACGCAACCATATCACGTCATAGTTGCGCATGCAACCATTGATTCGTACGAAACGAACACCCTGGATTGGGGTTCCCCGATCCGCCCTCACCGCGTAGGATCCCGCAATGACCGAGACCGTCGACCGTCCCCTCGTCGACCTGCCGTTCCCGAGCGCCGACGACCCGCGCCTCCGGGCGTGGATCGCGTTCCTCCGCGCGCACGCCGCGGTCACGCGGCGGCTCGAGGCGGAACTCCACGCGGAGCGCGACCTCGGGCTCGCCGAGTACGACGCGCTCGTCCAGCTCGCGCTCGCCGACAACCGGCGCCTCCGCATGAGCGAGCTCGCGGAGCGCGTCGTGCTGTCCCGCAGCGGCGTTTCGCGGCTCGTCGATCGCCTCGAGGCGACGGGCCTCGTTGCGCGCGCGGCATGCGCGGACGACGCGCGCGTCTCCTGGGCCACGCTCACCGATGCGGGGTTCGCGCGACTCCGGGACGCCTCGCCGATCCACCTGCGCGGTGTCGAAACGCACTTCCTGGCCCAGATCCCGGACGATGATCGCGAGGCGCTCGTCCGAGCCCTCGAGATGGTGGTCCGTGGGCTCCGCTCCCGTGGGCCGGCGGCGGCGGCATACGCGACCCCCGACGCCTGACGACACCTCCGACCCGGCACGTCCCGTGAGCGGCGGCAGCCTCCGCGTCGGGACGAGCGGCTTCGCCTACCCGGCCTGGGCCCCGGCCTTCTACCCGGCCGGGACCCGGGGCGACGCGCTCCTGCCGGCATATGCCGCCCGGCTCCCCGCCGTCGAGCTGAGCACGACCTACTACCGCCAGCCGACATCGGCCCAGGCTGTCGCGTGGGCGGCCCGCACCCCGCCGACCTTCCGCTTCAGCGTCAAGCTGCTGCGCACCGGGGTCCTCCGTGCCTACGGGGGCGACCCCGCCGATACGTTTGCGTGGCTCACCGAACCCCTCGGGGCGTTCGGGGCGAGGCTCGGCACGGCGCTCCTCCGGATCCCCGACGATCGGCCCCGCGACGACGCTCGTCTCGCGGCGCTCCTGGCCGCGTGGCCGGCTGCGACGCCGCTGGCGCTGGAGCTGCAGAACCCCGCCTGGCACGACGACGAGATCTTCGCGATCGCCGGCGCGCACGGCGCCGTGGTCGTCTGCACCGAGACGGACGACGCGCCGAATCCGCCCCTGACCGTGACCGGGCCGTTCGTGTATCTCCGGCTCCGCCGCGAGCGCTACGGGACCGCCGACCTGGACGCGTGGGCGGCGCGCCTCGAGCCCTTCCTTGCCGACGGTCGCGACGCGTTCGTCTTCTTCCGCCATGACGCCCACGGCGCGACGCCCGGCGACGCCATCTCTCTTGCGGCACGGCTTCCCCGGTACGCGGCGGGCGGCGATCCCGGAGGTCCCGCCGGGACATGACGGCGTCCGCTCGCGTCGTGGCCGCGCTCCTCGCGTCGACGATGCTCCTCGCGTCGTGCGCCGCGCCCGGCCCCAGGACCGGGCCGGGCCCAACGACCGCGCCGGTGCCAACGACCGCGCCGGCCGGGTCGGGCGGGCCTCCGATCGTGTCGTCTTCGCCGGCCGGGACCTCGCCGACGACCTCCAGGTGGGAACCGCCAGCCCTCGGGCTCTCGGTCGTCGCGGCCGGGCTGCAACGTCCGCTCTGGGTGGGCAGCGCCGGGGACGGCAGCGGTCGCCTGTTCGCGGTGGAGCAGGCAGGCACGATCCGCGTGATCCGCGATGGCCGGCTGCTGAGCCAGCCCTACCTCGACCTCCGGGACCGCGTCTCCTCGGGCGGCGAGCGCGGCCTGCTGGGACTTGCTTTCGCGCCGACGTTCGCGCGGGACGGCCGCTTCTTCGTCGACGCGACCGATCCCGACGGGAACACGTCCGCGGCCGAGTTCCGGGCGCCGGACCCGGCCGCGGACGTTGCTGCGGCAACGGACGTCGCTGCGGCGACGGAGCGAGTCATCCTGCGGATCGTGCAACCGTTCCCGAACCACAACGGCGGCGGGATCATCGCCCGCCCGGACGGCACCCTGTGGATCGGGACCGGTGACGGCGGGTCGGGCGGCGACCCGCTGGGGAACGGCCAGGCCCCGACGACACTGCTCGGCAAGCTCCTTCGGATCGATCCGACCGCGGCCGGGGACGCCCCGTACACCGTCCCCCGCGACAACCCGTTTGCGGGCCGATCCGATGTCCGGGGCGAGATCTGGGCGCTCGGCCTGCGGAACCCCTGGCGCTTCTCCTTCGACCGGGCCACCGGCGATCTCTGGATCGGCGATGTCGGGCAGGACCGCTGGGAGGAGGTGGACCGCGTCCGCGCCGGCGAGGCGGGCGGCGGCAACTTCGGGTGGAACGTGATGGAAGGCCGGCATTGCTTCTCCCCCGCCGACGGCTGCCCCACGGCGGGCCTCACGCTCCCCGTCGCGGAGTACGACCACGGCCAGGGCTGCGCGATCACCGGCGGATTCGTCTACCGGGGGGCGGCGATCCCGGCGCTCGTCGGCACGTACCTGTATGCCGACTCGTGCTCGGGGCGCCTGTGGGGGCTCGACGCGGCGGCCGAGGTCCCCGAACCGCGGCTGCTCGCGAGCACCGGTGCCAGCATCGCCTCCTTCGGCGAGGACGATGCCGGCGAGCTGTACGTGGCGGACATCGTGGGCGGGACGATCTCGCGAATCGTCGCTGCACCGTAGCGCCCGGGTCGCGGGACCGCGGCCGCGGGCGAGCGGCGCCCCGGCATCGGCGCGGACGCGGCAGCCGCACCGCCCGGCCGCCCGGACCGATTTCCGGTCAGGCGCGAAGCGTTCCCTCGACGCGGGTCACGGCCCGGCCGGCGATACCGACGCGGTCGCCGCGGAGGATGACGTCCACGACGCCGCCGCGATCCGACACCTGGAAGGCCCTGAACGAATCGCCGAGGCGCGGCGCCCAGAACGCGGCGAGCGCGCAGTGGGCCGAGCCGGTCACCGGATCCTCGGGGATCCCGTCGGCCGGGCAGAAGTAGCGCGAGACGATCGCGACGCCCGGCACGTCGGAGCGCGCCGTGGCGATGAGCCCGTCGGGGAGGGACAACAGCCAGGCCTGGTCAGGCGCAAGCCCCCGGAGGTCGTCCGCCGACGCGAGCTCGACGAGCACGTTCGTGGCGCCGCTGCCCACGAAGACCGGCTCGCAGCCGAGCGCAGTCTCCAGCCCCTCGGGCGGCTCGACCTCCCGGACCCGGTCGACCGGGAGATCCAGCTCGATCCTGCGGTCGGCGAGCCGCACGGCCGAGAGCGCGCCGCTCCGCGTGAGGAAGCGCGCCGGCTCTCCCTCCGCCAGCCGGCCGCTCTCCCAGAGCACGTGGGCGCTCGCGAGGGTGGCGTGGCCGCACAGGTCCACCTCGACCGTCGGCGTGAACCAGCGGAGGTTCCACGATCCCGGGCCGGCGGGCTCGACGAAGGCCGTCTCCGAATGACGCAGCTCCGCGGCGACCGCCTGGCGCCAGGCATCGTCGCGGGGCTCGTCGAGGAGCACCACCCCGGCCGGGTTGCCGGTGAACGGCGGCTCGGCGAAGGCGTCGACGATGAACACGGGAAATCCTGCGGGAAGTGACACTCCCCGCAGGATAGCGGCGCTCCGGGCGTCAGTCGCGACGCCCCCGGGCGTCAGACGTGACGCCGCCTGGGGTCAGTCGATGAGGTAGACGACGCTCACCGAGACGTCGACCTCGTTCGTGCCGACCTGGACGGGCGTGGACGGGGCGGCCGCGTCCTTCGCCCCGCCTGCCGCGAAGTAGGGCATCGGGACCGGGACCGACCCGGACTGCTCGCTGATCGACGAGACACCCGTGATCGAGACGCCGGCGGCCTTCGCGAGCGCATCCGCCTTGGCCCGCGCGTTCTTCATCGCCGCATCGCGGGCCTGCGCCTCGGGCGATGCCGGGTCGTCGACGCGGAACGTGATGCCGTCGAGCGTGGTGGCCCCGGCGGCGAGGGCGCTGTCGATCACGTCGGAGATCGTGTCGAGCTTTCGAACGGTCGCGGAGACCGCATTCACGATCTGATAGCCGGTGAGGCGCGGCGCGTTGCCGTTCGAGTAGTCGTAGACCGGCTGGAGGGACAGCGACGTCGTCTGGATGTCCTTGTCGGCAATGCCGGTCTTCTTGAGCGCGGCGATGACGCCAGCCATCGCGGTCGCGGCGGCCGACTGGGCGTCGCGGACCTTGGTGCGCGTGAGCGTGACCCCGACGCGGACGTCGGCGACGTCCGGCGTGGTGGTGACGCGCCCGATGCCGCTCACGCTGATCGTGTGCTCGGGCGTGGTGGTCGTGCCGTCGACCGCGCGGGCGGGCCGCATCGCAAGGGCCGGGCCGAACGCGACGGCGAGGGCGAGACCGGCGAACGCCCCGACGGCGAGCCAGCCGAGGCGGGGTCGGGCCGTGGAACCGGTAGGCGAGGTCATGGAGGGGCTCCTTCGGGCGGGCTGCCAGGGTGGCAGGCGGCGGGTCCGGACCCCTGACGCACCCGACCGGCGATCGGTTCCGCGGGCGACGTCGCAGCCGAGCGCCGCGAACCCACCGCCGACCGGCCGCGGCCCCTCCGCCGACCGGCCGCGGCCCCTCCGCGACGGGAACCCCTCGTCAGAAGGCGAGCGGGTCCATCTTCTCCGGGTCGATGCCGAGCGCCGCGATCGCGGCGGCCACGTCGGCCGCGGCAAGCTCGCCGCCCCGTGCGAGCGCGGTCAGCGCCGCCAGCGCGACGCTCGCGGCGTCGATCTCGAAGAGCGCGCGGAGCGCCTCGCGCGTGTCGCTTCGGCCGAAGCCCTCCGTCCCGAGGGAGACGTAGCCGGCGGGCAGCCAGCGGCCCAGCAGGTCCGGGAGCGCCTTCAGCCAGTCCGAGACGAGCACGACCGGGCCGCCCTCCGGCCCCAGCACCTGCGACACGTACGGGGTTCGCGGGGGCTCGGTCGGGTGGAGCCGGCTCCAGCGCTCGGCCTCGAGCGCGTCGACGCGGAGCTGCTGCCAGGACGTCGCGCTGTAGACCTCGGCCGCGATCCCGAAGCGCTCGGCGAGGAGCGCGCGTGCGGCCACCGCCTGCTGGAGGATCGCGCCCGAGCCGACGAGCCGGACCCGTCCCTTCGCGCCACCTTCGACGTCGGGCGCGGCGAGGACCCGGTAGATCCCGCGCACGATCCCCTCGCCGACGCCGTCGGGCGCGGGCGGCATCGCGTAGTTCTCGTTGTAGAGCGTGACGTAGTAGTAGACGTCCTCGCCCCGCCCGTACATCCGCTCGATCCCGTCGCGGATGATGACCGCCAGCTCGTACGCGTACGCCGGATCGTAGGCGCGGATGCTCGGGACCGTGGACGCGAGGAGCTGGCTGTGCCCGTCCTCGTGCTGGAGGCCCTCGCCGTTCAGGCTGGTCCGGCCGGCGGTCGCCCCGAGCATGAAGCCACGGCCGCGCGCGTCGGCCAGCGCCCAGGCCTGGTCGCCGGTCCGCTGGAACCCGAACATCGAGTAGAAGATGTAGAAGGGCAGCATCGGCTCGCCGTGCGTCGCGTACGACGTGGCAGCCGCCTGGAGGGACGCCATCGAGCCGGCCTCGGTGATCCCCTCCTCCAGCACCTGGCCGTCCTTCGCCTCGCGATAGGAGAGCACCAGCTCCGAGTCGACCGGCTCGTAGTGCTGGCCCCCGCTGGCGTAGATCCCGACCTCCTTGAAGAGCGGATCCATGCCGAACGTGCGCGCCTCGTCGGGGATGATCGGGACGACCCTTTTGCCGAAGCCCGGGTCGCGCATCAGGTTCCGCAGGAGCTTGGCGAAGACCATGGTGGTGCTCACGGCGGTCGTCGAGCCGGCCGCGAACTCGCGGTCGGTCTCCGGCACCGGGGCCGGCAACGGCCGGCTCCGCACGATCCGCTTCGGGAGCCCGCCGCCGAGCGCGCGCCTGCGCTCCATCAGGTAGCGCATCTCCTCGGACTCGGGACCCGGGTGGTAGTAGGGGGCTTCGGCGAGCTGCTCGTCGGGGATCGGGAGCTCCAGCCGATCGCGGAAGATCCGCAGCTCCGCCTCGGACAGCTTCTTCGCCTGGTGGGTGATGTTGCGGCCCTCAACGCTCGAGCCGAGCGTCCACCCCTTGATCGTCTTGGCCAGGATCACCGTCGGCGCGCCCTGGAACTCGGTCGCCAGCTTGTACGCCGCGTAGAGCTTGCGGTAGTCGTGGCCGCCCCGGCGCAGGCGCGTCAGGTCGTCGTCGGAGAGGTGCTCCACCAGCCGGCCCAGGCGCGGGTCGGGGCCGAAGAAGTGCGAGCGGATGTAGGCACCGCCCGCCACGGAGTACTTCTGGAACTCGCCGTCAACGGTCTCGTTCATCTTGTTGACGAGCGTCCCGTCCGTGTCGCGGGCCAGCAGGTCGTCCCATTCGCGACCCCAGATCACCTTGACCACGTTCCAGCCGGCGCCGCGGAAGATGCCCTCCAGCTCCTGGATGATCTTGCCGTTGCCGCGGACCGGGCCGTCGAGCCGCTGCAGGTTGCAGTTGACGACGAATGTCAGGTTGTCGAGGCGCTCGCGGCCGGCCACCCAGAGCGCGCCGAGCGCTTCCGGCTCGTCCATCTCGCCGTCGCCGAGGAATGCCCAGACGCGCGAGTCGCTGGTGTCCGCGATGCCGCGGTGGAGCAGGTAGCGGTTGAAGCGCGCCTGGTAGATCGCCGCGATCGGTCCGAGGCCCATGCTGACGGTCGGGAACTCCCAGAAGTCGGGCATGAGGCGCGGGTGCGGGTACGACGAGAGGCCCTGTCCCGGGCGCACCTCGCGCCGGAAGTGGTCGAGCTGGGAGGCGCTCAGGCGCCCTTCCAGGAAGGCCCGCGCGTACATCCCCGGCGCCGCGTGGCCCTGGTAGAAGATCTGGTCGCCCGAGCCGTCGTCCTTGCCGCGGAAGAACCAGTTGAAGGCCACCTCGTACAGGCTCGCGGAGCTGGCGTACGTGGAGAGATGGCCGCCGATCCCCGGCGAGGCGATGTTGGCCCGGAGGACCATCGCAACGGCGTTCCAGCGGACCAGGCGCCGGATCCGTCGCTCGATCGCCTCGTCGCCGGGGAAGTAGGGCTCCTGCTCCGGGCTGATGGTGTTGATGTAGCGGGTCTGGGTCAGCGGCGGCAGCCCGATGTGGAGCTGGCGCGCCCGCTTGAGGAGCTTGTACATGACGAAGCGGGCGCGATCGGCGCCCTCCTGGTCGACGAGGTCGTCGAACGAGGCGATCCAGTCCCGGGTCTCGTCCGGATCCACGTCCGGCAGCTGGTGCTTGAACTCGTCCGAGTACATGACGGGGAACTCCTGGCGTGAGACGCCGGTCAGGCTGCGCCGGGCCGCGGGCGGGCGGTCGCGCGCGCCTCACGGAGCTCGGGACGGAAGCGGGCCGACATTGCCCGGAGCGTAGCCCATCCCGCGACCGGACGCCCGCTCAACCGCTGGGGTAGAGTCGGGCCATGCAGCCGGACTACGATGCGACGACCGCGCTCATCGTCGTGGACGTCCAGAACGACTTCGCGGACCCGGCCGGCAGCCTGAGCGTCGCCGGCGGCGCCGGGATCGTTCCGTACGTCAACGCCCAGATCGCCGCGGCGCTCGACGCCGGCGCCTTCGTCGCGTACACCCAGGACTGGCATCCGCCGTCCACCCCGCACTTCGTCACGGTCGGTGGCCCGTGGCCCGTCCACTGCGTCGCCGGGACGTGGGGTGCCGCGCTCCACCCGGCGCTGACGCCGGACGCGGGACCGTCCGTCCGGAAGGGCGCGAACGGCGAGGACGGCTATTCCGGCTTCTCGATGCGCGACCCGGGCACCGGGGACCTCGTGCCGACCGAGCTCGCGGAGCTGCTGCGGGCGCACGGGACCCGCAGGGTCGTCGTGTGCGGGCTCGCCACCGACTACTGCATCCGCGACACGGCCCTCGATGCCCTCGCCCTCGGGTATCCGACCAGCGTGCTCGTCGCGGGGGTCCGTGCGGTGGACGTGCGACCGGGCGACGGCGACGCGGCCCTCGCCCGCCTCGTCGCGGCGGGCGCCACGCTGGTCTCGCCGACGGCCACCTCGACGACCGCGCATCGGGTATCGCCGGCCGCCTCGACCGCCCCGGAGCTCGTGGCATGACCCGCCTGCGGGACCTGGCGTTCCTCGCGGTGGCGGGCGTGGGTGCCGCCGTGACTGCCGAACGCTGGCTCGGGTCGATCATCGCTTCCGGCGACGGGCCGGACCCGACCATGAAGATGGTGATCGCGATCGACGCGCCGATCGAGACCGTCTGGGAGGCGATCTCGGACATCGAGCGCCAGCCGCTCTGGATGCTCGAGATGAAGTCGGTGCGGCTGCTCACCCCGGGCCCGGTGGGAGTCGGGACGCGCGGCGAGGCGGACGTGCGGATCTTCCTGATCGGCGTCGTGGATCCGGTCGAGATCGACCAGTACGAGCCGCCGGTGGCCTTCGGCATCCGGCACGTCGGCGTCTTCGCGGGGTCCGGGCGGATCAGGCTCGAGGCGCTGGACGCGCGCCGCACGCTCGTGCGCTGGGACGAGCGGCTGGTGCCGCCCGCCTTCCCGAACATCGGCCAGATCGTCCAGAAGCCGATCCTGGGCGCGATCTTCCAGGCCGACCTCGAGCGGCTCAAGGAGATGGTCGAGGCGCGCCATGCCGAGGCGATCGGCGGCACGGGAGCCGACGCCGGCTGACCGGACCCGACCGGAGCGGGCCAGCCATCGGGCCACGCGCGCGGGCTCCGCCCCTCCCCCACCCCGTCACCAACCCCGCACGGAGGGTCGCCGATGGAGCTCCACCTCGTCGACGCGACGTACGAGCTCTTCCGAGCCCACCATGCCCCGCGCCCGCCGGTCCGCGGCCGCGACGGGATGCCGCTGACCGCCGTCGCCGGCCTCGCCGGGACGCTGCTCGCGCTGGTGCGCGACGAGGGCGCCACGCACGTCGGCTGCGCGCACGACCGCGTGATCCGCTCGTTCCGCAACGACCGCTGGCCCGGCTACAAGAGCGAGGTCGGCGTCCCGGCGGAGCTGCTCGCCCAGTTCCCGGTTGCCGAGGAGGCGATCCGGGCGCTCGGGTTCGTGCTCTGGCCGATGGTCGAGTGGGAGGCCGACGACGCGCTCGCGACCGCCGCCGTGCAGTGGGCGGACGCGCCCGGGGTAAGCCGGATCCTCGTCTGCACGCCGGACAAGGACCTGGCCCAGGTGGTCCGCGGTGGCCGCGTGGTGCTGCGCGACCGGCGGCGCGACATCACGTACGACGAGGCCGGCGTGCGGGCCAAGTGGGGCGTTCCGCCGTCGGCGATCCCCGACTACCTGGCGCTCGTGGGCGACGCCGCGGACGGCTTCCCGGGCATCGCCGGCTTCGGGTCGAAGGGCGCCGCGGCGCTGCTTGCCGCTTTCGGGACGCTCGAGGGGATCAGGGACGCAGCCGTCGGGACCTGGCCGTCCTCCGTCCGGGGCGCGGAGCGGATGGCGGCGACGCTCCGGGACCACTGGCCGGACGCCCTCCTCTTCCGCGACCTGGCGACGCTTCGCATCGACGTCCCGCTCGACACGGCCGGCCCGGAGGCGCTGCGCTGGGAGGGCGCGGACCCGGAGGCCTGGCCGGCATTCTGCGAGCGCTGGGGGCTGCCCGGCCTTTCCGGGCGACCGCACCGCTGGCGGCCGGCCGCCTGAGCCCCCGGCCGCACGCGGACGCTACGCCTCGCGGAGGAGCTCGAGCAGGCGGGCGTGGTGGAGCGCGGGTGCGGCGAGCACGCCCATGCCGCGGGTCGGCGCGGCGAGGTCGAACCACGGCCCGCCGTCGAGGTCCGTCACGCGGGCGCCGGCCCGCTCCGCGATGAACCCGGCCGCGGCGACATCCCACGCGGAGAGCCCGATCGACTGGCAGAACGCGTCGAAGCGCCCATTCGCGACGTAGGAGAGCGAGAGCGCCGCCGAGCCCATCGTGCGCGACACCCGGATCTCGCGGCGAACCCGGGCGATCCGCCGGGCACGGGCGCGGCCGCCGATGTTGAGCGCCATCACCACGTCGGACAGGCGCTCCTTGGCCGAGACACGGACCGGGCGGCGGTCGAGCGTCGCGGGGCCATCGGCGGCGGCCGCGAACGTCTCGCCACGCAGCGGATCGTGGACGGCACCCACGACGGGCCGGCCATCGGCGACGAGCGCGAGCGAGACGCAGAAGAACGGCAGGCCGTTGGCGAAGTTGATCGTGCCGTCGACCGGGTCGCAGACCCAGACCCGCGCCGCGACCGTCGCGTCGCGGCCGGACTCCTCGCCGTAGAACGCATCGTCGGGGAAGCGTTCGGCCAGGCCGGCCCGGACGAGCGCCTCCGCGGCATGGTCCACCTCGGTCACGATGTCGTGGGCGCCCTTGTACGCGACCGGGCCGCTGTCCTCGTAGCGGGCGGCGACGAGCCTGCCGGCCGACTCCACGAGGTCGACAGCGACGGCGAGCTCCGGGCCCCAGCGACCCGTCGCGGGCGTGTCGCCGCTGCGCGGCCCGGCGTTCACCGGGAGCAGTCCACGGCGAACGTCCGGGCATCGGTCCCCAGGTCGACCACGCGCTGCGTGAACGTGAGCGTGGCGCCGGCGGCGATCGACGGGGTCCTGACGTACGTCTCGACGGGCGGGTTGCCCAGGTATGCCGGGTCCCAGACCCGGCAGGTTGCCTGCCCGTCGCGTCGGCCGGCATTCGCGACGGCGAGGGTCAGCACGATCCCTCCGTCGGCCGGCGTCGCCGAGACCAGGCGCCCGTCGAACGGGCCCACTCCGCCGACGAAGATCGTGGCCCCGACCAGCATCGCGACGACCGCGAGCGCGATCCCCGCGAACACGGTCCCGTGCGCCTGCGAGGCGGCCGGCTGCTCGAGCCCCGCCGGGTTGCACGCGGCGCACAGGGCGTCCGCGAGCGGGATGCGCGCGCCGCAGCGGAGGCAGCCGTGGGTCGGGGCGGGATCGACGGCGTGCACGGGCGTGGGCGTCCCCGTCGTCACCGGCGGTCGGCGCCGATCGCAGCGCTCACGAGCAGGTCGACATCCTGGGTGGTGCGGGCGCCGACCACGGCGCCGTCGGCGCCGGCCGCCCGCCAGCGCGCGGCCGTGCCGGCCGGATCCTTGATCCAGGGATTCGCCGCGAGCGATTCGCCCTTCCCGAGATCGAACGCCGCGAGGATGCGCACGGTCGACCGGTCGCGGCCGACCCCGGAGAGCGCCTCGAGATAGGCGGGCAGGTGCTCGGCGAGCAAAGCGGCGGGAACGGTCCAGCCGTCACCGATCCGTCCCGCGAGCGCGGCGCCGGCCGCGGATTCGCCGCCGACGATGATCGGCGGGGCCGGCTCCGGGACCGGGAACGCGAACGCCTCGCCGAGCGGGTAGAACGGTGACGCGCGCGTCACCGGCCCGCCGGTCCACAGCGCGCGGAGGACGGCCACGGCCTCCTCGAGCCGGGCGACGCGCTCGGGCGCGTCCGGGAACGGGATCCCGTAGGCGAGATGCTCGGCCGGGTGGCCGCCGATGCCGATGCCGAGGACGAGACGGCCGCCGCTCGCCTCCTGGAGCGTGGCCGCCATGCGGGCGACGACGGAGGGCGGACGGTTCATCACGTTGAGCACGAACGTCATGAGGCGAAGCCGGCTCGTGCTCCCGGCCAGCGCCGCGAGCGTCGTCCAGCACTCGAGGACCGGGTCGCGCCGGGCGCCGCGGCTGACGAAGTGGTCCCAGATCGCGACACCCTCGTAGCCGGCGGCCTCCAGGCGGAGCGCCTGCTCGCGGAACCAGGCGTTCGAGACGCCGATCGCCCGAAGGTTGACGAAGACCGGGAACGGCGCCTGCGTTCCCGTGGCGGCGCTCAGAGCCCGGCCGTGACCGCCGGCGAGGTCGCCGCGGCCAGCGCGACCCGGAGCATCGTGGCGGTCCGCCGCTCCAGCTCGTCGAGCGGGAGGTACGAGTCCTCCGAGGTGACGTTCGGGCCCAGGACGTCGCTCACGGTCAGGATCGTCGCCGCCCGGACGTCGTCTCCCGCCGCGTGTGCCCGGGCCGCGAGGTAGAAGAGCGCCGAGCTCTCCATCTCGAACCCCAGCACGTCCCGCGCCGCCCACCGGCTGAAGTAGTCGGCGTCGGGGTTGTAGAAGACGTCCACCGTGCAGACCAGCCCCACGTGGTACGCCGCATGCTCGGCCTCCGCCGCATCGACGAGCGCGCGCACCAGCCCGAAGTCGGCTGCCGGCGCATACGGCTCGCCGTGGAGGAACGTGGCGGTCGTGCCGTCGAACGGCGCCGCCGCGGACGCGATCACGATCTCGCCCGTGCGGATGCCCCGCCCGATGCCGCCGCACGTGCCCACGCGGATGAGCCGCCGCGCGCCGAGCCGCAGCAGCTCCTCGACCACGATCGCCGCGGACGGCGCGCCCATCCCGGTGGTCTGGACGCTGACCGGCACCCCGCCGTACGTGCCGGTGTACCCGTAGAGCAGCCGGTGGTCGTTCACCTTCCGGGCGGCCGCGAGACCGCCGTCGAAGAGCGAGGCCATCGTCGTCGCCCGGTTCGGGTCTCCGGGCAGCAGGACGATGGGGGCGTAGTCGCCCGGCTCGGCGCGAAGGTGGATCTGCGGCATCGTGGCGGGCTCCTGGTGTGGTTCGGCGGGGGCGAGAGTGTACGGCCTCCGGGAAGGACCAGTGTGCGCGGTCGGGGCGCGGCCGCCGGTCCGGTGATCCCCGGGTGCCCGCACGGCCAACGTCGACCGTTCTCTCGCACCCGATCGCGCGTAGTACGATCGCATGAGAGTCTCGCGGTCTCTTCTCGGGGCCGGGACGGGTCGGGTGCGGCACAGGAGGACGGTCGTGAGCGGTGACTTCTTCTCGGAGGTTGCGGGCCGCGTCCCGTTCGGCGGGCTCGGGTCGACCGATCCGTTGTCGTTCAAGGTCTACGACCCCGACCGCCTCGTGCTCGGCAAGCGGATGGCGGATCATCTCCGGATCGGGGTCTGCTTCTGGCACTCGTTCGCCTGGGACGGGCGCGACATGTTCGGCACGGGCACCCTCGACCGGCCATGGCTCGGCGCTGCCGGCGACCAGATGGCCGCCGCCCGGATGAAGATGGCCGCGGCATTCGAGTTCTTCGCGAAGCTCGGCGTGCCGTACTACTGCTTCCACGACCGGGACGTCGCGCCCGACGGAGACAGCTTCGCCCAGTTCCGGGCGAACCTCGACGCCCTCGTCGACGACGCCCTCGGCTACCAGGAGCGGACCGGCGCCCGCCTCCTGTGGGGCACCGCGAACCTCTTCAGCCACCCGCGCTACCAGGCCGGCGCCGCCACCAACCCCGACCCCGAGGTCTTCGCCTACGCCGCCGCGCAGGTGAAGAACATGCTCGAGGTGACCAAGCGCCTGGGCGGGACCAACTACGTGCTGTGGGGTGGTCGCGAGGGCTACGACACGCTTCTCAACACGGACCTGCGCCGGGAGGGCGACCAGCTCGCCCGCTTCCTGCACCTGGTCGCCGAGCACAAGCACAAGATCGGGTTCGAGGGAACGCTCCTGATCGAGCCCAAGCCGATGGAACCGACGAAGCACCAGTACGACTTCGACTCCGCGACCATTCACGGATTCCTCGTCCGCAACGGCCTCGACCGCGAGTACCGCCTGAACATCGAGGCCAACCACGCGACGCTCGCGGGACACAGCTTCCACCACGAGGTCGCATACGCCATGGCGAACGGGATGTTCGGCAGCATCGACGCCAACCGCGGCGACCCCCAGAACGGCTGGGACACCGACCAGTTCCCCAACTCGGTCGAGGACCTGGCGATGCCGCTCTACGAGATCCTAAGCGGCGGGGGCTTCACGACCGGCGGCTTCAACTTCGACGCGAAGCTCCGGCGGCAGAGCATCTCCCGGACGGACCTCTTCCATGCCCACATCGGCGGGATCGACACCCTCGCCCGGGCGCTCCTGGCCGCCGCGACCATGCTCGAGCAGGGCACGCTCGCCGGGATGCTCGAGGCGCGCTATGCCGGCTGGAAGGATGACCTCGGGACCGCGATCCTTGGCGGCACCGTGACCCTTGCCGATCTCGCCGCGAAGGTCGAGTCAGGTGAGATCGACCCGCAGCCGGTCAGCGGCCGCCAGGAGCTGCTCGAGAGCGTCGTCAACCAGGCCATCTGGTCGGTCGACAGGGCCTCCGGCACGGCGGG
>Ga0209014_10001073_pt1 | contig 16273 bp, 18 predicted proteins | sample BarGraNGADG00212_FD_184491 | JGI IMG/M metagenome (GOLD analysis project Ga0209014, IMG submission 184491) | Arctic peat soil microbial communities from Barrow, Alaska - Barrow Graham LP Ref core NGADG0002-212 (SPAdes) (version 2) | ecosystem: Environmental > Terrestrial > Soil > Wetlands >...
CCTCGTCGACCTCGACGCAGATCACGACGCCGTCGTTCATGGTCACGGCCAGCGGCTGGGCGCCGCCCATCCCGCCGAGCCCGGCGGTCAGGACCACGCGGCCGCGGAGCGTCCCGCCGAAATGCTGGCGAGCAAGCTCGGCGAACGTCTCGTACGTGCCCTGGAGAATCCCCTGGGTCCCGATGTAGATCCAGGAGCCCGCGGTCATCTGGCCGTACATCATCAGGCCGGCCCGCTCCAGCTCACGGAAGTGCTCCCAGGTCGCCCACTTCCCCACAAGGTTCGAGTTCGCGATCAGGACCCGGGGCGCCCACGGATGCGTGCGGAACACGCCGACCGGCTTGCCGGACTGGACGAGGAGGGTCTCGTCGTCGGCAAGCGCGCGGAGTTCGCGGACGATCGCGTCGAAGGCCTCCCAGGAGCGCGCGGCCCGGCCGGTCCCGCCGTAGACGACGAGCGCGTCCGGGTTCTCGGCCACTTCCGGATCCAGGTTGTTCATGAGCATTCGAAGCACGGCCTCCTGCTGCCAGCCGCGGCAGGTGAGCTCGCTGCCGCGCGGCGCGCGGACGGGCCGGGCGCCGGGAAGGGGCGGGGCGCCGGTGGCGCCGGGGATCGTCGTCATGGCCACAGTGTCGCGCGATCGGATCGTCTTCGCGCGTCGAGCACAACGGACGGTGCATGGCGCGACGTCATACTCACCGAAGAGAGCGGAGCGCCCCGCGCGGGGCCGTGCATCGCGCAGGAGTGGAGACAGCAGCAGGCTGGATGACTGCCCGGATGTGCCAGAGTCAGCCGATACGGATAGCCTGGGCCGTGACGCGTCAACCCAAATGAGGAGGTACGCCCGGTGCGTGGTGCTCGATCTCGCGCGCTCTTGCTGTTGGCCCTCGTCGCCATCATGACCGCCGCGACTCCGCCAACCGCCAGCGCTGCGACGATGCGGCGCACGTGGACCGCGACGATCTCCGGCGTCGGCACTAGCGGAACAGCAGCCAGCGGAACCGTCGTGCTGGTCCGTTATTGGGCGGGGGACGGCAGCTTCTCGACGCAACTTGGGGGATTCCGCCCGACTGCGACGTATGCCGTGGCAGTCTACAAAGGTACCTGTTCGAAGCCGACGGTCCTGCTTCGGCTGCCGAACCTGACCACCGATGCCAACGGGAACGCGGCGGCCGCCGGCTCCCTCACATCTGCGCGCATGGCGCCCGTCTGGAGCACTGCGGCGAACGGGGCCATTGCCCTCCGCATCAGCGCGGGCGCGGACCTGTACTGCGCGCCGCTGAGATACCCGATCGCGACGCGGGTAGCCATGCCCGGCATGGGCATTGACCTGCCGGTCGTCTTCCAGACCGGCAACGCGTTTCCGTGGTGCAACGTGGCGATGTACCTAGCGGGGGTGTCGCAACCCGGGAGGCCGGTGTCTCGTTCCTGTACGCACACGCCCGGACCGGCATGTTCCTCCCCCTGCTCACGGCCTCGCTGGTCAACAACGGCAGCCGCATGATCGGGATGAAGGTGTATGTGTGGACCAGCGACGACCACCTGTACACGTACCAGGTGATCCGGGTGCTGCGTCACCAATACACAATCCCGGATATCTGGTCGCTCAGCAGCCAGCAGGTTTGGCTCCAGACCTCGGAGGGACCGTACGGCACGTACAACAAGCTGATGGTCGTTGCGAAGCGGATCGCTGTGGCCACCGCGAGCGACGCGGCTGCGCATCCCAAGGCACGGCCCATCGTGTGCGGCCTGTACGGGTAGCGGCCTGCCAGCCGGACCGGACGAGCCGACCTCCATGCGCCGGGCCTGCGTTCGTGCGGTGATCCGGTACGCTTCCTGCCATGCGCATTCTCAGTGTCCGGCGCTGGGCCACGCTGGACGCCGAACAGCAGGCGCGCATCCTGGCCCGGTCCACGGCCGCCATCTTCGAGCCGGGACTGGTCGCGTCGATCGAGGGGCTCTTCGCCGACGTCCGGGCGCGCGGCGACGCCGCTGTCGTGGAAGCGACCGAGCGGTTCGACGGGGTCAGGATCGACCCAGGCGACCTCCGCGTCCGGCCCGAGGAGCTGGCCGCCGCTCATGCCGCGATCAGCCCCGCGCTGCTCGCAGGGATCCGCGAGGCGATCGCGAACAGCCGGCTGTTCAACGAGGCCCAGGTCCGGGCGACGGCGACGGGCTGGCGCGAGGAGGTCCGGCCAGGCTTTCTCGTCGGCGAGCAGGTGGCGCCGATCCCCTCGGCCGGGCTGTACGTGCCCGCCGGCAAGGGAACCTTCCCGTCGGTCCTGTGCCAGATCGGCACGCCGGCCGTGGTGGCGGGCGTTCCGGAGATCGTGGTGCTGGTCCCGCCGATGCCCGGCACCGGCGCGGTGGACCCCGCGACACTGGCGACGGCCCAGGAGCTGGGACTGACGAACGTCTTCCGGGCCAACGGCCCGGCCGGCATCGCGGCGCTCACGTTCGGGACGGCAACCTTCCCTCGAGTGCGCAAGATCGTGGGGCCGGGAAGCCCCGCCGTGACTGCGGCGCAGGTGCTGGCGCAGCGGTTCGGCACCGCGACGAACATGCTCTGTGGCCCCTCGGAGAGCCTGCTGATCGCAGACGCGTCCGCAGATCCGCATCGGCTGGCCCTGGACCTCGTCAACGAGGCGGAGCACGGCTCGGACTCGGCCGCGCTCGTGGTGACGGACTCGCCGGCGCTGGCTGCGGCCCTGGAGCCCCAGGTGGCGGCGGCCGTCGCGTCGCTGCCGGAGCCGCGGCGCACCTACGCGACCTCGGTCCTGGGCGACCTCGGCGGCGTGCTCCTGTTCGACACGATGGACGACGCCGTGGCGTTCGCCAACGAATATGCGGCGGAGCACTGCCAGGTCGCGACTGTCGAGACGGAGGCGACGCTTCGATCCCTCCGCTACGCGGGCGAGGCGTTGCTGGGCCAGGGCACGCCGATCGGCGCGAGCAGCTACACGATCGGGATCCCCGCGACCCTCCCGACCGGCGGCTACGCGCAGGTCAACGGCGGGGTCACGGCGCGCACGTTCCAGACAACCATGTCGATTGCGCGGCTTTCGCCGGCGGCGCTGGCCGGGTTGGCCGGCCCGACGACCGCCCTGGCCGATCACGAGGGATTCCCGGCCCACGCGAACGCCTTTCGGGGTCGCGGCCTGGGCTGAGGCGCGGGGCCTTCGCGGCAGAGCAGCACCGCGCTCGGCGTCCGGGCCTAGAGGTCGAGCACGAACCGAAGGGCGGCGTCGAGGCGATCGATCGCGGCCGGCGCAAGTCGCGCGAGCGGCCCGTGCAGCACCGCCGCCGGCACCGTCACGATCTGGTCCGCCTTCACCCATCCGTCGCGGTCCAGCCCGGATTCCGTCCGCGTGACCGGGACCCGGTGTGGCCGCGGGTGGCCATCCGTCGGAGTCGCGCTCGTCATCGGGCACAGCACGACCGTGCCCGACCGGGAGAACCGGTCGCCCTGCACGACCACCCCGGGCCGTCGACCCGCCTGGACATGGCCACCGACATCCGGGAACTCCAGCATGAAGATGTCGCCCTTCCGTGGGCCCGCCTGCGGGGCGGCGCGCCCGATGCTCACCACTCCGCCTGGGCCAACAACGCGGCCGCGTAGGGCAGGAACACCTCCGCGGCGCGGATGCTGTCTTCGCGGTCCGCGTCGAGAGCCGAGTCCAGCCCCACCTGGTCCTCTCGGTCGAACCGCTCGCGGAGGGCCGCGGCAACGATGGCGCTCAGGGACGTTCCGTCTCGACCGGCCTCTGCGCGGGCCCGGGCTGCAAGGGCGGGCGGCAGGCTGAGCGAGACTTTGTCCACCAACTCCCTGCCGTACGGGGCCGCTGCCTCGCGGACTGCTCTCTTCGTGGTAGGACCATCGGTACGACTTCTCATGGCAACATGGTACGACCAGCCGTCAAGAGGCCGCTCAGACGCACTTTCAGAGCTCGCGGCGCACCACCGGGAAGTGCTCGTCGTCCACCGCGACATGAAAGCCGGCCCGGACCCAGAAGGCGGTCGTCGCCGCGCTCGTCGCGTGGGGCCGGGCATGCGCCTCGGGGTACGCCTCGACTGCGAAGAAGCCGCGGCTCGCCAGGTCGTCGCAGACCGCGCCGACCAGGCGCAATGCGAGCCCGCGTCCGTGCGCCGCCTCGACCGTGGCGATGCAGGTGATGACGGCCGGCAGCGGCGCTGCGGGCAGCTGCGGGTAGAGCTCGCGCAGGCGGAGGGCGCGCGGGTACGCGCTCAGGGGCCCGAACTGGGCGAAGGCCACCGGCCCCTCGCCGTCGTGGTCCGCCAGCAGGAGCACTTTCGCGTAGCTGCCGAAGACGCCAAGGCCCCGCCTCAGCAGGCCCAGCTTGCGCGGCCCGCCGGCAGGCACGCCGGGACGTGCGGGACGTGATGGCGCGAAGGGGTTCGGGTCGGCAGCCTCGTCGTCGCCGGGCGCGAACGGGTTCGAGCCGGACCGGCCGGCGCCGGTCGGGGCGAACGGGTTGGCGGGCTGCTCGTCGCGGACGGGGGCGAACAGGTTGGCCGGCTCGCTGCGCGGCGCGGACCCGGCCTGTCCCGCGGCGAGCGCCGCGGCCAGCCAGCCGGCTCGGTGCGCCTTCGAGCCGCGCTCGCGGTCCTCCCAGTAGTCACAGGTCCGGTGATCGAACGCCGGGTCGGCGCAGGGCGGGAGAAGGCCGAACGTTGCGGCGTCGATGACGTCGACGATTCGGATCGCGTCCACGCCTGCAGGGTACCGCGTGCGATCGAGCCGGAGTGGACCGGAAGCGACCAGCACGCGCCGCGAGCTTGGGAGCGCGCCGTGATCTCCGGACGGCTCGGCGCACTCGCACAACCGTCCGACCGGCCCTTGCCGGGTGCTCACCGGGCGGCGATCGTCTGTGCATGAGCTCCTCGCCCGGGCCGATCGCGGTGCCGCCCGCCGTCCCGCCCGCGGTCCCGCCGGCAGGCTCGATCGCGCCGCTACACGCAGCCGCGCCGCTTCCGCCCACGCCGGAGCCGGTTGGTATTGCCGGCCTGGCCTCCCGCGCCAGCCGGACGGCCTTCCGCTACGCGAACCGCTGCGCGATGGTCCCGCTCCACCGGGCCGGCCTGGCCGCATGGCTGGGGAACCCGCTGACTGGCTGGCAGCTCCTGCTGATCACGACCGGCCGGAAGAGCGGCCTGCCGCGCGCGACCCCGCTCGGCTACCTGGTCGCCGACGGCGCGGCCTGGGTGATGGCCGGCTACGGCTCTTCGACGCTCTGGTACCGAAACCTGCTCGCCGATCCGGCGGTGGAGGTCCTGCTCCCGGCTCGCCCGCCGTTCGCGGCAGCCGCGACGGATGCTGCCGATCCGGCAGTGAGGGCGCGGATCATTCCGCGGCTGGTCCGGTCGATGGCGCTGCCGGGGACGATGGTCGGCTGCCTGCCCTGGAGCGCGCCCGGCGAACGCATCCTGGAGCTGACGGCGTGGGTCCCGCTGATCCGGCTCAGCCCCGCCGACGGGAGCGAGCTGGTCGCAGGGCCGGATGACCCGGGCGGACTGGGCTGGACGTGGCGGACGCTGGTCGCGACGTTCGCGATTCTGGCGGCGGTCCGAATGCTCCCTGGCCGTCGTCAGCGCTGAGGACGCGGCCGCCGCCGTTACCCGGCGTTGGGCGGGCCCGGGTCGGGCGCGTCGACGAGGCCGGCGAGCTCGCCGCCCCGGACGAGCGCGAGCACGGCAGCGATATCGGCGCCCATCTCGCGGTCAACGAGGAGCGGCGCGACCACCGCGCGGATCCGCCGGTGAGCTTCGGCGACCCCGCGGCCCGGGACCGGCGAGGGGATCGCGCCTGCCGCACCGACGGGTGCGCCGCGAGCAGCCGTCGCGAGCGTCGCCAGGCGGAGGTCGAGGGCCTGCGCGCCGACCAGCAGCTCGATCGCGATGATCCGCTCAACGTTCGCGAGGACGTCGCGGGCATGGCGGCCGGCGATCGGACCCATCGAGACGTGGTCCTCCTGGTTCGCCGACGTCGGGATCGAATCGGCCGACGCCGGGTGGACCAGCACCTTGTTCTCGGAGGCGAGTGCCGCAGCCGTGTACTGGATGATCATCATCCCCGAGTTGAGCCCGCTCGCCGGGGCCAGGAACGGCGGCAGGCCCCCGTTGAGCCGCGCGTCCACGAGGAGCGCCACGCGGCGCTCGGAGATCGCGCCCAGCTCCGCGATGGCCAGCTTCGCGAAGTCGAGCGCAAGGGCGACCGGCTCGCCGTGGAAGTTGCCGCCGCTGATCACGAGGCCGCCGCCCGTCGCCGCCACGTCCGGCGCCGTCGCGCCGCCCAGCGGGAAGACGAGCGGGTTGTCCGTGGCAGAGTTCAGCTCCACGTCCAGGACCCTCCGCAGGTAGTCCAGGGCGTCGCGGATGGCGCCGTGGACCTGCGGCACGCAGCGCAGCGAGTACGGGTCCTGGACCTTGTGCGTCGAGCCGTGGTGGGCCGCCATCAGCCCCGAATCCCGGAGCAGGTGGCGCATCTCCGCGGCGACCGCGACCTGGCCCGGGTGCGGGCGGGCAAGCTGGTAGACGGCGGCGTACGGCACATCCGTGCCCAGCAGCGCCTCGACGCTCTGCGCCGCGGCCACCGATGCCGTCCGGGCCAGGCGGTCCGCGTCGGCGAGGAGGAGCGCCCCGAGCGCGCTCATCAGCTGCGTCCCGTTGAGGAGCGCCAGGCCCTCCTTCGCCTCGAGCGTGAGCGGTTCGATCCCGGTCTCGCGCAGCGCGAGGAGCGCGGGCATCACCTGCCCGCCCAGCTCGACCTCGCCACGCCCGATCAGCGGCAACGCGAGGTGCGCGAGCGGCGCGAGGTCCCCCGACGCCCCCACGCTCCCCTGGGCCGGCACGACCGGGTGGATGCCCGCCTCGAGGAACGCCAGGAGTCGGTCCACGAGCACCGGCCGGCAGCCGGAGTGGCCGAGCGCGAGGGTGTTGGCCCGGAGCAGCAGCATCGCGCGGACGACGTCCTGCGGCAGGGGCGCGCCGACGCCGACCGCGTGGCTCACCAGGAGATTCTCCTGGAGCCGCCGGGCATCGGCGGGCGGGATGAACGTGCCGGCCAGGTCCCCGAAGCCGGTCGTGATGCCGTATACCACCTCGCCGGCCGCGACCAGCCGCTCCACCACGGCCCGGGCCTCGTCCATCCGGGCGCGTGCGTTCCTGTCCAGCCGCGCCGTTGCGCCGCCGCGCGCGACCGCCTCGACGTCCGCGATCGTGAGGTCGGCGCCCGTCAGGACCAGGACGCCGGCCGCGTCGAGGTCCGGCGCGCCGCGCGACCCGGACGCGTGGTCGTGGTAGTGGGGGAAGGGTCCTGGGCCGGCGGCGGGCGGGGTCATCGGCGCGAGCATAGTCCCGTGGTGGACCGCACATCCCGGACCGCACATCCCGGGCCGCCGGTGCGTCGCGTATCCTCCCCGGGATGCTCGCCTTCATCGACCAGATCGTCATCCCGTTCCTGGCGTCGCTCTACGGCGCCGTGGGCTACCTGGGCGTGCTGGTGGCGATGGCGATCGAATCGGCGATGATCCCGATCCCCTCGGAGCTCATCCTCCCCTTTGCCGGCTTCATGGTGTCCGACCCGGCGAAGATCGAGCCGCTGACCAACGGGCCCTGGAGCTTCTGGATCGTGGTGGTCGTCGCGACGCTCGGCAACACGCTCGGGTCGCTCGTCGCGTACGCGATCGGCGCGTGGGGCGGCCGGCCCTTCCTGGAGCGATACGGGAAGTACCTCCTGATCCGGCCGCACGAGATCGAGATCGCGGAGCGGTTCTTCGCCCGCTGGGGCGCCCAGACCGCGTTCTTCAGCCGGCTGCTCCCGATCGTCCGGACGTTCATCAGCTTCCCTGCGGGGGTGGCCCGGATGCCGATCCGGACGTTCGTCCTCTACTCGACCGCAGGAGCCTTCATCTGGTCGACCGTGCTCGTCTGGGCCGGCATCCAGCTCGGCGCGCGCTGGACCGAGATCCGGCGCGCGCTCCAGCCGTTCGACCTCGTGATCGCCGTGGTTGCGGTCGTCGGCCTTGCCGCGCTCCTCTGGCTCCGCCTGGGGCGCCCGCTGCCGGGGCGCCGCCGCGAGGTCTAGGCGCCCGGCGCCAGCTCCCAGGGCGATTGCCCGGGCGCCGCGAGGTGCGACGTGTCGTTCGCGACGAGCAGCCGGCCGTCCGTCACGCGCGCCCCGGAGGGCCAGCGGATCACGGTCAGGTTTCCCTGCCCCTGCGCGAAGCGCCGCCGATAGTCACGCACCGGGACGCCCATCGCCACGCACAGCAGGATGCGATTGAAGGAGCTGTGCGCCACGGTCAGCACGACCTGCTGGCCCTTCGTCATGGGTGCCTCCCAGGCAAGGAGGTCCTCGAGGAACGCGCGGGCTCGGCCCGCGACGTCGTCGCCGGACTCGCCGTCGGGGCACCGCAGCCCGGCCGGATCCGACTCCCAGCGCGCCCTGTACGGAGCGTCGGTGGCGTCGATCTGCTCGTACGTGAGGCCTTCCCAGCGCCCGTAGCCCATCTCGGAGAGCCGCGCATCCAGCTCCACGGGGCGATCGCCGGCGACGATGTGCGCCGTCTCCTGCGCCCGGCGGAGCGGGCTCGCGATGATCCGGTCGAAGTGCTCGGGACCGATCCGCGCGGCCAGTGCCGCGGCCTGCGCGCGCCCGGCCGCGGAGAGCCCGATGTCGATGCGCTGCCCGAGGTGCTGCTCGGGGTTGGAGCGGTCCGTCAGGCCGTGCCGGGTGAGGACGAAGGTCAGCATCGTCGCCGAACGATACGACGCGGGGTGCGACAATGCCGGTGAGCGGCGAGCAGCGCCGGCGGCCACGAGGATCCGCATGAGCGAGACCACCCACGCCAACGACGAGATCCACGGCGCTCATTCCGGGGACGCGCCCCACGACACGACTCCCGGCGAGGGCGCCCACGCGGACGCGGCGCACGGCGATCACGCGCACGGCACGCCGCTCGGACCCGTGGACTGGCTCGCCTGGGGCGCGGGGCTCCTCGGGATCGCGGCGGGCCTGGTGATCGCCGCCTGCCTCTACTTCTCCACGCACTTCTAGCCCCGGCTCGGGTTCTCGAGGATGGCGCGCGGCGAGTTCGGCCCGCAGAGCGACGCGGCCGACCGCTTCCTGGAGTCGCTCGATCGGCTGGACACGCCGGCGATCGTGGCCCTCGGGGCGGCGGGAGGCGGCGTGGTGGGCACAGACGACCTCGATCCACAGGTGCGCGCCCGCGCCGAGCTCCGCGCCGAGCTGCGCGAGATCGCCCGCCGCGCGGGTCGCCTCGACGCCATCCGCTCGATCGGCCAACAGGTGGAGCGCTGGGCCGGGAGCGCGCAGACCTGGTTCCCGGCCGGGGTTGCCGGCTCCAGCGAGCTCTCGACGTCGCTCCCCCCGCGCCTCGCGGCGCTCCCCGTGGTCCTCGACGCCGCCTACGGCATCGTCCTGGCCGACCAGCTTCGGGAAGCCGAGCTCGCGCTCCTCCTGGAGCCGTGGCGGGACCTCGCAGGCGACCCGTTCAGCCCAGGCGAGCGGTTCCGTTCGGCTGACGACGACGGGGGCGAGCCCAGGGGCAAGGAGGAGCCGGGGACCCTGGACGAGCCGGTCTAGAAGAGCCCCACCACGTTCCCGTCGGCGTCGATGTCGATCTTCTCGCCGCCCGGCCGCGACGGCAGGCCCGGCATCGTCCGCATCTCGCCACAGAGCGGGGTGATGAAGCCCGCCCCCGCGCGGAGCTGGACGTCGCGGACCGGGAGGCGGAAGCCGCGCGGTCGCCCCTTGAGCGCCGCCTCATGGCTGAGCGAGTACTGCGTCTTGGCCATGCAGACCGGGAGGCTCCCGAAGCCGAGATCCTCCGCCATCGCCAGGGCTTTCGTCGCCGCCGGCAGCTCGTCCACGCCGCTCGCGCCGTAGATCCGGACGGCGATCGCCTCGATCTTCTCGCGCAGCGGCAGGTCGTCCGGGTAGAGGAGCCGGAAGTCGGCCTCCCCGGACGTCGCCGCGTCCCAGACGGCGCGCGCGAGGCCCTCGGCGCCCTTCCCGCCCTCGGCGAAGTGGGTGGCGACGACCGCATCGCGGGCGCCCGCGTCGATGGCGACCCCGCGGACCGCCTCCACCTCTGCGTCCGTGTCGGTCGGGAAGCTGTTGATGCAGACCACGGCCGGGATCCCGAAGGTCCGCACGATCTCGATGTGCGCCGCGAGGTTCGCGGCGCCTGCCCGGACCGCCTCCACGTTCTCGGTGAGCAGGGCCGGGTCCAGGGGCTTCCCGGCCACGATCTTCCCGACCCCGCCGTGCATCTTGAGCGCCCGGATCGTCGCCACGATGACGGCCGCGTCCGGCGCGAGGCCCGAGGTGCGGCACTTGATGTCGAAGAACTTCTCGGCGCCCATGTCCGCCCCGAAGCCCGCCTCCGTGCAGACGACGTCGTGGGTGGCGAGCGCCAGCCGGTCGGCGAGGATCGAGCTGTTGCCGTGGGCGATGTTCGCGAAGGGCCCGCAGTGGACGAACGCGGCGCCACCCTCGAGCGTCTGGAGCAGGTTCGGCTTGAGGGCGTCCCGGAGCAGGACCGCCATGGCGCCGGCGACGCGCAGGTCCTCGGCGGTCACCGGCTTCCCCTCGCGGGTCATGGCGAGGACGGCCCGGCCCAGGCGTGCGCGGAGGTCGGGCAGGCTCGACGCCAGGGCGAGGATCGCCATCACCTCGCTGGCGACCGTGATCTGCCACTCCGTCTCGCGGGGGACGCCGTTCTCGCGGCCCCCCAGGCCGATGACCGCGTGGCGGAGTGCGCGGTCGCTGATGTCCACGACGCGCGGCCACTGGACCGCCAGCGGGTCGATCCCGAGGGGATTGCGGTGGTGGAGGCTGTTGTCCAGGAACGCCGCCGCGAGGTTGTGGGCCGCGCCGATGGCGTGCACGTCACCGGTGAGGTGGAGGTTGAAGTCCTCCATCGGGATGACCTGGCTGTAGCCGCCGCCCGCGGCCCCGCCCTTGATCCCGAAGACGGGGCCCAGGGACGGCTGGCGCATCGTCGCGGCCGCGCGCTTCCCGATCCGGTTCAGCCCCTGCGCCAGGCCGATCGTGGTCGTGGACTTGCCTTCGCCCAGCGGTGTCGGGGTGATCGCGGTGACCAGCACGTACCTGCCACGCGGGTTGGCGGCCTCGAGGCGCTCGATCGCCGCGAGCGTGACCTTCGCCTTCGTCGGGCCGTAGAGCTCCAGGTCGCCGGCGGCCAGCCCGATCTCGGCAGCCACCTCCCCGATCGGTCGGGGCGTCACGGAGCGGGCAATCTCGAGGTCCGAGGGAAGGCTCACGGCAGGGACTCCACGTGCAGGGTCGGGGCCATCGACCGGGAACCGAGGGCGACCCGGCCGTCTGCCTGGTTTCGCGCGGCCCGCATGAGGTGGGTGAGGAGGATCGCATTCGTGAGCGGCCCGACGCCGCCGGGGACCGGCGCGATCGCCGACACGACCTGCGCGGCCGACGCCGCGTCCACGTCGCCGACGATGCGGCCCTCGCGCACGTTGATGCCGACGTCGACCACGACGGCCCCCGGCCGGAGCATCTCGCCGGTGATCAGGCCGGGCCGGCCGGCCGCCACGATCACGATCTCCGCGTCTCGGACTTGCCGGGCGAGGTCGACGGTCCGCGAATGGCAGATGGTCACCGTGGCGTGCTCGCGAAGGAGCAGGAGCGCGGCGGGCTTGCCGACCACGTTGGAGCGGCCGACCACGACGGCGCGGCGGCCCTCGAGCGGGATCCCCGACCGCTTGAGGATCTCGACCGCGGCGTGTGCGGTCGCGGGGAGGAAGCCGTCGTAGCCGAGCGCGAGCAGGCCCGCGTTGAGGGGATGGATTCCGTCGATGTCCTTGGCCGGGTCCAGGACGTCGATCACGGTCCGAAGGGGAATGGCCGGCGGGAGCGGCATCTGGACGATGATCCCGGCCACGATCGGGTCCTCGTTGAGAGCCGCCACCGCTGCCGCGACGCGGGACGGGCCCGCGTCCTCGGGAAGCTCCACCAGACGGTCCTCGACCCCCACGGTCCGGCACCCGTCGAGGATCTTGTGGAGGTAGACAGTGGACGGCGCGTCGCGGCCGACGATCACCACCGCGAGCGCGGGCACGAACCCGTGCGCCTCGCGGAACGCGACGACATCGGCGGCAACCGCGGCACGCACCTCCGTCGCGATGGGACCGCCGCGGAGCAGCCTCGGCCCGCCCGCCTCCGCGACGACCGGCTCGGGCGCCGTCATGCGGGCGGAGGCGTCGGCGTGGGCTCCGGCTCCGGGTCGCGCAGCTCGCCGAGCTCCACGAACGCGCGCGTCGACTCGGCGTGGTCCGCCACCTCGGCGAGGAGCGTCGCGACTCGGCCGCGAAGCCCGTCGGCACGCTCTTCGTCTCCGAGCGCGGGCAGGTTCACCATGACGTTCTCCGCGGCGCCGTGTGCCGCGGCCTCTGCCAGCCGCGACGCGACCGCGAGGTCGCTGGCGGCGTTCCGGTTGCTCCGCCCGGCCAGCGCCTCCGCTGCGACCACGAGGTCGCGGCAGGCCTCCAGCGTCTGCAATGGCACCTCGGCCGCGGCGACGGCCGCGGCGCGGATGGCGGCCGAGCGCGCCGCCTTCTCCTGGTCCGTGACGCGCGGCAGCTTCATCGCCGCGGCAAACGCCCCGTACGCGGCGGCGTCCGCGTCCGCGAGCCCGAGCAGGGTCATGGCAAGCGCGCGTCCCGCTCCCCCTGCCCGCGCATGCGTGTCCGCGAACCGGGCATAGGCCGGCCGATCCGCGGAGAGCCCCGCGACCATCGCGACGAGGCCGGCGGCGAGCGCTGCCGCCACGGCCGCCGCACTCCCGCCGCCTGGGATCGGCGCCGAAGAGGCGAGCTGTTCGACGAACGCGTCGAGGGTCAGTGATCCGAAACGCGGTGCTGGGCTGCCCGACATGCGGCGATTGTATGAGTCGGCCTGACGCGGCACACGGCCGCGGGGAGGTGTCGGGCGTGGCCGGGCCCGGGGAGGACATCGTACCGGTGACATCCACCCCGGGCCCGAGGGACGCGCCGACCGGAAGGGCGCGGCGGCGCGATGCTGAGTGGAGTCCGCGACGTGCCCGCGGAGATCCCTACGCGGCGCGGCGCTCGGTCGTGTCCACGCCGTCCACCGTCCAGCGCCGGCCGCGGTGGCGGAAGGTGAGCGCGAGGCGCGCCACGGTGGTGTCCACCTCGAACGTCGTGGACGGGCCGATCCTCATCGGGTAGGCGGCAGTCTCGCGGCGCACGGCCGCGATCCTCGTGACGGCGAGGACCTGCTCGCCCAGGCGGATCTCGCGGGGGCGGCCGGTCAGCCAATCGGTCCTGACCTGGACATAGACGGGTTCGACGCGGGTGATCGCCATGTCGACGGCTCCTTGTTCGGCGGGGTCGTCGTCTCCCAGGGCACTGGGGGGACAGAACGGGTGTTCGATAACCTGGACTCTAGACCGAACGCCTGTTCGATGTCAAGCCCGAACATGCGTTGACCGGACTCTCCCCGATTGGCGTGCCACCTCGTCTGTCACGAGCCCGCCGGATCCTCGCCAGCCGGGGGCGCCGATCCAGCCGGGGGCGCCGGCCGCTGTCGCCCGACGCGCCGCGGGTCGAGCGGCTGCATCGGGTCGCGGCCGGCTGCCGAGAAGTCGCTGCCGAGCAGCCTCGCGCGGGTCACCGCCCGTTCGCCGAAGCGACGCCGGACCGCGTCGGTCGCCTCGACCGCCCTGCGCCGTCGGTCGTCGTCGGGCGCGAAGAGCCCGAGCTGGGACGGCTCGCCCAGGCCGTGCGCGCCGACGCCGACCAGGCGGATCCGCCGGCCGCGGACCTCCGGCCGTGCCAGCTCGAGCGCGACGTGCCAGATCGGCTCGGCCATGTCCGTGGGTTCCGCGAGCGTTCGCTGGCGAGTCACCGTGTGGAAGGCGCTGTCACGAACCTTCACCGCGACGGTCGAGGCCCGCACGCCCCCGGCGCGAAGCCGCGCTGCGACTCCCTCGGCAAGCGCCAGCAGCGTCCGCTCGATCTCGTCGACGTCGCTCGTGTCCACGTCGAAGGTGTGCTCGTGGCTGACCGACTTCGCAGCCACGTCGCCGCTGACCGGCGATGGATCCACGCCGCGAGCCCGTTCGACGAGCGTGGCCCCGTGCTTCCCGAGCCGCCGCACCAGCAGCTGGGGATCGATGGATGCGAGGTCGCCGATCGTCCGCACGCCGTACTCCGCGAGCATCGCCCGCGTCTGCGCGCCGACACCCCAGAGCCGCGCGATGGGCAGCGGCGCGAGGAACGCGGCCTCGTCGCCGACCTCGACCACGACCAGGCCGTCCGGCTTGCGCAGGTCCGAGGCGATCTTCGCCACGAGCTTGGTGCTCGCCACGCCGACCGACGCGGTCAGCCCGACCTCCGCGCGCACGGTGGCCTTGATGGCGCCGGCGATCGCCGGCGGCGGGCCGAAGAGCGCCTCCGACCCGGCCACGTCAAGGAACGCCTCGTCGATCGAGACCTGCTCGACTCGCGGCGTGTAGCGGCCCAGGATCTCCATCACCGCGCGGCTGGCCGTGCGGTACTTGGCGCCGTTCACCGGCAGGAAGACGCCCTCCGGGCAGAGCGCGGCCGCGGTCCGCAGCGGCATCGCGGAGTGGACCCCGAAGCGCCGCGCCTCGTAGCTGGCCGCACTCACGACGCCGCGGGCGCCCGGGTCGCCGCCCACGATCACGGGCCGGCCCCGCAGCTCCGGCCGGTCGCGCTGCTCGACGGCTGCGAAGAACGCGTCGAGGTCCACGTGCAGGATCGTCGCTGCGGTCACGCGGTCCTAGTCCTGTGCGTCCGGTGCGTCCAGTGAGCCCGGTGCCGTCGCCATCGGCCGGCGGCCATGGAGCAGCAGGATGACGAGGGCGACGAGGATCGCGTTGCGCGCGGCGAGCACCATCACCATCGCCGGGTCGAGGTTGATGAGGCCCGCGTAGTTGACGGGATGGATGACCAGCGACAGGGCCGTCATCGCCGCCACGACCGCGACGGGCCGCCGGGCGAGGAGCGCGGCGAACGGCAGGAGCCAGGCCACGTATTGCACCGAGAAGACCTTGTTCGTCGCGAGCAGGACTCCGACGGCGGCCACGAGGAAGACGCACAGCGAGGCGACGGTCGCGTCGCCCCACGCTCGTCGCTCGTCGCGGAGCCGGACGAAGGCCAGGATTGCGACGAGCGCGCTCGAGCCGATCGCGAGGAGCGCCTGGACGGCCAGGAATGCGTCCATCCCGGGAGCGACGACCTGGACCGAATCGAACCCGTGAACGATCTCCACCGGCGAGCCCCAGGCGACGTGCCCGACGAGCGCCACGCTGGCCGCGACGCTCTCGACCTGGACGAGCCGGTCCTGCTGGTAGCGGACGAAGGCGAGGGCGGGCTCGATGCCGACAAGCGCCGCGACGATGCCCATCACGGACGCGCCCACCACCACGAGGGCCACCACGAGGCGCGCCGCCTCGCCGCGCGCGCCGCGCGCGAGCGACCACGCGACGAGCACCGGGACGAGCGCGATCGGGAAGACCTTGACGAGCGTCCCGACCGCGAGCACGGCGCCGGCCGCGGCCGGCCGGCGGGCCACGGCGAGGGCGACGCCCGCGACCGCGAGGGCAGCGGCCGACGCCTCCAGCCGCCAGGCGAGGTACGGGACGGCGACGACCGCCAGGAGGGCCCAAACCGAGAGCGCCCGGGTCGGCGTCGCGTCGGATCCGGGTCGCCCGGCCAGCCACGCGATCGCGATCCCGGCGGCGGCCGCGAGGCAGCCGTTCTGGAGGGCGAAGAGCCGGGCGTACGTCTCGAACGACGGCTCGCCGAACGGCCAGGCGAGGTAAGGCACGACCATCGGCACGAGCGCCAGCGGTGGATACTCGAGGGCGAAGTCGAGGTACGGGCGCTGGCCTCCGACGAGGTGCTGCGCGTTCTGGTAGTAGAGCAGGACATCGGCCTGGTTCGGGAACAGCGCGCTCGCCGGCGTGAGCGCGCTCAAGAGCACGACGACGGCAAACGGGAGGGACGCGAGCGTGACGAGGACCCAGCGGTTCGCGGCGGCTCTCGACGTGCTGTCCGGCGGCCGCGCGGAGGTGCTCATACGTGACTCGCGACGCGGCGCCTCATCGGGGGAGGCACTCGGATCACGACCCTCCTTCGCCGGCGCCGGGGGGGCCGGACGAAGGCGAGGCCACCGGCCCGGAAGAACGTCTCGATCACACCGGAG
>Ga0209014_10001075_pt1 | contig 16254 bp, 15 predicted proteins | sample BarGraNGADG00212_FD_184491 | JGI IMG/M metagenome (GOLD analysis project Ga0209014, IMG submission 184491) | Arctic peat soil microbial communities from Barrow, Alaska - Barrow Graham LP Ref core NGADG0002-212 (SPAdes) (version 2) | ecosystem: Environmental > Terrestrial > Soil > Wetlands >...
ACTATCCCGAACTCGAGCGCGATGACGTGCTCGCCGCGCTGGAGTTCGCCGCCTTGGCCTTGGGCATGGGCAGAGCGACCCCACTCAGCGCCGCGTGAATGATCGGAGCTAGTAGTCACTTGTCAGTCGACTGAATCAGTTGGATAACGGCAGTTGAGCAATTAGATGCAGTGGCATCCAGTTTGGCAGTTCGTAGTGCAGCTTCTCGTTGCTGTCGGCACACTGAGCCTCGCCGCAGTGACGTTCTTTCTGGTTCGTAGGACGGCGCGAATGGTAGACGTGTCAGAGAGAACACTAAAAGTTGGCATTCGTCCGCTTTTGGCCGACCCGCGACCAGCAGGCTTTTCGGACACTCAAGAAGAGCAGCTGCACTTTGGTGCACCTAGCCGAATCTCACCGACCGTACCGTGGGGAAAACTCTGGTGGGAAACCGCCCCCGATGGCAGCGTTCCGCACTTCTCCGTCGCTTTCGAGAATATTGGGGCTGGACCCGCAGCCATTGTCGCGTGGCGAACGAATCCCAAGATTCTCGGAGATGCCTACGTGTCTCGAAAGTTCGTACCGGTAGGGTCACTGCTTCGCGTGAACGTTTCGGTCCTTACCCAAATGCCAGAAGCCGATCGGTTCAAGGACCAGTCGTGGGCAATGAAGGGCATCGACGTGATTGTTGACTTCACCGACACCGATGGTGGTGAGGTTCTTACGAGTACAGCCACCATCCGGCAGTACGCCACCCAGGGACCGACTGTTCAGCAAATAAAGATCACGCGGAAGTCAGACGGTCACGTGCTCGCCACTGGCGAGTCGTCCTATTGAACCTAAGTGCTTACGGTAGTTGCCTGCCTCTGACCGGCATTACTGGGGCACCCCTTCGGCTATCCGCATTCGGTGATCCGGATGATCGTCTTGCCGGGGGTGCGCCGGTCGGGGGCGAACGCAGCAGGCGCTTCGGCGAGCGGCCGTACTGCCCCGACGATCGGCTTGAGCCGTCCATCCCTGAGCCGCTGGGCGAGGTCCGCCAGCCGGGAACGGTCGGCTTCGACGACGAAGAAGGCAGCGCGCCCGTCCTTGGGTTGGACCGTGGGCTACGGCAGCAGCTGCCTTCTCACTTCAGACCCTGGCACGGGACACTTGTTGAGAAGCTTCTTCCATCGAGCCCTAGCCAGCCTCCGTACCACAGCGTTGTAAAGGACTATGGACGCAATCGCCCATGTCGCCTTTTCCAAGCGCGGTGATGCCTTCCGGGAGGAAAAAACGAAAACTGGAATTAAGGCCATCGGCCAGGCGTACGACGCGACCTGGTCACTCCAGAAATCGCTCGACATGCACCATGTCGCCAGGTGCTCGCAGTTTGAACCGAGGAAGTTGTACATGCCTCTCGTGGGACAAGTACACACGTATTCGGCCCGATCGATGACTTCCTGCGCCAAGGAGGCCCTCGGCAGCACGACCTCGGCACGTCCCCGCTTCTCGAACTCTCCGAGTAAGACCGGGCGCACGACAGCTCGATGCTTCTCCAACAAGCTGCCGCCACCGAACTCAATCACGCGTTCGTCACTCACATAGATTCCGTGGTGCCAGTACAATCCGAACCGTCGAACTCTCAGGTGGTCGCCGGGCTCTAATCGGGATGCATCATTTTCCGCCGGGTCCTCTTCGGGGCTCAATGTCACGGCACCACCTCCGGGATCGCTTCTGACGTAAGACAGGACCGGCGTTATTCGGGAACGAGGATGTTGTAGCTGCCCCATCCGTCGCGGCGCCACACGCGGTCGACGATGTCAGGAAACTGGTCGAGCACCGATACCACGACCCGCGCGAGAGTGCCGTGCTCCGGAGTCCACATTGTTCCCGGATCGGAACGAGGCGCTGGCATTCTGTCGAGCAGCAGGAGGACTCGGTATCCATTCTCCTTCGCTACGGCGAGCTGGCCGGTGAGCTTGGCCCGCAGGGGTTCATCGAAAGCAGCCTTGAACTGGTCGCCGAGCGCAGCATTCTCCAACGCGATGAACGAGAATGTGACGGCTGGGTTGCCTTGGCCTACGAATACCGAGTTGCCCTTGGCATCGCCGACAAACCTCATGGTCGAAGCGGCCCGCTCAGCGAGGTCGACAAAGTGCTCCCAGGCTTTCGTGGGTAGGTCGTCGTTCTCCCATCGGGGGGCATGGAAGGAAGGTTCCACCCTTACTCACCTGGCGTCACCAACCTCCTCTTTACGGCCCCTTCAGCGCATCGTTCCTGCGAGCGGGGTTCCTCGACTGCGGCGGTAGCCGAACCCGCCCCCATACGCCGGGTCGATGCCATTTTCCCAAGGACGAGGCATGGGACTAGGCCGCGTGCGGTGCGACCAATGAGTCGGAGCCTAAACCGAGAGGGGTACACTCGCGGTCACCACGGGTTAGGCAGTTCAACGACAGGGAGCGGTTACCGCCGCTCCCTTGTCGCGCCAGGCCATGCACTGTGAGGCAATTCGGCGCGGGCCGTAAGCTTCTCAACATGATTGACGTGAACTGGGCTCTAAACGAACTGCGAGACTTCGTCGCCCTCACAACTCTTGTCTCTCCTGAACCCACGCCAGGCGTGGCATTCTTGGGTGACGATCGCTATCCACGTGGCCGTGGGGAAATTCCAGCTGCCGCACAGGTGGTGGAGCAGATCCTCGATCGAGTGCTCCCAAGGTGGCGCAGTGACGTTGGCGAGGACAAGAAGCGACGATGGCAGCAACATCGAGAGGCAGCAAAACGTGCTGTCGCTCAACTCGAGCGCGAGGATGAGATTCTGGAGCGACTTGGCGACAACGCTCCATCACTCAACGCCGCTCAACTCCATCCCTGGATTTGGGAAGGAGCCCGGTCCTTGTGGCAGAGCGGCCACTTCCGAGAATCGGTCCGCGCTGCATCTGTAAAACTGAATGCGGAGACGCAAAACAAGCTCGGCGTCCGGGACGTGTCTGAGACTTCGCTCTTCCAGATGGCCTTTAGTGCTGACGCCCCCAGCGTGTCGAAGCCGCGTCTTCGCCTTCCTGAGGACGACACTGGGAAGACCTCCTTAGGCGTAAGGAGGGGGGTCATGGCCTTCGCAGAGGGTTGTTTTGCCGCCATTCGCAATCCCACGAGCCACGATCCGCAGCAGGAGTTATCGGAGTACGAGGCGCTCGAACAGCTGGCATCCTTCAGTGTCCTCGCCCGTTGGGTTGATCGAGCGGCCGTCCTCCGCTAACCCACACCACTTTGTTGGGGGTTTACCTGCGGAGACGAGCCAACCCGAAATTGCTTCCGACCAGGGAGAAATTGGGTGGAGGTGATGACAATATGTTCGAACCCCTCCCCGGGCTTAGAAAAGATACTTGAGCTGGGTTAATGCCGATTTGGAGGCCGAGACCTTCCATTATCCATTGCGAGGAACTTCCTCGCGCGCCGGAATAAATATCTTCACATGGCGACGCTGAGACGTTCCATGAGGTCCTTCATCCAGCTCCCGCAGCTCACCACTAAATTCTCTACGGGCACACAGGCTGCCTCGAACATGGGCCAGGTCGATCTCTCGGTGAGCAGCCAGAGTGCGCAGTGCCCGCCTCATCGACTCGAGCTGTGAAGGCGTTGGCTGCTTTCGAGGAGGACCAGAGACAGTGCCTTCCTCATCCGCCCCAGCCTCGGCCGCCGGAAAGTCAGTGGCCTTCGCAGCTGCGATATCACGAGCAGGTATCCAAGCATCAGTCACCGTCCTCGTCGTAGCTGCCTTCAAGTAGGTGACTGCGTACCGCTGAACCTCGCCATTTCCTCGGCTCAAACTGGCCCCATTCTCGATGCGGAAGCCTCCATGAATCATAGATAAGTGTTGAGTTAAGTGTTGTGGCAATTCAGCGCAGAAAACGGGCGATCGGGTCCGGGCCTCACTTGCATCATGTAAATGACTTAAGAATGCTGAAACAGCACGACACTGTAGTCATATTTCCCCATATTTTTTTGGTGTGAGATCAAATCTGCGCTACTTCAACTGTTAACGGTTCGACCCGGCGGCTCGAACCGTTGGGAGCGTGTCCGCACATGCTCACTCCGCCAAGAGTCACCGCCCTAGGCGTTGGCGCACGGTCTTGGTGGTTGGGCTCTGCTTGGTGGTCGGGTTCGCTACGGCGGGCAGTTCATACGTGGCAACGGCAATCCAGGTCGCAGCAGTCCTCTGCGCTGCTATTGCGGTCGTATTCAACCTCAATCCCAACGGACGTACGCTAGAGGGCAGAGTCCCAAGGCAGGACGACCGGAAGGAGGGAGCCGATGAGTGATCTCACTCCTCGGTCAATCCGTTCGGTTGCCCGGTCTGCACCCCTGCTCTCAGAAGACGCCGAGATCTCCCTGGGATGGAGGATGAAGCAGGGTCGTGAGGCGAAGCTCAAACTGGATGAGATCCCGGTTTTGCCAGATCGGACGTCCCTAGTCAAGGCAGTGGTTGACGGTCTTCAAGCCCGGGATGAGCTCGTTGAAGCGCATTTGCGCATTGCTATCTCCATGTCACGGCGGTATCTCCATGGCTCCGTTGAGATCGATGATCTGTATTCGGCTGGATTCTGGGCCTTGATCTCAGCGGCTGAACTGTTTCCTGAGCGAGCCAGGGGCCGCTTCTCTGCTTACGCCCGAGGACGCGTACAGATGGCAATCTCACGAACGTCCCTACAGGCGAGGTTTCCGCTGCAAGTGCCCGATCGCTTGGCAACCCGAAGTCGTCAGTTGGACTACCTCCTGCGAGATCTTGAAATCGCAGGTGAGGTGGTGACGGTCAACTATCTATCTGAAGTGATGTGCGTCGGAACCGATGAGATTCAGGAACTGCTCGGACTCCTGCGGCCATACCTATTGCTCAGTACCCCGCTCGGCACGGCCTATGACCTGAGCGACACGCTCTTCATAAGATCTGAAACCGATATGGCTGCGGCACAAGCAGAAATTGACGTGGCAACTAGCGAACTTCGCGACCTGCTTGCCAAAGCTCTAGACAAGAGAGCTATGACGATTGTCTGCCTTCGACATGGCATCGTCGGACCTTCTGAATCAGCTGTCCGGTCTGACGGCCTGACATTTGCCCAGATCGGCGAACAGGTACACCTCAGCGCCGAAGGAGCTCGGAACATCTACAACCGATCAATCATTCGGCTCAGTAACGAACCGGGGCTTGCGGCTTACCGGGAGATGGTCGAACCCAAGCATCGCAGCGTAGAGCCCGACGAAATCGGAAGCTGGTTTGCTGGCTAAGGTCCGTACTCGGTTCAACCTCTGGTAGCTATGGGGCTTCGTCATGTATCGGATCGTTGCATGGTTCGACCCTAACTAGCTGGGGACAACTTTCCCAGATCAAGATCAGGTGATGTCACACCTCACCCGTAGGCTTCTGGTGGCATGGATCCAGAGGTCAACTGGTGGGAGCAAGTCAGATGATTGAATCGGCCAAGGCGGAAGCCGACGCAGGTGGCCCCGAGCGAATACGAGTCGCGGCTCGTGGCCTGATCAAGGCAGCCTTTGCCGTCCTGGCGCATGAGCACGTGCTCCCCACTCCCCGCTATCACCCCTACATCAAAGTTGGGCGGGACTACTTCGGGGGCAGCATCGGACCACTGGCAGAGTTCGCGGCATTCGAGGCCTTGCTGCACGAGCTCTATCCAGAGCGCTTCGCTGACCCCATCAAGCGGCACCGATCCGAGTTCCCCAACGCCTACATCTTCAGCTTCTTGGAAGCATGCGTGGCCCGATGTGGCATCGAGCGCCTTCCCTTCGAGGACACCTCCGCACCGGTTGATCGTCTTGTCACCGAGCTGGTTGCCGTTCTTGATGCACCGGAGTACGACATGGTTTGTTGTCGCGAGGTGTCTCATCTGACAACTCATGATGGACAGCCGCTCAAGGTGGGTGACATTGAGATCATCCCCGAGGAGGACACCGGGCCCAGCTCAACTCTCGTCCGTGTTGCAGCCGCTCTGGTCCCAGGAACCGTGGGTGCATTCAACCGAGATGAGCCTCGGATCTATAGCCCTCCAAAGTCCATGCTGGTAGTGCGCACGAAGGTTGGGGCAGACAGCGACCCGTTCTCTATCGTCAGTCGTCTCACCGCTCAGATTGAGCAGTTTCTCCTGCTGTGTCGGCTCGTACACGCTGCGACAACACACTCGTGCTGGCAGGTCTGCGGAGCCTCAACCCTGGTCTCTCGCATAGGTCCGCAGTACGTCAAGTACGGGCCGGAAGGGTTCATGGGGCCGCTTGTCCGACGCACCACACGCCTGTCTCCAGACGACGAGACGGCCTTCACCAATCTCCAAGCCATGCTCGATGAGGCCCAGGTCAAGCGCACAAACATGGTTGCAATCTCCTTTGATCTGGCACTAGAGCGGTTCTTGCGTACCTACCGTCCAGCGAGTCCCTTCGACAACATCGTTGATCTTGCTACTGCGCTTGAAGCACTCCTTACCGGCAGCGACACCGGAACGGAGGCGATTTCGCTTCGCCTCAAGTCCCGAGCAGCTGCCCTGCTCCTGACGGATAGCGATCCAGCATCTGCCATCTTCAACGACATCGGACGTTTCTACGGATTGCGCTCCACCTTGGTCCATGGCGGCAAGATCACAGAGAAGGATCTTCGGGCCGACATCGGCAAGATCTCGACCATCTCAGACATTGAGATGTTCGGTACAGCGACGGGTCACGCGGTAGATCGCATGAGAGATATCGTCCGCCGCGCCTTCCTTGCAAGGCTTTGCCTTGCCGAAGAACCTGATCCGGTCTGGCCTTTCGAGGGGTCTACTGCCGTTGACCGCATCCTTTCTGATGAGGACCAGCGAACTGCCTGGCGAATCAAGTGGCGAACCCGGATGAGCGAGATCGGTGCTGCAAGTGCGGCCGACCCAGCGCGACCTGGTGCGGACTTCATTTCGCCCGATGATCTTTAGCAACCCGAAACTGAACTGAAGGTGGTGCTCTCATGTTTGAACTCAATCCCGGCCAGGACATCCCGTCCCTTCGCCAGACGTTGCAAGGGTTCCTCACCAGCGACCTGGTTCATTCATGCTGGGATAACTGCTGAAGACAATAGAAGCCATTACATCCGGACGATCGAGCGCCTTGATATGTGGCTTCGCCAGGTACTGGACGGCTCTGTGACTTCTTTACTCGTCTTACCAGGGAAATGAAGAACCCCGGCCATGTGGATGACCGGGGTTCGAACATTGACAACCTGGTGGAGGTTATGGGACTATGTTCGAACCCCTCCTGGATCGCTGACCTGGGAAAATATGGCGGCAATGTGTCAACAATGGCCGAATTCGGGCTCTGCAGGGTCCGCCGCAAGATCGGCAAGTGAAGTAATGGGATGATGTTCGAACCCCGGTCGGAGCGTCGCTGGTGTCGAACAATCCTGGCGGCGACCCGATGAAGGGCAACCTCGACCATTGGATACCGAGTAGGGAGGGCCTGTTCATGGCGACCGAGACCATCCGAGCGGCGCGGTTCCACGGGTTGGGCGAGGGCATCCGGGTAGAGGACGTTCCCTATCCCCACCCCGGCCCGGGCGAGGTCGCGGTGCGGGTGGCGGCCTGCGGGATCTGCGCCTCCGACCTGCACTTTCTCGAAGGCATGCCCGTTCCCGGCGGTCTGCCCCTGACCCTCGGTCACGAGCCGTCGGGAGTCGTCGAGGAACTGGGCGACGGGACGAAGACGTTCCTGCCCGGCGACCGGGTGGCAGTGACGATCGGCTCCGGGTGTGGCAGCTGTCCCACATGCCGGACGGGCCACGCCAACTCGTGTCCGTCGCTTGTTGCGCCCGGGCTGCATATCGACGGCGCCTACGCCGAAGTGCTGCGCGTCCCCGAGTCGACCCTGGTGAGCGTCCCCGACGGCGTGTCCTTCGCGGCCGCCGGCGTGGCCACCGACTGTGTGGCGACGCCCTATCACGGCCTCATGTGTCGGGCCCGGTTGCAGGCAGGCGAGCAGGTGGCCGTGTTCGGCTGCGGTGGCCTCGGCACCCAGACGATCGCCCTGGCCAAGTTCTTCGGGGCATCCGATGTCGTGGCCGTGGACGTCTCACAGGCAGCGCTGGATCACGCCGCCTTTGCGGGGGCGACCGCCACTGTGCTCATCGAGCCCGGCGAGGACCCCGTCCCCAAGATCATGGGCATTCTGGGGAACGGGGTGACGCTCGCCGTCGAGGCGGTCGGCATCGCCGAGACGGCCTCGGCCGCCGCGCGCTCGCTCACGCCGGGCGGACGAGTCCTCCTCATAGGCATCGGGATGGCGCTGCCCCCCGTCGAGCTCCCCCAGGCCCTCTTCGCGCTCTGGGAGCACTCGCTCATCGGCACGTTTGGGTCCCACAAGGAGGACCTCGAGGAGGTCCTCCGACTCGACGCCGAGGGCGCCATCGACATTGAGAGCTGCATCAGCCACCGAGTGACGTTGGAACAGGTGCCCGAGGGCCTCGAGATGCTCGCCACGAAGCGCGGCGACCCTCAGCGCATCATCATGGAGAACGCCGAGCTCAGGTGACGAGCCACCAGGATTCCCGGGCCGACGCGACGCCTTAGGGGAGCGTGACCCGGTCGGTTAGACGACCAACGTGGCTCGGACTCCACTCAGGGGGTTCGAACATCGCACGTTGGCACACGTTTGAGATTGCCAATGAAGAACACGCTCTGACCAGGGAAAACGTTGTAATTCTCACAACTCGGTGGAGGTTATGCGACTATGTTCGAACCCCTTTTGGCCCGCTGACTAGGGGTTACGCGGCCAAGAACGCAAAGGAACGGCCGAATTCGGGTCCCGCGAACGTAGCTTCAAGGTCGGCAACAGAAGTGATGGGGCTATGTTCGAACCCCTGCCGGACTCATCGCTGGTGTCGAACAATCCTGGCGACGACCCGAGGCAGGAGCGGCTGTCGAGTCAGCGGGTTTCGGCAAGACCTGAAGGCTCAGCTCCGTGAGCGCTCGCGGAAGTTGCCTGCCCCCGGTCGGCACGTCGACACTACGCCAGGAGGTCAGGGAAATCCCGCTCGGGAGCGTTGATCGACGGCACAATCGCATTCGGTCGATGTGAGGTACCGTCCGATTGATCCTCCACAGAGAAGAAGACTGGCGGTCGACATGAGCACCGACAACATCGACAGGGTCGGCGATCCCGCTCCCGTGCCTGTGGAGCTACGCAGTAGTCGCTGGTATGGACAAGGCCCTTTCTCATTCGAGCATCGGGGTCGCACGATGCAGTCCGGGTTCTCCCTGAAGGACTTCGAAGGGAAGCCAGTTGTTGGCATCGTGACAACGTGGTCGGAGGCGAACCCGTGTCATGCCCACCTCCACGATGTGGCCGACGCGGTCAAACGGGGAGTCTGGTCGGCTGGTGGATTCCCCTTGGAGATTCCGGTGATGTCCTTGGGCGAGACGTTGATGAAGCCGACCACCATGCTCTACCGGAACCTGGCGGCGATGGAGACCGAAGAAGTGTTGCGGAGTCATCCACTGGATGCAGCGGTGCTCCTGGGTGGCTGTGACAAGACGACCCCGGCCCTCCTGATGGGGGCGGTGAGCGCGGACATTCCTTCGATCTACGTACCTGCCGGGTTCATGATGCACGGCAACTGGAAGGGCGAACGGCTTGGTGCTGCTATCACAGCGTGGAAGTATTCGGAAGAGTTGGTCGCCGGCAATATCTCGATGGACGACTGGTACGAGATCGAGGACGGTTATGCATGTTCACCGGGCACATGCAATGTCATGGGAACGGCTTCGACGATGACCGCGATCGCTGAAGTGCTCGGCATGACCATGCCAGGGGCCTCCTCGGTTCCGGCCGGCAATTCCCATCAGAGGCATCTGGCCGCAGATGCTGGCCGTCGTTCGGTTGCCATGGCCATCGACGGACTGCGGCCCTCAGAGATTCTCAGCGCTCCATCCTTCCGCAATGCGATCGTGGCCATGATGGCGCTCGGTGGTTCGACCAACGCCGCGATCCATCTTCCAGCAATCGCAGGGCGAGACTGCAACGTCTTGATAGCGGAGATGGACTCCCGGTCGGGCCGGTGCGTCACGATCGAGATATTGGTGTCCTACAGGTGTCAGGCGTGGTGAGAACGTAGAGCCAATTCTCGACAGCTCGGACTATCAGCGCCATCGCTGATCGAGCGGGCAGCGGACGGGTGTTCGTCAGCGCCGGTGCGCAGGATCCAGCCGCCGGTCGACGCGACGACAGCCCCGAAAAACTCAGAGGCGTTCGGCGGCGGCCAGGCTGAGCACGAAGTTGCAGCCGTCTTCGATCATCGAGGCGCGCGCATCGCGCAGCATCTTCTCGATCGGGTACTCGCGGCTGAGACCATTGCCGCCGAAGACACCGAGCGCCTCGCTGGCCACCTCGAAGGCCGCTTGGGTCGAGGTGACCTTGGAGGCCACCGCCAGATGCGGCATGGGCGGCATGCTCATCGAGTTGATGAGGATGGTGCGGCGGCTGAGCGCCCGAGCGGCCTCGACCTTGCGGAACATCTCGAAGAGCCGGCCTTTCACGCTTTGGTGGCGGAAGATCGGTGTACCTCCCTGGATGCGCTCCTTTGCGTAGTCGACGGCCAGGTCGAGGGCCGCTTGCGCAAGGCCGACGAACGTCGTGCCCATGCCACCGTTTGCTGCCGACAGCACGACATCTTGGGTGAACGCCGATAGCTCAGGGTTCAGCACGAGATGGTCGGCGGGCACTCGGACCTCGTCGAAGAAGATCTCCCCTTGGTTGAGCGCCCGTTGCCCCAGCTTGTCGAGTGGCTTGCCCCGGGTGACACCCTTCTCGTCGAGGGGGACGAGGAACCCTCCCAGACCGGTCAGTTTGCCGTCGCCCATGTCCACTGCACAGAACAGCGCCGCCACGGTGGCGATGGAGCCATTCGAGACCCAGGCGGCCTTCTGGCCGTTGATGACGAAATGGTCCCCGTCTTTGGCCGCGATGCAGTTGGGCTTGCCCGGCATGTCCTCGACGTTGCCCCCGTAGTAGATGAGGTCGCTGCCGTGGTCTGGCTCGGTGATCGGCCAGCAGCCGATCGAGTCCGGTGCGCCAAAACGCTCGATGAGTGCCTTGTCGCCCGTCATGTTCGCCATGGTCCGGGGGAAGGACGACACGCCGAGGCTGATGGCAAGGCCGGCATCGCCCCAGCCCAGGATCTCGCCGACGATGCACTGCAATCGGGCCTGCCGGGCCGGGTTGAGGTCGGAACCGGCCGCCCAGTCGGTTTGGAGCTCGTCGAGCTCGAGCGAGCGGTATTTGTCGAAGACCGTCCAGAGGGGCGAGCCCTCGGCGATGACCTCCTCGGGCGAGAGCAGGTCGAGCTGCTGCCCGATGGGTCGCATCACTTCGACGGCAAAACGCTGCACCGTGTCGCAGACCTCACGTTCCTCGACGGTCAGGTCCACTTCCATATCAGCGATCTTCATGGCATCCCTCTCAAATGACGTCGGGGATATCAAGGACCTTCTGCATGGAGCGCAGCTCTTCGCCGCGGTCGGGAAGCGGCGCGGCGTCCTGGAGCATCTTCGACTGCCTCAGCTCATCCACGACTCCGGGATCGCGGGGGAACGGGTTCCCGACCCGATCGAGGTGGAACAACTCCTCGAACGGCTGGCGGGGCCGTTGGCCACCGGCTTCTTTGGACTCGAAGGGGTACCCAACGGTCTGGAGAACCAGCACCTTGGCAGTGTCGGGCAGCCCCAGGTTCTGGCGGATGGCCTCTTCCTTCGCACTGCCGAGGCAACAGGTGCCGAGGCCCTGCTCGATCGCCATCAGGGTGGCCTGGGCGATCCCCTGGCCGCAGTCCATCTCGGTGAGGCCGGTGGTCTTGATGTGGTCCATGATCGCATTGAAGAACGGGATCAGCTTCTCGTCCAACGCCTCATGGGTCGCGTCCAGGTCGATGCCCAGAGCGCGGGCGTCGACCAGTTCGTGCAAGCGGTCTCCTTGCACCTCCAGCGCGTGCCAGTCCAGGTACCAGACGATGATGACCGGGGCCACGTCGATCTGGTAGCCGGCGACCGCGGCCATCAGGGAATCCATCACATCGGCGGACGCGTGGTGGCGGCGTACCACCACGGCGCGCAATGCGCCGACATTGCCCCAGAACGAGGACAGGCGCGCCGCCTCGAGCATCTTCTGGATCTTCTCCAGCTCGACGTCTTGGTAGGGCCGCAGGAAACGGTACGAGCGGCGGGTGCCAATAGCTTCTTGAACTTCCACGGGTCTTCCTCCATGTCTCTGTTGGGTCTCTGTCGTCGTGGCGCTCGGTTTCACCGCACCCCGCTTCTATGCGGTGCTCTGCATCTCGCGGTCCCACGTGTCGGGACCGACCCCGGCCGCCTTCAGTTCGGTTTTCTGGACGCGATGGGTTTCGGTCTTAGGGAGGGCGTCCCGGAACTCGACGTAACGAGGCACCATGAACGGCGCAAGGTGTTCTTCGGCATGGGCCATGATCTCATCAGCGCGCAGGTCGACGTCCGGCTGCGGCACGATGACTGCCATCACATCGTCCTCACCGAGCTCCGACGGCACGCCGAATACGGCCGACTCGAGCACCTTCGGGTGGCGATTGAGCTCGCGCTCCACCTCCCAGGACGAGATGTTCTCGCCCCGACGGCGCACCGAGTCGGTCTTGCGATCGACGAAGTACAGGTTGCCGTCTTTGTCGCTGTGGACGAGGTCACCGGTGTGCAGCCACCCGTCACGGATCTTGTCGTTGGTGGCGTCGGCGTTCTTGTAGTACTCGACCTTGCGCGCTTGGGGATCGTCGACGGCGAAGAGCAGCTCTCCGGGCGTGCCGACGGGGACTTCGGCGCCGTCGTCGTCGACTAGCTTGATGGGTGAGAACGGCTTGCCGATCGATCCCTTGGGCGACTGGCCGAAGTTGATGATCACGAAGCCGCCCCCGTCGACGGCGGCGTAGCCCTCGATGATCTGCACTCCGAACCGCTCCTCGAAATCGGCCCATACCCATGCGGGACAGGCTGCGCTGAAGACCACCCGCACCGGGTTGTCGCTGTGCTCGGGACGTTCGGGCTGCTTCATGAGGATGGGGATCATGGCTCCGAGCGCGTTGAAGGTGGTCACGCCGTAGCGGCACATCTCGTCCCAGAACCGACTGGCCGAGAACCGGCGTGACAGCACCATGGGAAGCCCCAGCACGAGAGCGCGCACCGTCGTGAGCAAGAGGGCATTGGCGTGGAAGAGCGGGAGGCAGGTGTAGAGCACGTCGTCGGGCTGGAGCATGCCACCGAGCAGCTTGATGCCTTCGATGTTCAGTCCGCGGTAGCGGTTGACCACACCCTTCGGCGAGCCGGTGGTGCCCGAGGTGTACAGCAGCATGCAGATGGCATCGGGGTCGATCACCGCGTGCGGCGCGGTGTCGAGCGCGTCCATCAGTGAAGCCAACGTCCGCCACCCGCGGGGGAGCTCCGGGCTCTCGTTGACATCGGTCGTGTCAACGACAACGTGGCGCACCTGCGGGCACGTGTCGAGGACGTTGAGCACTGCATCGATCAGGTCGAGGTGCGTCACCAACACCGCCGAGTCGGAATGGTCGAGCACATGGCGCAGCGACTCGCCCTTGAGGGCCACGTTGACCGGCACTGCGCAGGCACCCAGCTTCTGGACGGCGAAGTAGGTGAAGAGCCACTCGGGTGAATTGGGAAGCATGATCGCCACCCCCACACCACTGGTCACACCGAGGGCCGCGAGCCCGTTGGCGGCCCGGTTCACTTGGCGGTCGAGTGAGGCGAAGGAGATCGTCCGTTCTTCGAAGCGGAGAAACGGCGCGTCGCCCAGGGCGGAAGCCTGCGCCTCGAGTACCTCGGCCAGGGTGGCGGGCGAACTGTTCATGATCCGGGTCCTTCGAGGATGTGAATCGCGACCGCGGCCTCACCGTTCGCTATGAAGCCGCCACCGTTCTCTGCCAGGGCCATCCGAGCACCCTCGACCTGTCGATCGCCGGCCTCGCCCCGCAGCTGGAACACCAGCTCGGCGATCTGGGCCAAGCCGGTGGCGCCGATCGGGTGACCCCGGCACTCCAGCCCGCCGCTCGGGTTGATGGGACGAACCCCTCCGAGTGCCGTAGCGCCCGACTCGGCGTACCGGCCCCCGTCACCGGGTTCGCAGAAGCCGAGGGCCTCGGTCTGGGCGAGCTCTCCAAAGGCGGTTGCATCGTGCACCTCGGCGGTGTCGATGCTCTCGGGTCCGACGCTGGCGAGGTCGTAGGCCTTGAGCGCGGCCCGAGTCGACTGGTTGCCGCGTTGGGCACCACCCGAGGCCAGCACCGAGGCTCTCACCTTCACCGGCCGGACGTCGACGAGCCGATCGAGGTAGTCCCCCGAGACCAGGATCGCCGCGGCGGCGCCGTCGCCGATCGGCGCGCACATGGCCCGGGTGAGCGGATGCGAGACCAGCCGATCGGCCAGGACCTCCTCGACGGTCATCTCCATGCGGTACTGCGCATCGGGATTCAGCGAGCCGTGGTGGTGGTTCTTCGCCGCGATGATCGCCAGTTGCTCCTGGGTCGATCCGTAGGACGCCATGTGGGCCCGAGCTCCCATCGAGTAGATGTCCATGAAAGGGCTGCGGGCCCCGCCCCCCTCCCCGTGGGTCAGCTCTCCACGTGCTTCGAGCTCTTGTCGCCGCAGCTCGGCATCGGCCTGCACCTGCTCGATGAGCCTGGTCGTGACCTCGACGTCGGTGCCGGCCAGGAATCCTTTGAAGCCCTGCGCCTTCTGTTCGGGGGTTGCACCGGTGGCGACGAACGTCTTCTCGACCCCGATCGCCAGTGCCGCGTCGTAGGCCCCGGCGGCAACTCCGAGCCAGGCTCCGTGGAAAGCCGACGAACCGCCTGCACAGGCGTTCTCGACGTTCATGATCGGGATCCCGCCGATGCCCAGTGGCTCCAAGGCCACCTGGCCCCGGATGCAGTGCTGGCCGATCTGCATCCCCCAACCCGCGTTGGCGAACCAGGCTGCCTCGATGGCTTCTTGGGTGACCGGGCTGTGGGCCAGCAGGTTCTGCATGGTCCAAGCCGTGAGATCCTTGATCCCCCGGTCAGGGTACTTCCCGAACGGGATCATCCCCACCGCCGCGATATAGACGTCGCGCATCATGTATCACCCCAGTCGTCCCCACTGGCCCGGTATTCGTCGATCCGCTTGAACGAGATCGTCACAACAGTTGTTCGGACCCTAGCTCCGATCAGTCACGAGAATGCGTGAGGTCGCTCACCACCCACTGATCAGTGCCCGTCAAGGGTTGCGGGGCCATTTCGGCGAGTCGGAGATAGCCGCGGCGCGATCTACGCGATTTGTGGTGGTCCTTCTTGACCTGGAGGGCACCTTGGGACGCGCGTCGTCAACCTGGTGCCGCCTCACGGGAAATGAGATCGGTCAGCAGAGCGCCGCCATCTTCTGGTAGGCGCCGAGGAGGGCATCGGCACTTGGCCAGCCGTCGAGGATGCGCACGACGAGGTGGCGTGCCGTGTGGACCAGTCGACCCGGCGCGTGGAGGAAGCCCCAGCGAAGCGCCTTGGGCCGGGCCTTTCTCCAGTACCCATCGAGACAGAGGAGTTGGAACCAACGGAGAAGGTCGGCGGCCATCAGGACCGTGGCCATCCAGTTGCGGTTGGCTTCGATGGCGGTGAAGGGGAACGACAACAGCCCCGAGTCCTTCAGCCGGGAGATGTGCTGCTCGACGTGGGCGTGGGCCCGCATGATGCGGTCGAGCTCGACAGGGTCACCATCCTGGTCGGTGTAGAAGCCCCAGTAGCGGTATTCGAGGCTCGGGAAGAGGCTGTGCTGGACGCCGGGGTGGAGCGGCTCCCGTCGCACGATCAGCCGGGTGCCCTCGGGCCAGCCGGGTGCCCTCGGGCCAGCCGGTGAGCTCGACCAGCTCGGTGAGCTCGATCACGGCTGCTCCCTCACGTCCTCACCGTTCTGTGTGATGGCCTGGTGCCAGAGCTCCTCGAACCCCAGGGTGTCGAAGATCGCACTGTGTATCTGGCGGTTCGAGCGGCACACCACGGAGAACCCGACGTTCCTCGACCGACAGGCAGCCACGAAGTGCTCGGTGCAGCCCGCAGAGTCGGCACGGAATTGTCGAGATCGCATTGGCCTTCCAGATCCGCCGCCTAGCCGGGGGCTGATCACCCAAGACTTGGCGGACGATAGGTCCCACAACGCCGGATGGGTGGGGCACTGTTCGGCGAGGAATGTTGACATCCGCTTGCCGGCGC
>Ga0209014_10001076_pt1 | contig 16247 bp, 11 predicted proteins | sample BarGraNGADG00212_FD_184491 | JGI IMG/M metagenome (GOLD analysis project Ga0209014, IMG submission 184491) | Arctic peat soil microbial communities from Barrow, Alaska - Barrow Graham LP Ref core NGADG0002-212 (SPAdes) (version 2) | ecosystem: Environmental > Terrestrial > Soil > Wetlands >...
GCGAGACTCCGATCGGCCACTACCTGTTCAACGCACAGCCTCCGGACATCGGCAACTGCGAGCTGCTGCATGCGCACGGCACCGCGGAACAGCAGGCGAAGTGGCTCGTGCCGCTCGCGCGCGGCGACATCCGCAGCTGTTTCGCGATGACCGAGCCGGAGTTCGCGGGATCTAATCCCGTGTGGATGGCCGCGACCGCGCGCCGCGAGGGTGGCGACTACGTGATCGACGGTCACAAATGGTTCACGTCGAGCGCCGACGGTGCCGCGTTCACGATCGTCATGGCCGTAACGGCGCCGGACGCTAAGCCGCATGAGCGTGCGAGCCAGATCATCGTGCCGATGAATGCGCCGGGGTTGGAGCTCGTGCGCAACATTCCGGTGATGGGTGACGTGGGAAGCGGTCACGCGAGTCATGGGGAGCTGCGCTTCACCGGCGTTCGCGTGCCCGTCACGAACCGCATCGGCGCCGAGGGTGAGGGGTTCGCGCTCGCGCAGGAGCGGCTAGGGCCGGGCCGCGTGCATCACTGCATGCGCTGGCTCGGCATCTGCGAGCGTGCGTTCCGGCTGATGTGTGAACATGCTGTGAGGCGCGAACTCTCGCCCGGCCATCCGTTGGGCGAGCAGCAGGCCGTGCAGCATTGGATAGCCGAATCGCGCGCCGAGATCGACGCGGCTCGCCTGCTGGTGCTCGACACCGCCCAGCAGATCGAGGCGCGCGGCGCGCATGCGGCGCGCGATCGGATCTCTCTGATCAAGTTCCACGTGGCGGGCGTTCTGCAGCGCGTGCTCGACCGGGCGGTGCAGGTGCACGGCGCGCTGGGCATGACCGACTACACGCCGCTCGCGTTCTGGTACCGCCACGAGCGCGGCGCGCGGATCTACGACGGTCCCGACGAAGTGCACAAGTCCGCGGTCGCGCGGCGCATCCTCAAGGGATTCGGGCTGAAGAGGTCGTGAGCGAGACGCGGGCGGTGCGCGCCGGTGAGGAACTCGACCTCGGCGCCTTGAATGCGTGGATCGCCACGAATGCCACCGAGGTGGGCGTGGTGCGCGAGGTCGAACAGTTTCCAGGCGGCTTTTCCAATCTCACCTACCTGCTGAAGGGCGACCGCGGCGAGTTCGTGCTGCGCCGTCCGCCTGCGGGGGTGGGGAAGGGACCCGCGCACGACATGGCGCGCGAATATCGCATCCTGGCGGCGCTGGCGTCGCGCTCGATTCCCGCGCCGAGGCCGATCGCGCTGTGCGAAGACGCCGCCGTGCTTGGCGTGCCGTTCTATCTGATGGAGCGCGTGCGCGGCGTGATTCTCCGCGGCGCCGGCGGTGGCACACCCGGCCCTGACGTGATGCGCCGCCTGAGCGAATCGTTCGTCGAGACGCTCGCGGCGATCCACTCGGTGGACGCGTCGGATCCGGCGATCGCGGCACTCGGGAAGCCGGATGGCTACGTCGCCCGCCAGATATCGGGCTGGACCAAACGCTGGGAGGCATCGCGCACGGATGACGTGCCGTCGATGGACCGCACCGCGCAGTGGCTGGCGTCACACGAACCCGTCTCGAGCGGCGCGTGTCTCGTGCACAACGACTACAAGTACGACAATCTCATCCTCGATCCCGGCGACAACTCACGCATCGTCGCCGTGCTCGACTGGGAAATGGCGACGCTTGGCGATCCGCTGCTCGACGTCGGCACGTCGCTCGGCTACTGGGTGGAGGCCGGCGATCATCCGGCGCTTCGCTCGCTCGGGCTCGGCGTGACGTCGCTGCCGGGGAACTTCACCCGCACGGAACTCTGGGAGCGTTATCTCGCGCGCACGGGACGGCCCGCCGCCGATCCATCGTTCTACTACGCGTTCGGCCTCTTCAAGATCGCGGTGATCGCGCAGCAGATCTTCTTTCGCTACCGAAACGGGCTGACCTCGGACGAGCGTTTCGCACGGCTCGGCGAGGCGATGCGCCTGCTCGCCTCAACCGCGGAACGTGCGACTCGAGGATAGGAAAGCAGGATCTCGTCGGGTAATAACGTCTGGGTTTGCCATCGGACCTCTACCAGCGAACACCGATCTTGACGGCGATCACCGTATCCATAGTGCGACCGACATTCGCGAGTCGACGCACGCGTGCCCCGACGAGGATGGACCAGGATCTGCTCGTCGCGGCCGTCACGCCTGCTTCGAGCAGGCTGCTGGGCGGACCGGCGCCGGCCGCGCTGTGGGCGATGGAACGTCAGTTCCGCCGTGTGAAACAGTACCGCCATCTGCCCTTGCTCAAGCAGGCCCTGCACCGCACCCTTTCACCCACGCACTCCGCCGCGGCATGAGCCGCATCATCAGCGGCATCGCCTGCTTTTCAACTACGACCGGGACACACCCTACGAGTCGTGGTCTTGTCTTCACATCGGGCGCCGTGGAACAGTCCAACACTGGCATCGCCCGACACGACGTCGCATTCATTGGGCTTAAGTACGGACGCACCCACGCGGGTAGCGCGCCGGGTAGATCTGCCGGCGTTGCCATCAGCCGAAGGAGGGAGCAGGTCTCGAATGGCGTGTCACGCTCGATGACGCTCAGTCGATAATCAATAACTTTGGCGAGGAGATCGGTTGACATACTCGCTTCGCCCCTCACTTCCTGTGCCCAACCGTTAGTTGGAAGAAGAATAAAAGGCCATACGCTTAACAGGAATACTCGTAGCAGTGTGATTCGAACGATTGAGCCTCGCATAGCAAATGGCACGCAGAATCGTTGGGGCGGCAGATGATCCCGACAGTGCCAGCCTAGCGCGTCCAGATGACGATGGAACCGCAACCTGTGGAGGACATCAGGTCGTACTGCGCGGGGATGGTGCCGGGATTGGCGTAGATCTCGATTCCGCGAATCATCTCCGGCTGAGCCATGAGGCTCAGATCCGAGAAGTCCCTGTAGCTCTGCACCTGATACTGCGCGCCGTCGATGAAGTAATTCGGGATGCAGTCCTGCGTGTGATGAATGTCGTTGATGCCTTTCAGGTAAGCCATCGGCTGCGCGATGCCGCTTTGGGAACGAGTTGGCTGGCCTCGGTTAACGTGCACCCCTCGCACGCCTTGAAGAATTGAGATGAGATCGGAAGAGCCGTGCTTCGAGATGTCCTCTTCGGTGATGAACGCGCCGAGGGCCTGTGCTCGGCGCTCATTGAAGCCGGAGCGTTCCATGAGGGGCGACATCTGCGCTTTAGCCTGGACCGTTACCGCCTTGAGGTCCTGCACCAATCGTTTTATCAGCAGCACCGTGTCGCGGACAGCGCTCGTCGCAAAGTCGATCGAGACAATTGTTGGCAGCAGTCCGACCAACCGGGCTTCGATCGAGCGCGTCCCGGCTGGGATATGATCGAGACGGAACGCACCCGTGCCGTCGGTGCGCGCGGAGAGTGCAGTTCCCATCACCGACACCGTCGCGTCGCGCAGGGGTTTGGCATCCGCGCCGCGCACCACACCGCGAAGGGTCGCGGTGCCGGGCGCGGCTGCCGGCGCGACGGATGAGTCACGCAGATGGTTCCGTGACGCACTGTCTCGCCGGCTGACGGCGAACTCGGCGCGGCTGATCAAGTGATCATCCAGCTGAACCGGGGTGGGGCCGACGACGAAGCCGCTCCATTCCGCCTGCAGCTCCAGCGGCACTTTGATCGGCACGTTGCAAAGAAGATAGACGCCGTTGGGCTTCGTCTGGATTTTCGCTCGGACGCGCTGGCTCGCGCTTTTCCCGTTGGTGACCGTGAACTCGGTCCAGTCGGTGCTGACGGTGGCCAACGCCAGCGCAGAACCATCATCTACATCGCGCACCCGGCCAATGATCACACCAGAGTCCTCATCGTGCGCGCCGGGGCACATGCGGGCAAGAGCGGTCCCAGCGCTCGGCGTGGTAAGCGTGACGGTCGCCTCGCGCCCTCCGGAGACATCGACGGCTACGAGCGGCGCCGTGAGCTCGAGCGAATCGAGAATCGGGTGCATGACACCGAGCGTGTAGTGGCCGTTGGGCACGCTGTCGATCCTGAAGTGACCGCGCGCGTCGCTGGTAGCGTATTTGTTGCGCTCGACGAGCACAACGGTCGCGTTCGCTAGTGGTGCGTGCGTGCTCAGAGAGTCGTAAACCGTCCCGGTGATGCTGCCCTGGGCACCTGCGCGCAGCGCGTACAGCGCGAGCGAGGCACAAGCAAACGTTGCAATGATCTTCACAGTGCGGCCTCGAGAGTTGGCTCCTATCTATGAGACGGTATCGTGAACGGGCAATGAGTGCAAGTCGTGGTGCGGAATCAGGCCACTCGGTCCCAGCGGCTCCTGGCGATGCAACAGACACTGGTCATCCGACCTGTGAGTCCACCGATACCGCAGTCGAATCAGTACGGTTGATGCCTCGCGCATCGCGCAAGAGTTTCATCTCACCGCACCGACGGTCTGTTCCATACTATCGCAGATCCGCGCGACGGCGACGCGGGAACTCGACTGTCACTTCTCGACGATTCTCAATCAACGGCTCTCGCCGCCAGCAGAACGGTTGCGACCCCACACAATCAGGCCGGTTCAAATTGCGTTATGACGAATGTACTAGCCGACAATAGCTCGACGCGCGAGATTGATGCCGAGCATCGGCGCGACCGGAATCGATTCCATCGGTCACGCGACGGGCGCGCCGCAGCCGCTCGCGCCTTCGGTGAGCGACAGTAACGGAGGCGTGGCGATGACTCTTGGCCTGCGGAGCAATCAAGACCGCGTCGGCTGGGATGATCGGTGACAATGAGAATACCATCGCACGACCATCGTCGAGAAACTCGCATAGGGATATGACTCGCTCACGACGCTTCGCCAGAATCTCCGTTGCCGTCGCGCTACTGATCGTCGCGGTCGGGCGCTCGATCGCCGCGCAGAGTTTTCGCGGTACGGTACGCGACGGCGCGAGTCGGCAGCCGATCGCCGGCGCTGTCGTCATGCTGCTGGATTCGTCCGGCGCGGTGCTCCGCAGAAACATTACGGACGAACGCGGTCGATATCGCATCACCTTCTCAGCCGGCGCGCGCACGCTTCGGTTCATCCGCATCGGCCTGCAGCCGCGCGAACTTCGCGTGCCCCCCTCGCCGGATTTCAACGCACCATTCGACATCGACATGCTTCCAGTCTCGACCATGCTCTCGTCGATTCGCGTGGAGGATCGATCCGAATGTCCGCGCCGCAAAGACGATATCGCCGCATTAGGATTGTGGGAGCAGGCGCGCGCCGGCCTGCTCGCCACCGTGGTGGCGCGTGAGGCCAATCCCGCGAGCATGAACTTACTCTTCTTCGAACGCCGGCTGGAGGGTTTCAGCGATCGCATCGCGGCATTCACGGTCGACCTTCGCACTGCAGAGCGCTCCAATAATTCGTTTAATGCTTCGTTCTCCGCCAAGACCTTCATCAATTCCGGATTTGCTATCGACACCGGAGGCACGCAGTTGGTGTTCGGACCCGATGCCGATGTCCTGCTCGATGAGACGTTCGCAAGGGCGTACTGCTTTCGCCTCGCCGAGCCGTCGCGCGCACGTCCGCGCCAGGTCGGACTCGCGTTCGCCCCAGCTCGAACTCTGCAAAAGCGCGTGGACATCGACGGCACGTTGTGGGTCGACACAGCGGCGCGTGCCCTGACCGATATCGAGTTCCGATATGTCGGGCTACCGAATTACACGGTCGCGTTCAAGCCCGGTGGCCGCATCGCGTTTCGGCAAATGCCGAACGGCATCGTGCTGATCGACCAGTGGCAGATCCGCACGGTGATCTCCGGCCAAGCGAAGATTCTCTCTTCGGGCGATGTCGTCACGCGCAATGATCTCTCCCCGCTGGAGTTTGGCGGAGAGCTCGCCAGCGCATCATGGGCGGGCGGCATGACCTGGCACGCATCACTCGGCAAGTTGCGCATCCACGCCGAAACGAAATCGGGCAAACCGGTCGCAAATGCGGTGATCGGCCTCCGCGACACGCACTACCGTGGCACCAGTAACGCAAACGGTGACGCGGAAATCGCGGATCTCGTCCCCGGTCCGTATTCGGTGGTAGTCACCGACGCTCGTCTGGCCGAACTCGGAATCGCGATGCCAACGCCCGTGCGGTTCACGGTCGCGCGCGACTCGACATTCGAAGCGACGATTACTCCGCGAACTGCGGAGGAGTACGTCATGAGTCGATGCGAGGAGGCACATCAATGGACCGCCGGCGAGTCGATGTTCATCCTCGGTCGCATCGTGACCTCTAGTGGTGCGCCGGTGTTCGACGCCAGGGTGAGCTACGCGACTAAGAAGGGTTCGGTCGACTGGATCGGTCTCCGCGATTACTACAGCACAGGCTCGGACGGGACGTTTCAGCAGTGCAGCCGGTTGCTTGGATTTGGCAGCGTCGTCAGGGTTCGCGTTCAACGGCCCGCTATGGCCGATGTGGACACGGTGATTACGCTGAGCACAAAGCTGACCGTCCTGACAATTCGCGTACCCAACGCGCCGTAGTTGCCGCCATACTGCAGGGGTTTCCGAAAGTTCACAAACATTTGCGGACTTCGCGCGCTCGGCCATACTCCGATAGTCGCCCGTAGCGTGAACGTTTTTCGGGAGCACACCGACGTGGCCGCACGACCCTTTTCGATCACCACCGCACTCGCCGCCATCGTTCTCGCGGCGGAGCGTTTTCGCTGGAAGCGGGCCCCTTCGTTAAGTGAGAAGATCGCGGGTCGCCTCTCATGATCGTGATACTATCTGTCTACAACACATCTCATAAATAGCTTCCCGGTCGCAGCGCGGCGTAACGGCTATTCGCGCCCGCAGCAGGTTGGGGGGCGTGATTCGCTTGCCTTTCCTGCGGAGACTATTGGTTTCTCCTCCGCTCGAGCTCCACAAGCGCTTGACGGGCCGGTTCATAGCCGGGCTGAACCGATAGCGCTCGCCGGAACGAATCTGCTGCCGCTATCGCGTCGCCCAGTTCGGCATCGGCCAACCCCAGACGGGTGAGAGACACGAAGTCGTCCGGGTGCAGCCGAACCGCTTCACCAAAATACCGTTGAGCATCCCGCGGTCGGTTCAGCTGCATCATCGCTCTCCCGGCGAAGACGTACGCCTCCGCATCGTTGCCAATCGTCGCACTGGCAACAGCCGCGTCCACCGCGTCTTGAGACCTGCCCAGCTGGGCAAGTGCAAGACTGACGAGAGAGAGATCGACCGCCGATCCCGGTTCCCGCACGACGGCTGCCTGCAGATACCGCACGGCGTCAGCAGCATGCCCGCCCTCGATCAACGCGCGGCCAAGATAGCGTAATGCGAGCGTGAAGTTTGGATTCAGCGACAGGCAGCGGCGCAGCGCCACCACGGCATCGTCCGGCCTCGCATCTTCGACATACCCGACGCCCAACCAAAAGAGGTTTTCGTCAGTGACGTGGCTGGAGACGGAACGCTCAAGAAGCGGGATCGCTCGAGGGAGCTCGCCCAATCCCAAGAGCAAGCGTCCGTATCGCTCGACTACAACCGCATGGTTCGCGGGATCGTCGATCGCCAATGCGTGCTGCAGATCCGTCTCAGCGTCGGACAGCCGTCCTTCTTTCGTTCTCACGTAAGCGCGATCGACCCAGGCCGCGGTCAGCGCCGAGTCCAGCTTGATCGCACGGGTGAATAGGCTTTCGGCTTCCGCGAAACGTGGCGGCTGTTCCGACAGGAGCTGTCCGAGATTGGAGTAGCCCCGGGCATTACGCGGCCATGCCGTTACGTCCTGACGCCAGAGTGCCTCCGGGTCGGCGTACATGCGGCTCCTCTCGAACGTGATCGCCGTCAGTAGCAGGCAGAGACCAGTCGCCATCAATGCACCGTGTCGTCTAATGCGTGAGGCGAGGAGCCGTCGCGGCTCCGGTCCAGCGGCCAACTTCCGGAACAGCGACGCGGAAGCGACGACGAGCACCAAGAGGACAGCGGCGAGTGCCAGGTAAACCCGGCGCTCTGCCGCAACCTCGCTGATGATGGGAACGACGCTGGACGATGGAGCCAGGAGCAGGAAGAACCACGCACCGGCAAATGCGAGCCACCCCCATCGCTCGATGCGCGTCCAAGCCCAGAGGGTCGCCGCACCGCACCCCGCGACGAAGACGAGGCCGGGCATCGGCAGGAATCCTGAGACCGGATTCTTCCCGTAGTCGATCGTCAGTGGATCAGGCCAGAAGACCAGCCGCACGTAGTGCCCGATCGCCCAAGCCTGGCTGTAGAGGTAGCGATACCATGGCATACCGACGTCGAAGCCGACCGAGCCGGCACGCGCCCCTGACACAATCGACCACAGCAACCACGCACTCGTCGCCACGAGCAGGGCATAGAACCACACGCGCTGGCGAGATCGAACCAGGTCGCTCCACGAGGAGACGCGGAAGACGCGATCGTAGAGTATGACCGCAATCGGCGCGCCGATCATGACCTCTTTGCTGCCCATCCCGAGGAGGCAAGCGACGACCGCGACCACGCGCCACCGCACGACGGTTCGCGGAAGCGTCGCGTCCCATGCGCGTATTGAGGCGTACAGCGTGGCCAGCCAACACGCGGACACGAGCAACTCCGTCCGCTGAATGACGTAGTTGACTGCTTCGCTCTGGATGGGATGCAGCAGCCAGATCGCCGTCGTGAACCCTGCCACCTGATCGCCCACGCTCGCCCACCGTGAGGCAAGAGACGGGGAGCGCAGTGTGCGCCTGATCACGCCGAAGAGCAACGCGCCGCAGAGGAGGTGAAGCAGGACGTTCGTGATACGGTAGCTGAGGACCTGCGCGGAGCTTCCCCTACCAGGATGCTGTTCTATTCCGAGCAGCGCATTCGCGGCGTAGTCGACGGCAAGCGAGTAGTTGACGACCGGACGGCCGGAGACCGCGCTGCCTCCGGCTGGCGGGCGCAAAGGGATCGACGGCGGCCACAGCCGCTGAATCGAGACATTCTCCACAATGCTTGTGATGTCGTCGAAGATGAAGGGGGCGCGCAGGGCTGGCGAGTATGCGACGCAGACCGCGACGACAAGCGCCACAGTCGCCCATCGGCGCGATGCGGCTCGACCTAGCGTTTGGACGGGGCTCGCGCCCGAATCCCCCCGATGCAGGCCGAGTCCTCGAGCCCTTGTTCTGCGCGACTTTCCCGTCATGTCATAAAGTGAACGATTGTTCTGCCGTTCTGGGAGATGCGTTGTTCCCGTGACATGCCACTCGTCCTCTGGAGAGACGACCCGGAGGCGATCAGTGGAGTTACTGGATGCCCAGTAGGAGCGACTCGAACCGTTGCTGCCGAAACCTCGTCGGCGTCCGGATGGTCGGGGCCGACCGTGGCGTAATCCGCGCGACGTGCTGAACGGCGTGCTCTGGGTGATGCGCACCGGCGCGCCGTGGCACGATCTGCCGGATCGCTATCCACCCTATCAAACGTGTCATCGCCGCTTTCAACTCTGGGCTCGGGATGGGACGCTGACCCGAGTGCTCCACCGCTTGGCACGCGAGCTCGCTGCCGCGGGCGGATACAACTTCACGGAAGCGTTCATCGATGCGACCTTCGCGGGCGCGAAAAAGGGGGCCTCGCCGTCGGCCTCACGCGCAAGGGCAAAGGCACGAAGATCATGGCACTCGCAGACGGTGAGGGCCTTCCACTCACCGTGATGGTCTCAAGCGCGAATCCGAGTGAGATCTCGCTCGTAGGCGAGACGTTGAAGAGCCGATTCCTCCGCAGGCTACCCACTCGGATCATCGGAGATCGCGGCTACGACAGCGACGCGCTGGACCACCAGCTGGCAAGGCGCGGAATCGAGTTCATCGCCCCGCACCGCTCGACGCGTCGCAACAGAACGCAGGATGGTCGACAGCTCCGCCGTTACTGCCGTCGCTGGAAGGTCGAACGCCTCTTCGCCTGGCTTCAGAACTTTCGGCGACTCGTGACGCGTTATGAGCGGCACGCGGAGAACTTCTTGGCGTTCGTCCAGCTTGCTTGTATCGTGATCCTCTCCCGGCAGTTTATGAGATGACTTGTAGGTGTGGCGACCGAGATGACGTCAGTTGACGCAATCAGGCCAGGCTAGGCGCTATTAAATGCGCGACGAGCGGCACGAGCACGTACTGCGTGAAGATACTCAGGCCGGTTGGGTAGTCGGAGCGTTCGTCGAGCGCGGCGAGATCTTTGGGTCTGCCGGCGAGGAAGAACCAGATACTGAAGAGAAACCACATCACGATCCAGAGGCGCACGTAACTCTGCGGCGGCACGTGCACGGAGAACAACTTCTCGACCGCGAGCAGCGCGATCGCGAGCCCGGCGTACAGCACCACGGTGTAGACATGCGCGGTGAGGAACCGCAGGAAGAGGATCCTGTTGTACTGCCAGAATCCGTTCGGCCTGCTCGATCTTGTATATGGCGCGAACGCCGCCATGAGATGGAATGCCGCGCTGAGCTGCAGGTACCGGAGCGTCTGGATCGGCGACGACCAGTCGCTCCACGTCGCCCAGAAGCCAACGAGCACCACCACGCCGATCCACGGGATCAGCCCCCGCGCTGACGACGACGTCGATCGACGAAAGGCGCGTGGTGGCGGTGAACCTAACCGGTCACGCGTCGCAGATCTGTGCAGCGCGAGATCACTTATTGCCCGACTTCAGCGACTTCTTGAGCAGCGCGATCTGCCCGAGGTGATAGACGTCGTGGTCGGCGAGCCCACTGGCCGTGTCCGCGCGAGTCGCACCGCTGCCGTGACCCGTCTCGCCCTTCTTGGGAACCTGCAGGAACATCGACTCCTCAAGTGATTTCTCGATCGACTCGAGCAACGCCTTACGAGCGGCGAGCAGTTCCGTCTGCGCGGCGATCCATTCATCCTGCGTGGATCCCTTCACTTGAGGCCAGTCGTCGCGCGCGGGCTGTTTCGACTCGGCTCCATTCATCCGGCTCGTGGTCTCTTCGGTCCACGCCGTCATGTGCAGCAGCGTCTCCCAGATCGACTGCGCGCCGGGAAGCGGGTGCGCCAGCGCCTCGGCCGCGGTGACGCCCTTGAGAATCGTGCTGCTCGATGAGCCATACCACGGATCGCCGTTCCACACCGTCAACAACTTCTGGCTGAGATTCGCGCGGACGCTCATGTTCGGTTCCTCGACGTCGAGGTGACTGCAAAGTCTCTGCTGACGACTTTATGAGGGATAGACCTCGAAAATCCCCGCCGCTCCCATACCGCCGCCGACACACATCGTGACGAGCCCGAGTCCGCCGCCGCGACGGCCGAGCTCGTGCACCAGCTGCGTCGTGAGCTTCGAGCCCGTCGCGCCGAGCGGATGACCGAGCGCGATCGCGCCGCCGTTCACGTTGATTCGCGACGTGTCCATCTCGAGATCGTGAATCACCGCGAGCGCCTGCGACGCGAAGGCTTCGTTGAACTCGATCAGCTTGATGTCGGAGAGTTTGAGTCCGGCGCGCGCCAATGCCTTCGGCACCGCCTTCACCGGGCCGATTCCCATGACGTCGGGCTCGACTCCGGCCGTGGCATAGTGCACGAAGCGCGCGAGCGGCTTGAGGCCGAGTTCTTTCGCCTTCTCCGCGCTCATCATGAGCACGGCCGACGCGCCGTCGGAAAGCGGACTCGAGTTTCCCGCCGTAACCGTGCCACCCGGCTTGAAGGCGGGCGGCAGTTTCGCGAGTCCTTCGATCGTCGTCGAGCCGCGCACGAGCTCGTCGGTCGCGAAAGCGATTTCCTCGACGGTCTTCTTCGATCCCTTCCAGCGCACCTTCTGCACGGTCACCGGGACGATCTCACTCGCGAACACGTTCTTCGACCATGCTGCGGCCGCGCGCTGCTGGCTGCCGAGCGCGAACTGGTCCTGCATTTCGCGGGTGATGCCCCAGCGCGCGGCGACGCGCTCGGCGGTGAAGCCCATGCCGATGTTCAGCTCCGCCATTCCGGGGTCGAGGCGTGTGTGGTACCCCGACATCGGCACCGCACTCATCATCTCGACGCCGCCGGCCATGATCACGTCGCCCATGCCGGTCATGATCGCCTGCGCCGCCATCGCGATCGTCTGCAGTCCCGACGAACAGAAGCGATTGACCGTGGCGGCGCTCACCTCCACCGGAAATCCGGAGCGGAGGACAGCGAGCCGCGCCATGTTGAGTCCCTGCGATGCCTCGGGCATCGCGCAGCCCCACAGCACGTCGTCGATGAGTTTCGGATCGAGCTTCACGCGCTCCACGACGGCGCGCATCACGGCGGCGGAAAGGTCTACCGCGTGCGTGGCGGCGAGCGAGCCGTCCTTCTTTCCGCGGGCGACTGCGGTGCGCACCGCGCTCACGATCACTACGTCTCTTGTCTGCATGGGTCTCACTGAGATTGGTGCAAGTGTCCCGTTGCGGCTGCTCAGGAGCCGCCCATCGTCGTTCTTTTAAATTCTTGCGTTCAATTCCGCAGCGGCTTCCCCGTCTCCAGCATGTACTTGATTCGCGCCTGCGTCTCCTTGGTGCCGAGCAGCTTCAGCGTGGCCTCGCGCTCGAGATCGATGATGTCCTGCTCCGTTACGTCACGCGGCGGACCGTCGCCGCCGGCGAGCACGTATGCGACCTCGTTTCCTATTCGAACGTCGTGGTCGCTTGCCTGTCCGGCTTCCTTGAACGAGAACAGCGCGTATTGCAGGTTGCCGAGCGTTTCGCTGCCCAGCACGCGTATCGTCTTCATCGCGGGCGCGACGTAGTCGGGCGCGAGATCGAGGACACGCGCCTTCGCATCGGCGATGAGCGTGTCGCGATTGAACGAGATGCGATCCGCCACCGGCCGAAGGAATCCCATCTTCTTCGCCTCGCTCGCGCTGCCGCTCATCTGTGCCAGCGCGATGAGCTTGAACGCGCGCTTCGCGGCCTCGAACGGATCCGCATCTTCGTACGGCTTGAGCGCCTCGGTGAAGCGGAAGAGCAGTTCCTTGGTGCCGCATCCGCTCGGAATGATTCCCACGCCGACTTCCACCAGGCCCATGTAGAGCTCTGCATGAGCCTGGATGCGATCGGCGTGCAGCGAGAATTCCACGCCGCCGCCGAGCGTGAGGCCGAACGGCGCCGACACCACCGGGAACGGCGCGCGGCGGACGCTCATCACCGCGTCCTGGAACGCCTTGACCGAGGCTTCGATGGCCTTCCAGTCACCCGATGCCGCGGCTCCGGCGGCCGCGCCAAGATTGGCGCCGGCGCTGAAGGTGCGCGGGTCGTCGTTGCCGAGCACGAGGCCTGCGAACTTTCCCTTCGAGACGCGATCGATGGTCTTCGCGAGCATCTCGAGGACGCCGGGTCCGAGCGTGTTCATCTTTCCGCAGAACTCGAGGCAGAGCACGCCGTCTCCGAGATCGACGCAACGCGCTTCCTTGTTCTCCTCGAGCACCTTGCCCTGCTGCTTGAGGATCGCGAGCGAGAGCTGCCCGGAAATCGGCGGGAGCGGAATGCGGCCTTCGTCCACTGTGGCGATGGTCGTGCCGGCCGGCGTCTGCTCGTAGAACGATTTGCCCGCGCTCTTGAGGAGCGGCGGCTCGTTCTTGCCGGCCTTCTTGAACTCGGCGCGCAGCCAATCCAGACCGAGCGCGTCCATGACCTTGAACGGCCCGATTTCCCAGCCATAACCCCACTCCGTCGCGCGATCGACGGCGGAGAGATCGTACGCAAGCTGCGGAGTCATCGTGAGGCAGTAGTGCGACTGCTCGACGAGCAGCTTGCGCAGGAAGGCACCCTGCTTGCCGCCGAGGTCCTTCGCCTTGTTCACGCGCTCGGCGGCGGGGAGCTTGAGCAGCGCCTCGATCTCGAGAGTCGAATAGCGCTCCTGTTTCTCGTACTCGAGCGTCTTCCAGTTGAGCGTGAGGATGTCCTTGCCCTGCTTGTTGTAGAAGCCCGCCTTGGTTTTGTCGCCGAGGCGGCCCGATTTCACGAGGTCGAGGATCCAGGGGGCGAGCGTGAAATCTTCGCCGGTGGCTTCGCTGAGTCCTTTGGTGACGTGCACGAGGACGTCGATACCGGAGAGATCGCCGGTGCGGAACGTGGCCGTTTTTGCGCGCGCGATGAGGGCGCCGGTGAGCGTGTCCACTTCACCGATGGTGAGGCCGAACTCCATCATGTATCGGCCGGCGGTGACCATGCCATGCACGCCGAGGCGGTTGGCGACGAAGCCGGGGACATCCTTCGCGATGACGATGCCCTTGCCGAGGATGCGTTCCTGGAAGTGACGTACCGTCTCGAGCACGTCCGGGTCCGTATAAGGCGTGGGGATGATCTCGAGCAGGTGCATGTAGCGCGGCGGGTTGAAATAGTGCGTACCGCAGAACTGGCGCCGGAACTTCTCCGTGCGTCCCTGCAGGAGCACCGACATCGGGATGCCGGATGTGTTCGAGGTGACGATCGCGCTGGGCGCGACGGCCTCGATCTTGGCGAACAGTTCCTGCTTGGGCTTCGGCTGCTCGATGATGACTTCGACGATCCAGTCGCAGTCGGCGAGGAGTCCGATGTCGTCCTCGGTGTTTCCGGGGGTGACCAGCGCGGCGCGGTCGTTGTCCATGAAGGACGCCGGCTTGCTCTTGATGGCTTTGAGGAGGCCGGACTTTGCGGGCGCGGAGCGATCGGGCGATTTGGGGTCGTCGGATCCGGGGATGTCGAGGAGGACGACCGGAATTCCGGCGGACGCGCAGAGCGCGGCGATTCCGTGGCCCATCACACCGGCGCCGATGACGCCGACTTTGGATATGCGCATGGGGGAGTTTGCGGGGCTGGGGGACATCTATATGATAGGGGGCTGGCAGGAATGGAGGCAGGGGGGAGTGGGGAGGCGGATGCGGGATGCGGAATTTCGACCCGATGCAGGGTGCAGAAGAGGAATCCGGGATGCTGGATAAGAGATGAGATCCGAGTTTGAATGCGGAATTCGGATCGAACCACTGCATCCCGTGTCCCAACTGGCATCTCGCCCCTTACCCCGGTACCCGCATTCCTCACCTGCACCCTGCATTGGGTCGCGGTCCCGCATCCCGCATTCATCTCGTTTCTCCGCACTAATGAGGTTCTGATGTCCGCAAGAGTGTTCGTCGCGATGGTCGTAGTGGCATGTTCAGCACCGCTCATCGCGGTGGGCCAGACGCCGGCCGGCGCGCCGGCCGCGCCGCCGATGACCAGCTCGCCGCTGCCGACCGGTCGCGTGACATATCGCACCTACGTCGAAGTCATGAACGAACTCGAGCGGATCGCGAAGGCCAATCCCGAGCGCGTGCGGCGGTTCGAACTGCCGCATCACTCGCTTCTCGGCCAGACGATCTACGGCCTCGAGATCACGCACCACGTGAACACGAGCTCGGGAAAGCCCGTGTTCGTGATGACCGGACTGCATCACGCGCGCGAGTGGCCGACGGTCGAGCTCACGATGGAGTTCATCTACGACCTCCTGAAGAACGACGGTGTCGATCCGCACTTTACGGCGCTGCTCGACAGCGTGCGTTTCATAGCCGTGCCGGTGGTGAACGCGGACGGATACGAGATGTCGCGCTCGATGCTCGTCGAGCAGAAACGGCGAAACTGCCGCATGGAGGCTGGAAAAGTCCCGACCTTCGCAGACTGTGCGAATCCCGCCAACACGCGCAACGGCGTGGACCTCAACCGGAACTACGGTGCATTCTGGGGCGGCAGCGGCGCGAGCGTCAGCCCGGCGGGGGATAGTCATCGCGGCGCGGCGCCGTTCTCGGAGCCGGAAATCCAGAACATGCGCGAGCTGCTCGCGTCGAACCAGGTGGTGGTCGCGCTGAGCAATCACACGCCGGATGCAAAGGTGCTACGCGTGCCGAGCTCGAACGAGGAGCCGGTGCCGGCCGACGTCGTTCCGTACGATTCGCTCGCGCAGCTGCTCGGCGGCGATCTCAAATGGACCGCGGGTCCTTGGCCGAAGATCTACTACACGGCGTCGGGCACGATGGAAGAACAGGCCTACTATTCGGCGGGCACGTTCGCGTTCACGTTCGAGAACGCGCCGGGCCAGCGCTCGTTCCATCCGCCGTATTCGTTCGTGATCGACCAGTATTTCGGCACGGGAGCGTATCCGGGCTCGAGTTCGCGCGCGGGATACATCCGGCTGTTAGAGGCGGCGGCGAATCCGAAACTGCATTCGGTGCTCGAAGTGAAGGCGCCGGCTGGAGCGACGCTCACGATCCACAAGAGCTTCACGATGGAGACGTCGCCGCTGCTGATGTCGGATGCTGCGAGTGACA
>Ga0209014_10001077_pt1 | contig 16236 bp, 15 predicted proteins | sample BarGraNGADG00212_FD_184491 | JGI IMG/M metagenome (GOLD analysis project Ga0209014, IMG submission 184491) | Arctic peat soil microbial communities from Barrow, Alaska - Barrow Graham LP Ref core NGADG0002-212 (SPAdes) (version 2) | ecosystem: Environmental > Terrestrial > Soil > Wetlands >...
CAGCGAGGAGGGTTCAAGGTCTATCTCGGCTATGCGGCGGGCGTCGGCAAGACCTGGCAGATGCTCCAGGAAGGACACAGGCTCAAGGAGGACGGCATCGACGTGGTCATCGGCCTCGTGGAGACGCACGGCCGGGCCGATACGGCTAAGCTGATCGATGGGCTGGAGGTCATTCCCCGGCACAGTCAGCTCTATAAGGGGATCGCCATGGAGGAGATGGATGTCGAGGCGCTCCTGCGCCGCAAACCCCAGGTCGCCCTGGTGGATGAGCTGGCCCATACCACTGTTCCGGGAAGCCGGAACGCCAAGCGGTACGAGGACGTCCAGGACTTGCTGGCGGCCGGGATCCACGTCATCACAACGATGAACGTCCAGCACCTGGAGAGCCTCATCGACACCGTGGAGAAGGGTACAGGGGTAAAGGTGCGGGAGCGATTGCCCGACAGCGTCCTTGCCGAGGCGGACCAGATCGTCAACGTGGATCTTACGCCGGAGGATCTGCAGGAGCGCCTTCGGGAGGGGAAAGTGTATCCGACGGAGAGGATCGGAACCGCGCTTTCCAACTTCTTCACGGTTCCCCATCTGGAAAATCTGCGGGAGCTGACCCTCCGGGAGATGGCCGCCCAGATCGATCTGCACCGGCACGAAACCCCGGAGGAGGCAGGGGGCGTATCACCGGACCAGGTGATGGTCTGCCTGAGCTCCCGGGGACCCAACAGCGAGAAGCTCCTAAGGTATTCCTCACGGTTGGCCGGGAAGCTCAACCGAAACTGGTATGCCGTCTATGTGCAGACGCCAGCGGAGGAAGCTACGGTGATCGACAGCCGGACCCAGCGGTTGCTGTCCGGTATGCTGACCTTGGCCAAGGAACTCGGTGCGATGGTCTTCACCTACAAAGGGGAGGATATCGTCGCCACCATCCTCCGTTTTGCTCATGAATACCGGGTCGGCCACATCGTGCTGGGATTTCCCGCGCCCATCCCCTTCTGGAAAAGGATCATCGGCCGCAGGAGCATCCCGGAGAGGCTGATGGAAGAGGCCTGGGGGATGACCATCGTCATCCTGGATACCCGGCTGCAAGAGCCCGGCCCTCCGCCCGTGGTCCGGGAAGAGGTCCCTCCGCCGGCGGTTGCGCCCCGCCCACTCGCGGAGGAAACTCCGTTTCTGCTGGGCTCATTCCTAAATGAGGACGGGATTGTCCTATGGGGAGAACCCGTCGACAAAAACACGGTCCTGGAAAGGCTGGTCCGGTCCGCCTGCATGGACAGGCGCCTGCAGGACGAAGCCCTGCAGGCCGTCCGGGCGCGGGAGGCGCAGGGCAGCACATTCTTCAACGAAGGGGTGGCTTTCCCCCACGCCCGGCTGGCCGGCCTGACGAGGCCGCTGGTCGCCCTGGGGCTGACACGGGGGGGCGTCCCGGATGCCGCCGTGGAAAAGCCGGTGGAATACGTCTTTCTGAGCCTGTCCCCCCTGGAGAATCCGGAAATTCAGGTCCGGATTCTGGCCTTGGCCGCGCGCGCCCTTCAGAACCGGCACCTCTCCCAGGCGCTACGGGCGGCGGCCGATGCCCGCGAGGTGCACTTGGCCCTGAAGAGCTGGGAGGAATCCTCACCGTCCCCTAAGGCCGCACCCCTCAATATCTTTCATTGATAACCGCCCCTGTTTCTGATAGATAAAATGGTTAAGAGCTGGGAACGCTTCCCGGCGTCGGGCAGGGACGGTATGCTGATCGCCATCAACAATCAGAATCCCCAGATGCGGCTGATCCGCAGGGCGGTGGAAATCCTCCGCGGCGGCGGGATCGTCATCTATCCGACCGACACGGTCTACGGGATGGGGTGCGACCTGTTCAACAAGAAGGGAATTGAGAGGATCTACGAGATCCAGCGCCGCGACCGGAGGCAGCCTCTCAGCTTCATCTGCTCCGACCTCAAGGACATCAGCCGATACGCGCGGGTCTCCGACGACGCCTACAAGATCATGAAACGTCTCCTCCCCGGGCCCTATACGTTCATTCTCGAGGCCTCCCGCGCCGTTCCCAAAATAATCCTCCCCAAGCGGCAGACGACCGGCATCCGGGTCCCCGACAATCGGATCTGCCAGGACCTGGTTGCCGAGATGGGCTCCCCCGTCATCAGCACCAGCGTTAAGAACGGGGAAGGCGAACTTTTGAGCGACCCCAGGATCATCGAGGAGCTCTTCGGCAAGCGGGTGGATATGATCATCGACGGCGGGATCATCGCCGCGACACCCTCGAGCGTGGTCAGCCTCCTCGACGAAGGGGTGGAGGTCATCAGAGCAGGAAAAGGCGATGTATCCGCCTTTCAATAAACGCGCGGCGGTCGACGGACCATAAAGCGATGCCGCCGTCCCGGAGAAGACCCGGCTGTCCCCCTTGCCCACAACAGGGCAGACGGAGCAGGGATTCTCCAGCGGCGAGCGGTCCATAGCGGACCGGCGCGGAAGACTGAACGCCTAATTGAAAAGGATCTTTATGAAAAAACAGATGCTGATCAACGCCGTCCATCTCGAGCAGAAACGCATGGCGATCGTGGAAGACGGCAAGCTGGTCGAATTCAACATCCAGATGGCCGTAAGGGAGCCGATTACCGGCAATATCTACAAGGGGCTCGTGATGAAGGTGGAGCGGGGGCTCCAGGCCGCCTTCGTAAACTACGGCGGCCGAAAGGACGGCTTTCTCCCGCTGCGCGACGTTAGCTCCAACTACTTCACGGATACAAACGGCGGCCGCGAGGGCGCGAAATCCATGCTCAAACCCGGCCAGGAGGTCCTCGTCCAGATCCTCCGAGAGGTCGGCGAACGCAAGGGCGCCCTGCTGACCTCTTACATCTCCCTGCCGGGACGCTACCTGGTTCTGCTCCCCAACAAGGAGAGCAGCGGCATCTCCCGGAAGATCGAGGACGAGGAGGACCGCAAGCGGCTCAAGGAGCTCGTCGAACAGATCAGGACCGAAGACGGGGTCGGGTTCATCGTCCGGACGGCCGGGATGAACCGGACCAAACAGGAGCTGGCCCGCGACTACCAGCACCTCTCCCGTCTCTGGAAGGAGATCCAGAAAGGGGCCGCCGAAACGGCAGCGCCCGCCCTGATCTACCAGGAGAGCGCTTTCGGCGTCCGCTCGCTACGGGATTACTTCACCACAGACATCGAAGAGATTCTCGTTGACGATCTGGAAACCTTCCGCCAGGTGCGGGCCTACTGTAAGGCCGTCGCACCACGGAATCTCAAGATGATCAAGCTGGACAAGGAAAAGACCCCCCTCTTCGACAAATACCAGTTGGAAGATCAGATCCGCGTGATCTATCAGGACCACGTGGACTTGAAGTCCGGCGGCTACCTGATCATCAACCCGACGGAGGCGATGATCACGATCGACGTCAACTCGGGCCGGGGCTCCCACAAGCGGAACGTTGAGGAAACCGCCTACCAGACGAACACGGAGGCGGCGGAAGAGATCGCCCGTCAGCTCCGTCTGCGCGACCTCGGGGGGCTGATCGTCATCGACTTCATCGACATGATGGACAACAAGCACAACGCGGAGGTGGAGAAGGTCTTCAAAAAGGCCATCGCCCTGGACCGGGCGCGGATCCAGCTCTCCCACATCTCCAAGTTCGGCATCCTGGAGCTCTCGCGCCAGAAGAAGCAGTCAACGATCCAGGAGATCAGCTACACGCCCTGCCCCTTCTGCCGGGGTCGGGGGGTGCGCCCCTCTCTCGAATACACGGCCCTGACCGCCTACCGGAAGATCGAAACGCAGGCGGTCAAGGGGTCCTCCTCCCTGATCAGCATCAGCGTCCCCCATGAGGTGGCCGACTACCTCCAGAACCAGAAACGGGCGGAGATCAATCGTCTTGAGAACGACTACGACATGTCGATCCATATCTCGGGAAGCCCTGACATGGCCTGGGACGAGTCGAAGATCGAAACGACGAAGCGGGAGACGCCGCTGGCGCCGGGGCAGACCAATCACGTCCGGAAGGCCTCGGAGGAGCCGGAGAAACCGGAAGCAGAGGAAGAGGAAGTAGAAGCGGAAATGCCGGCGCCCGAAGCGGCGGAAGAGCCGGAGAAAATCGAGCCCGCAGAAGAGGGTCAAAAAAGAGCGGCATCGAAAAGGGGACCGCGCAGAAAGGCTGCGCCGAAGAAGGTTTTGCCCAAGGAAGAAAAACCGAGAGAGGAAGAACCCGGGCCAAAGGGGAAGTCCTCGGCGGAAAACAACGAACCCGCGCCAAAGGGGGAGTCCGCTGCGGAAAACAGCGAACCCACGCCCGAAACGGCGAAAAAGAGGCCCCGCCGGCGATCACGTCACCGGCGAAGGACACCGGGAGAAAAACCGGCGGAAACCTCATCGGCCGGGCCACAAACGTCTACGGCGGAACAACGGCCCGAAGCGCCGCCGCGGGAAATGGTCCGGATCAAGCCGCCGCTTGCCGCCGTAGAGCCCTCGGCTCCGAAGATCGGCGTATCACGCCCTTCGGAGCTCTCCAAGGGCAACACTCCGCCGGAAAATCCGGGCAGAGGAAGCGGGAATTCGGACGATCCCTTGCTCCGGCTGAAGAAGATCTTCGAGGCCCTGGAGGACTGATCGACGCCAAGAGACCCCTCCCGAACCGGGGGGGTCTTGAACAACGGCGGGCTATTTCCGGCCGCCCAACTCCGCGGAACGCTTCGTCGCCGCCTCCACGGCCGCCATCAGAATCTCCCGGAGCTTTCCCTCCTCCATGACCTTGAGACCGGCGAGCGTCGTTCCCCCGGGTGAGGTAACCATGGCCCGGAGCTCCGCGGGGGGCTTTTCCCCGAGGAGGCAGAGCTTCGCCGCCCCGAGGAGGCTCTGCGCGATCAGCTTCAGAGCGGTCTCCCGGGACAGTCCCATCCGGACACCTGCATCCACAAAGGCCTCGACGATGAGGAAGACGTAACCGGGGCCGCTCCCGCTGAGTCCTGTCACGGCATCCATGAGGTCTTCCTTCACTTCGACGGTAATCCCGACGGCATCGAAGATGTGCCGGGTCCGTTTCAGATCCGCCTCCGTGGCGTGGCCGCCGGGCGCGATGGCGGCCGCCCCTTCGCCGATCAGCGCAGGCATGTTCGGCATGACACGGACAACCCGCACCCTTTCTCCGAGGCGCTCCTCGATGAAAGCCGTGGAAATTCCGGCTGCGATCGAAATGACCAGCGCCGAGGGGACCATCGCGGCGGTCAATCCCGCGAGGACCTCCGCCATGTTCTGCGGCTTGACGGCGAGGAGGATCAGATCGGCGTTCCGAACCGCTTCCCGGTTGTCGGCCGTCACCAGGACCTTGCAACTCCGGACCAATTCCGCAAGCCTCGCTTCATCCGTGTCCGCCACCGTTATGGCCTCCGCATTCACCAGGCCGCCGGCAATCATTCCCTGAATCAGGGCGCCTCCCATCTTCCCCCCGCCGATCACCGCGATTCTCGTTCCTTTTAGCATCTGCTGTCTCCTCGGTTGCCTTCAGAATATCTTTCCTCTCTCCTCGCCCATTTTCCGCTTTCTGTCAACAGAGAAACAGGACCGCCTCCCCCCGATTTCTCCCGTTGCACAAGCGGGCTCGGTTGTGATAGGCATGTTATCCAATTCCGAAGATAAGGGAGGAACCGCCATGATCCAGTTCCGGGAAATCGGCGGGCGCAAACTGGCCTGCTGGGTGAACGACGGTGGCTTTCGCGCCGACCGGAAGACGCTCGTCTTCATCCACGGTTCCGGCGGGAATCACACCGATTGGATCCGGCAGTTCACCCCCCTGCAGAATGTGTTCAATATTGCGGCCATGGACCTGCCGGGTCACGGACAGTCCGACGGACCTGGGGAACAGGATGTCTCCGCATACATGGCGTGGGTAAAGAAGCTTCTGGAGGGATTCGGGATCGAAAAACCGGTCCTGATCGGCCATTCCCTCGGCGCCGCCATCTGCCTCAACTTCGCCATCCGGCATGGAGATCTGGCCGCAGCGGTGGTCCCCGTGGGCGGGGGGTTCCGAATGCCCGTCAACCCGATCATCCTGGAGGGGCTGAAAATGGACCCGGCCGCAATCATCGGCCTGGCCGCCAAATTCTCGATCGCGAAGGAAAACCGGGAGCGGCTTTCCGGTTTCATCACGGAAAATCTCTCCCGGGCGAATCCCGGGATCATCTACGGCGATTTCTTCGCGTGCAGCAAACTGGACATCACCGAGGCGGTCGCGGAGATCCGGATCCCCGCGCTGATCCTCTGCGGCGCCGACGACAAGATGACGCCGCCCGCCCTGTCCGAGTACCTCCGGGATCACATCCCCGGGGCCGGCCTCGCCCTGATCCCGGGATCGGGACATTTCGTCATGCTGGAGAACCCGGACGCCTTCAACACGGCCCTGACGGATTTCGTGAATTCACTGCCGGCATGAATCACGCTGCGCCCGCGGCATGGGCCGCCTGGTGCCGGCAGGACTGTAAACCAGGCGTTGTCACCTTCCCCCGCGGGAGGAATGATGGGAGTCAGAAAAAAGACATGTTTGTCCTCGGAAATTTCATCGCCGCCGTCGCCCGTATCATCGACATCGCGCTGAACATCTACATGTGGATCATCGTCATCCGGGCGGTCCTCTCCTGGGTCCATCCCGATCCCTACAACCCGATCGTCCGCCTTCTCTACCAGGTCACGGAACCGTTGATGGCCTTTGTTCGGCGGTGGATTCCCCTTCGAGGGATGGGGATCGACTTTTCGCCCATGATCATCCTGCTCGCGATCGTCTTCCTCCAGAGTTTCCTGGTGCCGAGCCTGATACAGTTTTCGTACTATTTTCGATGACCGGAGCGTCCATGATTCCCCTCCGCGAAACCGAGACCGGTGTCATCTTCCGCATCCGGGTTGTTCCGCGGGCATCCCGTAGCGAGGTGGCGGGCATCCAGGGCGACGCGCTCAAACTCCGGATCACGGCGCCCCCCGTGGAGGGAAAGGCCAACGAGGCGTGCATCACACTGCTGGCGGAACTGCTCCGCGTGAAGAGGGGACAGGTGACGATCATCTCGGGCCATGCATCGCGGACGAAAACCGTCGCCGTGGAAGGGGTGAAGGCAAAGGAGATCGCTGCCCGCATCGCGGCTATGTAACGTAACGTTTTCCAGGAAATTTCGACATGGCAGATGTGCACGGTTCCGAAAATTCGCGGGTCGTCCGGGCAGCGGGCGTTGTAGGGATGGCGACGATGCTCTCCCGCATCTTCGGTTTCCTCCGGGACATGATCGTGGCCGGCCTGTTCGGCGCTGGTCTCACGACGGACGCCTTCTTCGTCGCCTTCCGGATCCCGAATCTCCTCCGGCGTCTCCTCGCCGAAGGGTCGCTGACCGTCTCCTTCGTCCCCGTCTTTACGGAATACCTGAGAAACCGCTCCCGGAAGGAGGCGCTCGAACTGGCCGACATCGTCTTCACCGCGCTGTCGATCCTCCTCGTTGCCGTTTCACTGCTCGGCGTCCTCTTCTCGCCGCTCATCGTGACGGTCATGGCGCCCGGCTTCGTCAAGACGCCCGCCCAGTATGACCTCGCCGTCTTCCTGACCCGGCTGATGTTCCCCTACATCTTTCTGATCTCGCTGGTCGCTCTCTGCATGGGGATTCTCAATTCGCTCCGGCACTTCGCGGCGCCGGCCCTCGCCCCCGTCGTCCTCAATCTTGCGATGATCCTGGCCGCGCTGAGCCTCCGGGGATTTTTCCGGGAACCGATCACCGCACTCGCGATCGGCGTCATGGCGGGCGGCGTGCTCCAGCTTGCCATGCAATGGCCCTTTCTCGTCCGAATGGGGGTGCGGTTGAAACCGAATTTCCGTTTCCGCCATCCGGGGGTGAGGCGGATCGGCCTGCTGATGCTCCCCGCGGCATTCGGGGCGGCGATCTACCAGATCAATATCTTTATCGGGACGATTCTCGCATCGTTCCTCCCGACGGGGAGCGTCTCCTACCTCTACTACGCCGACCGGATCGTCGAGCTCCCCCTCGGGGTATTCGCGATCGCCGTGGGGACGGCGACGCTCCCCAGCTTCTCGGAGCAGGTCGCGCAGGGCCGGTTCGAGGAGCTGAAGCGTACGATAGTCTTCTCGCTGAGGATCATCCTCTTCATCACGATCCCGGCGACGGTGGCCCTGATCGCGCTCCGGGTTCCGATCATTTCCGTTCTGTTCCAGCGGGGCGAGTTCGGCGTTCAATCGACCCTGCTCACGGCGCAGGCCCTTCTCTGCTACGCTGTCGGCCTCTGGGCCTTCTCCATCATCCGGATCATCGTCTCGGTCTTCTACTCCCTCCAGGACACGAAGGCCCCTATGAAGGCCGCGATCGTCGCCCTGATCGTCAACGCCCTCTTCAGCCTCGTTCTGATGTTCCCGCTAAAGCACGGCGGACTGGCGCTTGCCACCTCGATCGCCTCCGCCGTGAACGTGGGGATGCTCTGGGTCATCCTGAGAAGGAGAATCGGGAAACTCCTGGACCGGGAATTCTACCGTTCCGTCGGCAAGACCGCCGTTGCCTCGCTCGTCATGTTGGGGGTCATCCTCTTCGTCGGTCTGATCTACCCATGGAACACGACCGGCCCTTTCAACGTACGGCTCATCCACCTCGGCCTCTGCGTCGCCTGCGGTGGTGCAGCCTTCCTCGCCGCCGCCTTCCTCTTCCATAGCCCGGAGATCACCACCACCTTCGGTGCGATCCGCCGTCGCCTCACAAGAGGATCTTCTTCAACGTGATTTTCAATTTCTATTGACACAGAGGCCTCTCCTTACCTATACTCAAACCGCGAAAACCGGTTTTTATCAACGATTGATTTTGAGGAGAGGACTCCATGGAATACATTCGCACCGTAGATTTTGCGGCCATTGACAAGAGCGGCGCCGACGAGCGCTTGACCCAGAGCCTGTTCGATCATACCTCGGGCGCCAGGAACTGCACGATCAATTGCATCAAAACGCCAGCCGGCGGAGGCTCCCCGGCCGGCATGCACGTCCACGAAGTTGATCAGATCTTCTATATCCTGAGCGGTACGATGAGCGTCGAAATCGAGGGTAAGCAGTACGACTGCCCTCCCGGCTCGCTCATTGTCTTCCCGGCCGGCATTCGCCATCGCAACTGGAACGGCAGCGGTGAGCACACCGTTCATCTGGCCTTCAACACACCTCTGCCTGATCCCGATCTCCCCTTCGCCAAATCGGTATAACCTGGCAGGCCGCCTTTACTTCGGCGCGACGACGTGGTTGCGCAGCACCCCGATGTTCTCGACCTCGCACTCCACCACATCACCCACCTTCAGCAGCCCGGGTGGGTCCATCGCAAAGCCCACACCCTCGGGCGTACCGGTGGCAATCAGGTCGCCCGGATAGAGGGTGAAGCCCTCCGAGAGGACCGACACAATCGTTGCAATGTCGAAAATCATGTCGTTGGTGTTGGAATTCTGTCGCGTCTGGCCGTTCACCCGGCTCTGGAGGGCAAGGTTGTTGCCGTCGCCGGCCTCGTCCTTGGTGACGATCCACGGACCCAGCGGGCCGAAGGTGTCCAAACCTTTGCCCTTGAACCACTGGGTGTGGCGAAGCTGGAGGTCCCGGGCCGAAACCTCGTTCATGATCGTGTAGCCGTAGACGTGATCCATGGCCCGCTCTTTGGGGATGTTGATCCCCTGCTTGCCGATAACGATCACAAGCTCGCATTCGTAATCGAGTTCCCGGGTGATCGCGTGGTGGACGATCTCACCCTCGGGTCCGTTGTGTGAGCCGGACCATTTGCAGAAGAAGACCGGGTTCTCCGGGTAAACGCCTACCTTCCGCAGGTCGTGCTTGCGAGCGCCCTCGTCGGAGTGCTTCTTGTAGTTGAGCCCGACGGCGATGACCGGCCGCTTGAGCTCGGCGATGGGCGCAAGCAACTTTACAGAAGCGAGCGGCTTGGGCTTACCGTTGGTCCTGGGCATGCCGCCCGCCGCAATAACAACACTGGCGTCGCCCGTCTCGGGGACGATGTCCTCCACGCCCGCTTCGGTGAGAACAGCGACGCGCGGCCCTTTGTCCGTCTGGTAGGTAAGAAGTTTCATAATCAAGACCCTCCTTTTAAATGACAAGCACTCTTTACCGCTTTTGCGTTTTGGGTCGCTATAGCCTTTAAATTTTTGATTGTCAAAGAGAAGATACATCGCTTCAGCAGAGAACACACCGGCAAAGAGCAGTCGGTCTTCCTGCTTGACAACCGGGCATTCTTGCATTAAGAAGGGAATCCCTTGTCGTATATTGTATAATGTATAATTACCAGGGAGGTTGATGAGGGCCGGACGTTCCGGCGGATGGCCTGCTACGGGGGATAGCTACCGAAACCGGATCCGGGATGAACCCCGGGAGGATCGAGCAATGAACATGAATACCGACCGGGTGGGCTTTGGAACCATTTTCGTGCTGGCCCTATACGGGGTTGTCTCTTCTTCCCTGATGCCTATGGGGCGACTCCAGGAGCCGGGGCCGGGATTCTTCCCTCTTGCACTTTCGGCGATTCTCCTCATCCTTTCCGGCCTGGGGATCGTCTCCGCCCGTCCTTCAGCACAGGATCTCGCGCGTTCCGAACCGTTCTGGGGCGACATGAAGACCCCCGTGAAAATCGTCCTGGCCACGGGTCTGGCCGTTCTCGCCTTCGAACCGGTGGGATTTCTCATCACGAGTTCCTGTTTCCTTGTATCGCTCTTCCTCTGGGTGTCACGCTATCCCTGGTGGAAGGCCGTCGTCTTCGGAATTGCCGGGGGCTTCTCGGGATGGTTCTGTTTCGTCAAACTCCTCGGTGTTCCGATGCCAGGAGGTTTCCTGGGTTAATGAGGGACATGGCATGATCGACGCATTCATCGGCATGGGACAGGGATTTCTGATCGCGATGACGCCTCAGAACCTCTACTATTGCTTCATCGGCTGCCTGTTCGGGACGATCGTCGGGGTTCTGCCCGGGATTGGGCCGCTGGCGGGGATCTCTCTCCTCCTGCCGGCCACCTTCGGGATGCAACCCGTCTCTGCACTCATCATGCTGGCCGGGATCTACTACGGGGCAATGTACGGCGGGTCGACCACCTCGATCCTGATGAACATCCCCGGGGAGGCGGCATCGGTCGTCACCTGCATCGACGGATACCAGATGGCGCGGAAAGGGCGCGCAGGGGCGGCCCTGTTCATCTCCGCCTGGGGTTCCTTCATCGGCGGAAACCTGAGCGTTCTCGGGATCGCGCTCCTCGCTCCCGCCCTGGCCGATTTTGCCGTGAAATTCGGTCCCGCCGAAATGTTCGCCATCATGATCCTGGCCATGATGCTCGTGGGTTACGTGGGGAGCGGATCGGTGCTGAAGACCATGTGCATGGTCGTCCTCGGGCTCTTCCTGGGCACGATCGGCATGGACATCATGACGGGATACCTGCGGATGACCTACGGCGTCAAGGAGTTGGCCGACGGTATCGGCTTCATTCCGGTGGCCATGGGGCTCTTCGGAATCGGCGAGATCCTGTCGAGCACCCAGGATACCCTCGTCCGGGAGGTGCTCAAACCGAAGCTTCGGGAGCTGCTTCCGAACCGGGAAGAACTGAGGCGCTCCTGGGGACCCATCGGCCGCGGCTCCATCCTGGGTTTTTTTATCGGTCTCCTTCCCGGGGCAGCCCATATCATTGCGGGCTTCGCCAGCTACGCCCTGGAAAAGAAACTGGCGGTCCGTCCCGAGGAGTTCGGCACCGGTCGGATTGAGGGCGTGGCCGGGCCGGAGACGGCCAACAACGCCGCCACCGGGGGGGCGATGATCCCGTTTTTGTCCCTGGGAATCCCTTCGGGACCGGCGACGGCGGTGATGATGATCGCCCTCCTCATCCACGGAATCAAGCCGGGTCCCTTGCTCATCCAGGAGAATCCCGAGGTCTTCTGGGGGGTGATCGCGAGCATGTATATCGGCAACGTTGTGCTTCTCATCCTGAATCTGCCCCTGGTCGGCATCTTTGTCAACCTTCTGCGCATTCCGTTTCGGCTTCTGTTTCCGATCATCCTTACGATCTGCCTCATCGGGGTCTATTCGGTCAACGCGAGCCCCGCGGAGCTCTGGATCATGCTGATTTCCGGTATCGTCGGGTTCGTGCTGAGGCGGTTTCAGTTCGATGTGGCGCCCCTGATTCTCGCCCTGATCATCGGTCCCATGATGGAACTCGCCTTCCGTCAGTCCCTGATGATGTCGGGCGGCAGTTTCAAGGTTTTTGTCGGAAGCCCGATTTCAGTCACCCTGATTTCGGTTTCCGCCTTACTGTTGATGGGAAGTGTGGTCAGACCCCTGCTGGCGGCCCGTTCCCCGAAAACGCATCTCTAAAGAAAGGAGAATTCCATGTCTCGACGTGTTCTGCTGTTTCTCGTCCTGTCTTTGGTTTTCGTCTCCCCGGCGCTGGTCCGGGCGGAGGAATATCCGGCCAGGCCCATTACGCTCATCAACCCCCTTCCCCCGGGAGGAACCCTCGACCTTCAAGGCCGCGCCTTTGCGGCCGTGGTGGAGAAATACCTGGGCAAGCCGATGGTGGTCGTCAACAAGACCGGCGCGGCGGGGGCGGTCGGTTCCCTGACCGTCGCGCAGGCCAAGCCGGACGGATACACGCTCGGCCTGGGTTGGTCGGCTCAGACAGCGCTCATCATCAACGAGATCGCCGAGGGCCGGAAGCCCTCCTTCACCACTGATGATTTCATCGTCCTGGGCCGTTTCACCGACAGCTCGCCGGTTTTCCTCGTTCCCTTCAACAGCCCCTGGAAGACGATTCAGCAGGCCCTTGAGGATATCAAGGCCCACCCCAACACCTATTCATTTTCCTCGGGCGGCATTCAGAGCATCAGCCATCTGCCGATGGAGGCCCTGATTGTTGAAATGGGACTGAAACTCCGTCATGTCCCCTTCCAGGGGGGAGGCCCGGCCTTCACCGCCCTGATCGGGGGCCACGTGCAGTGCAGCGCCCAGTATCCCGGGACCTCCCTGCCCAAGATCAAGGCCAGGCAACTGCGGGTTCTGGCCTCGTTCAGCGAGAACAGGCTCAAGAACTACGAGGACGTGCCCACGTTCAAGGAGCTGGGGTATAACGTCTTCCACTCTTCCTGGGTCGGCATGGTGGCCCCCAAGGGAACCCCTGCGCCGATTGTCGAAAGATTGAGAACGCTCGTGAAGCAGGTGACCAGCGATCCGGCGTTCGTGGATGTGATCGAAAAGGCAGGCGATGAGGTGGACTACGCCGACGCCGAAACGACCCGCAAGGCCTGGGGTAAGGAGTACGAACGGCTGCAAAAGCTTCTGTCGCGTATGGAGAGGGAGAAAAAGCAGTAGAGACGGTTCTGCAGGGATGATGTCCGGGAGATGTTCTCCTGCCGGGAAAGCCGGAGCGATAGTGATCTGATGCAGGCGATGACAGGGCGCTGCCGGAGGGTTAAAGACCATGGAATTGGACAAACTGATTCCGACCATCGAGATACCGAAGCAGAAACCCGTCGTTCTGATCGTTTATGAACAACTGTTGAATGCGATCGTGACCGGGAAGCTGGCAGAGGGAGAACGGCTCTTGGAGGCGAATCTCGCGAAGCTGTTCGGCGTCAGCCGTCAACCGATCCGCGAAGCGCTGCGGATGCTGGTCACGGATGGGTTTGTTGAACTGATTCCGTACCGGGGGGTCATCGTTTCCACCATCACCCCCCAGGAGGCCAAGGATACGCTGGAGCTCAAGGGAATGGTCGAAGGGTACGCCGCCTGGATGGGCGCGCAGATATTCGGCCCGGACATGATCGCTGAGCTGGAGACGCTGCTCATGCAAATGGAAGCGCATATCCGGGAGGCGGAATCACGGGAGATCATTCAGGACAATTACAGCTTCCATATGAAGATCATCAGCGGCATTGGAAATGAAAAGATGATCAAATACTACCAGGGTCTGTTCAACTCCCACCAGCGGTATTACGCCATCGGATTGTCGGAGCAGCCCGGCTGGCAGACCAGCGTAAACGAGCACCGGTTGATTCTGGAGAAGATCAGGTCCCGGGATGCCATGGAGGCCTTCACCTGTGCCCGGCAGCATGCCTCCAACACCATAGGCCGCGTCCTGACGGCTTTGGAAAAGCGAAAAAAAGGGATGGATGGATCGCTTGCCGCGAACGACCGATCCTCAGACGATGAAAACAAGATTGTAAAAAGCGATTGTACGTAAATCAAAAGACCAAAAGGAGAATGGTAATGAAGTTCAGATTTGACAAGAATGTAACGGCGCTGTTGGAAGGATCCATCGACATTCACATCCACTCGGCCCCCGATGTTTATCCGCGGCTGCTCAACGATGTGGAGCTCGCCCTCTCCGCGAAGGAAAACGGCATGCGGGCGATTCTGGTGAAAAATCACTATTTCGAGACGGCGGGACGCGCGCGGCTCGCGACCGATGTCGCGGACTTTCCCGTCTTCGGGGGGATCGCGCTCAATCTCACCAACGGCGGGCTGAACAAGCACGCGGTCAAGATGGCGCTGAAGATGGGGGCCAAAGAGGTCTGGATGCCCACCGTGCATGCCGACTATTTCGTCAAGAACAAGAGCCACGTGGCCAACCTCGCCACGGAAATCGGCGCCGATGTCCAGGGTCTTGTCCTGGTCAAGGAGGACGGCACACTCAAAGATGAACTCTTCGAGATCTTCGATATCATCAAGGAAGCCGATGCGATCCTGGCAACCGGCCATGTCACCAAGGAGGAGGCAAAGCTGGCTGTCCGCGAAGCGGCCAAACGAGGAGTGAAGAAGATCATCGTCACCCATCCGGCCGCGACCTTTGTTCATTACAGCGTCGATGACATGAAGGAGATCCTGGATCTGGGCGCCACCTTCCTCGAACACACCTGGAACGACGTGACCCGTCAGGTATCCCATCCGCTGCAGATCTCGGTTCTGTTCGATATCATCAAGGCCGTCGGCGCCGCCCACTCCATCATGTCGACGGACGCGGGCCAGTGGCTCAATCCCCCGGCCGCCCAGCAGATGGGGATCTATATCAAGGAGGCCCTGATGAGCGGCATTTCGGCCAAGGATGTCCGGATGATGGTTGCCGATAACCCGGCGAAGATCCTCGGTATCTAAGCAATTCAACAGATTTGGAAGCGTCGCCCGGTTGTCGGCGGGCTGCGCAAATGACCATGACTGGCAACGAAGCCATTGGGGAGGAAATGAAAATGACAGCGAAAATAGGGTTTATCGGCCTCGGGACCATGGGGAAATGGATGGCGTTGAATATGCTGAAGGCCGGCTTTGCGATGCGGGTGTATGACATCAATCCGGCGGCGATTCAGTTTCTGACCGGGCAGGGCGCCTTGGCGGCGAAATCGCCGGCGGACGCGGCCGCCGCGGTTGACTGGCTGTTCCTGAGCCTGCCCGATACGGAGCTCGTGGAAAAGGTGATTTTCGGAGAAAACGGTATCGTGCAGGGGGCCCGACCCGGCCTCGTCCTGATCGACCTGAGCACCATCAGCTACATGCCGACCCTGGAAATCAACCGCAGGCTGAAGGAAAAGGGGATCCTCTTCGCGGATGCGCCGGTTTCCGGGATGGAAGCGAGGGCCAAGGAGGCCAAGCTCACGGTGATGTTCGGCGGCGACGAGGGCCTCTTTCAGACCCTGAAGCCCGCGATGGACGCCATCGGCAACCAGATCGTCTACATGGGGGCGGTCGGCAGCGGGCAGTTGACCAAACTGATCAATCAGCTCCTGTTCAACATCAGTTGCGCGGGATTGGCCGAGGTGCTTCCGATGGCCGTCAAGCTGGGGCTGGACCCGGAAAAGGTGGCCCAGGTCGTGACGACCGGGACGGGACGAAGTTTTGCAGCGGAGTTCTTTATTCCACTTACCCTGAAAAACAGGTTCGATGAAGGGTACCCGGTGATCAGCGCTTACAAGGACATGATCAGCGCCGCCGAGATATCTGCGCATAAAGGCATTCCTCTTCCCGTGGTGAACGCCACGGCGGTGACCTTTCAGATGGCCATTGCGGAAGGATTCGGCGGTCTTAATAAAGGCGGATTGATCCGTGTCTTCGAGAAACTGCTTGGAACAGAATTCCGGGCGAACAAGGAGGCGAAATGAATCCTCATCGGGGGCTTCCTGAAGAGATCACCGAGGCCTATTACCGCGGCTTGATGCATTCCGTGGGGTACCGGAGGAAAGATCTGGACAAGCCGCAAATCGT
>Ga0209014_10001078_pt1 | contig 16226 bp, 14 predicted proteins | sample BarGraNGADG00212_FD_184491 | JGI IMG/M metagenome (GOLD analysis project Ga0209014, IMG submission 184491) | Arctic peat soil microbial communities from Barrow, Alaska - Barrow Graham LP Ref core NGADG0002-212 (SPAdes) (version 2) | ecosystem: Environmental > Terrestrial > Soil > Wetlands >...
TGTGACGGTCGGTGTTGATGGCACGGGGCTGTTGAGCGCTGTTGAGCAGCTCCGGAGCGAGGTTGACGACGCCACCTTCCCCCTTGACATACCTGGCGTCGCCAAAGCCCGTTCGTCGCGGGCTGCCCTGGTCAAACAGCTCGATGACTATGTCATCCCGCGTCTTAGCTCACTGGATGCACCGCTGCTGACCGTGGTTGGCGGATCGACGGGGGCAGGCAAGTCAACCCTGGTCAACTCACTGGTCGGCTCCGTCGTCAGCCAGTATGGCGTGCTCCGACCAACCACACGGCTGCCGGTCCTGGTGCACCACCCGAGGGACACACCCTGGTTCAACGGCAGTCGGATCCTGCCAGGCCTGGCTCGGATCACCGGGAGTGAAGGCATCGCCGGCGGGGCTGGTGACGACCACAACGCGGTGCGCCTCATCTCTTCCGAGACCCTGCCGGCCGGCTTGGCCCTGCTCGATACCCCGGACATCGAATCTGTGGTGCACGCCAACCGCGATCTGGCCAGCGAGCTGTTCATGGCCGCTGATCTGTGGCTCTTCGTCACCACCGCGGCGCGTTATGCCGATGCCGTGCCCTGGGACTTTCTTCGCGGAGCTTTCGAACACGGCACTTCGGTGGCGATCGTTCTGGACCGCGTGCCGCCCGAGGCCATGGAGGAAGTGCGGACCCACCTGGCGTCGATGCTGCGCGAGCGTGGCCTGGCCAGCGCACCGATCTTCACTGTCGCCGAAACCACAGTGGCGGCCCAGGGCCTGCTCTCAGAGCGTGAGATCGCACGGATTCGTTCATGGCTGTTGGCGCTCGCGCGTGACGCCAAGGCGCGTTCGATCCTGGTTCGCCGGACGCTCAACGGCACGCTGAAATCGATACCTGACGCTGCGCTTGCCCTGTCGGGTGCCTCGGCCGAGCAGGAGGATGCCACGGCGGCGCTGCATCGTGAGGTCAATGCCGCCTATCTCGATGCGATGCAGTCGGTGAGGCAGGCGATGACTGACGGGACCCTGCTGCGTGGGGAAGTCCTCGCCCGTTGGCAGGAGTTCGTCGGTACCGGACAGTTCCTGCGTCAGGTTGACGCTGGGATATCGCGACTGCGCGATCGGATTGCCGCTGCTATCAAGGGCAACTCGCCGCCCACCTCAGAGCTTGGCGAGGCGCTGCGATCGGGAGTTGCCGAGCTCTTGACCGCGCAGTCGTGCGGGGCTTCGGCGACCGCTCTCAGGCGGTGGCGTCAGCTGCCGGGGGGACCGGCGCTGGTGGCGGCTCACCCCGAGCTGGCAGACCCGGCCCCAGAGAGCGCGGGCAACGTCGAGCGGCTGGTTCGAGACTGGCAGGGAGAGGTTCTCGACATGGTCCGCGCAGCGTCCAACGACCGGCGTACCACGGCGCGGGTGCTCTCTTTTGGTGTCAACGGTGTTGGCGTCATCCTCATGCTCCTGGTGTTGAGTCAGACCGCCGGGCTTTCTGGCGGCGAGGTCGGCATCGCGGGCGGTTCGGCAGTCCTGGCCCAGCGCATCCTTGAGGCCATTTTCGGTGACCAGGCAGTTCGGCGCCTTGCCGCAGAGGCTCGGTTCAAGCTGATGGCCAGGGCGCAGGAGCTGTATTCCGCTGAGCAGACACGCCTGCACACAGCCGTTTCTGCCGTCCAGGTCAGTGCAGGGCAGGCTGGCCGGATCAAGGCTGCCTCGGTCGCTGTCGAGGCTGCGCGATGAGTCCGCGAGAGATGCGATGAGCCGAGAAGGCATGGAGTTCCGAGCGGCCTCGACGACAGAGACGGCAATGGGTGCTGTGGCTGAAGTCTCGGCCGAGTCGGTCCAGGCCCGGGCGGCTGCGCTGAGGTCTGCTCTGGAGTCCGGCGAGGGGTGCCTGCCTGCCGATGGCGTGGACAGGGCGCAGGTCGCCATCGCCAAGACATCCGTGCGCACCTCGATCGCCCAAGGGCGCACGGTGGTCGCGTTCGCGGGTGCCACCGGCAGTGGCAAGTCAAGCCTGTTCAACGTCCTTGCGGAAGCCGATGTCGCTCGGGTCGGTGCCCGGCGGCCGACCACATCGAAGCCGAGCGCGGCGGTCTGGGGGGGAGAGTCGCCATCGGCTCTTCTCGACTGGCTCATGGTCGGGGCGCGTCACGTGGTGGACGATGGAGTCGAGCTTGACGGGCTGGTGCTACTGGATCTGCCTGACTTCGACTCCCAAGCCATGGCGAATCGCATCGAGGCTGACCGGGTCCTGGACCTGGTCGACGTCTTCATCTGGGTCACCGACCCCCAGAAATATGCCGACGCCCGCCTGCACGAGGACTACATCGCCAAGCTCTCGGTCCACGACGCCGTCACCATCACCGTCCTGAATCAGGCCGACCGGCTGACTCCAGAGGCACTCGTCGCTTGTCGCAGCGATCTCCTTCGGTTGCTTGCCTCAGACGGCGTCGTCGGCGCCGAGGTGATCGCCACGTCGGTCAGGGATAACAGCGGGGTCGACGATCTGCGCGATCGGATCAGTGAGGTCGTTGCAGGTCACAAGGCGGCAGTTCAGCGTCTCGACACTGACCTGAGTTCTGCTGCGACTCTCTTGCGCTCAAGCGTGGCCGACTCTGAGCCCAGCCTCGGTGATTTTGCCTACACGGGTCTGGTCGATGCGCTTTCCCGCTCGGCCGGCATACCTGTCATTCTCGACGCTGTCGAACGGGACTTTCGGCGCGAGACCGTCGTTTGCACCGGCTGGCCAGTCACTCGCTGGGCCAGAGCTCTGCGCCCTGCACCGCTTAGGCTGCTCGGTCTGAACAAGGACGTGTCAGATCACCCCGGCGCCATCTCGCAGTCTGATGTTCGCTCAGTGCTCGGCCGGTCCTCTCTGCCGCCCGTAACCCCGGCTGCTCGCGCGGCCGTGGCGCTGGCCACCCGGGATCTGGGGGACCGGGCCGGCCGGGGACTGCCGCAGGCATGGACCGATGCGGTCACCGATGCTGCGATGCCGCCTGGTGCCGACCTCGCGGACGCCTTAGACCGGGCAGTCGTCGGCACCTCTCTGCGGGCCCGAGATCCACTTTGGTGGACTGCTTTCGGGTTTGTGCAGTGGATCCTTGCGATGATCGCTGCCGTGGGCCTGAGCTGGCTCATTGTCTTGGCAGTGCTCGATTGGCTGAAGCTGCCGGGAGTCAAGAGTCCGGGTCTCGGGTCGCTACCCTGGCCATTCCTGTTGTTCGTCGGGGGCTTGTTGGCCGGCTTCTTGGTATCCCTGCTGACTGGGGCCATCGGTCGGATCGGCGCCAGGCAACGCAAGGACCTGGTGGCGGCTCGTCTGCACGACTCGGTGGCGCAGGTGGCCCGAGATCGGCTCGTCGCTCCGGTCCAGGAGATTCTTGACCGACACCGTTTGACGCGCATGTATCTCGACGCCGCGCGCTAGCCTGCTTGAGGTCAACTCGGGGCGGTAAGAGGCTGACGTCGCCGCGCAGGCGAAACTCCTGGCGTGGCGTGGCCGGCCTGGAGGGGCTCGGAGGGCTGTCTTGGTCCGGCTCTGTCCACAACCGCCCCAGCCGCCGTCCCTCCGTCCACAGACCTCGGCGATCACTGTCACCTGACGAGCGGTTTAGCCATCGTGGGGTTCTCGCCGGCTGCGGCGAGTTGACGATGGAAGCGATGAGGTGACGACGATGAACGAGACCTACGTGACAGTCAGCGGAAATGTGGTCGGCGACCCGGTTGTCCGTGCTACCAGGGCGAACGTGCCTTTCGTGACGTTCCGGGTGGCGTCGAACGCACGCAGGGTGGACTCCAAGACCGGTGAGTACATCGACGCCGGGACCAACTTCGTGAACGTGACGGCATTCCGTGCGCTCGGGGTCAATGTGTCGAACTCGCTCAAGAAGGGCGAGCCGGTCATCGTCTACGGGCGGATGAGGATCAACCAGTGGGTCAACGGGGAGAGGAGCGGGACCACGGTGGAGATTGACGCTTATAACGTCGGCCACGACCTGACGTGGGGCCAGACGACGTTCACCAAGGTGGCCAAGCCTCAGCTCAACCAGAACGACAGGATGGCCGATCCCGAGGTCCAGGATGCCGCCGACCAGCTTGACCGTGACGCGGAGATGGTCGATGTCGAGCTGGAGTCCGCCGACACGGACGCGCAGGAGACGGTGGGCGCCGGCAGTCGCTGATAGGCGTACCCGGCCGTGACGTTGGTGACGGTCAACGATGTTGGAGAAAGCGGATGCTGGCGAGGCGTGACGTGGGCGAAGACCTCCGAGTCCTGTGGGAAGTGCCGTATTCGCGAACCGGAGGCTGTGCATCTGATCCTCAGAGCGCGAGTTAGGAGCCAGCCGCTCCCGGCGGATAGCCTGACCCCCATGGCTGAGTTCATCTACACCATGACCAAAGCGCGCAAGGCTCACGGCGACAAGGTCATCCTCGACGACGTTACGATGTCGTTCTATCCCGGCGCCAAGATCGGTGTGGTCGGCCCCAACGGCGCCGGCAAGTCGACGATCTTGAAGATCATGGCCGGTCTGGACCAGCCGTCGAACGGCGAGGCCAGGCTGTCCCCTGGCTACTCCGTGGGCATCCTGATGCAGGAGCCGTCGCTGAACGAGGACAAGACCGTGCTCGGCAACGTCGAGGAGGGGTTGGGCCAGATCAAGGCCGACGTCGACCGCTTCAACGCTATCTCGATCGAGATGGCTGAGCCGGACGCTGATTTCGAGACGTTGATGGAGGAGATGGGCCAACTCCAGGAGAAGATCGACGCCGCCGACGCGTGGGACCTAGACTCCCATCTCGAACAGGCCATGGATGCCCTTCGCTGCCCGCCACCGGACGCGGATGTCACGGTGCTCTCCGGTGGTGAGCGTCGTCGTGTGGCGCTGTGCAAGCTGCTGCTGCAGAAGCCCGATCTGCTGTTGCTCGACGAGCCCACGAACCACCTTGACGCCGAGAGCGTGCTCTGGCTGGAACAGCACCTCGCGTCGTATCACGGCGCCGTCTTGGCCGTGACCCACGACCGGTACTTCCTCGATAACGTTGCCCAGTGGATCGCCGAGATCGACCGTGGTCGCCTCTACCCGTACGAGGGCAACTACTCGACTTATCTGCAGAAGAAGGCTGAACGACTCACCGTCCAGGGCAAGAAGGATGCCAAGCTCGCCAAGCGCCTGGTCGCCGAGCTTGAGTGGGTCCGATCCAACGCCAAGGCGCGACAGGTCAAGTCCAAGGCCCGACTGTCCCGATACGAGGAGATGGCCGCCGAGGCCGACCGCACCCGCAAGCTCGACTTCGAGGAGATCCAGATCCCGCCGGGCCCGCGCCTGGGCAGCACGGTAATCGAGGTCAACAACCTCCAGAAGGGCTACGACGGGCGTGTGTTGATCGACGACCTTTCGTTCACACTGCCGCGCAACGGCATCGTGGGTGTCATCGGCGCCAACGGTGTTGGTAAGACCACGCTCTTCAAGACCATCGTCGGTCTCGAGACGCCGGACGAGGGCAACGTCAAGATCGGCGAGACGGTCAAGATCTCCTACGTCGACCAGAGTCGTTCCGGCCTCGATCCCACAAAGAACCTCTGGGAGACGGTGTCGGACGGGCTGGACTACATCCAGGTCGGCCACGTCGAGATCCCCTCGCGCGCCTATGTGTCGCAGTTCGGCTTCAAGGGCCCGGACCAGCAGAAGATGACCGGCGTGCTCTCCGGTGGAGAGCGCAACCGTCTCAACCTGGCACTAACCCTCAAGGAGGGCGGCAACCTGCTGCTGCTCGACGAGCCCACCAACGACCTCGACGTCGAAACCCTGGGTTCCCTCGAGAATGCGCTCCTGGAGTTTCCCGGGTGCGCCGTCGTGATCAGTCACGACCGGTGGTTCCTCGACCGTGTGGTGACGCACATCCTTGCCTACGAGGGCGACGACGAGAACCCGGGCAAGTGGTACTGGTTCGAGGGCAACTTCGAGGCCTATGAGGCGAACAAGGTCGAGCGTCTCGGCCCCGAGGCGGCGCGTCCACACCGGGTGACGTACCGCAAGCTGACCCGCAGCTGAGGTTCAGGCACGCACCAACCTCAGGCCCTTACCAACCGCAGGGCCAGATCGCCGTATGCCGCGCCGATGGATTCGGGGGTGCGCCGGATGCCTGGTTTGTACCATCGTGCGACGTCGACGGTCAGCGACTGCAGGGCGAGGGTGGTCATGGCTACGTCCGGCACGTCGAAGTCCCCACTGGCTACACCTTCGCGAAGGACGTCCTTGACCACGGCGTCGATCTGCTTGCGTAGGGTCATGACTTCTTCGCGGTGCTCGGGGGTCAACTGGGGGAACTCGTACTGCACTATCCGCGCCGTGCGGAACTGCTCGGCGTGCCAGCGGGCGAAGGCCGAGACAATTGCCGCGAGCTGGGCCGGGGGAGTGTCCGCACTCTTGCGTGCCCTGGCCACGACCTCCAGGGCCAGCACATGGCCGTGCCGGCAGAGCTGGAAGAGCAGATCCTGCTTGCTGGCGAAATGGACGTAGACCCCGGCCGGGCTCATGTGGGCCCTGGCAGCGATGTCTCGGGTGCTCGTGGCGTGAAAACCCTTGTCCGCGAAGGCGTCCACGGCAGCGTCCATCAGGCGCTGCGCTGAGTCCCCCGCAGCCCGACGGTTGGTCGGCTGGGTCCAGGCGGTCATGTTGACAGCATGCCTCACCTGATCGAGACTAAGCAAGCGCTTAGCAACCCGGAGGAGACATGCCACGCAACCTGTACAACGCTGATCACGAGGCGTTCCGGCAGACCGCTCGAGAGTTCGTCGAGCGAAGCCTCAAGCCCCGTGCCGAACAGTTCATCGAGGCCCGGGTCATTGATCGCGAGGCATGGCTCGAGGCGGGCAAGCAGGGTCTGCTTGGGCTTGAGGTCCCGGAGGTCTATGGCGGCTCGGCGGCGGGCGACTTCAGGTTCAACGCGGTCCTGGGCGAGGAACTATCCAAGTTCAACGCCGCGGCGTCCTCGTGCTTCGGCATCCACGCCGACTGCGTGGCCCCGTATCTGGTGGACCTGGGTACGCCGGAACAGAAGCAGCGCTGGCTTCCCGGCTTCTGCTCGGGCGACCTCATCACCGCCATCGCGATGACGGAGCCCAGCGGTGGCTCCGATCTCGCGGCACTCAAGAGCACGGCTGTTCGCGATGGTGACGACTGGATTCTTAACGGTTCCAAGACCTTCATCACCAACGGCTACCAGGCGGACCTGGTAGTTGTCGCGGCCAGGACCTCGCCCGAGAAGGGCGCCAGGGGCATTTCCCTGTTGGGTGTTGAAACGGGCATGCCCGGCTTCGAACGGGGTCGCAAGCTCGACAAGGTGGGTCAGCAGGAGTCCGATACCGCCGAGCTGTTCTTCACTGACGTGCGAATCCCTGGCGCCAACGTCATCGGTGAGGTCGACCGCGGCTTCATCGCGATGATGGAGCGCCTTCCCCAGGAGCGGGTCGGTGCGGCCGTGTCCAATACCGCTCATGCGAAGCAGATCCTGCTCGAGACGATCGCTTATGCCAAGGAGCGCAAGGCTTTCGGTGAGCCGATCGGCTCCTTCCAGCACAACAAGTTCCTGATCGCCGAACTGGTGACCAAGCTTGAGGTCACCCAGGCGTACGTCGACGACTGCGTTCAGGCGCACTCCGAGCGCAAGCTCAGCGCGGTGGACGCGGCCAAGGCCAAGTGGTGGTCGGCCGAGGTCCAGAACGAGGTGCTCGACGCTTGTGTGCAGCTCTATGGCGGCTACGGATTCATGAACGAGTACCGCGTTGCGCGGGCGTGGCGGGACGCCCGCGTGACCAAGATCTGGGCCGGCTCGAACGAGATCATGAAGGAGCTCATCGGTCGTGATCTCGGGCTGTGAACCGCTGAGCCACCGCAATTCCAGCACCAAGATCTGAGCAACCAAGATCCGAACAGCTAAGGAGCATCAGCCACGTGAGCATCACCCACGAGAACAAGGTCGCAATCATCACCGGCGCCAGCCGGGGGATCGGCCTGGGCATCGCAAAACGCCTGGTCGCCGATGGCGCGCGCGTCGTCATCACCGCGCGCCAGCCCGAGGCGCTCGCGGAGGCTGTCGAGGCCCTCGGCGGGCCGGCGCACGCACTGGCCATCGCAGGTCACGCCGATGATGCGTCACACCAGGCCGAGGTGGTCGCAGCAGCGCGGGAAACCTTCGGGCGTCTTGACTACCTGGTCAACAATGCAGGCATCAACCCCTCCTACGGACCCATGCTGGAGATGGACATTGACTCTGCCCGCAAGATCCTGGAGGTCAATGTTCTCAGCGCCTTCAGCTGGACCCAGAGGGCTGTTGGCGCGGGTCTGGGCACGACGGAGGCACCAGGTGGGGCGATCGTCAATGTCGCCTCGATCGCCGGCCTGGCGGCCACCGGACTGCTGGGCTGGTATGCCGTGAGCAAGGCGGCGATGATTCACCTCACCACTGAGCTGGGCTATCAGCTGGGCCCGGACGTGCGCGTCAACGCGGTGGCCCCCGGTGTCGTCAAGACGGTGTTTGCGCAGGCGCTGTACGAAGGCCGTGAGGAGAAGGTGGCCAAGAGGTATCCGCTCAAACGGCTTGGCGTTCCTGCGGACATCTCCGGGGCCGTCTCGTTCCTGCTCTCGGCCGACTCGTCCTGGATGACCGGCCAGACCGTTGTTCTGGACGGTGGCGCCATGCTGGCCGGCCCCATGTGAGCCTTTTCGACAACTAGGTCGTCGTCGTCACCGGCGGCCGCGGGATCGGTGCGGCATACGCCCGGATGTTCGCGGCCCAGGGCGCGAGGGTCGTCGTCAACGATGTCGACGGCGATGCCGCGCGCGAGCGCTGCGAGAACTGGCGGTGTTGCCGTTGCCTGCGACGCCTCAACCAAAGCCGGAGTCGAGCTGCTGATCGGCACCGCCCGGGAGCTTGCCGGGCCGATCGACGTCTATTGCGCCAACGCCGGCGTGGCGCGAGCCGGACTCGTCGACGTGGCCGAGAATGCCTGGGAGGTTTCCTGGCAGGTCAACGTCATGGCGCACGTGCGAGCCTCCAGAGTGCTCATACCGCAATGGGTTTCGCAGGGACACGGCATGTTCGTCTCGACCGTCTCGGCGGCAGGTCTGCTCACGATTCCCGGCGCGGCTCCCTACGCCGTGACCAAGCATGGCGCCTACGCCTACGCCTACGCCTATGCCTATGCCTATGCCGAGTGGCTGTTCATGACCTATGCCCGATGCGGGCGTGCGCGTGCATGCCGTGTGCCCGCAGGGAGTACGCACGCAGATGCTTTCGGACTCGGGGCCGGCCGGCAAGGAGCTCATGCAGGAGTCGGCCATTGAGGCGGACGACGTCGCTGCGGCGTTGCTGGCTGCCATCGAGGCCGAGCAGTTCCTGGTCCTGCCCCACCGCGAGGTCGGGGTCATGTATGCGGGTCGCGCGGCTGACCCTGATCGCTGGTTGAGGGGGATGCGGCGGCAGAACAGCTCTCTGCCGTCGCAATGGACTGCGCTGCGGTCAGCTGAGGAAGCCGGGCCGCTCAGTCCTTAGGACCGCCGGCGACGTAGATGATCTGACCTGAGACGTACCCGGCTTCTTCACTGGCCAGGAACGAGATCGCGGCGGCGACGTCCTCGGGCTGGCCTACCCGGCCGACCGGGATCTGTGACGCGGCGCCTGCCAGGAAGTCCTCGAACGAGATGTTCATCCGCTCGGCGGTCGCCTTGGTCATGGCGGTGGCGATGAAGCCGGGAGCCACGGCGTTGGCCGTCACACCGAAGGGGCCGAGTTCGATCGCAAGGGTCTTGGTGAAACCCTGCACCCCAGCCTTGGCGGCAGAATAGTTGACCTGACCGCGGTTGCCCTGCGCGGAGGTGGAGGACAGGTTGACGATCCGACCGTAGTTCGCCGCAGTCATGTGCACCTGGACTGCCTTGGTCATCAGGAACGCTCCCCGCAGGTGGACGTTCATGACAGCATCCCAGTCCTCCAGCGGCATCTTGAAGATCAGGTTGTCGCGGATGATGCCGGCATTGTTGACCAGGATGGTCGGGGCGCCGAGCCTGACGGTGACCTCTGCCACAGCAGCATCGACCCCTTCGGGTGAGCTGACGTCGACTGCCACTGCGATGGCACGGCCGCCGGCCGAGGTGATCGCCGACACCGTCTCGGCGCACGATTCCTCGTCGAGGTCCAGAACGGCGACGGCGTGCCCGTCGTTAGCCAGGCGGATTGCGGTTGCGGCTCCGATGCCGCGTGCGGCGCCGGTGACGATCGCCGTACGTTGGGTGGTGGTGCTCACATCTGCCTCCAAGGACTGGTTAATTGCATCGATATCAAGGACTTGCTCATCAAGGGGAATGGGTAAGGACGTGACGGCCGGCAGAGACGAGCGGCTCGACGATGTTCCCGATCTGGTCGAAGCCAGGGCCCACGGTCTTACCGGTGGCGTACCGGTGGTGGATGCCTTCACAGATGACCGCGAGCTTGTAGTAGCCGAGAGCCGTGTACCAGGACAGGTGACTGACATCCAGACCTGAGCGATCGGCATACCTGTCGATCAGCGACTCGATCGACGGGAAGCCGTTGTGTGGGCCCATGCCGTCCGACACGATGCCGGCGACTCCGGGCGCCGGAACGGCATAGACCGGCAGCAGGCCCAGGTCACACAGGGGGTCGCCGAGGGTGGCCATCTCCCAGTCCAGCACGGCCCGGATCTCTTGATTGGGCCCCACCAGGACGTTGTCGAGACGGTAGTCACCGTGCACCACGCTGGCCCGTTGGCTGGCTGGAACACCCGTTGCCAACCCATCTGCAAGGTCGTCAAAGCCTGGTATGTCGCGGGATCGGGACCGCTGCAGCTGCTGGGTCCAGCGACGCACCTGTCGCTCGAGGAACCCGTCGGGGTGGCCGAAATCGCCCAGTCCCACGTCGGCCGGGTCAACCTCGTGCAGGTCGGCCAGGGTGTCAATCAGCCGATGTGCCAAGGCCGTTCGCTGGCGGTCATCCAGCCTGTCGGTGTCCTTGGTGCGTCGCAGGATCGAGCCCTCGACATACTCCATGACATAGAACGGCGCCCCGATCACGCCCGGGTCCTCGCACAGGGTCACCATCGCCGGGACGGGCACGGGGGTCGGTGCGAGGGCTGACATCACGCGATACTCGCGGGCCATGTCGTGAGCGGTTGCCAGGACATGCCCGAGCGGCGGCCGGCGTAGCACCCAGTCGTGCGAGCCGTCAGAGAGTCGATAGGTCAGGTTGGACTTGCCGCCCTGGATGAGCTCGGCGCGCAAAGCGCGCCCGGGGCCCGAGGTGGTGCCTTCGTTGGATCCTTCCATGGCGCCGTCGACAGCACTGCTGAACGGCGCGAGATAGCCCGTCAGCGCGTCGAGGTCGAGTCCGTCAGACATGGCGTGAGCCTACTAAGCGATCGCTTAGCGCGAAAGCCCGGCCGACTGTGGCGCCGGTCACGACTCCTTGAGGCGCATCATGCCTTCCTGTGCGACAGTGGCGAGCAGGATGCCGTCCGTGTTGAACATTCGTGCTGCTGCCAGCCCGCGTCCGCTCGATGCCGACGGCGAGGACTGGGTGTACAGGATCCAGTCATCAGCCCGTCCGGGCCGGTGGAACCACATCGCGTGGTCGAGACTGGCGACGCGCAGTCGGCTGTCGGACCAGGCGAGGCCGTGCTTGCGAAGCACCGGCTCGAGCAGCGAGTAGTCAGAGCAGTAGGCCAGCACCGCGGCATTAACCAGTGGATCGGCGGGCATCTGGCCGATGGCCTTGAGCCAGACGCTCTGCCGTGATGCGAGCTGTCGCCCCGGGCGCAGGTAGATGGCTCCCTCGACGTGGCGCAGGTCGATGGCTTTGTCCTTCGACCAGAAGTTGGCCTGCGGGTTATCCAACCCGGCGAATACCTCGGCCAGGGTCTCCATGCGCTCGGGGTCAGGTGCGGCGGGCATATGGTCCTGGTGGTCCAGCCCGACGGCGTCAGTCTGGAACGAGGTGATCATCGACATGATCGCCTTGCCGTTCTGGATCGCCTGGACTCGACGAACCGAGAACGAGTGCCCGTCGCGCAGCCGCTCGACGGCGAAGCGGATCCGGTGGTCGGGGTCGCCGGGGCGCAGGAAGTAGCAGTGCAGCGAGTGGATCCGGCGCGGGGGGCCTTCGAGGTCGTTGACGGTCCGGCCGGCGGCGATGACGGACTGCGCGAGGACCTGCCCGCCGAACACCCGGCCGTGTGGCATCGGCTGGCTGCGCCCGATGAAGACATCTGCTTCGAACTGGCCGAGCACGGACTCCGTCGACGCGCCGCCGACGGGCGCCCCGATCGTGATGTGGGCGGAGCCGGCAGGCTTGAGGTCGAGGACATCGAGCAAATCCTCAAGGGGGCCGAGGATGGCGTCGTTCTGCGGGGTGGTCACCCAAAGGACCATATCCGTAGGGCTGCGATGATGGCGCCATGAGTCAGCGCCCCTACCGTGTCGACGTCCCGCTTCGATGGTCCGACATGGACGCCTATGGGCATGTGAACAACGTCCAGTTCCTGCGCCTGCTCGAGGATGCTCGGGTGATCGGCTTCCAGGAGTGGTTCGGTCAGGATCGCACCCTGCTCAATGAAGGCGTGGTGGTCGCCCGTCACGAGATCGAGTACCTGGCACCGCTGGACTTCCGGCACGCGCCGATCAGCGTGGACATGTGGGCGACCAAGATCTCGGGTTCCAGCTTCAATCTCGCCTATGAGGTGTGCGATCCCGCCGAGGTGGGCACGACGTTGTATGCGCGGGCCGAGACCACGGTGGTCGCCTATGACTTTGTGACGGCGAGCCCTCGCCGGCTCCGCTCGGACGAGCGGGCGGTGCTCGAGGGTGTCTCCGGTGATCCGGTGTCCTTCCGCTGGCGCGAGCGGCCCAGGTGAAGGGTCACGCCCTGGTGCGTTGACCGCTGACGATCGCGAGGGCGGCGACGGCCGCCAGGGACAGCCAGATCAGCTCGAAGACGTGGATGTCCGAGCCCATGGGATTGTGCATCGCGGCGAACACCGCGCCGGCCGCCGAGACCCCCATGACGCTGCCGAGCACATCGGACACCTGAAGTGACGATGATGTGCGGCCGTGGTCGCTGACCGGTGACAGCGCCAGTGAGAGCACCGAGATCGATGACATGGCCAGCCCCATGCCGAGGCCGGACAGGGCAGTGGCCAGTCCCACCAGGTAGTAGGGCCAGCCGAACGCGGCTATCGCGGCAAGCAGGAGGATGCCGACGGTCAGCGACGCGCCGCCTGCGACCACGATCTCGGACCGGCGGTTGTGCAGTGCGTGGTTGCCCTGCACGAAGGAGCCGAAGGACCAGCCGAGCGCGCCCACGGTGAGCATGATGCCGGCGGTCGTGAGGCTCAGATGGCGTTCGTTGACGAGCATGAGCGGGATGAATGTCAGGGCGCCGTTGAAGGAGGCGGTCAGCAGGAACCGGCTCATCATGACCGATGGCAGCCCACGGGACATGCGCAGCGTGCCGCCCGGGACCAGCCGCGGAGCGGTTGCCGCGATACCGGCCAGCCCCAGCACTCCCATTGCGACCGGAAGCGCCTGTGCGGTCGCGAGCTGGGTGGAGCCCCACTGCATGGCACCGGCTGAGATGGCGACGCCGAGACCGAGCAGCGCCAGCCGGCGGTGGTCAGCAGGCCGACCTGCCGTTGCATGGTCGGATGGCACCCCGCGGTCAGCCGGAACGCGCTTGTCGGTGGTGGATCCTGCGTTGATCCGATCGCGTTGGGTGCTCACCACGGCCAAGGTCACGGCGATGGGCGCGATGACGATCAGGAAGACCCAGCGCCAGGACCAGGCCGAGGTCAGCCAGCCGGCAACCGGCGGGCCGATCAGCGAGGGGAGCACCCAGGCGGCGGAGACCCAGCTGAAGACCTTGGGACGCAGGGCATCGGGATAGGCACGGCCGATCACGACGTAGAGCGCGACCACGATGAGCCCGGCGCCGAGGCCGGCCACCAGCCGTCCGGCCAGGAGCGCCATGAACGTCGGGGCCAGCCCCGCCATCGCCGAGCCAGATGCCATCAGCAGCTGACCGGCGAACAGCGAGGGGAGCGGTCCGCGCAGGTCCGCCCACACACCGGCCAGAACGATGCCAAGCAGCATGGAGGTGCCCATGAACGAGAATGCGAGCCCGTACGACCGAACCGCGTCCAGGTCTCTGGCCACCGCCGGCATCGCGGTCGAGATGGCCATGTTCTCGAACGCGATGATGGTCACCAGCGCCAGCAGTGCGACGGTCAGCAGTCGGTAGGCCGACCCCATGGGCCCACCAGGTAGTTGTTGCTGGTGCGGGCGGATAGCGGTCGTCACGGGGTCAACGCCTGCCGGGCTACGCGCTCAGCCAGACGGTGGTGTCGGTGGGCACCAGTCCCTGCGGGGTCAGTGGGCCACTGGACACCAGAATCTGGGCGCCTGCGGGCGCGGCCACCGGCTCCGCGCCGAGGTTGGTGATGACCAGGACGCGTTCGCCGGCGGCCGGCTCGTTGACGAAAGCCACGACCTCCTCGGGATAGTCCCCCAACCAGCTCAGCGAACCGGCGCCGAGCCCATGCTCGCGACGGGCGGCCAGCAGCGCGCGGTACAGCTCGAGGGTTGTGCCCGGGGCGCCCGCCTGGCGGTCGACGGCCAGAGCCGCGTAGGACGCCGGCTGCGGCAGCCAGGTCCGGCCGGAGGGGCCGAAGCCGTAGGACGGCCGGTCGCCTTCCCACGGCATCGGCACCCGGCAGCCATCCCTGCCGCGTTCGGTGTGACCGCTGCGTGGCCACGTCGGGTCCTGGCGGACGTCGTCGGGCATGTCGGTGGAGTCGGGCAGTCCCAGCTCCTCGCCCTGGTAGATGTAGGACGAGCCGGGCAGCGCAAGCATCAGCGCGGTGGCCGCCCGCGCTCGACGCAGGCCGAGGGCCGCGTCCGGCTGCGGGTCTCCGACACCAATCCCGTTGGGGCGCCTGGTTCCCACGGGGAGTCCGAGCCGGGAGGCGTGGCGCACCACGTCGTGGTTGGACAACACCCAGGTGGTGGGGGCACCCACCGAGTCCGCTGCAGTCAGTGACTTGGTCACGGCCTCGCGCAGGTCGCCGGCCCGCCACTGCGTCTGCAGGAACTCGAAGTTGAACGCCTGGTGCATCTCGTCATCGCGCACATATCGGGCGAGACTCTCCGGCGAGTCGACCCACGCCTCGGCGCAGAGGATACGGTCTCCCTCGCCCGAGTAGCCGGCCGCGTCGATCGGGTTGTAGGAGTTGAGGATCTGGCGCCACACCCGGTAGATCTCGTGTACGCCGTCCTGGTCCCACATCGGTGGCCGCTTGCCATGGTGGTCGTGCGGGACGCCGTCGGCGTCGCCCAAAAGGTGCAGCGGCTCTTCCCAGTCGGGCAACCCCGCCGCCTTGATCAGGGCGTTGGCGACGTCGACCCGGAAGCCGTCGACGCCCCGGTCGAGCCAGAACCTCAGCACGTCTTCGAACTCTGCTCTGACCTGCGGGTTCTCCCAGTTGAAGTCGGGCTGCTTGGCCGCGAACAGGTGGAGGTACCACTGGCCATCGGTGCCGTCAGCGGCCTTGACTCGAGTCCAGGATGCCCCACCGAAGACGCACAGCCAGTTGTTCGGCGGCAGATCCCCGTTCGGGCCGCGGCCGTCCCGGAACACGTAGCGCTCCCGCTCGGGGCTGCCCGGGCCGGCGGCCAACGCGGCCTGGAACCAGGGGTGCTCGTCTGAGGAGTGGTTGGGCACGAGGTCGACGATGATCTTCAGCCCGAGGCCATGGGCGGCGGACACCAAACTGTCGGCGTCGGCCAGCGTCCCGAAGATCGGGTCGATGTCGCGGTAGTCGGCGACGTCGTAGCCCGCGTCGGCCTGGGGTGAGACATAGAACGGTGACAGCCAGAGGGCGTCCACGCCGAGGTCGCGCAGGTAGGGGAGGCGGGCCGTGATGCCCGGCAGGTCCCCGATCCCATCACCGTTGCCGTCAGCCCAAGAGCGGGGGTAGATCTGGTACACCACAGCATGGCGCCACCAGGCAGGCTCGGTGGTGGGGCGAACGTGGACCAGCGAGGTTGCGGGACCCTCGACGGGCAGGTCAGGGTGGGCATAGGCAGTAGAGATGTCAGTCCTCCAGGGAGTTGACCAGGGACTGTGCCGCCCTGTCGAAATAGTCACGCAGGATGAGGTCGTTCTCTGGTGCGAG
>Ga0209014_10001079_pt1 | contig 16225 bp, 13 predicted proteins | sample BarGraNGADG00212_FD_184491 | JGI IMG/M metagenome (GOLD analysis project Ga0209014, IMG submission 184491) | Arctic peat soil microbial communities from Barrow, Alaska - Barrow Graham LP Ref core NGADG0002-212 (SPAdes) (version 2) | ecosystem: Environmental > Terrestrial > Soil > Wetlands >...
CGACGGCGGAGAACGAACTGCAGGCGCAGTTGGTCGACGACGCCAAGCTCCGCGACGAGGCAGCGGCGGTCAACGCCGAACTGGTCAGCCTTGCAGCCCGACCTGATAGCAACATTCCCTCGGAGTTTCTCGCGCTGCGGGGCCGGCTGGCCGAGCACCTCGGGGTCGAAGACACTGAGCTGCCGTTCGCCGGTGAGTTGATCGCCATTGCCGACGACAGCCGTGACTGGGAGGGTGCCGCCGAGCGGTTGCTGCGCGGGTTCGCCCTGTCGCTGCTCGTCCCGGATTCGCTGTATGCGGATGCCTCCCGCTGGGTGAATTCCCACCACCTCGGCCAACGGCTCGTCTACTTCCACATCACCGCTCGGGTGGACCGGGCCGACCCGAGCAGCTCCCCCGGCGACCTGCTCGTTGATCGTTTGGAGCTGAAACCGTCCCCGTTCGGAGAATGGCTGCGCCGGGAACTGACGAAGCGGGCCGACTATCGCTGTGCTGACACGCTGGACGAGTTCCGCACGGCGCAGCGTGCGATCACTCGCGAGGGGCAGATCAAGCACGGCCGCGGACGGCACGAGAAGGACGACCGCCGGGCGATCGACGACCGGCGCAACTACGTGCTGGGCTGGAACACGCGGCAGAAGGTCGACGCGCTGCTGGACCGGGCCACCACCCTGCAGAACGAGCTGAACGGTCGCAACGGGCGGGCGAAGAAGCGACGTGACGAGCTGGCAGGCTTACGCAAGCGTGGGGAGACGATAGCCAAGCTGGAGGACGTCACCGGCTGGGACGACCTGGACTGGCGCAGCACCGCGGCCGAGATTGGCCGCTTAGACGACGAGCGACGCGAGATCGAGCGGTCGCCGCAGCTGGCCGAGCTCGCCGCCACCGTCGCTCGGCTCGAACCGGAACTCGCCCAGGCAGAACGCCACCAGCGCCGCCTGGACGGCGATCTGGCGGTCGTCGACGAGAGGCTGGTCAACTTCCATGCCGACCTGGACCAGGCGCTGTCCACCTTGGACGGGGTCGATCTGTCGTCGTTCGCCGATGTGTTCGCGCAGCTCGACTCCCACCTTGCGGTCGACTTCGCCACAGCCACACGGTCCTGGGACATGGTGCGTGCCGAGCTGGCTGAGCGGCTCAACTCCGACGAGCAGGCTCTGCGCAAGATCCTCGACAGCCTGGTTCAGCGCATCATCAAACTGATGGGGAGGTTCCGGCAGAACTACCCGGGCGAGACGCGGGAGCTCGACGACGCGATCGGGTCGATGCCGGGCTACCGCGAACTGCACGCCAGGCTGGTCACCGACGACTTGCCGCGGTTCGAGAAGGAGTTCAAGAACAACCTGAACCTCAACACCATGCGGGAGATCGCCCAGTTCCGCACAAAGCTGCAGGAGCAGCGCGACGAGATCAAGCGCCGGGTAGCGGTGATCAACTCCTCGCTGCTCGGCATCGACTACAACCGCGACACCTACATTGAGCTCGAGCCGCGCGAGACGCCGAACACTGAGATCCGGCAGTTCCAGACCGATCTCAAGAACTGCACCGAGGGCTCCCTCGGCGGTGGCGAGCAATCCGACCAGTACGCAGAGGAGAAGTTCCTGGACGTCCGGCGGATCATCGAGCGTTTCGCCGGACGCGACGGCCAGACCGACGCCGACAAGGCCTGGACGCGCCGGGTCACCGACGTCCGGGAGTGGTTCACCTTCTCAGCGTCGGAGCGCAACCGCGCCGACGGCAGCGAACACGAGCACTACACCAGCAGCGGCGGCAAGTCCGGCGGGCAGAAGGAGAAGCTCGCCTACACCGTGCTGGCCGCGTCACTCGCGTACCAGTTCAAGCTCGAAGCGGAAACGGCGCGAACGTTCCGGTTCGTCGTCATCGATGAGGCGTTCGGCCGCGGCTCGAACGAATCCACCCAGTTCGGGCTGCGCCTGTTCGGCCGGCTCGGGCTGCAGCTGCTTATCGTCACCCCGCTGCAGAAGATCAACGTCATCGAGCCGTACGTGTCGGCGGTGGGGTTCGTTGACAACGAGACGGGCAGCAACTCACGGCTGCAGAGCATGACGATCGAGGAGTACCGCAAGGCCCGCGCCACCCACCTCGCGGGCAGGTAGGCCGCCAATGGCGGGGGAGTGGACCACGCTCGCCGACGTGCGCGCACGCCTGCGCAGGCGCTGGGACCGCGGCGAGTTCCTCCGCGCATGGGCAAGCGGAGTCGCCTTCGAGCCGATCACGGTGCCGCTGCGGGGCCCGTCCACCGCGGAGCTGTCGGTCCGGTTCGACGACGTGCGCAATTGGGTGGCGCACTGGGCGGGGGCCGCGCGAGACCAGCCGATCGCGCTGGGCACCCGCTCGAGCGGGCACCGCACCGTCGGCGCGAACGAGATACCCAGCCACGTTGAGATCGACTGCTACGACTCGCTGTGGCGGCTGCTCGGCGTCGGCGGGCTCGTCCGTCAGTTCGAACGGTTGCGCGTCGACACGGCCGCCGCAGCGCCGCCCCTCGACGGGTGGATGGCGCGGCGTCCACTGCGGGTACTGGAGAACGCGGATCGGTGGACCCGGCTCGTCCGGTCCGCCACGTGGATGGCGCAGCGTCCCGCCGACGGCAGCGTCTATCTGCGCGAAGTCCCGATCCCCGGGGTCGACACCAAGTTCATCGAACTGAACCGGACGGTCCTGGCCGAGTTGATCGACGAACTCGTGCCCGACCGCGCCGACCGGGCGTTCCCGCCCAACCGATTCGGCCAGCGGTACGGGTTCGCGGTCAAGCCCACGCTGGTGCGCCTGCGCAGCCTCGACGCACGACGTTCGCTGTACGCCGGGGTGACCGACCTGACCGTGCGCGCCGACGAGCTCCCCGCGGCGGCGCCCGAGGTGGACACGGTGTTCGTCATCGAGAACGACGTCACGTTCCTCGCCTTCCCCGAGGTTCCCGATGCCGTCGCGCTGTTCGGAGGAGGATTCGCAGTATCGTCCGTAGGCGCTCTGCCGTGGTTGCAAACTCGTCGGGTCGTCTACTGGGGTGACATCGACACCCACGGCTTCGTCGCGCTGGACCGGCTTCGGGCGCTCGTCCCCCACACCGAGTCGTTCCTGATGGACGAGGCGACGCTGCTGGCGCACCGTGGACAGTGGGTGCGCGAGGACGTCCAGGCCACGGCGCTGCTCAAGCACCTCACGTCGAGCGAATCGGCGTTGTACGGGGCGTTGAAGAACAACCAGCACGGCGACCGGGTGCGCCTTGAGCAGGAGCGCGTCCAGTACCCCGCGATCGAAGCGGCACTCGGCGGTTGAAGCCCTTCAAGATCATGTCAGTCATTTGTCACTCAGTACCAGCAGGCATGGCGGCACACGAGGTGACACGGAGCAGCATGGATCCCAACGATTGCAGGGATGTGACGATGTCATGCGACACAAGCCAACACGAAATCTGACGCATCACCCGCGCTGGCAGTGTGGGGGTCAGGGGTTCGAGTCCCCTCAGCTCCACTGACTGAACCCTTATAGAATAAGGCATTTTGTAACTGAGCGGACGCCGTACAGCGATCAATGTCACTGAAATGTCAGTGCACATCCACTGTGGGAAGCAGCTTGGTTCAAGTCGACGCGCCGCCAACTGCGTCGCCGCAGCCCGCGCTGCGCCTGTGAGGTCTCGGTGTTTGCGGCACTGGTGCCGGCCGCTACAGACCGTCCGTTATCAGCAGCGATCACATGGGATAGAGAGAGGCGCTCAGACGCAGCCGAGGTTGTTGAGCCCACAGGCCGTGCCGTCAGGTCGACGGTCGGCAGTCTTCGATGTCGGCCGCAATCGCCATGCCGGTGCGTGTGTGGACGGTGACGACGTAGCCCTCCACGTCGAGCACTACACCGGTGATCGGCTTGAGGCAGGTCGGCGCGTCGACCCGGACGGTGGCGCCGACAGAGCACCAGGTCGGAACGGCGTGCACGGTTCGGGTAGTGAGGTTCACGCGGGTCTCCGTTGACTCGGGTGGACAAGGCGACTGATCAGGCCTCGAGGTGCGGGTACCGGTAGTCGGTGACGGCCAGGTGATTGCGTTTGATCGAGCGTGGGCTGGCGAAGCGGATCATGTTCCAGATCGTGCCGGCCTTGTCGTTCGTGCCGGAGGCGCGCGCGCCGCCAAAGGGCTGCGCTCCGACAACGGACCCGGTCGGCTTGTCGTTGACGTAGAAGTTGCCGGCCGTGTAGCGCAGGGCGTCGTTGGTGGCGCGGACCGCGGCCTCGTCTTCTGCGAATACGGCGCCGGTGAGCCCGTAGGGCGTCGATTCGTCGACGGTGGTCAGGATCCTGTCCCAGGCCGCGTCGTCGTAGACGTAGGTGGTCAGCACCGGGGCGAAGATCTCGTTGGTGATGAATGGCGAGTTCGGGTCGGTTACTTCCAGGATGGTCGGGTCGACGAACCAGCCGGTGCTGTCGTCGGTGTTGCCGCCTGCCACGACAATCCCTTCGGCCCTGGCTCGGGCGAGTGCCACGGCGTGCTTGGCGTGTTGGCGAGCGTTGATGACTGCGCCGACGTAGGTCTGTGGCTCGGTCGGGTCACCCACCACGACGGATTCGGTGAGCTCGACCAGGCGGTCCTTGAGCTGTGGCCAGAGACTGCGCGGCGCGTACAGGCGGGACGCGGCGGAGCATTTCTGGCCTTGGTACTCGTACGCGCCGCGGACGCATGCGACCGCCAGGGCGTCCAGGTCGGCCGACGGATGGGCGAGGATGAAGTCCTTGCCGCCGGTCTCGCCGACGACCCGCGGGTAGTTGCGGTAGCCGGCGACGTTCTCGCCGATGGTGCGCCAGATGTGCTGGAAGGTCGCAGTCGAGCCAGTGAAATGGACCGCGGCCAGATCGCGATGTGTCAGGACGACACATCCGATCTCGGCGCCGTCTCCGTAGACGACGTTGATGACGCCGTCGGGCAGACCGGCTTCGCGGAGCAGTTGCATCGACAGGTGTGCGACGAGCGAGGCGCTCTCAGCGGGCTTCCACACGACAGTGTTGCCGAGCACCGCAGGGCCGAACGCGAGATTGTTCATGCAGGTGAAGTTGAACGGGGTGACGGCGAAGACGAACCCCTCCAGGGGGCGGTATTCGGCCGAGTTCCACTCTCCGGGTCGGGAGGTGGGCTGCACGTCATACATGTCGAGCATGTTCTTGATGTTGGCCCGGATGAAGTCGAGGGTCTCGCAGGCGGCGTCGATGTCGGCCTGGTAGGTGGTCTTGGACAGCTCGAGCATGGTGGCGGCGTTCAACCGGTCGCGCCAGTACCCGTGCTCCAGCATGTCGGCTGCTCGAAGGAACGGGGCTGCGCGCTCTTCCCACGAGAGCCGACCCCACCACTTCGACGCAGCGAGTGAGGCGTCGACGGCCTGCTGCGCTTGCTCCGCGCCCGCCCAGTGCACCTGCCCGAGCTGTTGTTTGTGCTCGTGCGGCGTCACTACCGGCACCTGCCGGCCGGTGCGCACTTCCTGTCCGCCGATCAGATTCGGGATGTCATAGTTGGCGGCGCGCACCTCGGCCAACGCGGCTGCGGTGGAGGTTCGCTCGGGTGAGCCGGCGCCGTATGAGCGGGGCGTCGTCGGTCCGATCGGGAAGAGGGCGGTCCGTCCGGCGGTGGCGGTCATGGCTGCTCCGAGGTCTCGCGAATGTCGTTTCCCGAACGCTAAGTGGCAGCCGCCACGGGCGGCATCGGAAGTAGACCGGAAGAACCGCGGCAGGTTTCCTACGATTGTCGAATCGCCGAGGCACAGGCAGGAGGTGGACATGGCGAGCGCGAGCCAAGTTCAGGCTGCCGTTGACCGCCTCGGCCAGTTGATCGGTCACCCGGTGCTGGTGGAGGATCCGCGCCACCAGCCGCTCTGGTGGAGCGCGCAGGGGCAGGTGGACGGCACGCGGATGCGGACGATCTTGCAGCGCGACGTCGGCCCGGCCGCGACCGCAGTCGTAGCGCGGCTCGGGCTGGCCAAGGTAACCGGACCCGTCCGGGTCCCTGCGGCGCCGGAGGCGGACATGCTCGCGCGCTGGTGTATCCCGTTGCGCGCGGGTCGCGATCTGCTCGGCTACCTCTGGCTCCTCGACCCGGACGAGACCGTCACCGACGGCCAGCTCGCAGACGCGGTCGAATGCGCGGCGCTTGCCACCGAGACGCTCGCTCTGGACCGCTTCGCGGGCGAAGGCCGCGAGCATCGACGAGCGGTCTTGCTGCGTCATCTGGCTGCCGGAGAGGACGCCGGCTCGGCGCGCGAGCTCATCCACCTCGAAGAGCTCGACCCCGCCGTCATGGTCGTCGTGAACGCCCCGCCTCAGTCAGGCGAATGGGGCTTGCCCGAGGCGATGAGTGTGCATGTCGTCACGGTCGGCGACCCGCCGGCGACGAGTGGTCCCGCCGTGCGCCTGGCGCAGCTGCATGTCGCAGTCGAGCGAGCCCGCCAGGTACAACGCGCGCTGCGAGCCGGCGCGCACCTGGCGCGGCCAACCTGGGACGCCCTTGGCGCGTGGCACCTGATCGTCGCCGCGCCGGCCGACCTCACCGTCGCCCACCTTCATCCGGGGGCTGACGCGCTCGCAGCTCTCGAGCGCGACGACCTGCTGGTCACCGCCCGCGCGCTGCTCGAAGCGGGCGGAGACGTCACTCAGGTGGCCGAGGCGCTGCATCTGCACCGAACGACGCTGTACTACCGCATCCAGCGCATCGAGGCCGTCACCGGCGCGAACCTCAAGTCCGGGCACGACCGAGACGCGCTGCTACTCGCACTGCGCCTAGCGGCCTACCGCCAGGCCGAGGCCTGACGCCTCGACGCCGGAACACCTACGGTTCGACATCTGTCGAAATTCTCGCGCTCTTCTTCCGCTTCCGAACCGAAGCGACCGCGCGGCTGCGGGCCTAGCGTCGTCCCACTAGGGCACGCCTCGCCAGCCGCAGGAGCGATCGATGCACGCAGAACCTAGCGCCGATGTCATCGTCGCCGAGGTCGTCGTCGTCGGCGCAGGCGCCGTCGGTGCCAGTACCGCCTACCACCTCGCGTGCCGTGGAAAATCGGTCGTCGTAGTCGACTTGTTCGACGGCCCAGCCGAAGGCAGTACTGGCCGGTCGTTCGCCTCCATCCGCGCTCAATGGGCAGACTCGCTCAACATCGAGATGTCGTGGCGGTCGATCCAGGCATACCTGAACTTCCCGACCGAGCACGGCATCGATGTCGGCTACCGGCCCAGTGGCTATCTCTTCCTCGTCCCGCATTCAGCATGGGCGGCGCACCTCGACGCCGTCGAGCTGCAACGCGCGCACGGCGTCCCCGTCGACGTGCTCGACCCGCACGATGCGCAGCGACACACCGCGTTCGAGATCAACGGCATCTCTGGCGCCACCTGGGGACCCGCGGACGGCGTGGTCGACCCGCACCTGGCAACCAGCGCCTACCTGCAGCTCGCGCGTGAACGAGGCACCACGACCCTCTTCCGGCACCGCGTCACGGAGGTCGCCCGGGCGCAGGACGGTTGGCTCCTCACCGCTGGCGATCGCATGATCCGCGCGGCGTATGTCGTCAACGCGGCCGGCGGGTGGGCCAGCGAGCTCGCCGCACTCGCCGGGCTCAGCGCACCGGTTGTCCACTCCCGCCGCAATATCTACGCCACAGCCCAAGGTGCGCTCGACGTCGCGGTACCGATGACCATTGACCTCGCGACGGGCGTGTACGTCCGATCCGAAGGATCACGGCTGCTGTTCGGTGCAGGCCGCCCGGACCAAGCCGATGGCTACGACACCAGCATCGACTGGCCGTGGATGGAGACCGTGCTCGAACGCGCCGTCGGCCGGTTCCCGTGGCTGGCCGATCTGCCGCTGGATCGCGCCGGCTGTTGGGCCGGCACGTACGAGAACACCCCGGATCACCACGGCATCCTCGGCGAGGACCCAGCCGGGCCCGGCTGGGTGAACGCGTGCGGCTTCTCCGGGCACGGGCTCATGCAGGCGCCGGAGATCGGTCGGCTCGTCGCGGAGCAGGTGGTGGACGGGAGGATCAGTAGCGTCGATGCCGCCGCGCTTCGTCTCGGCCGGTTCGACGATCTGACGGACACAGCGGCGACGGAACCTGCAGTCGAGATGGTGTTCTGATGAGCAGCACCGTCGTCGATCTCCGTTTCAGTGACGGGATCGCGTGGGTGACCCTCGATGGCCCGACGACCCGCAACGCACTCGACGCGGCCGCCGCCGCAGCCCTGATCAAGGTATGCGATCGCATCGACGAGAACATGTCGGTCGGGGTGGCGGTGATCACCGGCGCGGGCGCCGCGTTCTGCTCCGGCGCCGACCGCGATGTCCTGCAGCGTCTGCGGACCGCGAGGGCAGATGAGGCCTATGACGGGCTCGGCGAGCTATACGCCGCGTTCCGGCGGGTCGGGCAGCTCGCGGTGCCGACGGTCGCGGCGGTCAACGGGCCCGCGGTCGGTGCCGGCGTGAACCTGGCGCTTGCCACCGACCTGCGACTGTTCGCCACCGACGCTCGACTCATCTCGGGGTTCTCCGCGATCGGACTACACCCCGGCGGCGGTCACTTGCACCTGCTCGCGCGAGCCGGTGGCGGCTCGCTCGCGGCCGCCGCCGGCGTGTTCGCGCAACCGATCGACGCCGACACGGCATTGCGGAGCGGGCTCGCCTGGGCGGTCGTGGCGGCTGACCAGCTGCACGACGTCGCCGCGCAAACCGTCGCGCACCTGGCCGCCGACCCGGCCCTCGCCCGCGCGCTCGCCGCCACGCTGCACCGTACCGTCGCCGACGACGCGGCCTGGGATCGTGCAATCGAGATCGAACGCGCCAGCCAGATGTGGTCGCTCACTCGCACAAGCCCGGAGGCCTGATGTACCCCATCCTGTCCACCGACCCAACAAAGGCCCCCTGGATCAAGAGCACGGTCGCCGAGCTGGCGGCGTTCGGAGAGCAGCACCGTCGCGAACTGGACATCGCCAACCACGCGAACAAGTTCCCGCGCGAGCTCTACCGCGAGCTCGGGCGCCTCGGCTACCTCGGCCCGCTCGTGCCGACCGAGTACGGAGGACTGGGCGGCGGCGTCGGCGAGTACACCGTCATCAGCGAAGAGGTCGGTCGGCACGGACTGGTATCCGGGCAGATCGCGGCCCAGGGGCAGCGATGGCTGCTCGACTGGGGCACCGTTGAGCAGGCGGACCGCTGGCTGCGCGGCATCGCTACCGGCGAGATCGTGTTCAGCGAGTGCATCAGCGAGAAGAACGCCGGCTCGTCGTTCAAGGCCATGAAGTCCACCGCTGTCCGTGACGGCGCTGACTGGCTGCTGACCGGCAGCAAGACCCACATCAATCTCGGCGCCGATTGCCACGTCACTCTCTTCTACGCAATGGCCCCCGAAGGGTTAACCAGCTTCCTCGTCGACATGACGCTGCCGGGCATCCGCACCCATGTGACACGCGCCGTGGGCCTGCGCCTCATCCGCACAGCCGACGTCGAGTTCGACAACGTGCGTGTCCCGGACGCTGCTCGCCTGGGCCCGGTGGGCGAAGGGCTGCAGACGTTCCTGTCCACATTCAACATCAGCCGTCTCGGCAATGCGTCTGAACTCATCGGCCTCGGCCGACGGGCCGTCGAGTCCGCGCTGCAGTACGCCTCCACCCGCGAGGTCGGCGACAATGTCGTTACCGACTTCCAGGGCATGCGGTGGACGGTCGCCGACACCTGGACCTCGCTACAGGCAGCCTCCCTCGCCCGCGACGATGCCGCGGTCGCGCACGAGCGCGGCGAGGACATCGCGCTGCGAACGACCACCGCGAAGCAGCTTGCCATCGCGGCCGCCGACCAGTCCATCGACGCCGCGTTCAGCCTTGTCGGTGGACACGGCCTGTATGTCGACACGCCGTACACGGACATCGCCAACGACATCAAGGTCCTCAAGGTCGCCGGCGGCTCGACCGAGATCATGCGCAACTTCATCGCCCAACGCGTACTCAAGGACGCCGGCCACGAGGGATTGGCATGACCAACCTCGCCCGCTCCATCGTCGGCGAAGCGGAGCGACGCCCCGGGCTGCGCCTCGGCACGACCGATCATCAGCTCACGCTGCCCGAGGCGCTCGCGCATGCGGCGACGTTCGCACGAGAGCTGGACCTGCAGTCGGGTCAACGGGTCGCGCTGGTCGCCTCGACGTCGACCGACTACATCGTGACCTGGCTCGCCTGCATGCTCGCCGGAGCTCCGGTCGCCTTGGTCAACCCGACCTATCCGCAAGACCTGACCGAGCACATGCTCGCACCGCTGCGCCCTGACCTAGTGCTGCGCGATTCCGATGTCGCGCGGGCACGGCAGGCAGGAGGTGCAGACATCGCCGGCATGCGCGGGCTGGACGCCGACACGTTCGACGTCGTCTCGTACATGCACACCTCGGGAACCACCGGCGTACCGAAATTCTGCATCCAAACCCATGACTACTTCGCACGCCTCGCAGCCGCGATGTCGACCGCGCTCAACCTCACGCCCGAAGACAGGGTGCTCGCCCCGCTGCCGCTGTTCCACATCAACCCGATGGGCTACGGCATCATCACCGCCCTACTCACCGGCGCAGACGCGCTCACCGTGCCGGAGTTCTCCGCCAGCCGCTTCTGGCCGACCGTCCTCGATGAGCAGATCACCGTCCTGATCCTCCACGCGCCCCCTGTCGAGATCCTCAAGAAGGCCACCACAACGGCCGATGCCAACCGACATTCGGTGCGCACGATGTTCTATGCCGACCGTGAGTTCCTCCGGCAGTTCGGCATCAGCACCGCCGTGTCCGGCTACGGCTCGACCGAGGCAGGTGGCGTGACCCACCTACACCACTGGAACGCAGACGCCGACATGCCCGACGACGCCAGCCGCCACGGCGGTCCGGTGCGACACGACGTCGACTGGCACCTGGATGCGGACGGCATCGTCCACGTCCGCGAACGCGAGCACGCCGCACTGTTCGATGGATACGTCGCCGCCGATGGCGTCAACTCCGCACGTGACGCCGACGGATGGTTCAACACCGGCGACCTCGGCCGCCTGGACGACGACGGCAATCTCGTCTTCCTCGAACGCGCCGCGGAGTCCATCCGTGTCAAGGGCGAGTTCGTCCCGATCCCGTACGTCGAGAACCACATTGCGGCCGTCCCGGGCATCGACGACCACGCGATCTGGAAGCGAAAGGGTGCTCTCATCGACGAGGAGGTCGTGCTGTACGCCGTCGCGGACAGCCTTCCGCTGGACGCGCTCCGGGCGTGCATTGACGAGCTGCCGCCGTTCATGCGCCCAGTTGCAGTCGCCCGAGTCGCCGGACTGCCGCGTGATGCTGCCGCGGGCAAGGTGCAGCGGCGACTGCTCGCCGATCACCCCGTCCTCGAGTGGGTCGAGCTGTCATGAGTCTCCCGACCTGGGCCGCCGCCATGGCCGACCTGCACACCCATGCCTCGCCCAGCCTGCTGCCCCGCCACGGCGACGACCGCGCGACCGTGGCCGCCGAACAAGCCCTGGGCTTCACCACCGTGGTGCTCAAGGCCCACGAGGGCAGCACCGTCGAACGCGCCGCGGCGGCCGGCGGAGCAGACGCGGGCGTATATGGGGGCGTCGTCCTCAACAGCCCGGTCGGGGGAGCAAACCCCGACGCGGTCGAGGTCGCTGCTCGACTCGGCGGCCGCGTCGTGTGGATGCCCACCGTGTCCTCGCGCACGCACAAGGCAGGCGCAGCATCACCGGAGCTGTCCGTGCACCGCGGATTCGAACTCGCCGCAGTCGACGTCCTGTCCGACGCCGGCACGCTCCTGCGCGTCTGGTACGACGTCCTCGACGTCGTCGCCGCACACGACCTGCTGCTCGCCAGCGGCCACCTATCCGCCGCCGAGACGGTGGTCCTGTTCAGCGTTGCACGTGAGCACGGCGTGCAACGACTCCTGGTGAATCACCCGAAGATGTCCTTCCTTCAGTGGAACCATGACGCCGCGGCAGCCCTGCAGCAGCTCGACGCCCACCTCGAGCTAGGCATCCTCCCCGACCTGCTTGGCGACGCCGAGCACTCGAGCCTCACGCTGACCCGCACCTACCCCGCGTCGCTGCTCGTCTTCGGCAGCGACCTCGGTCACGCTCACTACCCAACGCCAGCCGACGCCGTCGGCCCGTGGCTTACCGATCTGGAAAACCATGTCGGACCCGACGCCGCCACGGCGATCATGACCACACAGACCCGGAGCCTGCTGACATGACCACCATCGCGCTACTCCCCGGTGACGGTATCGGCGCCGAGATCCTCGACGGCCCCGTCGCGTTCCTGCATCACCTCGAAGCGGACGGTGCGCCCGTTCGGCTCACCGGCCCCTGGCCCTACGGCACAACGGGATGGGCGCAAACAGGATCGATCCTTCCGGCGCAGACCGTAGCTGCCTGTCGGGAAGCCGACGTCATCCTCTCCGGCGCAGTCGGGAGCCACCCAGGCATAACCGCCGACGAGTGCCCCAACCCGGAAGCCGCGCTCATCGAACTTCGGCACATCTTCGACCTGCGGGTCAGCGTCCGCACCGTCCTCGTGCCCGGCGGCGACGACGTGATCATCGTTCGCAACATCACCGGAGGCGCCTACGCAGGCCCGGACCGGCGGATTGAGAGCGACGGCAGCTGCGCGGCCGAGGACGTCGTCGTCCTCGAACCGGGCCGGGTGCAGGAGGTCATCGACATCGCGGTCGCGCACGCCCGAAATCACCCCGGCCGGCGCGCGATGAGCGTCGACAAGGCCAGCGTGTACGCCACGTCACGACTGTGGCGGCGCACCGCGACCGCCACTTCCGCGCACACCGATGTGCAGTTCGACAACGTCAACGTCGACCGTGCCGCGTACGAACTCGTCAAGTACGCCGAGCTACCCGCAGTGATCGTCACCGAAGGTCTCTTCGGCGACATCCTGTCCGACATCGTGTGCGCCCGCGCGGGCTCGCCTGCCCTGTGCGGCTCGGCGACTATCAACCCGGACCGCCCCTCAGGACAGGGCGTCACCGCCTTGTTCGAACCGGCACACGGCTCCTCGCCTGACCGCACCGGCAGCCGCCGATCCAACCCGACCGGCGCGTGGCTCGCCCTGGCCGACCTACTGGCCTGGTGCCCCGACCTCGCAGTGCTCGGCCTGCACGCCCAAGTCCGCGCCGCCGTCGAAGACGTCCTGCGCACGGCACCGCCGACCTACGACCTCGCCGCGCCCGGTGCGGACACGATCGGTCTCGACCAGTTCAACGAGCACGTCCTCGACGCGCTCGCGGCGGTGACCGCGTGACCACCTTCGCCACACCGCTGCTGTCGCAGGCAGTCCAGCGAGTCCGCGCAGGCTCACTCCGCGCTGCGCAGCCAGCGTCCAGTCCTCGTGTCGCTGGCCATGGGTGGGCCAGGTTTCGACACGCCACCCGCGATTCGGCTCGCCGCGCACGCCGCGCTCGAGTGTGGCAGCACCCATTACGCCCATCCGCACGGCGACCCGGAGCTGCGCAAGGCGTTGGCTTCTCAGTTGAGCGCAACCGGTGCACTCGAGTTCAAGATCGATGACGTACTCGTCACTCACGGCGGCACCGGAGGACTGGCCGCCGCGATCCTCGCCCTCGTCGACACCGGCGACGCCGTGGTGCTGCCCGACCCGACCTACTCCCTCTACGCAGACCTGGTCCAACTTGCCGGCGGCCGCTGCCTCCGAATCCCGCTGCAGGCCGACCTCCATTGGGATCTCACCGCGCTCGAAGAAGCGATGACTGGGGCGAAACTGCTCGTGTTCTGCAATCCGTCGAACCCGACCGGCATGGTGTATCGCCGCGACGAACTCGAGATGCTCGCCGATCTGTGCGCCGCCACCGGCACCATCGTGCTCGCGGATGAGGCATACGCTGAGCTCGTCTACACTGACGAGCCGTTCACGTCCGCCCTTGACGTTCCGCACCTCGCCGAGCGAACCGTGTACTGCCAGACGTTCTCCAAGGCGTACGCCATGACCGGCTGGCGGCTCGGTTACCTCGCCGGTCCGACAGAGCTCCTCGCAGCAGCTGCTCGGATACACGCGACGATCGCCGGACCGCTCAACGCGGCTACGCAGCGAGCGGCCCTCACGGCTGTGGTTACCGCGGCCGCTGCCGTGCAGGAGATGCACGACGAGTACCGCATTCGCCGCGACCTCATGGTGGACCGACTCGACGGAATCGACGGACTACACCTGGCCGCGCCCGACGGTGCGTTCTATGCGTTCCCGCGCTACGACCACGACCTGGCGGCCGTCGACATGGTGGCCCACTTGCGCGTCCATGGCGTAGCCGTCCGTCCCGGCAATGAGTTCGGCCCCGCCGGAGAGCACCATCTTCGGCTTTCATTCGCCGCCGACCGCGACGCCGTCACGACCGGTATCGAGCGTCTCCGCGGCGGGCTCGCCGACCTCGCCCATCCCCAGGAGGCACGCGCATGACCACAACGCCGTTCCGGCAGTTGCATCACATCTGTCTGGTCGTTCACGACATCGACAAAAGCACTGCGTATTTCGAGTCTGTCGGTATCGGCCCCTGGCAGGAGTACCCGCCACTTACCGAGTACACCAGCCTGCAGGTGCCGAACCCCGACGCGTTCCAGAAGATGCGCTACCGCTTCGTCAACCTCGACAACATCCAACTGCAGCTGTGCCAGCCACCAACGGACGACTGCCCACAGCGCCGCTTCCTGGACAGCCACGGCGAAGGCGTGTTCCACCTCGGCTTCGAGTCCGATGTTGACGCCGCCGCTGAACAAGGTGATGCGCTCGGTCTGAACGTCCTCATGCGCGGTCAGCGCCCCAACGGATCGGGCTTCGTCTACTTCGACACTGTCGATCAAGCTGGTGTCGTCCTCATGGCGCGCCAGACGCAGGTCTGACATTGACCTCGAACGGTCCGAAACGTTGCTCGAAGCGCCGTCGCCCGCAGCCCTCACGACCTACCGTCGAGACGGATCAGCCGTCACTTCGCCGGTGTGGTTCCGCTTCGTCGGCGACGCGCTCGAGGTCGTGATCGCACAAGATGACGTCAAGCTGCGGCACCTCGCTGCTCGGCCGCAGTGCTCGCCTGTGATCTTTGAGTCCGTGCCGCCCTTCCGCGACGTACGAGTCGAGGGCGAACCAACCCTGCACACCCATGGCGTGACCGATGCCCGACGATCCATCGCAACGCGCTACCTCGGCGGCGAGGACGGCGAACGGTTCACCGCGGCGCGCGGTCCGGGCGTAGTCCTCCGACTCCCGATCACCGACGGCCGGGCGTGGGATCTCGCAGCGATCCTTCCGGGCTAGCCATAGCCGGGGTGATCGGTGGCCAGTGCAGATTCGGTACACATTGCCGCGAGACGACCGCCATACCGGCTGTGGGGTGCCAAGACTTGTGGGGTGCCAACACTAGCCTCGGGTTTTCACGCCTGAATTCGTGACACGGCCCGGATAGCACGGAAGTGCCTGTCCTGTAAGGGAAACTTCTGCTTGCGACAGTAGAAAGTCCCCGAACGGGAAGGCACTCCGTAGGTGAATCGTAACCGGCGTTTCAGGCGGGTCAAGGTCAGCGCGGACGGCGAGGGGCTGGTGTCGCGCGCTGGGGTCGCGTTGCTGCGGGAGTTGACGGTGGACACCGGCCTTGCGGCGGGTTGGACGACCGCGTTGTTGGACACTTACAAGGCGTTCCCGACGGTGCACGCTCCGGGTCGTGTGTTGGCCGATCTGGCGGTGGTGATCGCTGACGGCGGCGACGCGCTCTCGCATTTGGCGACGTTGCGGGATCAGGACAAGCTGTTCGGCGCGGTGGCCTCTGATCCCACCGCGTGGCGGTGTGTCGAGCGGGTCGACGAGGCGCATTTGGCCCGGCTGCGGTCGGTCCGCGCGGCGGCGCGGGAGCGGGCGTGGGCTGCTGGTGCGGGACCGGATCTGAGCGACGGGTTGGTGATCGACATCGACGCGACGATCACCATCGCGCACAGCGAGAAGATCAACGCTGCGAAGACGTGGAAGAAGACGTTCGGGTTCCACCCACTGTTGGCCTACCTGGATCGCCCGGATGTGTCCGGCGGTGAAGGCCTGGCCGGCATCCTGCGGCCCGGCAACGCGGGAAGCAATACGACCGCAGATCATGTCGAGATCCTCGCCATGGCGCTGGCCGCGCTGCCAGACTACGCACGGCCGCGGCCGGGTGACCCCGACT
>Ga0209014_10001084_pt1 | contig 16178 bp, 18 predicted proteins | sample BarGraNGADG00212_FD_184491 | JGI IMG/M metagenome (GOLD analysis project Ga0209014, IMG submission 184491) | Arctic peat soil microbial communities from Barrow, Alaska - Barrow Graham LP Ref core NGADG0002-212 (SPAdes) (version 2) | ecosystem: Environmental > Terrestrial > Soil > Wetlands >...
CGTGGATCACAAGACGCACTGGGAGGACTGGTCACGCATCCACCGGCTCGCGCACAGCAAGGGTCTGCGCACGCCGGCGACCATGCTCTACGGCCACATCGAAGAGCCACGGCACCGCGTCGATCACGTGCTGCGGTTGCGTGAGCTGCAGGACGAGACCGGCGGCTTCGTCGTCTTCATCCCGCTGCGGTTCCACAACGACAACAACCGGCTCAGCCACCTGCCGATGGCGCAGCCCGCCGAGGTGCTCAAGACGTTCGCGGTGTCGCGGTTGATGCTCGACAACTTCGACCACGTCAAGGTGTTCTGGGTGATGCACGGGCTGTCGACGTCGCAGCTCGCGCTCAACTACGGCGCCGACGACATGGACGGTTCGGTCGTCGAGTACAAGATCACTCACGACGCGGACCACTACGGCACGCCGGACAAGCTGACCCGCGACGACCTGCTGAATCTCATCCGCGATGCGGGTTTTCAGCCGGTGGAGCGCAACACTCGTTACGAGGTCGTCCGCGAGTACGAGGCTCCGCTGTCGCTGGCCCAGCGTCGAGCCGAACCGCAGGCCGTCTGGTCGTGAAGGGGCACGTGGACGGTCAGCCGGCGCACCAGCCCGAGCCACCCTCGTTCGGCAGCTGGATGGGCTCGATGTGGCTCTACACGATCCTTCGGTTCGGGCTGTTCCTGGTCGTGTGGGGCCTGCTCAACCTTGCCGGGCTGCACGGACTGATCGGTGCGGCCGCGGCCGTCGTGCTGTCCGTACCGCTGTCGTTCGTGCTGCTGGCCCGTCCGCGGGCACGGTTCGCGGCCACCATCGAGCAGCGGGTCAACGCCCGTCGCGGGCACCGCGCCGAGCTGGATCAGAGGCTGTCGGGCGACGACGACCCGGACGATGCCTCCGGTGGTCCGGCGGCCTGATCGTCTCGGTCCGGGCCGGCGCCGCGAATCCGCTCGGCCAACTCCCGGACGGTCTGCCGGTTTCCGGCGATGTGCCATCGATGACCGCCGGCCGTGATGACCTCGGCTGTTCCACCGGCGGCGCGCACCAGTGCAGCGCCGGGTAGCCAGTCCCAGTCGAGTGAGTCGATCTGCAGCGACGCGCCGAGCCGACCGGAGGCCACCGACGCCAGTTCGATCGAGCCCGAGCCGAGCATGCGTACGGTGGCTGCGCCCTGGATCGCGCGGAACATGGGCACGCGGGCGGTGTCGTCCGGAAGCGTCGTGGGGTGCAGGTAGCTTGCGATTGAGACGTCGGCGAGCGGCTGATCGGTGAGCAGTTCGACGGGCCGGCCGTTGCCGGTCGTCGGGTGGTCGCGACCGCCCAGCCACAGCTCGTCGGCCACCGGGTGATACACGGCGCCCAGCACCAAGCCCTCGCCGTCGCTGAGGGCGACCGCCGAGCACCAGAACGGCAGCCCGGACAGGAAGTTGTACGTCCCGTCCACCGGGTCGACGAACCAGGTGCGATCGCTGGGTGAGTTCGTACCTTCCTCGCCGATGACACCGTCTGCGGGACGGGCGGCTCGCAGGCGTGCCACGACGAGCTCCTCGGCTGCGTGGTCCGCGGCCGAGACGACGTCCGAGATCGACGTCTTGTGCCTGGTGGTGAGCCCGTCGTGAAGCATCCGTACGGCGAGCTGCCCGGCTTCGCGGACGAGTGCGGCGGCCAGCTCGTAGTCGTCGCTCACGTCTACGAGCCTATTACCGGCGCGCGTAGCCTCGAGCGTGTGTCAGTGTCGTCACGGCCGCGGGTCGGTCACATCCAGTTCCTCAACTGCCTGCCGATCTACTGGGGGTTGGTGCGATCCGGCGCGCTGCTGGACGTCGAGCTGACCAAGGACACCCCGGACCGGCTCAACGACATGCTCGTCGCGGGCGATCTCGACATCGGCCCGATCTCGCTGGTCGAGTACCTGCGCAACGCGGACGAGCTGGTGCTGCTGCCTGATCTCGCCGTCGGATCGGACGGGCCGGTGCTGTCGGTGAATCTGGTGAGTCAGGTGCCGCTGGCGTCACTCGACGGGCGCCGCGTGGCGCTCGGCTCGACGTCGCGCACCTCGGTGCTGCTCGCTCGGATGTGGCTGGCGGAGGTCCACGGCGTCGACCCGGACTACTTCGTCTGCCCCCCTGATCTGACCTCGATGCTGCTCGAAGCAGACGCCGCGGTGCTGATCGGCGACGCCGCCTTGCGGGCCACCTACGACGCGCCGCGGCGCGGGCTCACGGTCTACGACCTGGGTCAGGTGTGGCGTGATTGGAGCGGCCTGCCGATGGTGTTCGCGGTGTGGGCCGCACGGCGCGACTACGCGGAGGCGAACCCCGGCCTGGTCAAGGATGTGCACCGCGCGTTCGTCACCGGTCGCGACGATGCGATCGCCCACGTCGACGAGGTCGCGCAGCAAGCCGCGCGCTGGGAGGCGTTCGACGCGCAGACACTCGCCACCTACTTCCGCACGCTCGACTTCTCGCTCGGCCCACGCCAGGTGGCCGGGCTCGTCGAGTTCAGCCGGCGCGCCGCTTCCGCGGGTGTGATCCCCGGGCCCGTCGAGCCGACCTTCACCGACGTCTGAGCGCACGCATCCCGATCATCCCAAGGGGCTGCGGGTCGTCAGGCCGGGGAAGCGCGTGAAGTCGCGGTCGAATGAGATCAGCTCCTGCACGCCGTGTGAGAGACAGACTGCGGCGATGCGCGCATCGTGCACGCGAGCGCCGACGACTCGGCCCTTGATGACCAGGTCCTGCAGATGCTCGGCATGCGAACGGGCTTCGCTAAGAAGGACGAGTGTCGGTGACTCCATCCATGCCTCGATCTGCTCCCATGCGGCCGACGGCGGCGTCGGCTCTGGAAACACGCGCGGATTCGTCACGAGGCTGTAGAACTCGTGGATGCACGACCATGGGATCGCCCAGTTTGCCGGTCCCTCGGCCAAACGGGCCACCGCCAGTCGTGACGGCTCGTGCAATGGAGACTTGAGACGGTGCGCGTGTACGAGCACGTTCGTGTCGACTGCGCGCATCTCAGAAGATGCCGTACGCCGCGTCGCGCAACTGCGCTGCCGTGGCGTCCGCGAACTCGGCACTGAAGCCACTTCCCCCGAAGCTCGCGTCGCGGAGCTCGAAGGGCTGGGCGTCGCCGACTTCCTCGAGCAGCTTGATCAGCGCCTGCTCGACCAGAGACTTGGTGGTGGTGTGGCGTTCGCGCGCAAGCCTCTGCACGTCCCGCAGCAGTGGCTCGGGAATGTCGAACGTGGTCTTCATACTCCTGACCGTATCACCAAATACTGCTGGCAGTATTTCAGGTGTTCGCCCACGGACCGATGCCGCTCACTCGCTCCGGCGTGATTCGAAGGATGAGGCCCATCGGGTGGTTCTCGCCGGGCGGAAACTTCGCGTCCGGTCCGATGTGGACATGGGCGAGTCGCTGCAACAGTGCGGCGGCGTCACCCTCGACCACCTGACCGGTGCCGCGCACGACGAGGTACTCGGCCAATCCCATCGCGTTGACCACCCCCGTCTGCATCGAGAACGCGACACGCGGATCGCGGCGGACGTTGCGCAGCTTCTGTCGATCACCCATGTGGCCGCTGACGACGTCGTCGCCGTCCATGCCGACCCACACCGCGCTCAGCTGCGGGCTGCCGTCGGCGTTGAGCGTGACGAGGTGGGCAAGGTTTGCGCTGCTGATGGCCGCCCGAGCGGCATCGTTGAGGACGCTCATGGGCCGTGACCCTAGCCCGAACCTCGACGTGGGGAGGACTTGCCGCGGTAGGCGCGGACAATCCTCCCCACGTCGGGTAGGTAGGCTCGTCCCATGACGCGTGCGATCCCGGAACTGCTCGACCACGCTGCAGCCGGCGGGCGGATCACGCCCGACGAGGCGCTCCTGCTCTACACCGACGCGCCGCTGCATGCCCTCGGTCAGGCCGCCGACGAGGTGCGCCGCCGTCGCTTCCCCGACAACGTCGCCACGTACATCATCGATCGCAACATCAACTACACGAACGTGTGCGTGACCGCGTGCAAGTTCTGCGCGTTCTACCGGGCACCCAAGCACGAAGAGGGCTGGACGCACAGCCTCGACGAGATCCTGCGTCGGTGCGGCGAGGCCGTCGATCTCGGCGCCACCCAGATCATGCTGCAGGGCGGCCACTCGCCCGAGCTCGGCATGCAGTGGTACGAGCAGACCTTCGGCGCCATCAAGCGCGACTACCCGCAGCTCGTCCTGCACTCGCTCGGCGCGTCCGAAGTCGTGCACATCAGCCGCACGTCAGACCTCGACTTCGCCACCGTCATCGAGCGCCTCAAGGCCGCCGGCCTCGACTCCTTCGCCGGTGCGGGCGCCGAGATCCTCGTGAAGCGCCCGCGCACCGCCATCGCTCCGCTGAAGGAGTCCGGTGAGACCTGGCTGCAGGTGATGGAGACCGCGCACGGCCTCGGCATGGAGTCGACAGCGACGTTCATGATGGGCACCGGTGAGACCAACGCCGAGCGGATCGAGCACCTGCGCATGATCCGCGACGTCCAAGACCGCACCGGCGGCTTCCGGTCGTTCATCCCGTGGACGTACCAACCCGAGAACAACCACCTGCGTGGCAAGACGCAGGCCACGAGCCTCGAGTACCTGCGAATGGTCGCGGTGGCTCGGCTGTTCTTCGACAACGTCAATCACCTGCAGGGATCGTGGCTGACCACCGGCAAGGACATCGGCCAGTTGACGCTGCACTTCGGTGCCGACGATCTCGGTTCGGTCATGCTCGAGGAGAACGTCGTGTCGTCGGCGGGAGCCAGGCATCGGTCCAACCGCGCCGAGCTCATCGAGCTGATCCGCGGCGCGGGCCGCATCCCGGCGCAGCGCGACACGCTCTATCGGCACATCACCGTGCACACCGACCCGGCCGACGATCCGATCGACGACCGCGTCCACTCGCACTTCGCCTCGACGGCGCTGAACCTGCTACCGGTCGCCGCCGTGTCGTAGCCGCCGGCGACCGCACCGCACCGCACCGCCGAGCCGCGCCTGGAACGCCTGCGCGATCGTCGCGTAGCCGGTCGGCTTCGGGTGGATGTCCTGCAGCGTGCACATGTACGTCAGCTGGCAGATCGTCGAGACGTTGAGCGGTATCGAGCCGTACGGCGGCGCGTTCACGAACGGCACGAAGCTCAACGTCTCGAACGCCGTGAAGGCGTCCGCGACCTTGAACCCGTGTACCTGCCGTCAGTGCACTTGCCGCCGTTGATCATCGTCGTGGTCGTCTCGCCGCTGCAGCCGAGCTTGACCAGCTGGAGTGACGGGTCGCTCGCGTGCAGCGTGTTGAGGCAAGAAGGCGGCGAGCAACAGGCGAGGAGTGCGCATGGACGAAGCCCCTTACGACGACGGCGGCGTTGGCGCAGCGCAGCGAAAGCCTCCTGCGGCGAATCGCGCGCGCTGAGACCGGCGTCGCGCCGAGCATGAGTCCCGGCCCAGTGGCCCGCAAATCGGGATCGTCGAGCCCGATCGCGGCTACGCTCTCGTCGTGTCGCTGATCGTCGCAGTCCCGTTCGGTGTGGCGTCGGCCGTCGCGTACGGCGCGTCGACCGCGGTTCAGCACGCGGCGGCTCACACCGGCACCGGCGCGGCCGACCCCCGTGGCCTGATCCGCCTGCTGCGGGACCCACGCTGGCTGCTCTCGATCGGTGGCGACACGCTCGGGTTCGGCTTGCAGGTGGTCGCGCTGTCGAACGGCCCCGTGGTGCTCGTCCAACCGTTGCTGGTCTTGACCTTGCCGGTGTCGCTGTTCGTCGGCTCGCTCCTCGGTCACGCTCGGCCCCGACGCGGGGACTACCTCGCCTGTGTTTCGATCATCGGAGGCTTGGGCCTGTTCTTCCTGCTCCTCGGCACGCCCACGGTCGGGCGAGTGCCTTCGCCACGCACGCTGGAGGTGGCGATCGTCGTCGCGATGCTCGCCGGCGTCGCGCTCTGCCTTCTGGTGCACGGGCGCAGCGCCGTGGTCCGTGCCGGCGTGTACGGCGCGGTGGCGGGCGCGTGGTTCGGCACGCTGGGCGTGTTGCTCAACTCGATCGCCGCGGAGTTCGGCGCGCACGGCGTCGACGGCATGTTGGGTCACGCCGCGGGACTCGTGCCGCTCGGTGGCCTCGTGCTCATCGGTGGGCTCGGCATGATCCTGACCCAGGTCTCGTTCCAGGTGGGCGCCCTCGCCGCGAGCTTTCCGGCCAACAAGGCTGCCGACCCCGTCGCCGCGGTGGTCCTCGGCGCCGCGCTGCTTCACCAGCACGTACCGAGCAGCTTTTGGCACCTTGCCGTCTACGTCGTCTGCCTCGCCGCGATAGTGGCCGGAGCGGTGCGGCTCGCCGCTGACTCACCGGTCGGCCATGAAGAAGCTCCGCACCCCAGACCGGCGCAGGCACGGTGAGACGCGGTGCCCCGCGGCGGCCTGCCGTGGGTCCGGCAGAATGAACGCACATGACGAGAAACGCGCCGCGGCCGATGGGCACCTCGTGACCCGAGCCGCGCTGGACAAGCACCCTCGCGAGGTTGCCGCGATGTTCGACGGCGTCGCTCGCCGATACGACGTGACGAACGCCGTGCTGTCGATGGGCCAAGACCACAGATGGCGCCGACGCACCCGTCAGTGCCTTGAACTTCAGCCCGATCATCGCGTTCTCGACCTCGCGGCCGGCACGGGTGTCTCCACTGCCGAGCTCCGGCACTCGGGTGCCTACGCGGTCGCATGCGACTTCTCGCTCGGCATGCTGCGAGCTGGACGGTCGAACCGAAACCGCCGGTCGGTTCCGTTCGTGGCCGGCGACGCGTTGCACCTGCCGTTTACCGACGGCGCGTTCGATGCCGTGACGATCTCGTTCGGCCTGCGAAACGTGACCGACGTGACCGACGCGCTTCGCGAGATGGCTCGTGTGGTGCGTCCGGGCGGCAGGCTGGTCATCTGCGAGTTCAGCAGACCGGTGTTCGCGCCGTTTCGACTCCTGTACCTGAACTACCTGATGCGGGCACTGCCGTGGATCGCCCGGCGGGTGTCGTCCAACCCGGATGCCTACGTGTATCTCGCCGAGTCCATCCGCGCCTGGCCGTCGCAGCCGGAGTTGGCGCGCATGGTCGCGTCAGCAGGCTGGACGGACGTGCGCTATCGCAACCTAAGCGGCGGGATCGTCGCGCTGCATCTCGCCGAGCGCACCTAGCGTGACGGTGTGAGCATCGCCCGCCAGGACGATCCGCAGGCCCTGGACCCGTGCTCGCTGCGTGCCGAGCGGCGTGGCGAGTCCATGCTCGGCACCGCCTTCGAGACGCCTCGCCTACTGCTGGTGGAACAGCCTGGGCCGTGGGGTGCGGCGGGCCTGCGGGAGTCCCGCTTCGACCCGCGTGTCGCCGAAGCGCTCGAGGACGCGGCCAAGCACGAGGACGTGCGCGTGCAGGTTGTCCGAAGTCCCGGCCGGCACCGGACGAACGACTCGCGCACGTGGATGTTCGCGGACTGCCGCGACGGGCAGGCGGGCTTGCGGTGGGGCAGCTTCGCGGCCGACGCCGACCTGCTCGATCTGCCGTTGGACGGGTCCGCGGGAACGCCCGACCCGGACCCGCTCTACCTGGTCTGCGTGCACGGCAGTCGCGACAGGTGTTGCGCTGAACGTGGCCGCTCGGTCGCGGCTGCTCTGGCTGCGCTGCGGCCAGGACGCGTGTGGGAGAGCAGCCATCTCGGCGGTCACCGCTTCGCGGCGAACGTCCTCGCGCTTCCGGCAGGTCTGCTGTACGGGCGGGTGCTCGCCTCCGACGCCGCGCTGTTCGTCGACGCGACGGAGGCCGACGAGGTGCTCGCCCGGTCGGTCCGGGGACAGGTCGGCGTGCCGGCCGTGGCCCAGGCCGCCCTGGCGTTCGGTTACGAGCAGTTGGCGTTACGCGAGCGAGCTGCGTTGCGGTTCGTGTCGACGTCGGATGCGAGTGACGGTCAGGCGACGGTGCGCCTTCGTGGTCCGCGCGGCCTGCTCGACGTCTCGGTGCAGGTCGACGAGGTCACGACCGACGGCACGAGCTGCGGCGATCCTGGGCCCAGCCGCTACTCGACCTACCGGCCGCTGAACCTCGTGCCGGTCGGGTGACCCGAGATCTCCGTGATCAACAGCAGGAGTTGGCGGCCCTGGCGACCAAGATCGACTGTTGATCACGGGCAGAGAACGCCGGGCGGTCAGCGGCGCGGCATGGGGTGCGCGCGATTGGCCACGACGTTCACGGCCCGCATCGCCAGGACGTAGCCGGGCTGACACTTGGTCTGGATCTGGTGGATGATCCGGATGTCGTTGGACGTGTAGATGAGGTACTTGTTGCGCCGCACCCCACGCAGGATCGAGGCCGCAGCCTGCTCGGGTGTCACAGCATGTCGGTGAAAGCGGGCGATGAGCCGTCGGGACTGCGCCGAGTCCGTGTCGACGCCCGCGATCTCGATCGAATCGGTCAGCCCGGTCGAGACCGCTCCGGGGCACACGACGCTGACCCCGATACCGTGCCGTCGAAGATCGAACCGTAGGACCTCGGAGATGCCTTGCACGCCGAACTTGCTGGCGCTGTAGGGCGCATGCCATGGAATGCCGATCAAGCCCGCGGCCGACGAGATGTTCACCAGATGGCCCCCGCGACCAGCCTTGATCATCGGCGGGACGAACGTCTCGATCACGTGGATCGGGCCCATGAGGTTGACGTCGATCGACCTCTTCCAGTGCCGGTGCTCGAGGTTCTCGACGGTGCCCCACACGGCGATGCCCGCGACGTTCATGACGAGGTCCATGCTGCCGGCCGCGGCGTGGATCTCGTCGGCGATGGCCTTGACCTGGTCGTAGTCGGCGATGTCGGCGGTCTTGGCGAACCTGACCGATCCGCCGTGGCGCGACACGTCGGACGCGGTTCTGGCAAGAGACAGCTCGTCGATGTCGGTCAGGTACAGCTCGGCGCCCTGCGCCCCCGTGGCCGTCGCCAGCGCGCGCCCGATTCCACTCGCCGCACCGGTGATGAACACCCGCCGCCCGGCGAGGTCAGGCACCTGCTTGGTCATGAGTCGAGGTCGGTCAGTGGGGCACGGCGTCCGGGTTGCGGCGCAGTCGCTCACGGGACGCGATGATCTCTGACTCGGCGTCGACGCGTCCGACCCAGGACGCGCCCTCGACGCTCTTGCCGGGCTCGAGGTCCTTGTACACCTCGAAGAAGTGCTGGATCTCGAGCCGATCGAACTCCGGGACGTGGTGGATGTCTCGCAGGTGTTCAAGGCGCGGGTCGGTCGCGGGCACGCACAGCACCTTGTCGTCGCCGCCCTTCTCGTCGGTCATGTGGAACATGCCGATGGCTCGACAGCGAACGATGACCCCGGGGAACATCGGGTCGCCCTGGATGAGCACCAGCGCGTCGAGCGGGTCACCGTCCTCGCCGAGGGTGCCCTCGATGTAGCCGTAGTCGGCTGGGTACTGAGTCGACGTGAACAGGGTCCGGTCCAGCCTCATGCGGCCCGTGGCGTGGTCGACCTCGTACTTGTTGCGGCTCCCCTTGGGTATCTCGATGAGGACGTCGAAATCCACGGCGATCTGCTCCTTCGGCATGTCCGTCCCCAGCCGGCGAACATGGACGGTACGCCTGGGGCTCCCGTTAGTGTGACGCATGATGAACGGGGTGCGAGGACGATCTGCCGCCCTTGTGCTTCTCGTCATCCTCCTGATGGGTGCAGCGGCTGCCGGAGGCTACTTCGGCGCCCACGAGATCCGCGTGCACAGCGACCACCGCGTCACGCCACGCCCGGCGTCCACACCGTCCGTGCTCGCCGCAGCCACCGCAGCCCCGTCGTCCGCCCCGCCGCGCGCAGCGGCGGTGCCGTCAGCCGCCGGTGTAGCGGGGGCAGTCGCCGCGGAGGTCGCCGACCCGGGGCTCGGAGCGCGTGTTGTCGCGCAGATCGTCGACGCCGAGACGGGGTCCGTGTTGTACGACCACCTCGGGACCACTCCGGTCGCGCCCGCGTCGACGGCGAAGCTGCTCGTCGCGGCAGCCCTGCTCGCCGTCCGGGCTCCGACGGACCGGATCGTGACGACCGTCGTCGCCGGCCCGCCCGGCACAGTCGTGCTCGTCGGCGGCGGCGACCCGACCCTGACGTCCGCTCCCGCGGGAAAGCAGGGCGCCTACGCGGACGCCGCGCGTATCGGCGAGCTGGCCGATCAGCTGCGGGCGGCGCACGTCAGCGTGCGGCACGTGATCGTCGACGACGCCCTCTACTCCGGCCCGCTGGTGTCGCCGCAGTGGGCGGCGGAGGACGTCCCGAGCAGCTACGCCGCTCCCGTCACCGCCGTGATGGCCGACGGCGGGCGGGCCGCGCCGAACGACACCGTGCGCAGCGCCACGCCTGACCTGGATGCGGGCCGTCGGCTCGCCGACGCAGTCGGGGCAAGCACGGCCACCGTCGCCCGTGGCAGCGCCCAGGCGGGTGCGTCGACTCTGGCAACCGTCCGTTCGGCGCCCCTGTCCGAACTGGTGGAGCAGATGCTGCAGCAGTCCGACAACGTGATCGCCGAATGCCTCGCCCGCCAGGTTGCGGTCGCCCGGCACGCCCCCGCCTCGTTCGCCGGCGCGGCGGCGTCGGTGCGTGCGGTGCTGGCCGGTCTCGGTGCCGATCCGGGAGCGGGCATGTACGACGGCAGCGGCCTCGCCGCGGGTGACCGGTTGAGCGCCGTGTCACTGGCGGCTGTGCTTCGCCTCATCGTCGGTGCTCAGCAACCTGAGCTGCACGACATCGTCGCCGCACTCCCTGTCGCTGCCTGGAGTGGAACGCTCGAGAGCCGCTACGTGTCGACGGCTGCGGGCAAGGTGGGCGCGGGCGTGGTCCGGGCCAAGACGGGGACCCTCGCCGCCGTGTCGTCGCTCGCTGGGATCGTCCACGATGTGGACGGCCGGCTGCTCGTCTTCGCTCTTGTCGCCGACCAGGTGCCCGCAGGCGAGACCGCGACACACGCCGCCGAGGCCGCCCTGGACCGGGTTGCGTCGACCCTCGCCACCTGTGGATGCCGCTGAGCGCGCACGTGATGGCCGTACTGTGGTTGCATGAGTTCGCTCATCGACTGGGATCTTGCGGCGCGCGCGGCCAAGCGGTTCAGCCCCGTGCCGCCGTCGGTGTCGCGGCAACAGGCCGACGACGTCGTCGGTGAGCTCTATCAATCCACCTCGCAGGCTGCCGGTCATGTCGCCGACCTGACCAGGCTGGACGAGCCGCCGGTCACCGCGGTGACTCGCGTCGTCGATCGGGCGGCCTGGATCGACGCCAACACCAGCGCGATGCGCACGGTCATGACACCGCTCGTCGAGAAGCTGTCCGCCGGCAACCCGGTCGGTCGGCTCGCCGAAGGCATCGGCGGGCGGATCACCGGGGTCCAGGTCGGGCTCATCCTCGGCTTCCTGTCCGGCAAGGTGCTCGGGCAGTTCGAGTTCTTCGACCGTCCGGGCGGCCAGCTGCTGCTCGTCGCACCCAACCTCGTCACGGTCGAGCGCCAGCTGAAGGTCGATCCGCGTGACTTCCGGCTCTGGGTGTGTCTGCACGAGGTCACCCATCGAGTCCAGTTCACGGCCGTCCCGTGGTTGCGACAGCACATGCTCGACGAGGTGGCCGCGCTCACGGACGCCGTCGAGACTGACCCCGCCGTGCTGCGGCAGCGGGTGTCGAGCGGCGTCGGCGAGCTCGTGAAGGTCGTGCGCGGGCAAGGCGACGGGTCCGGACTGATGGCTGTCATCGCGTCACCCGAGCAGCGGGAGATCCTCGACCGCATCACCGCGTTCATGTCGCTCATCGAGGGCCATGCGGAGTACGTGATGAACTCGATCTCTCCGGACGTGATCCCCACCCAGCAGACCATCGAGCAGCGTTTCGCGTTGCGGCGTCGCAGGGGCGGCGATCCGTTGGATCGGCTGCTGCGCCGGCTGATCGGCATCGAGGCCAAGACCCGGCAGTACGTCGACGGCTCGGCCTTCGTGCGCGCGGTCGTCGATCGCATCGGCGTCGCCGACTTCAACGCGATCTGGACCAGGCCGGACACGTTGCCGAGCAAGGCGGAGATCTCGGCGCCGATGCAGTGGATCGCGCGCGTCCACGCCTGATGGGCCCCCACCCGGCTGTCGCCGACGTCCGCCGCGCCGTTCGTCAGTCGTTGGCCACGATCGACGGAGCCGTCCTGGTCGCCTGCTCGGGCGGTGCCGACTCGTTGGCGCTCGCAGCGGCCACCGCGTTCGAGGCGCCCCGGGCGGGCATCCGCGCCGGGCTGGTCACGGTCGACCACGGCTTGCAGGCCGGTTCGGCCGACCAGGCGGCGCGAGTCACCGCGCTCGGCTACGAACTCGGTCTCGACCCGGTCGAGACCGTGGTCGTCGAGGTCGGGACGGGCGGCGGGCCCGAGGCCGCGGCGCGCACGGCCAGGTACAGCGCGCTCCATGACCTCGCCACGGCGTTGGACGCCAGTGTCCTGCTCGGTCACACGCTCGACGACCAGGCCGAGACCGTCCTGCTCGGCCTGGGCCGAGGTTCGGGCCCACGCTCGATCGCCGGCATGCGCCCGGTTGACGCCCGCTGGATTCGCCCATTTCTGGGGCTGCGCCGCAGCGTCACCGAGGCGGCGTGCGACGCGCTGGGCCTAGCGCCGTGGCACGATCCGCACAACGACGATCCGGCGTTTCAGCGGGTCCGGCTGCGTCGCGAGGTCCTGCCGCTGCTCGACGACGTGCTGCAAGGCGGAGTCGCCGAAGCGCTGGCCCGCACCGCGGCGCTCGTCCGTGACGACCTCGACGCCCTGGACGCGGTGATCGACAGCCTTTCCGCCACCGGTCACGGGGGCGCAGGGGTAGTTGATCATGGCGCGGTGCTGGACGTTGCAGCCATCGCCGGCCAACCGCGCGCCATCCGTACCCGCCTGCTTCGCCAGTGGGCCCGCCGCAACGGGGCGGGGCCGCTGAGCGCCGAGCACACCGCCGCGCTCGACGCGCTGGTCGCCAACTGGCACGGCCAAGGCCCGCTCGACCTCCCGGGCGGGCGGCGCGCCGTTCGGACATCTGGGAGACTCGAGATATCAACCCAGATCAGCGAACCGCAGGAGCAGGCGAGTGAGTGAACTCGACGCCGACATAGAGGCCGTGCTGGTCACGTCCGACGAGATCAAGGACAAGATCGCCGAGCTGGCCAAGGAGATCGACGCCGACTATGCCGGTCGCGAACCCCTGCTGGTCGGGGTGCTCAAGGGCGCGGCGATGTTCATGTCCGATCTCGCCCGGGCGCTCCAGCGGCCATCCACGATGGAGTTCATGGCCGTCAGCTCCTACGGCAGCTCGACCACATCCTCTGGCGTGGTGCGAATCCTCAAGGATCTCGACCGCGACATCTCGGGGCAGCACGTCCTGATCGTCGAGGACATCATCGACTCCGGCCTCACCCTGTCGTGGTTGTTGCGCAACCTCGCCAGCCGCCAGCCCGCGTCCATCCAGATCGTGGCCCTGCTGCGCAAACCCGACGCCATCAAGGTCGAGGTCCCGGTCAAGTACGTCGGTTTCGACATCGCGAACGAGTTCGTGGTTGGCTACGGGCTCGACTACGCCGAGCGATACCGCGATCTGCCCTACATCGGGCGTCTGCGGCCATCGGTGTACGGCGGCTGACGTGTAACGTCGACTGCGAAACCGATCGGTCTGAGCAGGAGGAACGCGGACGGTGCGCCGTTCGTGATAACGATATGAACCGCAGGCGCATTCTCCGGTCTTGGTGGCTATGGGCCATCGTGATCCTGTTCGGCTTCCTCGTGCTGCCCTCTCTGCTGTCGACCAGCACCACCTATCACGGCGTCAACACCTCGGACGCGCTCTCGCAGCTGCAGACCGGCAACGTCGTCACGGCCGTCCAGAAGGACAAGGAACAGACGCTGCAGCTGGACCTCAAGGCGCCGTTCAAGGGCAACACCAAGATCAGCACGCAGTACCCCTCCGGCGCGACGTCGACGATCTTCAACGACGTTCAGGCCGCCACGGCCAAGTTCGGCACGGTCAACAACACCAAGGTCACCAAGAGCAACGCGTGGCTGTCGATCCTGGCCAGCTTCCTGCCGATCCTGCTCATCGTCGGCGTGCTGTTCTTCGTCATGAGTCAGGTGCAAGGCGGCGGCAACCGGGTCATGAGCTTCGGGCGCAGCAAGGCCAAGCTCGTGAACAAGGACATGCCCAAGACGACCTTCGCCGACGTCGCGGGCGTGGACGAAGCGATCGAAGAGCTACAAGAGATCAAGGAGTTTCTGGCCAACCCCGCCAAGTTCCAGGCCATCGGCGCCAAGATTCCCAAGGGCGTCCTGCTCTACGGCCCGCCCGGAACCGGCAAGACGTTGCTGGCCCGCGCGGTAGCAGGCGAGGCGGGCGTGCCGTTCTACTCGATCTCCGGGTCGGACTTCGTCGAGATGTTCGTCGGTGTCGGCGCCTCTCGGGTGCGCGACCTGTTCGAGCAGGCCAAGACCAACGCGCCGTCGATCATCTTCGTCGACGAGATCGACGCCGTCGGGCGCCACCGCGGCGCAGGCATGGGCGGCGGCCACGACGAGCGCGAGCAGACGCTCAACCAGCTTCTCGTCGAGATGGACGGCTTCGACGTCAAGGGCGGCGTCATCCTGATCGCGGCAACCAACCGTCCCGACATCCTCGACCCGGCGCTGCTGCGGCCCGGCCGTTTCGACCGCCAGATCGCGGTCGGCCCGCCCGACGTCCTCGGTCGTGAGGCCGTGCTCAAGGTGCACGCCAAGGGCAAGCCGTTCGCGCAGGACGTCGATCTCGGCATCATCGCCCGCCGCACGCCAGGGTTCACGGGCGCCGACCTCGCCAACGTCATCAACGAGGCCGCACTGCTCACCGCGCGCAACAACGGGCGCCTGATCACCACGCACGCACTCGAAGAGTCGATCGACCGCGTGATCGCCGGACCGGAGCGCAAGACGCGTGCCATGAGCGACAAAGAGAAGCGGGTCACCGCCTATCACGAGGCCGGGCACGCGCTCACTGCCTGGGCGATGCCGAACCTCGATCCCGTGCACAAGGTGACGATCCTGCCGCGCGGGCGCTCGCTTGGGCACACCCTCGTGCTGCCGCTGGAAGACCGCTACACCCAGACGCGCTCGGAGATCCTCGATCAGCTCGTGTACGCCCTTGGTGGCCGCGCCGCCGAGGAGCTCGTCTTCCACGAGCCGACCACGGGTGCGTCCAACGACATCGAGAAGGCCACCGGGCTCGCGCGCGCGATGGTCACCGAGTACGGCATGAGCGCCAAGCTCGGCGCCGTCAAGTACGGCACCGGCGACGCCGAGCCGTTCATGGGCCGCGACTACGGACACCAGCGTGACTACTCCGAAGACATCGCCTCAGGCATCGACGGCGAGGTACGCGACCTCATCGAGGGTGCTCACGACGAGGCGTGGGAGATCCTGATGCAGTACCGCGACGTGCTCGACCAGATGGTTCTCGAACTCGTCGAGAAAGAGACGTTGGCCAAGCCCGACCTCGAGCGCATCCTCGCGCCGGTTCGCAAGCGGCCGCCGCACAACACGTTCTCCGGTTTCGGCAAGCGCACCCCCAGCGACCGTCCGCCGATCGAGATCCCGATGTCACTGCGCAAAGCGGTCGCCAACGCGGCGCCGAACGGCTCGTCCAACGGCTCACCGACCGCACCGGCTCTGCCCGGTGGCGCGGCGAGCGCGAACCCACCTGCGCAGGTCGCTGATCCGGGCAGCTTCGGCCCGTCCCAGCAGTACGGTTCGCCCTACGGCCAGGGTGGCGACACCATGCCGTACGGCGGGTGGGCGCCGCCGCCGGCTGACTGAGCCGCCGCGATGACTGATCATTCGGTCGGCGGGCACGTCGACCTCGCGCGCGCCGAAGCGGCCGTTCGTGAGTTGCTGGCGGCTGTGGGTGAGGATCCCGATCGTGAGGGACTCCTCGCTACGCCGGCTCGCGTCGCCCGCGCGTACGCCGAGGTGTTCGCAGGCCTGTTCGTGAATCCCGACGACGTGCTCCAGACCACGTTCGACGAGAACCACGACGAGCTGGTGCTGGTGAAGGACATCGCGCTGTACTCCACCTGCGAGCACCATCTCGTGCCCTGGCACGGCACGGCGGCTGTGGGTTACATACCGGG
>Ga0209014_10001086_pt1 | contig 16170 bp, 17 predicted proteins | sample BarGraNGADG00212_FD_184491 | JGI IMG/M metagenome (GOLD analysis project Ga0209014, IMG submission 184491) | Arctic peat soil microbial communities from Barrow, Alaska - Barrow Graham LP Ref core NGADG0002-212 (SPAdes) (version 2) | ecosystem: Environmental > Terrestrial > Soil > Wetlands >...
AAAAGTTATTTTTAGAATAAGTTCTAAGAAAGATATTATCCAGGGGGCTATTGGTGGATAGAGTGACCTTCCGCATCCTCCGCCATTTCCATGAGGACCTCACTGAGGGTCGGGTGAGCGTGGACGTTGCGGGCGATTTCGGCGGTGGTTAGTTCCATGCGCTGGGCCAGGGTAAGCTCGGGCAGCAGCTCGCACACCTCGGGGCCAACCAGGTGACCGCCCAGGATTTCGTGGAATTTCTCGTCGATGATAATCTTGCCAAACCCGTTGGTTTCTCCCATTCCAAGGGCTTTGCCGTTGGCGATGAAATTAAACCGGCCAACCTTGATCTTGTGACCCTGCTCGCGGGCCTGGGCCTCGGTCAGCCCGAAGGAGGCAACCTGCGGGTTCGAGTAAGTGGCGCGGGGCATCATGCCGTAATCCAGGATAATTGTTTCGACCCCAGCGATATTTTCGGCACAGACTACGCCCTGGGCCGATGCCACGTGCGCCAGCAGAAGCTGCCCGGTCAGGTCGCCAATGGCCCAGATGCCGGGCACGTTGGTAGCCATGCGCTCATCAATCTGAACGAAGCCGCGCTCGGTCAGTTTGACGCCAAGCTCTTCAAGCCCGAGATCCTTTGAGTTTGGCTTGAAACCGATGGCTACCAGGGCCTGGTCAGCTTCGAGGGTTTTTTCGCCACTCGGGGTGGCCACTTTAACCTGGACGCCGTTTTCAACGGCCTGGACGGACAGCACTTTGGCGCCGGTGAGGAACTGGATGCCGCGCTTCTTGTAGGCTTTGGAGAGCTCGGCGCTGGTTTCCTCGTCCTCCAATGGGAGCAAACGCGGCAGCATTTCGACGATGGTGACCTGGGCGCCATAAGCACTCCAGATGGTGGCAAACTCGATCCCAATGGCGCCGGCCCCGATGATGACCACGGATTTGGGCAGCTTTTCCTGCAGGATGGCCTCACGGTAAGTAACAATTTTTTGGCCATCGACGACCACCCCTGGGAAAAGGGCTACACTGGAGCCAGTGGCGAGGATGACGTTCTTCGTTTCCAGGTCGGTCACCTGGCCATCCTTGCCGGTTACCTGGACCTTGTTTTTTGCAACCAGGCGGGCTGTGCCCATATGCACGTCGATGTTGTTTTTCTTCATCAAGAAGCCCACCCCGCGCACCAGACGGTCTGAAACCGTGCGGCTGCGCTTGACGGCGGCGCTATAATCCAGCACCAGGTTTTCAAAACTGAACCCAAATTCTTTGCCGCGCTCGCGCAGGGTGTGGGCCACCTCGGCGTTCTTAAGCAAGGCTTTGGAGGGGATGCAGCCAACATTCAGGCACACGCCTCCTAACCATTCTTTGTCAACAATTGCGGTTTTCAGTCCAAGCTGGGAGGCCCGGATGGCGCTTACATAGCCCCCAGGGCCAGCGCCGATAACGATTATATCGTAGTTTGCCATAATATCCTCGATCCTTTGTGTTGATTATATCCAATTTTCCAACACTTCCACAACCTTGGAAAGAAATCCGTCGGCGATGGCCCCATCCAATATGCGGTGGTCAAATGTCAGGCCAAGGTAGACCATTGGCCGGATGGCGATGGCGTCATCGATGACCACCGGGCGTTTCTGAATGGCGCCGACCCCCAGAATGGCACAGTTGGGCTGGTTGATGATGGGGGTGGCGAACAGCGAGCCGCTGATGCCATGATTGGTTATGGTAAATGTGCTGCCGTGCACTTCGTCAGGCAGCAGGCGCTGGCTGCGGGCGCGCTCGGCCAGGTCATTGATGGCTCGGGCAATGCCCAGCAAGGACAGCCCGTCGGCGCCCTTGATCACCGGTACGATCAGGCTTTCTTCTCCCAGCGAGACTGCCAGGCCGATGTTAATGGGACGGTGCAGCACAAGCCCCTCGGCACTCCAGGAGGAATTGACGTCAGGAAAGGCTTTGATGGCGGCGGCGCAGGCAGCCACGAAGTAGGCCGAAAAGGTCAGGTGAAACCCATCCCTTTCGAAGGCAGCCTTATTGGCCTCCCGGTGGGCCACCACAAGCTTCAGATCGGCCTCCATGACCGTAGTCACATGGGGACTCGAATGTTTGCTGGCGGACATGCGCTCGGCAATGATCTTGCGGGCGGGGCTGAACGGTTTGAGCACATCACCGGGCAGGGCAGCAGCCGGCGCCGGCCCAGCGGCAGGCGGCGCAACAGGCCGGGTCAGGTTTAGCTTGCCTGGAATGCCGCCTGCAAACTGGATTTCTGGCGGGCGGAACAACTCGCCGTCGCCCGGAGTCTCCCAGGCGGCGGGCTCTGGGGCTGGGTTAACGACCTGGCGGGTCTCGAGATAAGCCAGCACGTCTTTCTTGGTGATCCGTCCTCCCTCGCCGCTGCCCTGGACCTGGCTCAGGTCCAGGTTATTTTCGTGGGCCAGTTTTGCCACCACCGGAGAAATAAATCCCAACGGACGGGAGCCGCTAACAGCAGAGACAGGCCGGGTCGCTGCGCCTGCCTCGGGGGGAATGGTGACTTGGGTAATCATTGCTGGGGAATGAACGTTGTCTGGTACTTCGCCCGGGCTGCCAATTACCGCCAGCAGGGCGCCGGCGCTGACGGTGGCGCCCTCCGGCACCATGATTTTGAGAAGTGTCCCACTGGCAGGGCTGGGGATCTCCGTATCCACCTTGTCGGTATTGATCTCCACGAGCGCATCCATCTCCTGAATCTGCTCGCCTTCCTGTTTAAGCCATTTCGTTACTGTGCCTTCGATCACCGATTCGCCGAGTTTGGGCATGATGATGTTAGTTGACATAAATCCTCCTTTTTGCCTCACCATACGGAGGGCTAGAAATGAGCCAAAATTAATAGCGCGCCAGGCTGCGGATTGCGCCGGCAATCTTCTCCGGATCCAACATGAACCAGTCCTGTAAAGGATGGCTGAAGGGCACCGCCGGCACATCAGGGCCGCACAGGCGGCGGACGGGGGCGTCTAAGTCGGGGAAGGCGTCGCTGGCAATGGTGGCAGCGACCTCGGCGCCGTAACCGCCGGTCAGGTTATCCTCGTGGACGATCAATGCTTTGCCGGTTTTGCGCACCGACGCCAGGATTGTGGCCCGGTCGACCGGGTAAAGCGTGCGAAGGTCGACCACTTCGGCTGAAATGCCTTCGGCAGCCACCTGCTCGGCGGCCTGCAAGGCGTAATAATGCATCATGCCATATGTAAATACGCTGACGTCTGTACCGGGACGGGAAATATTGGCTGGGCCGATGGGCACGGTATATTCACCTTCTGGCACCTCTCCCCGGATCAGGCGATAGCCCTTCTTGGGCTCAAAAAATAAGATTGGATTGTTATCCCGGACGGCGGATTTTAGCAGGCCCTTGGCGTCGTAAGGATTGGATGGAATGACCACCTTGAGCCCCGGAACGTGGGTGAAGAAGGCCTCCACGCTCTGCGAGTGGTACAGGCCGCCGCCGATGCCGCCGCCGTAAGGGGCGCGGATCACCAGCGGGACCGTCCATTCGCCGTTCGAACGGTAGCACATCTTGGCGGCCTCACTGACAATCTGGTTGATGGCTGGATAAATAAAGTCGCCAAACTGGATTTCGCAAATGGGGCGCATGCCATAAAGGGCGGCCCCAATACCTACCCCGGCAATGGAAAGCTCTGCCAGTGGGGTGTCGATGACTCGCTGCGGGCCGTATTTTTCGTACAGACCCATGGTGGCGCGGAAGACTCCGCCGCGCACGCCCACGTCTTCACCCATGATGAAAACCTGATCATCACGGGCGAGTTCCTCGTCCATGGCCTGGCGGAGGGCATCGATCAAAGTAATTTCAGCCATGGCGCACCTCCTCGGCATAAACCGGGAAGCTGCCTTCTATGACATCCGGATAAGGAGCCTTTTCAGCGTATTGCACGGCTTCGTCGATGATATCTTTCGCACGCGTTTCCAATTCCGCCAGGCTTTTTTCGTCAAGAACACCGGTCTGTTCCATTGCCGTACGCCCAACCAACATGGGGTCCAATTTTTTGTGCTCCTCAACCTCGGCCCGGCTGCGGTAGGCGCGGTCGTCATCATCGGAGGAGTGGGGAGTCATGCGGTACATGCGGGCTTCAATCAGGGTGGGCCCCTGGCCTGTGCGGGCCAGATCCACGGCACTTTTGACGGCTTCGTACATAGCAAATATATTCGTGCCGTCGACTGCTACCCCTGGCAGGCCCAGGCCGCAGGCTTTTTCGGCGGCGCTTTTAACCGCCATTTGCTTTTCCATTGGCTCTGAAATGGCATACATGTTATTTTCTACCATGAAAATAACCGGCAGTTGGTGGATAGCGGCCCAATTGACTGCTTCGTACCACTCTCCCTGGGCGGTGGACCCTTCCCCCAGGGAGGTCAGAACCACCTTGTCTTCTTTGTGCAGCTTGATTGCCAGGCCGATACCGGCGGCATGAACGCACTGCGTGGCGACCGGGGCAGAGTGGCTGACCACGTTCATATTCCTCATCGAAAAGTGACTTGGCATCTGCCGCCCGCCGGAGGTTGGTTCGCCACGCTTTCCCATCAAACTGAGCATGAAGTGGCGGGGCGTAAATCCCAGGGCAACCATCATAGCCAGGTCGCGATAATACGGGGCAATCCAATCGTAGCCGCGGCGCAAAGCAAAGGCGGCTCCAACTTGAGCCGCCTCATGACCAATTGCAGAAATATGAAAAGCGATTCTTCCCTGCCGATGAAGGGCCCAGGCACGCTCATCCAACCTGCGTGACAGGAGCATGTTCCAATACATCTCACGCTGCATGTCAGTAGAAATTTCCATCCAACGACCCTCCTGAAATGATGATAAATTGGCTATATTATGTTTAGTTTATCACGTTCAGGGGTGTGAGTCGAGAGGATATCTGAGTTATTGCGGTCTCTTAACCCGGCGTGTAGATTATAATCACGGGGAAATTCGAGGTAATTGATTTAGTATATGATTCCTGGAGGGTTTGATGAATGAACTGGGCAGCAAACCGCTCATTGAAGCTGAGCATCTTTATAAGAAATATGGGGATAAAACGGCGGTTGATGACGTAAGTTTTAAGGTTTTCGGGGGAGAAATCTTTGGTTTCTTGGGGCCAAACGGGGCAGGCAAAACGACCACCCTTAAAATCATTGTAGGTTTGCTCCAGCCTACCAGGGGGATTGCCAGGGTGGGCGGTTTTGACGTGCTGTCGCAGCCTGTGCAAGCGAAAGGCGCTTCCGGCTACGTGCCTGACGAGCCAAACCTGTACGCTAAGCTTTCGGGGCGCGAACTGCTTCATTTTGTGGGTGACCTGTACGACTTGAGCCCAGCCCAGATTGCCCGCCGGACGGACGAACTGCTCAACTTGTTTGGATTGAGTGATGCAGGCGACGACCTGGTTGAATCATACAGTCATGGCATGCAGCAAAAAGCCTCACTGGCAGCAGCCTTGATCCATGACCCCAAGGTGCTGGTGCTTGACGAGCCAACTGTTGGGCTGGACCCGAAATCGGCGCGGCTGATCAAAGATATCTTGCGCCAGCTTGCCGACCGCGGGGCAGCCGTGATGCTCTCAACCCATATTATGGAAATCGCTGAGCGCATGTGTGACCGGATCGGCATCATCAATCAGGGAAAGGTGGTGGCAGCTGGAACGATGGAAGATTTACGCTCCCTGGGGACTGGCCAAACGGACCTGGAGGATATCTTCTTAAAGCTCACCGGAGGAGTGGAAGATGCCGAGATTGCCGAGGTGTTGAAATGAACCAGCCTGCAGCCCGGCAGGCATTCGGGTTATGGCATTATGTTTGGAAGTTGCTGCGGCTACGGCTGACGATCTTTTGGAGCAGCCTGCGGCGGGCCAGGACCCGGCGAAAAATTACCACGGGCCTTTTAGCATTGGTGATCCTGGGTCTGGCAGTATTTTTGTTCTGGCTGAGCCTGGTTGTACTGCGATTTTTACAATCCCCCAGGATCGTCCAGTACATCGACCTGCGGGCGGTAATTGCCAGTATGCCATCGACCGTGATTTCGCTGGCTTTTTTCGTGTTCCTGCTGACGAACTTTGCAGTGCTGCTGCAGGTGCTTTACCTGACCAACGACATGGATTTTCTACTGGCTGCGCCGCTGCCCATGCGGGCGGTCTTTTTGGCAAAATTGCTGCAGGCACTGCTGCCAAATTTCGGTCTGATCTGCCTGTTTGCCCTGCCCTTGCTGTTTGGGTTGGGGGTGATGCAGGGATACAATATTTTGTTCTACCCGCTGGTGGTTATTACCCTGGCGACCGTCAGTCTGTTGGGGGCTGGCATCTCTGCACTGCTGGTCATGGCCATCGTGCGCGTGGTGCCGGCCCGCAGGGTGGCCGAAATTTTAGGTTTCTTTGGAGCGGTGGTCTCGCTTTTGTTCTCGCAATCGGGCCAGTTGTTTGCCCAATATGGGCCGGCTAACGGGGGAGGGATTACCGATGCCATCAGCAAGTTGAGCGGGATGGACCAACCGTGGTCGCCGCTGTCGTGGGCCGGGCGCGGGTTGGTGGCGCTGGGAGAAGGCAACTGGCTGGTCGGGCTGCCACTGCTGGTGCTTTCATTGGGACTGGCAAGCGGGTTGTTCTGGGCAGCACTAGGGCTGTCTGAGCGGTTGTATTACTCGGGGTGGGCGCGCATGCAGGTCAGCCCCCGCAAAAAGAAAAACCGCCAGCCTGCGGGTGCAGCGCAAAACATTTCCCTACGACCCGCAGCAGGATCGAGCAGCCTTTTCAGGCGGGTACCTGCCCCCGTTCGGGCGGTGGTAATAAAGGATTGGCGCCTGCTGCGGCGCGACCTGCGCAATCTTTCGCAATTGATAGCCCCCTTGATTTTCAGTGCGATTTACGCGGTCTCAATGGTGCGCGGTTTCCAAAGTATCCGGCAGGTGCCGGGAGACGTGTTTTCATCCATCCTGGTACGGTCGGAGGTTTATTTGAGCCTTGGGCTGCCGATGTTTTTTGGCTGGATGTTCTTAATGAATTTAACCATCCATGCTTTTTCGCGCGAAGGGAAAAGTTATTGGCTGTTAAAAGCGTCTCCCCTTACCCCGCGCCGGCTGATGGTGGCTAAATTCATTACAAGTTATTTACCGTCTTTGGTTTTTCAGTGGATTCTGTTTGCTTTTGTGATCGTACTGCGTTGGCCCGGGATCCAGACGGTGATCTATGCCCTTTTGATGTCCTTATTTTTTATTGCCGGCCTGGTAGGGGTTACCTTGACATTTGGGGCTTATGGGGCCAAACTGGATTGGGATGACCCGCGGCGGATGAGCAGCGGGCCGATTGGCTGTCTCGGTTTTTTGGCCGGCGTGGTCTTTGTTGTGCTGGCATGGGGTTTATTTTTTCTTCCGCCTGCCCTGGTACCGGTTTTTGGCGGCCCCGAATGGCTGGGCCAACTGGCCGGATTAATATTGGGCGGGGGAGTGAGCCTGGCTTGCGCTATAATTCCGCCGTTCCAGGCGCTGGGTAAAGTTGAAAAAATCGGGATGGGGTAGACTTCTGATGATTACTGGCTGTGCGGCCGCACAAGAAATGGCAGCCAGGTAAAGTTATCTGGCTCTAACGATGGCATCGGTCATGCGTGCCACCCGTACCATAGTTTTCACATCATGAACCCGGATGATATCGGCGCCGCGGGTAATGCCTACCGCGACTGCGGCCGCGGTGCCTTCCAGGCGCTGGTCGGACGGAAGGTTGAGGGTGTAACCGATGAAAGATTTGCGGCTGGGACCGAACAATACCGGGTAGCCCAGGGCACGGATTTCACCCAGGCGGTTGATCAGCTCCAGGTTGTGAGCTACGCTTTTGCCAAAACCGATGCCAGGGTCGAGCAGGATGGCCTCGTCAGCCACACCGGCGGCTTTGGCCAAGGCTACACTTTCCAGCAGTTCTTTGCGAACATCATCCAGCAGGTTGGCGTAGCGGCTGCCGAGGTACCGGCCGCCCAGGCGTTGGCGCAGCTCAACACTGTCCGGCTGGCTGCGGTTGTGCATTAAGATGAGTGTTGCACCCTGGCGTGCGGCAACTTCTGCCAGGCGGGGGTCGACCCGCAGCCCCCACACGTCATTGATCCAGGCTGGTGCGATTTTCAGGGCCGCTTCCGCTACTTCGGACTTGCTGGTGTCGATAGATAGAACGGCATCCAGGCCGGCCTGGTGTAGGCCAGACAGCACCGGCAGGACACGTTCCATTTCCTGGTCTATACTGACCGGTTGAGCGCCGGGGCGGGTGCTTTCGCCGCCGATATCGAGGATGTCGGCCCCGGCCTGGACGAAACGCCGGGCCTGTTCGATGGCGGCGGCCACCACATCCGGCTGGCTCATCAGGCCGTCACCGGAAAAACTATCCGGCGTGATGTTGAGAATGCCCATGACAAAGGTGCGCGAGCCCCACTTAAACATATCTACCTTTACCCTAAATTCTTTTAACGCCCGAACTACCAACAGCTTTTACCATCTCCAAAACCGTACGACCACTGCTCGGGTGGCGCAGGTTTGGAGCCAACTCGGCCAGCGGGACCAGGACGAAAGCCCGCTCGGCCAGGTGTGGGTGTGGGATGGTTAATCCGGGCAGCTCAACCACCTGGTCGCCGTAAAAGAGGATATCCAGGTCAATCTGGCGCGGGCCGTATTGGAAAGAAGGCTGCCGCCCAAGCGAAAACTCAATTTGCTTCAGATAAGCCAGCAGTTCCAAAGGCGGCAGTTCTGTTTCGGCCTCAATGACCTGGTTGAGGAAAGCTGGCTGGTCGTGGTATCCCCAAGGTTCGGTTTCGTAAACCTTTGAAAGGCGCAGGACCCTGACCTGGGGCAATAAAGCGGCTGTGGCAGCCAGAAGATTGGCCGGACGGTCGCCCAGGTTGGTACCCAGCCCCAGGTAGATAATCATCGCTCAACCAGGGTAGCCAGGACCGGCCCGGCCAATGAGTTGGCTAGCAGGAGGCCGTGACTGCATTTTTCTTTATCCAGGCGGTGGATCAACTGGTTTAAACGGCCGATGGTGGACAAGAAACCCTGATCGACCAGGCGGGCCTCCGGAAAAGCCAGCTTTGCCTGCTCAACCAGGCTTAGTTCGCCGGCGAGCCACTGGACACAATCCAGGTCATAACCGGACTTCTCCAGTTTTTGCGGTAAGGTGGTTAGACCTGTTGGCGGCAAGGTCCACCAGCCAGCTATGTGGGCATGCGGCAGCAGGTTGTAGCGCCCCACTGACTGCGGTGAGCACAGCACCGTGAAATGAACGAGCCCGCCTTCTTCTTCCGCAATCAGGGCAAGGTTCTGCTCACGAATCATGAGAGAGCGGCAGACGTCGTGAAGTAGAAAATCAGTCAGAAGAACCTGGCGAGGCCAGTGAAACACAACCGGGAAAAGCCCGGTAGTCACACCTTCGGGCTGGCTGTCTTGTTCCACGATCCAATGTACCTGATCCACCCAGGACGGCTGAACACCTGCAGCATTCAGCACCTCTGCCACGGCAAGCCGGGGTTTAGTTTTCTCAACTGTGGTACCAGTAACCCAAAAAATATCACTCATGGTTTGTTTGCTTTCCTTTAAGGTCCGTGGGTCATCGCTCCGTGGCCTGACGATTCATCTTCCGCGAATGATGTTAATCATATCGGCTAGAAGGCCGAAGGCGGTTGTCTCGGGCCCGGGGTTACCTTCGACAATTCCCAGGGCAGGCAGTACATCCAATTCAAACTGCACGAAGGAACTGGTACCGTTGATGCTGTAGAGGGGCGACCCGGCTGGAATGCGCTGAGGTGCAACTTGTGCTTCAACCCCGCCTGCGATGCGGCCTTTGGCCGTGCATACCAGCTTCCAGCGTTCGCCGGCCTGGCGCGCCTCGGCGATCATGGCCGAGGTAATGGCGCGGATGCCGGTACGGTTGACCTGGTTGGGTTTGATGGGCACCCCCATCAATACGGTCGCCAGGACACAGACCTTGATGGCAGCGTCCCAGCCATCCACGTCGGCACTGGGATCGGTCTCCGTAATGCCGATGGATTGGGCATAGCTTACGGCCTCTGGCAAGGTTTTGCCATCTTCCATCAGGCCGATAATCAAGTTCGTGCAGGAATTGAGGATACCCTGGAATCCCAGCAGGTGAGTTGCGGGCAGCGAGTCGCGGAAGAGCGAAAAGATGGGGGCGCCATCCATGACGGTCGATTCAAACATGAAGCGCCGGCCCTGGCTGGAGGCCAGGCTGCTCAATTCATTGAAGGCATACGCCACAGGCCCCTTGTTTGCAGTCACGGCGTGCATCCCTTTGGTCAGGGCAGCCTTCAAGTAGTCCACTGCGGGCTGGCCGGTGTTGTGGTTGACGGGGGAATTTTCAAACAGGATGTCCGCCGGGCATTGGGCGATGAAATCCAGGATTTCGGCTGGGGCCGGCTGGACGGAAAGGGCTGCCAGAGATTGGCCGGATTCCAGCAGACTCAAGGCGCGCGGCAGGCTGATTCCGGACGGATCGATGGCCGTGCCGTGGTGGGCAGTGGCAATCCCGGTTACTTTGCAAGTGGCGTTAAACTGGGCCTGCAGGACACCCTCTTTACGCATTAACAGGCGGGCGAATGCCCGACCAACGTTGCCAAAACCAATGAATGCTAACGAATATTCTGTCATGAAGTAGGTTGTTGAATCAGTTTAGACTGGCGGCCAGGGATAGGAGCGGCGGGTACTTTGCGGGTAGGGGAAATGCCCAACTGTCGCAAGCTGGCGGGTGCGGTCGAGAACGGCTGCAAGCTCTTCTTCTGAGAGTAAATTGCGCAGTTCCTGGATCAGAGGGCTGCCTGATTCGATGTCGTTCACCAGCCGGCACAGGTCAGAAAGAAGGCCGTTTGGTATCTCCTCGCCGGCAAAATCCCAAACCACAGTCCGCAGTTTATCCTCGACATTGAAACAAATGCCGTGATCGATCAGAAGCAGGTGGTCGTTTGAATCCACCAGGATGTGACCTCCCTTGCGATCGGCATTATTGGCCACCAGGTCGAACAGGGCCACGGGGCGCAGGCGCTGGCGGGTAGCTTCATCAAAGTTAAAATAATGGCGATCCGGCTCGTGCTCGATGAATTGTTGCAGAGAGCCCACCCCCATGGGTCCTTTCCGCCGGTAAATAGTCGGCGGAACCAGGTCCCAGCCGAGGTTCTCACTAACCACGTAAGCAGCGACCTCGCGTTTTGCCAGTGTCCCGGCCGGAAAATCCCACAAGGGTTGCTCGCCGCGCACAGGTTTATAAACGGACTTAACCGCTACCTTTTCATAACAGACGTCAGCCAGAAAGGTGTAATTAGAGCCGGCCAAAAATTGGCCCTGCACCTGGATTTTGCCATTAAGCAAGGCCGTGAGAATGAATTGCTTATCCATACATAAGTCATTTTAAGCTGCCGATCAATCCTGCAGCCCGAATAAAAATTAATTCTTATTATGCCCGTTTTTCTTGGGACAGAAATGTCCCTCCGGGTCCATCGGCTCGCCGCACTGCGGGCAAATTTGACGGCCGCGGCTGGCGATTTCCAGGCCCCAGGTTGTCATAGCGCGTATTTGCGAACGCGTGGCCCAGAAACGGGCCAGGTCTACATCATCTTCATCCTGACCCTCGCCAATGATTTCGCGTGCCATTAAAACCACCCTGTCTCGTTCGTCGTCATAACCTAATCCCAACTCGCCGACCCGAAAAAGCGGATCGACTGGGGGGTAAATATGCATTTTATCTTCGTCAAATTCGGTTGAGGCTTCTTCAAGATTGGGGTATTTTTCGTTAATTTCCGCAAAAAACTGTTCGAGTCCAATCGCCAGGGTCTGTACCTGGGCTTTCTCAATAATCAAGGTGACCACTTCATCGTTTTTAACGGCCTGAACATAAAAGACACGCTGGCCGGGTTTACCGATGGCGTCTATGGTGATTAGGCCGACCGGATCAAGTTCAATTTCAGTGCGTGGCATAGATCTCCTCCAAGGCAGAGATTATGAAAGTATATCACAGCATTATTTTCTTCTCCGCGGGCTGGCCGGTTTTGGGTTCCATCGTCCCACCCAGGGTAAGGAATTCATTGGGAATAAAGGCAGCTACCGGGAAGCCAAAGCCACCGCTGGGGATGGCCTTGATCGTATCTCCTACGGCCAGGTGCTGAAACTCGGGAATAATTTGGCGGGCGCTGGGATTACCCCCGTTCTCCAACAGGTCGTAACTATACCATCCGCCACGCTGGCAGCCAAGCTGGACAAACCAGGGCCAGACTTTTTCTGGCGTTGCACGGATGGTGACGGCTGCATTGACTTCGGAGAGGGGATTGGACACGTATTCATCACCGGGTAAAGGCCGGTGGGCTTCTTCTGTGCTCATGCCCCAAGGACTGTACCAACGGCGCAGCAGCGGGGAAAAAATGATGGCAAAACCAATCGATATCGCCCCCCAGATTCCTTCCAGAAGAATAATGATTTTCATCTTCTACAACTCCAATTAAGGGATAGATTAAGGATAATCAAACAACGACCCGCCCGTCCATCCAGACTGCTTTTTCTACTGTTGCTGTTTCTCCCAGCAGGGTTGGCAGCAGTTCAGCAAACTTATGAGGGTCTCCACTGGTAATATAGCGCGCCAGCCCCAGGCCGCTGCCTTTTGTCAGCCAGCCGTGCTGAGCAAGCAGCCGGCCGGTCTGGCGGGCCACTGCTGGGGCAGGGTCGATCACTCGCACGCCCGGGCCAGCGATCTCAGTAATCAGGGGAATGACGAATGGATAATGGGTGCAGCCCATCACCACCGTATCAATGCCCTGCGCCAGCATGGGGCGCAATGCGTGCTCCAGGATGGCACGCGTTTCCAATCCGGACAAGCAGCCGCGTTCGATTTCGGCAACTAATCCCGGGCAGGTGTCCTGCAAAATGGTGACCCCCTGGGCGAACCGCTCCACCACGGAGGTATACAGGCTGCCCTGAAAAGTGGCCGGGGTGGCCAGCACGCCCACAACCCCGCTGCGGGTGGTCTCGGCTGCCGGTTTAACGGCTGGTTCCATCCCCACAAACGGCACTGCCGGTAATACGCCCCGCAGGAAGTGGAGAGCGGCGGCTGAAGCCGTATTGCATGCCACCACGATCAGGCGCGCTCCCTGATCCAGTAAAAAGCGAGTGATCGCTTCGGAAAAAGCCCGCACTTCTTCCAGTTCGCGCAAGCCGTAGGGAACATGGCCCTGATCGGCGAAGTATATAAGCTGCTGGGACGGCATTTGCTGGCGGATGGCGCGCAGCACAGACAATCCGCCCACACCGGAGTCGAAAATTCCGATGGGAACAGGCGAGAGGGAAATGGGGTCAGTCATGGGCTAAAAATGCTCAACGGAGCTACAGGAATCCTGTCACATGGCGCGTTTTGAGGCATCGACAAATGCTTCAAACAAATTTCTCATTTCTTGCATGTCTTGCAGCCACTCCGGGTGCCATTGGACAGCCAGGCCGAAGGGGTTACCCGCCAGTTCCACTGCTTCCACCAGCCCGTCGGGGGCGCGGCCAAGAACGGTCAGAGGTGATGCAACCTGCTCGATCCCCTGGTGGTGCAGGCTGTTGGTCTGGACGATTGTTTTACCCAGGATGCTTGCCAGGCGGGAATCCGGCTGAACGGCAACAGTGTGCGACAGAAATTGGCGATCTTCATTGTCGTGCTTGAGGGCGCCGGGGAGCTGGCTTTCGATGTGGGTGTAAAGCGTGCCACCCAGAGCTACATTAATAACCTGGATGCCGCGGCAAATGCCCATGAAAGGCCAATTGCTCTCGGCTGCCAGGCGCACCAGGCTAACCTCGGTCTCGTCACGGTCTGAAATGATGCCGTAAACTCGTTCGTGAGGTGTGCCGTTATAAAGGACGGGGTTGACGTCGCCGCCGCCGGTGAAGAGGATGCCGTCCAGGTGGCCGCGCAGGATTTCCAGATCGGCGGTGGCAATGCCGGAGGGGATCAGCAGAGGGATCCCGCCCGCACTGCGAACGGACCGGATGTAGGCTTCCGAAACGCCGGAGATAGGGAGGGGAGACTGCTGTTTAATATGGGTGGTTGTAATACCAATGACGGGAATTTTCATAATCCTATTTTACTTTTAAATTCAGCAGGGTTGTAAGATCGAGCGAATAGATTTTGTAGTAGTTATCCTGGTAAATGTTTGTCACCCCTGGACAATCAAGATTGTCCTGCGTATTTTCCAGGACAATATCGCTTACGCGGCTCTGGTCGAGAAATTTTTGCAAGGAATCGCAGCGGGGGCCCTGGTAGAACTCGCCGGCCATCATCACCCGCGAGTACCAGACGGGAACAGCAGAGTCGGTGTAAGGGATTGCCTTGAAATCGACATAAGCCGGCGCACCGGTAGCCAACCGGAAATCCTGCATTTTAAGTGGAATGAGGTAAACCTGGCCGGAAGTTTTATGCTGACTGACAAAGTTGAATAGGGCCAGTTCGGGGGCATTGTTTTTGACGTTTAAGTCGTATGTGAAACGCATAATTCCGGCAAGGACGACTCCTGCGATCAAGGCTGCACTTAGCCAGGGCAGCACCTTGAGCAAGGCAGGTGTAAGTTGAAAGCGGGGCCGCGGCCGGAAGATCCACTGGACCAGGCCGGCTATCAGGACGGTTATAGCCAGGGGAACCAGCAAGATGGTGGCGCGCCAGGGGAAAAGCAAGGCCAGGGTATTACTATTTGTAATCATCTCTACCAGGATTAACGCTGCGCTGGCCAGCGAGACGAACAGCATGACCGGGAACAAACGAGTTTTACGGACCAACCACAACCCGGTAATAATGATCAGGATTTTTACTGCGTCTGTTTTTCCAAACCATTGGATGATTTCGGCATGGTGAGGAATGCGAAAGTTGACCAGGATATTCTGAGCCTCGGCTGCGGTTTTTGGTGAAGTGCCCCAGAAGTTCGCAATCGAATAAATCAATATCGGCGACACTGCCGCCAGGGCAATGAGACCGGTGAGGAGTGGTTTTTTAAACCTGCGCTCTTCCAGGAAAAGCCCAAGCATGTAGCTGGCGGTCAATATGCCGGCTGGCAGCAAGTACGTTGGATGGAAAGTTGCCGCCAGGGCAGCCGCCAGCACGGCCAGGTAGGGCCTGCGCAGCATGTACAGATAAACGGAAAGGGCTAGAAAGACTGCGAATACGCTCGGTTCGAAGACGGGGCCGAGCATACGCTGCCCGGCAAAGCCGTCTTCCAAAATGTAGGACCAGGTGGAACCGCGAATCAAGGTGAACACATAACGCAGTGCAGCCGAATGGACGGTTATAAACAGAGTCAGGAACAGCCAGCGCTGCCGATGGTGGCTTTTCTGGTTGTCAAAGAGCCCGGATGCAATTCCCAAAAAACTGAAGAGGTAAACACCCATCAACAGGGCGTAATAAATATAAAAGATGAAACCGCTGTTGAAAATTCGCATTGTCCATTCCACGAGGCCATTAAAGACCGGCACGGTGTCAGGAATATTCGCCAGCCAATCTTCACGCAGCAACCCCACCCCGGCGTTTGCCATGCCGTGCAAAAAATACTGGTTCTGGTTGGAGGTATAAAGCGGAGATTGGCTGTACGCAGCGGCAAAGAGCAGCGTCCAAAAAAGGAAATTTAACAGTTTTTTCATTAAAAAGGCGTTCCAGAGGTAGGGTTCCCGGAAATGGTATACTCGATTATAAACGAAAGTGCAGAAGAGGAAATGGAAACGATCCGAAAAGCTGAGAAGAAGGATGCATCCGCCATCCTATACTTGATCCGGAAGGTGCAGATCAACCCTTTTGGCCTGGATTGGCGGCATTTCCTGGTAGCCGTTGATGGACAGGAGCGCGTTATTGCCACCGGACAAATTAAACCCCATCGCGACGGGACGCGCGAGCTGGCCTCGATTGCCACTCACCCGGATTTTCGCGGCCGGGGCCTGGCCAGCGCCATTATCACATGTTTACTGAAAGAAAACCCGCCCCCGCTGTACCTGAAGTGCGCTGAACGGATGGGCCCATTTTACACCCGCTTTCACTTCCGCAGCCTGGCACTGGATGAAATGCCAGCAGATTATGCCCGCTCCGTTCGCCTGCTTGATGGGTTGCGCCGGACCGTGGCGCCAGGTATTTCTCGTCTGTTAGTGATGGAATTAGATTAAGAATCTGCCCAAATCACGCAAAAGCGAAT
>Ga0209014_10001089_pt1 | contig 16158 bp, 16 predicted proteins | sample BarGraNGADG00212_FD_184491 | JGI IMG/M metagenome (GOLD analysis project Ga0209014, IMG submission 184491) | Arctic peat soil microbial communities from Barrow, Alaska - Barrow Graham LP Ref core NGADG0002-212 (SPAdes) (version 2) | ecosystem: Environmental > Terrestrial > Soil > Wetlands >...
GAACGCCCCGACGACCTGTGCCAGCCCCACCACCACCAGCCCGTACGCCGCCATCATGCGCCCGCGCAACGCATCGGGCACGATCGTCTGCAGAAGTCCATTCGAGATCGCGCCATTGAGAATCATCGAGCATCCGATCGCCAGCAGAAGCACGTACGCGACCCACGGCGTTCGCGTGAACGAGAAGGCCAGCAGCAGCGCTGGCCACGCCATCGACGCCACCATCAGCAGCTTGATGCGAGAGAAGCGGTAGCCAACGCTGGCGAGCGCGAGCGCGCCGGTGAGTCCGCCGACTCCCATGCACGACATCAGTAACCCATATCCGGCCGCGCCGAGCCCGAACATTTCGCGCGCGACCACGGGCATCAGGGCCAGCACTGGCACGCCCGAGATCGAATACACGGTCACCATCGTCATGAGCGCGCGCACCTTGGGCGTGTCGCGCATGTAGCGAAAGGCTTCGAGCACCCCTTCCCATGGGCTGTGCGCCGTCTCCCTGGCCACCCATTTTGGCAGATGGATCATGAACAGTCCGATCAGCACCGTGACGAAGCTCGCCGCATTCAGGAAGAAGCACCACGCGATGCCGAGATTGGCGATCACCGCGGCCGCCAATCCGGGTCCGACGACGCGTGCCAGGTTGAATCCGCTCGCGTTGAGGGCGATCGCGTCGGGCAGGTCTTCGCGACCCACAAGGTCGATGAACATCGACTGCCGCGCCGGAATCTCGACAGACGCGATGAGTCCGCTCACAAAGGCCAGCGCGAGCAGTGACCCGATGGTGATTCGCTGCGTGTAGGTCAGCCACCAGAGCAGCGTCGCGTTGACGAGAAAGGCGCTCTGCGCAATGCGTACGAGCCGGAGCTTGTCCGAACGGTCCACCATCGCGCCGGCGGGCATCGTGAAAATCAGGATCGGTACGGACGACGTCGTCACGACCAGCCCGACGAGAAAGGCGCTGTTCGTCAACTCCAGCGCGAGCCAGCCCAGTGCCATGGACTGCATCCAGGTGCCGATCAGCGAGAGCGTCTGGCCAATGAGAAATAGGCGAAAGTTCCGATGGCGGAGAAAGACCCGGAACGGGTTGATGGATGTTGCTGAGGGCACGGCCGAAATATAGAGCGGCGTCGCGATTCGCCCACGGCTTCGCCCATTGGCACTTCGGCGCGCGCGGCGGTATTTCTCAACGAGGAGAATCGCCATGCGCTTCCATACCTACAGCAAGTTCTCGCCGGAGATGGCCGACGCGGTCGATCTCCAGTCGCTGCTCGACAAGCTCGCCGATTTCCTGCTCCAATCCGGCTTCGCCGGTGGCGACGGGCAGCCCTACTATGGCATGGGCTTCGACGAGCCCGGCGACCGCACCCTGGAGTCCCTGAAGCAGGCGATTCTCGAAGCGCTGATGGAGAGCGGGCAGTTCACTCCCGAGATGCTCGAGGCGCTCCGCGGCGACGGCGACGAAGACGCGCAGGCGAAGCTCGCCAAGCTGCTCGACGACCTCGTGCAGCGGCTGATCAAGGAAGGATATCTCAACCTCGAGACTCCGCCGCAGATGCCCGCCGGCCACCAACCGGTCGAGGGAAAGGGATCCATAGCGCACGCCGCGTCGCGCGACGTGAACTTCAATCTCACCGGCAAGGGAATCGACTTCCTCGGCTACAAGACGCTCCGCGGCCTGCTCGGCTCGCTCGGCAAGTCGAGTTTCGGCAGCCACGACACGCCCTATCTGGCAACCGGCATCGAGGCCGACGGGTGGAGCAAGCCGTACGAGTTCGGCGACGTGTTGAACATCGACGTCAACGAGACGTTGAAGAACTCGCTCATTCGCACGGGAAAGATCGAGGTGCCGATGGACCTCGACTACAGCGATCTGATGGTGCGGCAGGCGGAATACCGCTCGAGCTGCGCGACGGTGCTGATGCTCGACTGCTCACACTCGATGATCCTGTACGGCGAGGATCGGTTTACGCCGGCGAAGAAGGTCGCGCTCGCGCTGACCCATCTGATCCGCACGCAGTTTCCCGGCGACTCGATCAAGGTCGTGCTCTTTCACGATTCCGCCGAGGAGATTCCGCTGGCCATGCTGGCGAACGCACAGGTGGGGCCGTACCACACGAACACCGCCGAGGGACTCAAGCTCGCCCGACGCCTGCTCATGGCGCAGAAGAAGGACATGCGCCAGATCATCATGATCACCGACGGCAAGCCCTCGGCGCTCACAATGCCCGACGGCCAGATCTACAAGAACTCGTTCGGGCTCGACGTCACCGTCATCGAGAAGACGCTGCAGGAGGTCGCGGCCTGCCGGAAGTCGGGCATCATGATCAACACCTTCATGCTCGCCCGCGACCGCGCGCTCGTCGAGTTCGTGAAGCGCATGAGCGAGATCAGCCGCGGCAAGGCCTACTTCACGACGACGATGACGCTTGGGCAGTTCATCCTCATGGACTTCCTGAAGCGGAAGACGCGCAAGGTGTCGTAGCGAACGAGGTGCAGGTCCTTCGCCCTTTCACATCTCGCGGTTCAGAATCTTCCGCAACACGCCGGTGTCCATGTTGCCGCCGCAGAAGACCACACCCACGCGCTGACCCTTGAGCTGGTCGCGGAGCTTCATCGCCGCGGCGACGCCCATCGCGCCGGCACCCTCCACGAGATGATGCGTCGCCGAGAGGATCACTCGAACCGCCTCGGCGATCTCGGCGTCGGTCACCGTCACGAAATCGGCGAGTCCGGCGAGCAGCGTCGGAAAGGTCAGCTCATACGTCGATCGAGTCGCGACACCCTCGGCGAAGGTATCGGCGCGCGGCGTCTTCCGCGGCGACTTCGCGTGCCATCCGTCGTGTTGCGCCGGCGCCCCCGCCGCCCCGACTCCGATGATGCGAAGGCCAGGACGCAGGGCGCGCGACACCGTGATGGCGCCAACCGCCTGCGATCCGCCGCCGATGGCGATGAGCAACACGTCGAGATCGTCGGTCTGCTCGAGGATCTCGAGCGTCATCGTGCCGGCACCGGTGAGCACATTCACATTGTTCGTCGAGTGGGCCAAGGTGAACCCGTGCGCGTCGACGAGCCGCTGCGCCACGACCGCCGCGTCATCGTAGTCGGCACCTTCCTCGACGACCTGTGCACCCCATGCACGCAACGCCGCGTTCTTCTCCGGATTGTTGCCGAGCGGCACACAGATCGTGACGCCGACACCGAGTTGGCGGCCGGCGTACGCGAGGCCGAGACCGTGATTGCCGGTCGTGGCGCCGACGACGCCGGCGGCGCGCTGCGCCGCATCGAGCGCCGTGAGCGTCGAGAGGCCGTTGCGCACCTTGAAGGAGCCGGTCGGCTGCATATTCTCGTGCTTCACGAAGAGCTCGACACCGCGAATCGCCGCGTCGAGCGTGGGATAGTGGCGAAATGGGGTCGGCGTGAGGTACGGCGAGAGCCGTTCGCGCGCGCGTTGCACGTCGGCGAGGGTGATCGGAGTGGTCATGTATTGAAAGGTTAGACCGGCGTGTTAGCGTACGCAACCGGCCGTGAGATCGACGCTCGCGCGACTGGGCTGTCGGCTGCGACGCTACTTCAGCCGCGCCATGGCGCATGTGACACTGCCATCATATCTTCGTCTGACATTCGAAGACGACATTCTGGCGATGGCGTTCCGCCGGTAACCGCCGTTCGAGGCCTGTGAAGGTCCGCGACCGTGCTGATGACGCCTACTCTCGCGTGGCCACCGTGGTCACGGGCAGTAGGCAACGACAGCACGGTTTTTCTTTTGCTCTCAGCTCCGTACCATGACCGAGGACTCATGTTGACGAGACTACGACCTTCACTTCCCGGCGAGGCCCTGACATGACGAGGTGGTCGTGAGAATCGTTTGGGCGATCGCCGTCGGCGCCGCGATTGGAGGCGTGTCCCGCTACTATCTGTCCTTGGCGGTACAACAGCGGCTCGGCGTGACCTTCCCGTGGGGAACGCTGCTGATCAACGTGACGGGCAGCCTGCTGCTTGGCTTCATCATTCGATACGCCCTGGCCGCCCCCGCCGTGAGCGTCGAACTTCGTGCGTTGCTGACGACAGGGTTCTGCGGGGGATATACGACGTTCTCGACCTACAGCTTCGAGACGGCGACGCTCATCGAAGAGGGGCAGTACGAGCGTGCAGGAGCGTACGCGCTGGGAAGCGCTGTCCTCGCGCTCGCCGCTACGTTCTGTGGATTCCTTCTCGCGCGCGAGCTGATCGCGTTTCGCGAGCGTGTCTGATCTTCCACCATGCATCGCCCGCGATAGCGGCGGAGAGGAATCATGCACGGATTGAAGGGTGAGCGGGTGCTGATGCGAATCCACATCGGAGAGCATGACAAGTTCGACGGCAAGCCGCTCCACGCCGCCATCGTCGAGTTGCTTCGCCGAAACCACTACGCGGGTGCCACTGTCCTTCGCGCGATCATGGGCTTCGGCGCCAGCTCCAGGATCCGCACGGATAGCATCGAAGTGTTGTCGCTCGATCTACCAATCATCGTGGAGTGCGTCGAGACCGCGGAACGAATCGACGCCATCCTCCCGGAGCTCGACCGAATGATCGGCGGCGGGCTCATCACCCTCGAGAAGGTCAATGTGATCGCATATCGGCCGCATTCGGCGCCGGAGGACAGGACGACGAGCGGTAGGAACGACGACATGAGGCGTTAGATTATTCTCGTGCTTACCGCCCTGCTTTCCGTCATCCTGCTGGGCTTCCTCCTCGGGATGCGCCACGCGACCGACCCCGATCATGTCGTCGCCGTGACGACGATCGTGTCGCAGCAGCGGTCGCTCGCACGCGCCGCACGCATCGGCGCGCTCTGGGGAGTGGGTCACACGGCAACGATCTTTCTCGTCGGCGGCGCGATCATCGTGCTCAAGGTGCAACTCTCGTCGATCCCGCCGCGCGTCGGACTGACCCTGGAGTTTGCCGTGGCGGTGATGCTCGTCGTGCTCGGGCTGTTGACGCTCGCGGGCGGCGAGCGGCGAGTTGCCGACAGCACGGCGCGTCCGCTCACCGTCGGCTTCGTACACGGGTTGGCGGGTTCCGCGGCCGTGGCGACGCTGCCGCAGGTGGCGCTGATCCCGAATCCGATGTGGGCGCTGGCGTACCTTGGAGTGTTCGGCGTCGGGACGATCGCTGGTATGCTGCTGATTACCGTGTCCATCGCCGCGCCGTCGCTGCTCGCGACGAATCGGTTCGCGGGGCTGAACCGGACGCTGCGCGTCGCATCGGGCGTGGCGAGCATCGCGTTCGGCCTCTTTCTCGCGCACCGCATCGGATTCGTGGACGGCCTCTTCACCTCCGCGCCGTCTTGGACACCGCAGTAGCACGCCGGTCGCGCAAGTCGCGCACGCCGGAACGGATTGTCGACGCGGAGCGCGCGCGACGCTTCGGCACCCTGCTCCGCCGCTGGTTTCGCGCGAATGGCCGCGACCTTCCATGGCGGAACACGCGCGACCCATATCGCATCCTCGTCTCCGAATTGATGCTCCAGCAGACGCAGGTGTCGCGCGTCGTGCCGAAGTACGCGGAATTCCTCGAGACCTTCCCGACGCTGCACGACATCGCGCGCGCGCGTCCGAAGCGGGTGACGGAGGCCTGGTCGGGACTCGGCTACTACGCGCGCGCCCGCAACCTGCACGCGCTGGCGAAGGTCGTGACGGACAGGGGGCGTGATGTTTACGGTGCGCTTCCGCCCGACGTGGAATCATTGCGCGCGCTGCCCGGAGTCGGTGCGTACACCGCGGGCGCGGTGAGCTCGTTCGCGTACGAGCGGCGCGCGGAGCTGGTGGACACGAACGTCGCGCGGGTGCTGAAGCGGGCGTTCGCGCCCTCGCTGGTGATCAAGTCGTCGCCTGGGCAGAGGCAGCTCTGGGCAATTGCGAAGCAGCTTCTTCCACGGACCGGAAAGGCGACGTGGACGCACAACCAGGCGCTCATGGAGCTCGGGGCAATGGTGTGCACGGCTCGAGTTGCGCGCTGCTCCTCATGCCCGGTGCGAACGGTTTGCGCGACGTACGCTGCCGAGAACGACAGTTGAGAGTGGGAGAGTTTTCCCGCAGTGCTTAGTTCAAGTTTGACTCAGTTATGCGATGGTCGCAGACCGCTGTGGCGTAAGACCACTCTCAGCCGGGGCCATTGGGAAACAGAACGGCGGAACCGACGAAATGTCGTCTGTTCCGCCGTTTCGTATCGAACGTGTGCCATGGTACGATGACATGACGCCAATAGGAACAACGACCAACCCTCAACTCGAAAACGTCAACTATTAACTGCTGGAGAACTCCCCCACTCACTACTCACTACTTCGGCACAGCGTCCTTTTTCCTCGGATGCCCCGCCGCATGATCGAGGGATGCGTCGTACTTCCTCTCCCCGTATCCGGTGTAGATCTGCCGCGGCCGAGCGATCTTCTGCTCCTTGTCGCTCAGCATCTCTTCCCACTGCGCAAGCCAGCCCGCCGTCCGCGCCACGGCGAACAGCACCGTGAAGAAATCCGTCGGGAACGCCATCGAACGGTAGATGAGTCCCGTGTAGAAGTCGACGTTCGGGTACAGCTTGCGCGAGACGAAGTAGTCATCCGATAGCGCGATGCGCTCGAGCTCCAGTGCGATCTCCAGATCCCTGTCCACGCCGACCACCTTGAACACTTCGTCGGCAAGCTTCTTCACGATGCGCGCGCGGGGATCGTAGCTCTTGTACACGCGGTGCCCGAAGCCCATCAGCTTCTGGCCCTTTCCGCCCTTCACGCCTTCGATGAAGGCGGGGATGTTCTTCTTGTCGCCGATCTCCTTGATCATGTGCAGCACGGCTTCGTTGGCTCCGCCGTGCAGCGGGCCGTACAGCGCCGCGATGCCCGCGGCCACCGCCGAGAACGGATCCACGTGCGAGCTGCCGACGGCGCGCACCGCGTTCGTCGAGCAGTTCTGCTCGTGATCGGCGTGGAGGATGAACAGCACCTCGAGCGTCTTCACGAAGATCGGATTCCCCTCATACTTCGGCTCGGTCATGCGGGCGACCATCGAGAGGAAATTCTCGACGTAGCCGAGGTCGTTGTCCGGGTAGATGAAGGGAAGGCCCTTCACGTGGCGAAAGCAGAACGCCGCAAGCGTCGGCAGCTTGGCGAGCAGGCGCACGATGCTGATGTGCCGCTCCGCCGGGTCCTGAATGTTCTTGGCGTTCGGATAGAAGCTCGACATCGCCGCGACGGTGCTGCACAGCATCGACATCGGATGCGCGTCGTACCGGAAGCCTTGCAGAAAGGTCTTGACGTTCTCGTGCACGTACGTGTGGTACGTGATCTGATGCGACCAGTCGTCGTACTGCGGCTGCGTCGGCAGCTCGCCATTGCGCAGCAGCCACGCCACCTCGAGAAAGCTCGCCTTTTCAGCGAGCTGCTCGATCGGGTAGCCACGGTAGCGCAGGATTCCCTTGTCGCCATCGATGAACGTGATGGCGCTCTTGCACGACGCGGTGTTCATGAATGCCGGGTCGTATGTCATCAACCCGAACTCATCCGGCTTCACCTTGATGGGGCGGAGATCCATCGCGCGAATGACGGTATCGCCCTCCGCCGCGGGGGGCAGGATAGGGACGGTGTAGCTCGACCCCGTACGTGAATCCTTGATCTCGAGTGATCCGCCTGCCGCGTTTGACTCCGTGTTGCTCATGTCCACGTTCTCCCTGAAGAGGCGCTTCCAGCGGCGGAACGCGTGTTCCGTCGCGTGCGAAAGGTATCCGTGTGTAGGCGTTGGCGGCATTGCAGGAAACCCTGACACAGCTCCTCGCGCGACGTGTTCGTTTCGACGCTCGCTCTACACGAAAGCGCCTGGTGGTACTGACCCTAAAGCATTGTCGTATAGTGAGATACGTCCGTAGGGAACGCCAAAGACGTCACGTGAGGTAGATCCGCGACGATCGGAGCGATCCGCGATGATCCGTGTTCCCAACGAGCAACGCGCTGTCGACCTTCCAACGCGCACTACCCGCGCTATTTATTCTTCTCTCGCACGCGCGAGACCCACTCAGCCCCTCGGCCGTCGCCACACAACATCACCGTACCAGCCGGACGACTCGTCATTGCCGCGGCGGCAGCGTTCGCCGCCGGCATCATGAACGCGATCGCCGGCGGCGGGACGCTTCTGACCTTCCCCGCCCTCGTCGCCGCGGGGCTCCCACCACTCGCCGCGAATGCGACGAGCACCGTCGCGCTCCTCCCCGGGACGATGACGAGCATGCTCGGCTATCGCGGCGAGCTCGCCGGTGCCCGACGCTGGGCCATCTCGATCACGCTGCCATCACTGCTCGGGGGCGCAATCGGCGCATGGCTCCTCCTGCACACACCAGGCGCGACCTTCAATCACGTCGTGCCCTGGCTCGTCCTCGGCGCAACAGTGCTGTTCGTCCTGCAGCGCCCACTGCTGCCCTGGATTCGGCGTCATCATACGACGACGTTGGACGATGAGGCACTGACGAAGGCCGGCCCGTCGCCAGTCCTGCTCGCCTGGCAGTTCACGGTCGGGATCTATGGCGGATACTTCGGCGCGGGCGTCGGCATTCTGATGCTCGCTACTCTCGGCTTCATGGGGCTCACGAATCTGCACCGCATGAATGGCCTCAAGAATTGGGGCGGCTTCTGCATGAACATCATTGCGGCGGCGAGCTTCGCTCTCGGCGGCATCGTGGACTGGCCGGTTGCACTGAGCATGGCGTTCGCTGCGATGGCCGGTGGGTACCTGGGGTCCAGGGGAGCGCAGCGTGTGCCGCAGCACTACGTCCGGGGCGCCGTGGTGGTGGTGGGAACGGTGAGCGGACTCTGGCTGCTCTGGCGCGCCGCGTAGATCATCGAAATTCAAGGTCTCACGTACTTGTAGCGACGAATCCCCGTCAACACCTTTGCCCCATGACCCAAGCGCTCGTCGCACTCGCGGCGCTGACCGCAGTTCTCCGCTCCGTGCTCCTTGGCTTGGGGCTAGTGTTCGCCGCAGTGGCGACGGCGGACTGGGCCGCGCGCTCACGCCGCATCAATCCCTTCAGCGGAGCCGCGCGCTTTCTTCGCGGGACGGTAGATCCGCGACTCGCCGGCATCGAACGTCAGGTTCTACGCGCCGGCGGACATCCGTCGGCCACGCCGTGGTGGGCGCTCGTCGCCTACGTCGTCGTCGCGGCGCTGCTGCTCGCCGCGCTCGACATGCTCGTGGGACTTGTACGCGAGATGGTGTTCGCCACGGCGATGGGCGGAACGGGATTTCTCTTTCTCATCGTGCGCTGGAGCTTCGCGTTTCTGCGGCTCGCGCTTCTGGTGCGCGTGGTCGCCTCCTGGTTCCCGCGCGCGGCCGGAACACCGTGGCTGCGCTGGTCGTTCGGTGCCACCGAGTGGATGTTGCGTCCGCTTCGACGCGTCATTCCGTCGTTCGGTATGGTGGACATCACCCCAATCATCGCATACTTCGCCCTTCAGTTGATCGAGGGGCTCGTCCGCCGCGTGTTGTTCTCGGGTATGCCATGACGATTCGATGCGGCATCGAAGGTGCGGTTGAAGATACGGTCCGTGAATGGCGCAGCGAACGCGGCGTCGCGAAAATGACCGAGAAGGAGTGCGACGTACGATGACGTATGTGATGCTGGTGGGAACCGATGTGGCTCTGCTCGAAGGGTTGGCCCAATCGCTCGCCGGGCTTGGCCACCGGCCATCTGTAACCGCGTCGCTCTCCGACGCACGCGACCTCTGCTCGGCGCATCCGCCACTCGTGCTGGTGGTGGACCGGGCGCTGGCGAGCAGTGCCGGCGCCGAGCTACTCACCGTCCTCATCGCGGCGGGGGGCGCGCGGATTCTCTATCGCGTCGCGGCAATGCCGCCCACCCCGCTGCTTCCCGCGCTCCAGCGCGCGGTGCTCGCCGATCTCACGCTGCCTCTCGAGCGGCATCGGTTGTCGGCGTTGGTGCAGTCGGTGGGAGATCGGGCGAAAGCGACGGGCCGAGCGCCGCTTAATACTCCGCCAGACATGCGGGCGGTATAGCCGCGATGCTGTTCACTTAAGCCGCCCAGGCGCGCTTGGCGAGCCGGTCAGACGATGGCGTGACTCGAATTGAAGGAATTGAAGAGAATCGGGGAGAATCTCGGGGTGCCCCCATACTGTCTTGCCCCCTCCGTTCCCACCTCACATCATTGATCATGAAATACGCCGAAGTGCAAAACTGCATCGGCGGCGCTTTTGTGTCGCCGGATGCCCCGACGCTGGATGTTTACAATCCCAGTAGCGGCGAGATTCTGTCGCGAGTGCCGCTCTCGGGCGGGCGTGAGGTAGATGCGGCCGTTACGGCCGCTCGCGCCGCCTTCCCTGCCTGGTCTGCCACACCAATCAGAGAGCGAGTGCAGGTGCTCTATCGATACAAGACGCTTCTCGAGCGTCATATCGACGAGCTGGCCGCGCTGGTCACTGAGGAGAACGGCAAGATCGCGAACGAGGCTCGCGCCGAGGTGCTCAAGTCGGCGGAGCTGACGGAGTTCGCCTGCTCGCTGCCGCAGATCGCGACGGGTGAAGTGCTCGAGGTCAGCCGCGGCGTGGAATGCCGCGTCGAGCGCTACCCGGTGGGAGTCGTGGCGGCCATCACGCCGTTCAACTTTCCCAACATGGTGCCGAACTGGTCGATCCCCAACGCGATCGCGCTTGGCAACTGCATGATCCTCAAGCCGTCCGAGCTCGTGCCGTTGAGCGCGCGCCGAATCGTCGAGCTGCTCGCGGAAGCCGGGCTGCCTCCGGGCGTGCTGCAAGTGGTGCACGGCGGACGCGACGTGGTCGAAGCGATCTGCGATCACCCGGGCATCGCCGCGGTGAGCTTCGTCGGCTCCACGAAGATCGCGCAGGTCGTCTACCGCCGCGCGACCGGCAACCTGAAGCGCTGCCTCGCACTCGGCGGCGCGAAGAATCATCTCATCGTCATGCCGGACGCCGATCGCGAGATGGCGGCCACGAACATCGTGGCGTCCATGTCGGGATGCGCCGGCCAGCGCTGCATGGCGGCGTCGGTGATGGTCGCCGTCTCGGCGACCGAACACATCATCGCGCGCATGGCTGAAGTCGCACGGAAGATGGTGCCGGGCAAGGATATCGGGCCCGTGATCTCCGCGGCGGCGAAGGAGCGCATCACCCGCTACATCGACGAAGCCGAAGCGGCGGGAGCCACCGTGTTGGTCGATGGCAGAAAGACAGTCGTGACGGGGAAGGAGGGCGGTTACTACATCGGTCCCACCATTCTCGATCACGTCACGCCCGACATGGCGATCGCGCAGGAAGAGGTCTTCGGCCCCGTGCTCGTGATCATTCGCGCGAAGAGCGTGGAAGACGCGATCAGGATCGAGAATGCGTCGCCCTATGGAAATGCGGCGTCCGTCTTTACCGAGAGTGGCGGCGTCGCGCGCTACGTGATGGAGCACGCGAGCGCCGGCATGGTCGGCGTGAACGTGGGCGTGCCGGTGCCGCGTGAGCCCTTCTCGTTCGGCGGCTGGAACGACTCCAGGTTCGGCGTCGGCGACATCACAGGTCGCGGCTCGATCGAATTCTGGACACAGGCAAAGAAGATGACCACGAAGTGGAACAAGGAAGCTGGCGTCAACTGGATGAGTTGAGGAGGTTCCCCATGAGCGATCGATCCGTCACGTTCACCGGCATCAAGTTCGAGAATCCGTTTCTTCTCTCGTCGGCGCCTCCGACGGAGTCGGAGAACAACATCATGCGCGCCTTCGACGCGGGTTGGGGCGGCGTCGTGACGAAGACCATTGGCATGCACCCGGTGACGAACGTCGTTGGCGCGAAGGCGAAGTTCATGCGCACGAGCGCGGACGACGCGTACGTCTCGATGAAGAAGCGGCCCGGCGCCGCGCTGCACTCGTCGTGGAACTGGGAGCTGATCTCCGACAAGGCGATCGACTGGTGGATTCCGCGCCTGCAGCGCATCAAGGCGGCACATCCCACGAAGGTGCTCATCGCATCGATCATGGCTGGCTCCGGCAACGACAAGGAACTCCGCAACTGGCAGCTCCTCGCACGGGCGGTGCAGGAGAATGGCGCCGACGGCATCGAGTGCAACTTTTCCTGTCCGCACATGGACCGAAAGGACATGGGCTCCAACATCGGCAAGGATGAGGGACTCTGCTCGGTGGTCACCGAGGCGGTGAAGGAAGTCGCGACGATTCCGGTGTGGACGAAACTGACGCCGGCGACGCGCGACATCGTCGTCGAAGCGGCGGCCTGCTTCCGTGGCGGCGCCGATGCGATGGTCTCGTCGAACACCTTTCCTTCCCTGCCACTCATCGATCCGGAGACGCTCGAATTCGAGATCAACGTGGACGGCCTGGTGTCGAGCGGCGGGCTCGGCGGTCCGGCAATTCTTCCCATGGCGCTCGCGAACATGGCGAAGATGACGCAGGCGTTCCCGGACAGGGAATTTTCAGGGATCGGCGGCGTCTCCGATTTCGCGCAGGCGCTGTCGTATTTCCTCCTCGGCGCCGGCACGGTGCAGGTCTGCACCGCGGCCATGCTCGACTCAGCCATCGGACCGAACGTGATCAAGCGGCTCAACGCCGGGCTCGACGCATTTCTCGAGAAGCACGCGGCGGACGGCTGGGAGACGGTCGAAGATTTCCGCGGTCTACGGCGCGATCGCGTGGTGTCGCAGTCGCAGATTCGCCGTCCGGAAGGCGAAGGCTATCAGGGCGGCTACGAGCCCGTCGAAGGCTATGCTGCTCCTGAACACTCGGAGTCAATAACGTCCTGACCGTTTTCACGGCATTCATACCGCTGCGTCCTCTGCGTCCTCCGCGGTGAAATGCCCTTTCGCTGTTGCAGTCAATTGCAGCAGATGTCGCACTCCACGACCGAGACTTCCGATGACCACGATCGCTCCACAGCTGGAACTTCCCCCCGTAGATCACGTTCCGCGCCCGTATGATGGTCCGCCCCGCGAAGAACTCATCGCAATGCGGAAGCAGTTCACGAATCCCGCGGTCTACACGATCTACAAAGAGCCGCTGCTCATCGTCGAGGGGCACATGCAGTACCTCTACGACGAGACGGGCAAGCGATATCTCGATCTGCTTGCGGGGATCGTGACGGTGTCCGTGGGACACTGCCATCCGCGGTTCGTGAAGCGCGTGACGCAGCAGGTGTCGACGCTACAGCATGCGACGACGATCTATCTGCATCCGAACTTTCCGATGCTCGCGAAAAAACTGGCGTCGAAGATGCCGCCGGGCCTCGACGTCACCTACTTCACGAACTCGGGGAGCGAGGCGAACGATCTCGCGATCCAGATGGCGCGCCTCTACACGGGACACCACGACGTGATCGCGCTGCGCAATGCGTATCACGGCGGCAGCCCGAGCGCGATGGGGCTCACGTCGCACAGCACATGGAAGTTCCCTGTTGGCGGCGATGGGCACGTGCATCATGCGATGAATCCCGATCCGTATCGCAGCCCGTTCAAGGGCACGCCGGAAGAGATCGCATCGATGTCCGCCGCCGACATTCGCGACCTCATTCGCTTCTCGACGCCGGGCAAGGTCGCCGCGTTTCTCGCCGAACCGCTGCAGGGCGTGGGCGGCGTGACCTACGGCGCGCCCAACTATCTCAAAGAGGCCTACGCGATCGTTCGCGAGTTCGGCGGACTCTGCATCTCGGACGAAGTGCAGACCGGCTTCGGCCGCACGGGCGATCACTACTGGGGATTCCAGAACTGGGACGTCGTGCCGGATTTCGTCACGATGGCGAAAGGGCTCGGCAACGGTGTGCCGATCGGCGCGGTGACGACGCGCATGGAGATAGCGAAGTCGCTCACGCAGCGTATTCACTTCAACACGTTTGGGAACAACCCGGTGTCGATGGCCGCGGGACTCGCGGTGCTCGACATCATCGACGAAGACGGGCTTCAGGAGAACTGCCGCGTCCTCGGCGCACGCTTCAAGGGGGGACTTCGGAAGCTCCAGAAGTCGCATCAGCTCATCGGCGACGTGCGCGGCATGGGGCTGATGCTCGGCGTCGAACTCGTGCGGGATCGCGCGACCAAGAGCCCGGCGAAGCAGGAGACGGTGGATCTGATGGAAGCGCTTCGTGAGATGAGCGTTCTCGTCGGCAAGGGTGGACTCGACGGCAACGTGCTGCGCATCAAGCCGCCAATGTGCATCACGGCCGCGGACGTGGACTACGCGCTGGACGTGCTGGATGTCGGGCTGGGCCAGGTCACCAGAAAGTAGGCCATTAGCACCCCCGTTGTCGTCCTGAGCGAAGCGAAGGACCTGCACCTCTACCGTTGTCGTCCTGAGCGAAGCGAAGGACCTGCACCTCTACCGTTGTCGTCCTGAGCGAAGCGAAGGACCTGCACCTCTTCAACCGGATCAGTCCATGAAATTCGATCGCATAGTCCAGGGCGGTAACGTCGTCACTCCCGGCGGCGCATTCACCGGCGACGTCGGAATCATCGGAGAAAAGATCGTCGCGCTCGGCGCCGGCCTCGATACCGAGGGCGCGAACGTCATCGACGCGACGGGACACCATGTGATTCCCGGCGTGCTCGACGTGCACGTGCATCTCGAGCTTCCCTTCTGCGGCACCGTGTCCGCCGACGACTATCGCACGGGGACGCGCGCCGGCGCGCGCGGCGGCGTGACCACGGTCATCGACTTCGCAATTCCGTCCGCGAACGGCTCGCTCAGCGAAGCAGCCGACACCTGGATGAAGAAAGCCGAAGGGAAGTCGCTCATCGACTACACCTTTCACATCTGCGTCACTCGCTACAACGAGCACAAGGATCAGATCGCCGGGATGGTGAAGCGCGGCTTCACCACCTTCAAGGAGTTCATGATCTACGAGTCGGAGGGCTGGCAGTCCGACGACCGCGCACTGTTCGGGACGCTCGAGAAGATGAAGGAACATGGCGCGATGCTGCTCGTGCACGCCGAGTCGTCACGCGTACTCGACGAACTGATCGCACGCCATCACACGCCGGAGTTGATGAAGCAGCACGGCGCCGTGCTGCACGCGATCACGCGCCCGAACTTCATCGAGGCCGAGGCGATTCAGCGTGTCGTGAAGTGGAGCGAAGCGACCGGTGGCCAGCTCTACATCGTGCACATGTCTACCGCCGAGGGCGCCGACATTATCCGCGCCGCGCAGGGACGTGGCGTGCCGGTCCTCGCCGAGACCTGCGTGCAGTATCTCGTGCTAGACGACACCGTGTTCGCGCGGAAGGACGGCCATCTATTCGCCTGCTGCCCGCAACTCAAGAAGCCGGCGGATTCGGCTCGCCTCTGGCGCGGGTTGAAGAGCGGCGAGGTCTCCGTGATCTCCACGGACACGTGCACCTTCACACGCGAGCAGAAGGCGATGTGGGAAGGCGACTGGACCAAGATTCCAATGGGAATGCCGGGGCTCGAGACGCTGATGCCTTTGACGTACACAAAAGGCGTGCTCGAGGGACGCCTCACCCTCGAAGAAATGTCGCTCAAGTTGAGCACGAACCCGGCGAAGATCATGGGGCTCGCGCCACGGAAGGGGGCCATTCAGATCGGCGCGGACGCCGACCTCGCGATCATTCATCCCACGCGCACCCACAAGGTCGTTCCGTCGGAGATGGAGACGAACGCCGACTGGTCGCCCTACGAGGGATGGGACCTCGCCGGCTTCTCGCGCACGACGCTCTCGCGCGGCGACGTGATCGTGGATGACTACAAGGTTGTCGGCAAGGAAGGGCGCGGGCAGTGGCTGCCGCGAACGACGGCCGGGCTCGCGGGCGCGCGCGCGTGAAGTACGCAGGGGAGTTGGACGGGGCGTTGATTACCACGGACTTCATCACTACCCAGGAAGACCTCTCGGGAAGCTCGCTCTGGAACCCCGATCTCGCTCCCACTCCACTCTCTCGCCGCACTTGGTCCACGTACAACATCGCCGCGCTGTGGATCGGAATGAGCGTCGTCATCACCACGTACACGCTCGCGTCGGGGATGATGACGCAGGGGATGACCTGGTGGCAGGCGATGGTCACCATATTGCTCGGCAACACGATCGTCCTCATCCCGATGATCCTGAACGCGCACGCCGGGACGAAATACGGAATCTCTTTTCCCGTGCTCTGCCGCGCGTCGTTCGG
>Ga0209014_10001093_pt1 | contig 16119 bp, 9 predicted proteins | sample BarGraNGADG00212_FD_184491 | JGI IMG/M metagenome (GOLD analysis project Ga0209014, IMG submission 184491) | Arctic peat soil microbial communities from Barrow, Alaska - Barrow Graham LP Ref core NGADG0002-212 (SPAdes) (version 2) | ecosystem: Environmental > Terrestrial > Soil > Wetlands > Peat...
GACCTTCTTAATGGCGAATGATAACGACACTTGGGCACCGATGACTTTACCGCCCACAATCCGGTTGCTGATATCCACACGCGCACCATGTTCATCGGCAATTTTTTTAACCACCGCCAAGCCTAAACCCGTCCCTTTGTCCTTGGTGGTGACATAGGGTTCAAACGCGCGTTTGAGAATGTATTCAGGGAAACCGATGCCGCAGTCAAGCACGCTCAGACGCACCCGGGCGGCACTCTCATTCCAATTGGTTTTGATGATCACTGCGTTGCCAGCCTCAGTGTGCCCGGCAGACTCCGAGGCATCCTGCGCGTTTTGCAGCAGATTGTGCAGTACCTGACGCAACTGCTGGGCGTCACCTTGTACATTGGGCGCCCTTGGGTCGAGCTCCATCTGCACCGCCACCGGCAAGGTTTCACTGGCATACAGATGCAATACGTCGGACACCAGGGCATTCAAATCCAGCGCTTTGAGTTCAGCCGAAGGCAGTCGCGCGTAATCCCGAAACTCGTTGACCAGGCGCTTCATGGCATCGACCTGATCAACGATTATTTTGACTGATTTGGTGAGCAGCGCCTGCTCCGGCAGCGCCAACTTGCCCTCAAGCTTCATCGCCAAACGTTCGGCTGACAACTGAATCGGGGTCAATGGATTTTTGATCTCGTGCGCCAAGCGCCGGGCTACCTCGCCCCAGGCCTGGGCGCGCTGTGCCGACACAATTTCAGAGATATCGTCAAACACCAAAAGCCGCTCCGCACCTGGTAGTTCAGCGCCACGAGCAATCAAGGTGATGGTGTTATTGGCCAGTCGGCCGCCGAGCTCAACTGCCGAGCTACCCAGTTCAAAGGATTGTTGCCAGTGATCCTGAGCCGCTTCATTGCGCTCGCCAAGAAGCGCGTCAAATTGGGACTGAACATTTTTCCCAAACATTTCCAGACCCTCAATTTCTGCCAGACGATGCCCGACCAGGCCAGCCAGCGCCACGCGCAGAATGCGGGTCGCACCCGGGTTGGACGACGTGATCACTCCTAGGGCATCAATCACCATGACACCGCTCGTGAGATTGTCAAGAATCGTCTGCAAATTGGCGTGCGCCGCACTGACCTGGTCCATGCTGGCATGCACTGCCGCTCTGGCGTCCGAGAGTTGTTGCGTCATATCGGCAAATGACCGGGTCAAACCATCAAGCTCATCTCGACCTTGCAAAGACGCTTTTGGCGTCAAATCGCCGGCCGCCACCTGGCGCACGCCGGCCGCCAGCAGCAGCAAAGGGCGTGCTATCTGGTTACCCAGTACCACTGCCAGCAGTACGGCGCCAAACACCGCCAGGAACAAACTGAGCGTCAAGGTGCCAATGTACATGCGGCGCAGCCCCGCTCGCGCCAATGCCCGCTCCTGGTACTCGCGGTTGGCTTGCGTGACCGCCAACGCGTTGGCGACCAGTGTTGACGAGAGGGTTTGCGATACCATCAAAAAATGAGGTTCATCCATAGCGCCCACTCTGGTAACGGGTACCAGCACCAGCGCCTTGATGTGTGCCTCGCGCATCGTCCCGGTCGGCACATCGTCGAGCCCCTCAATCCAGCTGATCGAACGCTGCACGCGTGCATTGCGGAACTGCTGCTGACTGGGCCGCTCGGGATCAAGCTGATAACGCACCTGACCGGCCGCAGCAATCAACTTTCCGGACGCACTCCAGAGCATCAGATCCGTCGCACCCAACTGCTCACGGGCGCGCTCCAGTGGCAATGCGGCACTGACATCGGTCGTATCAGCCAGTTGAAGTGCCGAGGCACGGGCCTTGCTGACTAATTCACTTGACAGGGTTTCGAGCGTGACCCGTCCCAGATTGAGGCCGGCCTCCAAAGCCCCTTCGACCTTGACATCAAACCAGCTTTCAATTGAGCGCGACACAAACTGGTAGGACACCACGTAAATCAGCAGCCCCGGCGCAAACCCGGCCAGAGCAAAAATCGCCGCCAGTTTGACCAATAGGCGGCTGCCAAACTTGCCCTGACGCAGCCGCTTGATCAGCCGCAACGCAATCCACACAATCAGCAGCAGCAACAGGCTGGCAACCACCACGTTGAGCACAAACAGGCGCGCGTAATTGCGCTCGTACATGGCCCGGTTGGTGGTAGCCTGCGTCAGAAGAAACAACAGCACCAGCCCGATCGCCACCATCGCTGCCAAACCAGTAGCCAGGCTCCAGCGCAAGGCACGTGAATTGCCCGGAGAGAATTTGCCCGCCCCAGCCGTTTCAGGAGTGGCAGCGCTCACTTGGCGCTCTCCAGCAGCAACAGCTGGCGCGACGTGGCTGAGATATCCCATTCACTCTGACCCAACGTGCCAATTTGAAACGGACGCGGCAACTGAGATATGTCCAGCCGAAAACGAAAGTCCACAAAATGGCGCTGCTCCAGATCGAGCTCCGCGACATCGGCAATTCTCCAGCGCGACAACCTCTGCACTGCCGCCAGGGCATCGGGCAATGAATCAAAGTTCTGATTCAGCGCCAGGCCCAAACCGGCCGCAGTGGTCTGGCCCGAGGTGACATTCAAGCGCCAGCGGCGCGTCAGCGGTTGATAGGCCAGCCGCATGTGGCGCTCGACGTGGCTCATCTTCTGGTTGGTCCAGTACCAACGTTCGCGCAGCACGTCAGCCTGAGCCACAAAAATCATGGCAACACCCTTGAGCAAGGCCTGTTCGACCGCCGAGGACAAATCGAATTTGATGTTGGCGGTCAACAGAACAGCGTCACCGTCACGTTCAAACTTCAAGAGAGAAATTTCAGCAGCAGAGGACTGCGCCCGCGCGCTGCCAGGACAAGCGCCGACCAAACAAGCGCCCAGCAGCAGCACGATCAGGTTAAAGCGCGCGTTTTTCCAGTAATGCGTAATAAAAGCCATCATGGTCACCTGCTCGATTGTCCGGGACGACGCCTGTGTTTGTGGCGTCCAACGGCAATAAATGCCCGGGCGAAGGCAGCAAGCTGGCCTGGGTGTTGTGCCTAAGGAACGTTTCTATCTGATCCTCGCCTTCAGCCCTGAAAACAGAACAAGTGCAATACAGCAAACGCCCACCCGGTTTCAGCACGCCCCACAGGGCACTGAGCAGGCGCGCTTGCGTTGCCGCCAGTTGGCCAATATCTGACTCGCGTCTTAACCAGCGCACATCGGGATGGCGCCGCACCACGCCCGAGGCCGAGCACGGCGCATCGAGCAAAATAGCATCAAACGGTTGCCCATCCCACCAGGCCGACACATCCGCCGCGTCGGCTACCAGCACGCGCGCTTGCAAGCCCAGCCGCCGCAGCGTCTCATGAATGAGTTGGCAACGCCCCGCATCAAGCTCCAGCGCAGTCACCTGGCAGTCAGTCAGTTCCAGTAAATGGGCTGTCTTGCCGCCGGGAGCGGCGCAGGCATCGAGTACCTGAAGCGATCCATTCGCTGTCAGACCGGACAGTAATAAAGGCGCTGCCAATTGCGCCGCAGCGTCCTGCACCGACACCAGTCCGGCAGCAAAGCCTGGCAACTCCGGCACCGGTCGGGCCTGTGCCAAAGTGACACCGCTGAGACCTACCGCGCTGGCGTTCATGCCAGCAGCGTGCAGGGTCTGCAAATAGGGCAACACGCCCGAACGCCTGATGTTGACGCGCAAGGTCATCGGGGGATGGCGGTTATTGGCGGCGAGGATCGCCTGCCAATGGTCTGGCCAGTCCTTTTGCAGGCGCGCGATCCACCACTTGGGATGGTTCCACAGCGCCACCGGGTTGTTGTTGGTTTGCGCTACCAGTGCTTCGCGTTCGCGCAAGAAACGGCGCAGGCAGGCATTAATGAAACTGGCCTGGCCCCGGGTGGCAGCGCAGCGCTTGGCCGCCTCCACCGTTTGATTGACCAGCGTAAAGACTTCGTAGGGCGCGTCCTGTTCCTGCCAGGCCAGCGCCAAAGCTGTGCAGAGCAGCGCGTCAGCGGCCGGCGCCGGCAATCTGTTCACCAGCAACAAGCGCAGCGCTTGCGCCCGCCCGAGTGAGCGCAGCACGTGAAAGACCAGGGCTTGCACGCCCGGTCGCAGCGCCACCGCAACGTTACCAATTGCAGCACTGGCAGAGACGCCACCAAGGACGTTCTGCAACACACAGGAAGTGGCCTGCAACTGCTGCCATAAGGGAATTTTTGTTTCAGTATTGTCCATAGCGTCGCGCCAAAGGAAAAACGCCTCAAGCCCCTTGAATCAGGACTTGAGGCGTGATCCTCTAGGGGAGCGAGTCTTACTCGGCAGTCGAACCCTCGCCGGTTGAAGCTGCTTCGGTCTCGCCCGCGAGTTCGGCGGCTTCGGCTTCAGCAATGGCACGCCGTTCGGCGTCATCCATGTTCTCGCGAACTTTTCGGGCTTCGTGATAAGCCATGCCGGTACCGGCAGGAATCAGTCGGCCCACAATGACGTTCTCCTTCAAGCCACGCAATTCATCACGTTTGCCCATGATCGCCGCTTCGGTCAGAACGCGCGTGGTTTCCTGGAACGAAGCCGCGCTGATGAAGCTGTCGGTCGAGAGCGACGCCTTGGTAATACCCAGCAGCAAATTGGTGAAGTGTGCCGGGATTTTGCCCTCGGCGCACAGCGCATCATTAGTGTTGAGTATCTCCGAGCGTTCCACTTGCTCGCCATTGATATAGGTGGAATCTCCGGCATTCTCAACCACCACCCGGCGCAACATCTGACGCACGATGACCTCGATGTGTTTGTCGTTGATCTTCACACCCTGCAGGCGATAGACATCCTGGACCTCATCCACAATGTATCGGGCCAATTCTTCAGCACCGAGCAAGCGCAGAATGTCCTGCGGGTCGGCCGGACCATCGACCACGCTTTCGCCCTTGTTGACGACCTGGCCTTCGTGCACAATGATGTTCTTCTCCTTCGGCACGAGTTCTTCCCAGACCGCGCCATCGGGGTCGGTGATCTGCAAACGGATTTTGCCTTTGGTTTCTTTGCCGAACGACACGGTGCCGGTCATCTCTGCCAGCACACCCTTGTCTTTGGGTGAACGGGCTTCGAACAACTCGGCCACGCGCGGCAAGCCGCCCGTGATATCGCGCGTCTTTTGGCCTTCAATCGGGATCCGCGCCAGCACTTCGCCGGGACTCACATCCTGACCATCGCGCACCTGCACCAAGGCACCCACCGGGAAGCCGATGGTCACCGAATGGTCGGTGCCGGGGATTTTGACCTCGTTACCAGCCGCGTCGATCAGCTTCACCAAGGGGCGAATGACTTTGGCAGAACCGCGATGTTTCGGATCAATCACGACCATAGTGGACAGCCCCGTGACCTCGTCGACCTGTTTGGCAACCGTCAGACCTTCTTCGACGTTCTCAAAATGAGCCTTGCCGGCGAACTCGGTGATGATCGGACGCGTCAACGGATCCCAGTTGGCCAAAATCGTGCCAGACTTGATGGTCTGATCGGCCTTGACTGACAACACCGCACCATAAGGCACTTTGTGGCGTTCGCGCTCGCGACCATGCTCGTCATGAATGATGATCTCGCCGGAGCGAGAGATGACGACCAACTCCTTTTTGCCATTGGTCACATAGCGCATCGTGGCATTGAAGCTGATGCTGCCGCTGGACTTGGCCTCCACGCTCGACGCAATGGCAGCCCGCGATGCGGCACCACCAATGTGAAAAGTGCGCATGGTCAATTGCGTGCCAGGTTCACCAATCGATTGCGCCGCAATCACGCCGACTGCTTCACCCCCATTGACCAGACCACCCCGACCCAGGTCGCGGCCATAGCATCTGGCGCAAATGCCAAAACGGGTTTCACAGGTCAACGCCGTACGCACTTTGACTTCATCGACACCAGCCGCTTCGAGTTCTTCGATCGAATCTTCATCAAGCATGGCGCCCGCCTGGGCCAGCACCGAGCGATTTTCCGGATGCAAAACGTCATCGGCCACGGTGCGTCCAAGGATCCGATCGCGCAGCGACTCGATCACTTCACCGCCTTCGACAATGGCGCGCATCAAGTAACCACCGTGCGTGCCACAGTCTTGCTCGGTCACCACCAAGTCTTGCGTCACATCCACCAGACGCCGGGTCAAGTAGCCCGAATTGGCGGTCTTCAAGGCGGTGTCGGCCAGACCCTTGCGGGCACCGTGGGTGGAAATAAAGTATTCCAGCACGTTCAGACCTTCGCGGAAATTCGCGGTAATCGGCGTCTCGATGATGGAGCCATCTGGCTTGGCCATCAAGCCGCGCATACCGGCCACCTGGCGAATCTGCGCCGGCGAGCCACGCGCACCGGAGTCGGCCATCATGTAAATGGAATTGAACGACTCCTGCTGCACCTGCTTGCCATGCCGATCAGTCACCATTTCCTTGGACAACTGGCCCATCATGGCTTTGGACACCTCGTCGCCGGCCTTGCCCCAGATATCGACCACCTTGTTGTAGCGCTCACCCGCTGTCACTAGCCCCGAGGTGTACTGTTGCGCGATCTCCTTGACCTCTTTTTCGGCGCGCTCAATGATGTGCGGCTTTTCGGTCGGCACCAGCATATCGTCAATGCAGATCGAGATGCCGGCCTTAGTGGCCAGGCGGAAACCATATTGCAGCAGCTTGTCGGCAAACAGCACGGTTTCTTTCAGGCCGCATTTGCGGAACGAGACGTTGATCAGCTTGGAGATTTCTTTTTTCTTGAGCGCCTTGTTGATGTTCTCAAACGGCAAGCCCTTGGGCAGGATCTCCGACAGCAGCGCGCGACCGGCGGTGGTTTCCCACAGCTTGGTCTCGGCCACCAACTCGCCGCTTTGTTTGTTCTTGAGGTACTCGGTCAGGCGCACATTGATGCGCGAGTTGAGTTCCACCTCGCCCGCATCAAAAGCACGTTGCACTTCGCCGGTATCGGCAAAAATCAGCCCTTCACCCTTGCCATTGATGCGCTCCCGGGTGGTGTAGTACAGCCCCAGCACCACGTCTTGCGAGGGCACGATGGAAGGCTCGCCATTGGACGGAAAGAGCACATTGTTGGAAGCCAGCATCAAAGTGCGGCATTCCACTTGCGCTTCCACCGAAAGCGGTACATGCACTGCCATCTGGTCACCGTCGAAGTCGGCGTTGAAAGCGGCGCACACCAGCGGATGGAGCTGAAGCGCCTTGCCTTCGATCAGAATCGGCTCAAACGCCTGGATACCCAACCGGTGCAAGGTTGGTGCCCGGTTGAGCATTACCGGGTGTTCGCGGATCACTTCTTCAAGAATATCCCACACCACCGGTGTGCCCGATTCAACTTCTTTTTTGGCGGCCTTGATGGTGGTGGCAATACCCAATGCCTCCAGACGGGCAAAGATGAAAGGTTTGAACAACTCCAGCGCCATCAGCTTGGGCAAACCGCATTGATGAAGTTTGAGCGTTGGCCCCACCGTAATCACCGAGCGGCCCGAATAGTCAACCCGCTTGCCCAGCAAGTTTTGGCGGAAGCGCCCGCCCTTGCCTTTGATCATGTCAGCCAGCGACTTGAGCGCGCGCTTGTTGGCACCGGTCATGGCCTTGCCGCGCCGACCGTTGTCCAGCAACGAGTCCACTGCCTCTTGCAGCATGCGTTTTTCGTTGCGGGCAATGATCTCGGGCGCTTTCAACTCCAGCAAGCGGCGCAGGCGGCTGTTGCGGTTGATGACGCGCCGGTAAAGGTCGTTCAGGTCCGAGGTGGCAAAACGCCCACCATCCAGCGGCACCAGCGGGCGCAAGTCCGGCGGCAACACCGGCAGCACGTCGAGCACCATCCACTCGGGTTTGATGCCGGATTTTTTGAAGGCTTCGAGCAGCTTGAGCCGCTTGGTGTTTTTCTTGATCTTCAGCTCGGAGCCGGTCGGGTCGTTGCGCAGCTTCTCGATCGATCCTTCGATATCGATGCTTTGCAGCAGGTCCTTGATGCCTTCGGCACCCATCTTGGCTTGAAATTCGTCGCCATATTCCTTGAATTTCGCATCAAAGTCGTCTTCCGACATGATGCTGAATTTCTTCAGCGGCGTCATACCGGGGTCGGTCACCACATAAGCTTCAAAATACAGCACACGTTCGATGTCGCGCAAGGTCATGTCGAGCACCAGGCCCAAACGCGACGGCAACGACTTCAAAAACCAGATGTGGGCACAAGGCGCGGCCAGGTCAATGTGACCCATTCGTTCACGCCGGACTTTGGTCTGCGTCACTTCAACGCCGCACTTCTCGCAGATCACACCGCGATGCTTGAGGCGTTTGTATTTGCCGCACAGACATTCGTAGTCCTTGATCGGGCCGAAAATCTTGGCGCAAAACAAGCCGTCACGCTCGGGTTTGAAAGTGCGGTAGTTGATGGTTTCCGGCTTTTTGACCTCGCCGAAAGACCAGGAGCGGATCTTTTCGGGCGAAGCCATGCCAATCTTGATGGCATCAAAATGCTCATCAGGCGTGAATTGCTTGAACAGGTCGAGTAATGATTTCATGACACTATTTCCTTTTTAATCAGTTGAGGACAGAGCTGGTTCGCTTCGCGTAACTGCGGTCTGTCCCGCAAAATCTCAGTCAAGTTGAGGACAGAGCAAATTTGCTGCGCAAATCTTGGTCTGTCCCGCAAGGTTTCACGAACGTTCAAGTTCAATGTCGATACCGAGGGAACGGATTTCCTTGACCAGCACATTGAACGACTCGGGCATACCGGCTTCGATCGAGTGTTCGCCCTTGACGATGCTCTCATAGACCTTGGTGCGCCCCTGCACATCATCTGACTTGACGGTGAGCATTTCCTGCAGCGTGTAGGCAGCACCATAGGCTTCGAGCGCCCAGACCTCCATTTCGCCAAAGCGCTGACCACCAAACTGAGCCTTGCCGCCCAGCGGTTGCTGCGTCACCAGGCTGTACGGACCGGTCGAGCGGGCGTGCATTTTGTCGTCCACTAAGTGGTGCAACTTCAGGTAGTGCATGTACCCAATCGTAGTGGGCCGCTCGAACGGGTCACCGGTACGCCCGTCATACAGGTGGGCTTGCGTACGCGCGGGGGTCAGGCCTTTTTGCCTGACCATATCGTCTGAATAGGCCAGCCTCAGCATCGAGCGGATTTCCTCTTCCGAGGCGCCGTCAAACACAGGGGTGGCAAACGGCACGCCGGAAGTCAGGTTGCCCGCCATCTCGAGCACCTGGTCATCGCTGAGCTGGCCTAAATCTTCCTTGCGGCCAGTTCCGTTGTAGAGCTCATCAAGAAACTTGCGCAATTCAGCGATCTTGGCCTGCTGCTGCAACATGTCGCCGATGCGCTGGCCAATACCCTTGGCGGCCCAGCCCAGATGGACTTCGAGCACCTGGCCGATATTCATCCGTGACGGCACACCCAGCGGATTGAGCACAATGTCACACGGCGTGCCATCGGCCATGAAAGGCATGTCTTCGACCGGTACGATCTTGGAGACCACGCCTTTGTTGCCATGGCGCCCGGCCATCTTGTCGCCCGGTTGCAAATGACGCTTGACCGCCAGATAGACCTTGACCATCTTCAACACGCCAGCCGGCAACTCGTCACCCTGCGTCAATTTCTTGCGTTTCTCTTCAAAAGCCAGATCAAAGCTATGACGGGTTTGCTCCATCGAGTTTTTGATGCTCTCGAGTTGCGCTGCCACTTCGTCGTCTGCCGGACGAATATCGAACCAGTGGAATTTCTCCACCGCGGTCAAATAGGCTTTGTCAATTTTGGTGCCTTTAGCGAGCTTTTGCGGGCCGCCATTGGCTTGTTTGCCGGTCAACAATTTCTCGATCCGGTCAAACGAGTCGGCTTCGACCAAACGCAATTGATCGTTCAGATCAAGCCGGAAGCGCTTGAGCTCATCATCGATGATTTGCTGCGCCCGCTTGTCGCGCACAATGCCCTCACGGGTGAAGACCTGCACATCGATCACGGTGCCTTGGGAGCCCTGATCCACCCTCAGTGAAGTGTCTTTGACGTCACTTGCCTTTTCACCGAAGATGGCGCGCAGCAGTTTTTCTTCCGGCGTCAGGGTGGTCTCGCCCTTGGGCGTGACTTTGCCCACCAGGGTATCGCCCGGTTGCACTTCTGCGCCGACAAAAATGATGCCGGATTCGTCCAGGCGATTGAGCTGCTGCTCGCTCAAATTGGGGATGTCGCGCGTGATGTCTTCGCAGCCAAGCTTGGTGTCGCGCGCCATCACCACCAGTTCCTCAATATGAATCGAGGTGTAGCGGTCATCGGCGACGACCCGCTCACTGATCAAAATCGAGTCTTCAAAGTTGTAGCCGTTCCAGGTCATGAAGGCGACCAGCATATTCTGGCCCAAGGCCAGTTCACCCAGATCGGTCGAGGCGCCGTCGGCGATCACATCGCCCTTAGCCAGATGGTCGCCTTTCTTGACAATCGGGCGTTGATGAATGTTGGTGTTCTGGTTGGAGCGCTGGTACTTGATCAGGTTGTAAATATCCACGCCCACTTCGCCGGCCTGGGCTTCCTTGTCGTTGACGCGAATCACGACCCGGGTGGCGTCAACGTAGTCCACCACACCGCCGCGGGTGGCGGTCACCACCGTGCCGGAGTCGACCGCAGCCACGCGCTCGATGCCGGTGCCGACCATCGGTTTTTCCGGACGCAACACCGGCACCGCTTGCCGTGACATATTGGCGCCCATCAAGGCGCGGTTGGCATCGTCGTGCTCCAGGAATGGCACCAGCGAGGCTGCCACCGAGACGATCTGCGCCGGTGAGACATCCATGTACTGGACCCGCTCGGCGTTGACAAAAATGGATTCACCCGCTTCACGGGCAGAAATCATGTCACCGGTAAGTTTGCCGTCTTTGTCAACAATGACGTTGGCCTGCGCGATGACATACTTGCCTTCCTCGATGGCCGACAGATAATCAATCTGCATCGTCACTTTGCTATCGATCACGCGCCGATACGGCGTTTCAATGAAACCATAATCGTTGAGCCGCGCATACAGCGCCAGCGAATTGATCAAACCGATGTTCGGGCCTTCCGGTGTTTCAATCGGGCAGACCCGGCCGTAGTGCGTGACGTGCACGTCGCGCACTTCAAAGCCGGCGCGCTCGCGTGTCAGACCGCCTGGGCCAAGGGCCGAGACGCGGCGCTTGTGGGTGATCTCAGACAAGGGATTGGTCTGATCCATGAACTGCGACAACTGCGAAGCGCCGAAGAACTCTTTCAAGGCGGCCGAGATCGGCTTGCTGTTGATCAGGTCATGCGGCATCAGCGGCTCTTGCTCGGCCTGACCGAGGCGCTCTTTCACTGCTTTTTCGATCCGTGCCAGGCCGGTGCGGTACTGGTTTTCAGCCAGTTCACCAACGCAGCGCACACGCCGATTGCCCAAATGGTCAATGTCATCGACTTCGCCATGACCATTGCGCAAATCAACCAACACCTTGACCACGGCCAAAATATCTTCATTCGTCAGCACCATCGGACCGGTCGATTCAGGGCGTCCCATTTTGGCGTTGAACTTCATGCGACCGACGCGCGAAAGGTCATAGGTGTCAGGGTTGTAGAACAAGCGCTGAAACAGTGCCTGCACGGCGTCCTCGGTCGGCGGCTCGCCCGGGCGCATCATGCGGTAAATCGCAACGCGGGCGGCAAATTCATCAACCGTTTCGTCGCTGCGCAGCGTGTTCGAAATGTAGGCGCCCTGATCGAGTTCATTGGTGTAAATGCACGCCAATTCCTGCACGTTGGCCGCGCGCAGCTTCTTCAGCAAGACGTCGGTCAGTTCTTCATTGGCCTTGGCCAGAATTTCACCGGTTTCGCTGTCAACAATGTTGCGCGCTACCACGCGGCCCAGCAGAAAATCTTCGGGGACGCTGATATGGCTTGTGCCGGACTGTTCGAGTTCGCGCGTGTGGCGCACCGTGACCCGCTTGTCTTTGGCGACAACCACTTTGCCGCTCTTGTCGGTAATATCAAAACGCGCTACTTCACCGCGCAAGCGCTCGGCCACAAACTCCATCTGGGCACCGCTGTCCTGCAAGCGGAAGTTGTCATTGACGAAGAAGTTCGCCAGGATCGACTCATGGTTGAGGCCAATCGCCTTGAGCAAAATCGTCACTGGCATTTTGCGGCGGCGGTCCACCCGGAAGTAAAGGATGTCTTTCGGGTCGAACTCAAAATCGAGCCAGGAGCCACGGTAGGGGATGATGCGGGCCGAAAACAAGAGCTTGCCCGAACTATGGGTTTTGCCTTTGTCATGCTCAAAGAAAACACCGGGCGAGCGATGCAGCTGCGACACAATCACGCGTTCGGTGCCATTGATGATGAAAGAGCCTTTGTTGGTCATCAAGGGCACTTCGCCCATATAGACCTCTTGCTCCTTGACCTCTTTGATCACTTTGTTTTGTGAGGTTGACGCTTCGCGGTCATAGATGAAAAGTTGCACCTTGGCCCGCACGGCCGAGGCAAAAGTCAGGCCGCGGGTCTGGCACTCGCGCACATCAAAACCGGGTTTGGCCAGGCTGTATTCGAGATATTTCATCTCGACAAAACCGTTGTGCGAAATGATCGGAAAAGCGGCTTCAAAAGCTGCTTGCAGCCCCTCTCTGGTTCGCTTTTTCGGCGGCACGTCGGCCTGCAGGAATGCGGTATAGGCATCCTTTTGCATTTGCAACAGGTAAGGAATTTTGAGCGCGCTGTCGCGACTGCCAAAATTTTTGCGAATTCGCTTGCGTTCAGTGTATGTGTAAGCCATGAGATCTCCGGGCAAAGACTAAGGAATTCTGGAGCGTCATTTCTTGGTGATTGGCCACTACCAATCATTGGCGGACGGTCACACTTTGCGTGCAACCCGAACCAAGGCATCTTCGACTGTCGGGGTCAGAAGACACTGCAAAACGCCCCACAGGGTCGTTTTGCAGTGCACTCTTAGAAACGCCAAAGGCTGGAAGCTCCATGCCGGAGCTTCCAGCCCTTTGAAGGGTCGAATTATTTCAATTCGGCCTTGGCACCAGCATCCAGCAGCTTCTTCAGGGCAGCTTCAGCATCGGCCTTGGAGACGCCTTCCTTGACGTTCTTCGGAGCGCCGTCCACCAGATCCTTGGCTTCCTTCAAGCCCAGCCCGGTGATTTCACGCACGGCCTTGATGACCGATACTTTGGCGGCGCCTGCTTCCAACAGAACGACGTTAAATTCAGTTTTTTCTTCAACCACAGCGGCGGCAGCGCCACCAGCGGCCGGTGCCGACATGGCGGCAGCGCTAACACCAAATTTCTCTTCGATGGCTTTCACCAGATCGTTGAGTTCCATGACCGTCATGCTGTCGAGCGCGGTCAAAAATGCGTCTTTATCGAATGCCATTTTCTTTTCCTAATAGTTGGTTGGAGGCAGAGCTTGCCGCCGGGCGGCTGTAGTCTGTCCCACAAAGTTTCATGATTACCACATGCTGCGAGCTGTCAAGCTGCAACTGCCTCGGCCGGAGCTACTTGCGTAGCCGCGCCATTTTTCTCTGCGATTGCCGCCAGCACACGTGCCATGCGGGAAATCGGGGATTGCAACAAGCCCAGCAACTGTGCCAGCAACACTTCCTTGGAAGGAATGCTTGCCAGTTGTTTAACGCCATTGACATCGAGCGCCTTGCCGCCGTATGCGCCGCCGCGAATCACCAACTTGTCATTGGTTTTCGCGAAGTCAGCGACCACTCGCGCGGCCGCCACTGCATCATTGGAAAAACTATAGATCAACGGACCGGTCATCAGGTCGGACACAACCGCAAAGCCACTACCCGCCACAGCACGGCGCGCCAGAGTGTTCTTCAACACACTCAGACTGACGCCGCTGCTGCGCGCACTAGCGCGCAATTTGGTCATGTCAGCAACCGTGATGCCACGGTACTGCGCCAACACAAGCGTTTGAGCTTTTGCGGCGAGGCCTGTCACATTGCTAATGACCGCTTCTTTCTCACTGCGATTAAGACTCAAGGTTTACTCCTTCAAAATGTGCTTGTCGGCTGAGCCTTCAAACACGCCACATTGCAGCGACCAACTGTTTCAGAAAATGTCTTCCTTCTGCAGCGGGATCGCCATCTGCGTTGGTTCAAATTAAGTGCTTGACCGTATCACTACGGCCGGCACACCAACGGTCTCGGATGACCTGCCTACGCCAGTGCATAGCAGCAGCCCACCACATCGGGTCACCCTTTCAGACAACCCAAATTATTTGCAATTACGCCGCGATGGTTTGCATGTCCACCCGGACACCCACACCCATCGTGCTTGAAACTGCAACTTTTTTCAAAAAAACACCCTTGCTGGCAGCCGGTTTGGCCTTGATCAAGGCATCCACCAGCGCCGCCAGATTGCCTTGCAGCTTGTCGGTATCGAAGGAACGACGACCAATCGTGGAGTGAACAATCCCGGCCTTGTCAACCCGGAATTGCACTTGTCCGGCTTTGGCGTTCCTCACGGCGGTTGCCACGTCGGGCGTAACGGTGCCAACCTTGGGGTTAGGCATCAAACCGCGCGGGCCCAAAATCTGTCCCAGGGTACCGACAACGCGCATCGCATCCGGTGCCGCAATCACAATGTCAAAGGGCATATCGCCAGCTTTGATGCGAGCCGCCAAATCGTCCATGCCGACAATGTCAGCACCGGCCGCCCTGGCTTCTTCGGCCTTGGCTCCCTGGGCAAACACTGCCACGCGCTTGGTCTTGCCGCTGCCATTGGGCAACACGACAGCGCCGCGCACGACCTGATCTGACTTCTTGGCGTCAATACCGAGCTGCACCGCGACATCGATGGATTCATCAAATTTGGCAGTGGCACACTCCTTGACCAGACCCAAGGCATCGGCCAGGGGGTAGAGTTTGTTAGAGTCAATCTTGCCCTGAAAGGACTTTTGCTTTTTGCTGAGCTGAGTCATTTAGACACCCTCCACATTCACGCCCATCGAACGGGCCGAACCCGCAATGGTGCGCACGGCTGCGTCCATGTCAGCAGCGGTCAGATCTTTCATTTTGGTCTTGGCGATTTCTTCGAGCTGAGCGCGCGTGACCTTGCCAACCTTGACCGATTGCGGCGTGGCAGAACCCTTGTCGATCTTGGCCGCTTTCTTGATCAGAATCGACGACGGCGGCGATTTGATAATAAAGGTGAAGCTCTTGTCAGCAAACGCAGTAATCACCACCGGCAGTGGCAGACCCGGCTCAATGCCTTGGGTCTGGGCGTTAAATGCCTTGCAGAACTCCATGATGTTCAAGCCGCGCTGGCCCAAGGCTGGACCGATCGGTGGCGATGGATTGGCTTTGCCTGCTGGTACTTGCAGCTTGACAAAACCGACGATTTTTTTTGCCATTCATTTCTCCTTGCGGGTTTTAACGCCCAGACCGTGCTTATCTATTGGCAGGTCCGGGCTCCCCGGGGTTAACGACTCTCTAACTGCATTCGCACCGAGTCGGGAAGTGCGAATGTATTTACGTTTTCTCTATCTGCGAAAAATCAAGCTCCACCGGTGTCGCCCGACCGAAGATCGTGACCGCCACCCGCACCTTGCTTTTTTCGTAGTTAACGTCTTCTACTGAGCCGTTGAAATCGGTAAAGGGACCTTCTTTGACACGCACAAACTCGCCCACTACAAATTCAACCTTATGCCGCGGCTTGTCTGTGCCTTCCTGCATCTGTTTAACAATCTTCAGGACTTCGGCTTCAGAGATGGGAGATGGCCGGGTCTTGGCGCCACCGACGAAACCAGTGACCTTGTTGGTGTGCTTGATCAAATGCCAAGTCTCGTCGTCCATGATCATTTCGACCAGTACATAACCCGGAAAGAATTTACGTTCAGTGGTTTTGCGTTGGCCGTTCTTGATCTCAACCACTTCTTCCATTGGCACCAGAAGGCGTCCAAACTTATCCTGCATGCCAGCGCGCTTGATACGCTCGGCAATATTGCGCTCAACCGTTTTTTCCATGCCGGAATAAGCGTGAACAACATACCAGCGCAGATCGGGATTGGTGGGCGCTGCCGAGAGCACCTGCACCGCTGCCGACATTTCACCAGCCGTGGCTTCAACAACATCATTCATTATTTTTTCCACCCCAGAATCAAGTCATAAAACAGCCACTCGAGCGTTTTGTCAGTCAA
>Ga0209014_10001094_pt1 | contig 16119 bp, 13 predicted proteins | sample BarGraNGADG00212_FD_184491 | JGI IMG/M metagenome (GOLD analysis project Ga0209014, IMG submission 184491) | Arctic peat soil microbial communities from Barrow, Alaska - Barrow Graham LP Ref core NGADG0002-212 (SPAdes) (version 2) | ecosystem: Environmental > Terrestrial > Soil > Wetlands >...
TCCCAAAGAACTCGGACGCTCTGCCGGATGTCCGGCAGCGGCATGTCGCCGCCTCCGCCTCTACGGCCTCGCACTCCACGGGTGAGAGCCGGCGCCAGGACCAGACGGTCACTTCGGTCTGCGCACGCCTCCACGTCCCGACCATCTCGCCCTCCACGAGGACGGCGCCGGGCCAGACTAGCGCGAGTAGTCGTCCCGCTCGCGGCCGTCGAAGTCACCCGAGCGCATCCAGCAGCTCTTGAAAGCACCTCGCGGAGCCGCACGGGCAGAGATCGTTCCGACCGAGCTTCTCAGCCAGCGCCTTGTCGCCGTGGATGACCCGGAGTCCGCGCCGAACCTTCGTCTCGGACGGGTATTCCTCTCCCCCGCTTACCTGACGGCTCGAAAGGAGGGGAGGTTCTCGAGTTCGCGGTGGCGCACCATGTCGGACCTCCTCTCAACTGCGTGACCTCTTGGCCAGGGCAGGTAGTGTCTCAGGAACCGGCGCCTGTGCATACACGAAGACTGCCCTCGGCGACCGACGAGACGCCCGCAAGAATTCGGTGCGCCAGGACTTCTGGGATCGCAGACTCTTGACCCCGAAGGGCGGCGGTCTCACTCGATAGCTCAGCACCAGCAGCTATCATCGTTCCTTCGTCCGCCGCCCTTGCTGCGGACGGCTTGCGCAGAACCGGGGGTGATAACGGTGGCTGGGGCGGATAGGGCCAAGCGATGACTGCGGACATCGCGGCAGCGGCAGCAATCGTCTCTGTAGTTGGGGCCTTGGTGACGATAACGCTGGGCGTGTGGACGGCGCGCCAGAGTCGCCAGAATCAGCAGATTGCCGCCTATCGCTCAGTCCATGAACTCTACGACAAGATGGTGCAACTCAAGTTCCAGAACCCTGACTTCCTCGTCAACGCTCAGGAATGGGACCAGACCAAAATGCTGTGCGTTTACTCCACAGGGGCCCCGGGGCACGAGACCTGGCGCCGCTACTACACGTTTGTTGAACTCTGCGTCGGTTTCTCCAATGCCGTGCTCCAAGCTCACGAGCAACGGCTAATGGGCGACCGAGAGTACGAGAAGCAGTGGGAGCGGCTCGTGCGCCTCGTTGTCGCGGAGCACTTCCCAATCATCTCCGGCTTCATGAGCGAAGGGCCGTACCTATCGCAGTACCTGCGCGACTACGTACGGAAGACAGAGAAGCCGGAAGGCTGGAATTGGGCTGAGCAGCACCGCGCGTTGACCTGGGCGACGACTGAGGACTGCCGCGGGAAATGATCGAGTCGCGCTATTGGAAGGAGGATCTAGATCGCATTGCCCGCGATCTTGAACGCGTCCCGAATCCGCAGCGATGGAGCGAGAGGGCGCATTGCGTCCTCGAACGTGATCTCATGGTAGGTTTCTTCATGATTCGACGACTGATCGAGCTCCATAAGGTGTCGACGATTACGAGCCGGGGCACCCTGACTGTCTTCTCGTACGACGCTGTTGGGAAGAACGTGACTCGGCTAAACAGCTATCAGATCTCGGAGCTCTACGATCTGGAACGAGAGGTTCCCGCCAGAAAGAGAACGTTGTACGTCGCCAACCAGTTCATTCACGCATATACGAGTCTCGTCGCTAGAGGCGAGACCAGGAACTGGAGCGATGTATTGGTGGTCTCCGACTACGATCGCAACGATCGAATCTGGCGAGTCCCAGTCTCCGAAATAGGACGCGTTTTCCACACTGCGGCCAACGATTACCCCCACACCGTCAACATGATGTTCAACGACAAGACGGGCGACTACGATGTCGAGACGAACTGAGATATCTGGCGTTATTGGTAACCCAAGACCGGGCATCAGTTTGTCAACGGGGAGGGCACGCCGACTCGCCGCCGCACGGAGCGTGAACTGGTCCGGCGGATGATCGATCGGCGAGGACTGGACGAGCTCACACGACTCGCTCAGTATTTCGAGGAACGCAAGGAACGGGCAGTCGCACGACTGGCGGCCGATGTGGCGCCTGCTTGGCATTTCGCCATTCTTGGTCTGGCTCTCGATGCGGCCGAATTTGAGTTCGAGTCAGTTGGCCGTCTGCGCTCTGTTGAGGAACCACCCGGAGAGATAGAACTCGCGGCTGCCACGGTCCAGCCCAATCTATTTGGCGCAGTTGGACGCTACAGCCGCTCTGTCCGCTACGAACTCAGCATCCCAACCGGCGACGAGGAGCAGTTGCCCTTCACGCTAGCGTGGTGGATCATTTCGCTAATACGCGTTCGGACTGGCGCCGAGATCTTGGTGCCGGCCGTTGCGGACCATTCCTGGTCGGTCATTGCGGGTTGCCCACCCAAGACCTGTCAGGTGCAGCTCCTTGAGGACGTTCCAGACGCCCGGCCGGTCGCCACCGCGGTTCCCGTCTCTCTGGCGGATCTTGAATGGGTTGAAGCCAACCTCGTTCAGTTCGCTCAGCTTCTTGCCCAACCAGACTTCCGCTTCGCTGTGGAGTGCATGTCAACGCACCGACTCGAGCGGGACGCCCGCATGATGGCGGTCATGTTGTGGGCCGGCATCGAGGGGATTTTCGGTGTTCGCGAGGAGCTGCGATTCCGCCTGGCGGCCCTAATTGCCACCGCGCTCGAGGACCCAGGCCCCAATCGACTGGCTGTGTACCGACGAGCCAAGAAGCTCTACGACACGCGCTCCACGGCAGTCCATGGTGGTCAGGTCGAAAGTGAGTCTCTCTTTAAGCACGTGCTCGAAGTCCGGCAGCTACTATCTCGTCTCCTCTGCCAGTTCATCGACATGCGCCGGGTTCCCAGCGTCGGGGATCTTGAGCAAGCTCTCTTTGCTGGCAAGGAAGGAGGAGACCTATAGGATCCGCCGGCGCGCGACTGAGCGTCTCCTGCCGCTCGCCGGGGGCCCTTCGTGATAACCTTCGCTCAGCCTTTGCGGCCGGTCCTGTGAGGCCGGCGTACCGGTCCAGAGAGGCCGGGGAGGAGACGCGATGACGAAGTACAACCTTGACCACCGAGCCCGCGAGGCCGGTGGCTTTTTTGTATGACGGCACCGGCAATGCCCGTGCCCGCCAATCCGGCTCCGCGCGCTGAGCGCCGCAAGCCCAAAAGCGCGCTGATCATCGGATCGGGGCCCGTGGTCATCGGCCAGGCGGCCGAGTTCGACTATGCCGGGACGCAGGCCTGCCGGGCGCTGCGGGCCGAGGGCGTCCGCACGATCCTCGTCAACTCGAACCCGGCCACGATCATGACCGACGCCGAGGTCGCGGACGCGGTCTACCTCGAGCCGCTCACCGTCGAAGCCATCGAGCAGGTAATCGCCAAAGAGCGGCCCGAGGGGCTGCTCGCGGGGCTCGGCGGCCAGACGGGCCTCAACCTGGCCGTGGCGCTGGCCAAGGCCGGGGTCCTGGAGAAGTACAACGTCCGGCTGATCGGCACGCCGCTCGAAGCCATCGAGATGGCCGAGGACCGCGAGCTGTTCCGCGACCTGCTCGACCGGATCGGCCAGCCGTACGCGCCGAGCTGCATCGTCGAAGGCGAGACCGACGAGGCGCGTGACACCGCCGCTCGCGAAGCGCTAAAGGAGATCGGCCTGCCGGCGATCATCCGACCCGCGTTCACGCTCGGTGGCACCGGCGGGGGCATCGTCGAGACCGAGGCTGCCTACTGGGAGCGGACGCGGACCGGCCTGCGCCTCAGCCCCATCCACCAGGTCATGATCGAGCGCTGCCTGGTCGGCTGGCAGGAGATCGAATACGAGGTCATGCGCGACGCGGACGACACCTGCATCGCCGTCTGCTCGATGGAGAACGTCGACCCGTTGGGCGTCCACACGGGCGACTCGATCGTGGTCGCGCCGGTCCAAACGCTGCCGGACCCGGTCCATCAGCGGCTGCGGAGCGCGGCCCTCTCGATCATCCGCGCGCTCGGCGTCGAGGGCGGCTGCAACGTCCAGTTCGCGCTGAGCCCCGACTACACCGAATACGCGGTCATCGAGGTAAACCCGCGCGTCAGCCGATCCTCGGCGCTGGCCAGCAAGGCGACCGGCTATCCGATCGCACGCGTCGCGGCGCAGATCGCGGCGGGCCGGCGGCTGGCGGAGATCCCCAATGTCGTGACCGGGACGACCGTCGCGGCGTTCGAGCCGGCGCTCGACTACGTGGTCGTCAAACTGCCGCGCTTCCCGTTCGACAAGTTCCCCACGGCCGACCGAACCCTGGGCAGCCAGATGAAGGCGACCGGCGAGGTGATGGCGATCGATCGAACGTTCGGCTCGGCGCTGAACAAGGCGCTGCGCGCGCTCGAACAGGCGGGGGCCGGCTTTCTGGCCGAGAACGCCGGGTGGCAGTCCACGCTCGATTACCTCATCGAACCGGCGCCGGCCGAGCCCGAGTTCATGCCGATCGACGCCAGCGGCCTGCTGTGCGAAGCGAAGGCCCACGCCGAGCGAGCGGCGTATCCCATCGTGCTCAAGCGCTTCCTGGCGCCGTCCGACTCGCGGTTCTGGCGCATCCTGGCCCTGCTGCGGCGGGGCATGCCCGCCGAGACGATCCGCGGCGTGACCGGCATCTCGGCCTGGTTCCTGTGGGAGTTCGAGCGGGCCATCGCGCTGGAGCGGGAGGTGCGGGCCTTCGGGGCGCGGATGGCCGATCCTCGGGACGAGGAGGCGGCCGCTCTCCTGGCTACCGTCAAGCGGGCAGGCTTCGGCGATCGCGAGCTGGCGCAGATGGCGCGGGTCGATGCCGAGGCGATCCGCTTGTGCCGGATGGAGCTGGGCCTCGTGCCGGGCTATGCGATGGTCGATACGTGCGCGGCAGAGTTCGCCGCCGAGACGCCGTACTTCTACGCCACGTACGCCGCCAGCGGCTCGGAGCCGGAGCTGCCGCCGGTGAAGCGGCCGGCCGCGCTGGTCATCGGCTCCGGACCGGTGCGAATCGGGCAGGGGATCGAGTTCGACTACTGCGCCGTCCAGGCGGCGGCCGAGCTGCGGGAACAAGGCTGGCAGGCGGTCATGATCAACTCCAACCCCGAGACGGTCTCGACGGACTTCGATGCGAGTTCGCGCCTGTACTTCGAGCCGCTCGACCCGGAATCGGTGCGCTCAGTGGTCGAAGCCGAGTCGCCCGACGGCGTGGGCTTGATGGGAGCGTTCGTCCAGTTCGGCGGTCAGACGCCGTTGAACCTGGCCGCGCCGCTGGCCGCAGCCGGGATCCCGCTGCTGGGAGCCAACCTGGAGACGATCGACCAGGCCGAGGATCGCATCCGTTTCGCCAACCTCGTGGAGGCGGTCGGCATCCCGCAGCCGGAAGGCGGCATGGCTCGATCGATCGAGGAGGCGCTGGCGCTGGCCGATCGGATCGGCTACCCGGTCATCGTTCGGCCGTCCTTCGTCATCGGCGGCCTCGCCATCGACTTCAGCTATTCCCCGTCTGACCTGGAGACGCAGCTGGCGCGCGCGACCGTCGTCGACCCCGATCGGCCGGTCCGGATCGACCGCTATCTCGAAGGCATCGAAGTCGATGTCGACGCAATCGCCGACGGCGAGACGGTCCTGATCCCGGGGCTGCTCGAACATGTCGAGCGCGCCGGCGTTCATTCGGGCGACTCGGTGGGCATGTTCCCGCCGCAGACCGTTTCGGCGTCGGACCAGGAGCTGATCGTGGCCTCGATGGATCGGATCGTGCGCGCGCTCGACGTTCACGGCCTGGTCAACGCCCAGTTCATCGTCCGCGACGACGGCGTGTACCTGATCGAGGTGAACCCGCGGGCCAGTCGCACCGTGCCGTTCATGAGCAAGGTTACGGGCGTGCCGATGGTCAAGCTCGCGGTCCGCATCGCGCTCGGCGAGACGCTGCGCGACATGGGGTGGGGGAACGGGCTGCTGGAGCCGCCGCCGCTGGTAGCGGTCAAGGCGCCGGCCTTCTCCACGGCCAAGTTGCGTGGCGTTGACCCGTCGGTCGGCCCCGGCATGCAGTCCACCGGCGAAGTGATCGGCATCCACACCGACCCGCGCGTGGCTCTCGCCAAAGCGATGCAGGGAGCGGCGCTGATCCCGCCGCGCCCCGGCTCCGACGGTGCGCTGGCGCTCATCTCGGTCGCAGAGCGCGACGTGCCAGCGCTTCCCCGGGCGGCCCACGCCCTGGCTCGGGCCGGATACCGGTTCGCGGCCACCGAAGGCACCGCAGCTGCGCTCGCCAAACTTGGTTACGACGCCCAGCTCGTGGCCAAGGTCGGCGAGAAGGCCACCGACGGCCGCGTGCCGATCCTCGAGCTGATCGCGTCGGGGCGCGTCCGCCTCGTGGTCAACACGCCGGCGCCCAAGTCCGGCCCGGTTCGCGACGCGGCCGAGATCCGGCTGGCGGCCACCGCGGAGGGGATCCTCTGCCTCACGGCCATGGAGACGGCCGTCGCCGCGGCCGAAGCACTCGACCCTGATCTGGTCACTCGCCTGGCGGAGGTCCGCTCGCTCGGCGAGTGGGTCCCGGAGCCCGGCAAACCCCGCGGCGTGCTGGTCGCGAGCTAGGCCGGGACGGAACGGCTCGCTGCCTCGTCAATCTGGTCATGATGGCAGTCGTGACCGTCGACAGAGGGAGCGAGGAGTTGCTGGAGCTCGTCGAGGACGTGGACGAAGCCGGCGGCTTCGGGGCCCTGTATCGGCAGCGCTACCGCGACGTCTACCGCTACGCGCTCCTGATGCTGCGCAGCGCCGAAGACGCGGAGGACGTGACGGCAGATGCCTTCCAGCGGGCTTATGCGGCCTGGGACTCCGGGCACGGGCCGGCAGGACAGGCACTTCCCTGGCTTCTGCTGATCACACGGCGTCTGGTCATCGACAAGACTCGCCGCCGAAGGCTGCTGTCCTGGCTCCCACTGGCGAGCCTGCACCCGAGCCATGAACCCAGCGCCCAGGCGGACACCGACCGGACCGAGTTCTGGCTCTGGTTCGAGCGCTTCGCCCGCGAGCTGCCGACACGACAACGTGAGGTCCTCATCCTGTGCTACCAGCGCGACCTCGACGACGACGCGATCGGCGAAATCCTGGGGCTGTCCGCCTCCGGTGTTCGCTCGCTAGTTGGCCGCGCCTGCGCCACCCTGCGCCGCAATCCGGAGATTTGGCGATGAACGACAACGAGATCAGCGACTTCGAACCGGCCGACGAGCAGATCCTGGCGGGCATTCGCCGGCATTTGAGCGACGTCGAACCTTCACTGCCTCGGCCGAGGGCTTACGACGCGGACGCCGTCGCGGCGAGCGGGCTGGGGCGCGGTCGGGTTCGTTCGAGGATCGGCTTCGCCGGCCTGGCACCGCTGGTGCTCGTAGCCGCCCTGGTAGTGATCGCCGTTGGCTTCGGCATGAGCCTGCGATCGTCGGGCCCCGCCGCGTCGCTGGAGGGCACCCGCCCGCCGACATCGGTCGCGACCATCACCTACCAGCTCGAAGGCACGCTGTCCGCTTCCGACTTGGACAATACCGCGGCGGTTCTGAGCAGGCGGCTGAGCCAGATCTTTCCCCAGATGGCGTCGAGCGACGCCGCCGGCTCTCCCATACCCGACACCAGCCGTAGCACCGGGTTCCAGGTGACTCGGGAGCCGCCCGATCGAGTAGTGGTCAGCTTCCAGGCGGACTACCGGGTCGTCTCGGGATCGACGGACCTCTGGAATCTGGACTCGATACGCGCCGCCATGGGCCAGCCCGGCCGGGTCGAGATCGTCGGCCTGCCGCCGACCACTTATGGCAGTGGCGGTGTGGCCGGGATCAAGGGGCTTCCGCAGCGGGGCGATCCGATCGATCTCGCGCTCCCCTCGGTACTGACGGGCGCCGATTTCGACGCGTCGCGGATAGCGGAAGGAACTGCCTCCGACGGGGGCGTCCCCCTGGATATAGCCCTCACAGCCTCTTCCGCCCAGCCTTGGTCCGACTACGTGGCCGGCAACAACGGACACTACGTCGCTCTTGCGCTGGACGGCAATGTCATCGAGACGAGCCTGATATCAAGCCCGACTCCCGTTGGGCATCTCATACTCACGACTGGTCTTGCGCAGCGCGATGCCTCGGTGCTGATCTGGTTCCTGAAGAGCGGAGCCCTGCCCGTCCCGCTTGCAGAGGTCTCCTTCTCGTCGACTTCTCAGGTCCCGGTCCCATCCGGCCCGGAAGCCACTCCCACTCAGATCCTGCCTCCGAGCGCTTCCCAGTCCGCGAGCGGCTCCAACTGACCAGCCGGATAAGGGAGCGGCATCGAGGCGGGCCGCTCCCCTTCAGGCGTGCTCGAGGACGGTGGGCGCCTCGATGGGGATCGGCACCGTCAGCGGCGCATCCCCTGCAGCCGAGTGGTCGGTGCCGCGGAACCAGTGCCACAACAGCCACGTGGAGACCGTGTAGAGCGCGATGATCGTCACGAAGTCGACCGCGTAACCAGCCGTGAACCCCAGCCTTGCCTGGAGCTGGCCGTAGTAGATCGGGGCGATCGTCCAGCCGAGCGCCCACAGCAGGGTCATCGCTGCGGAAAGCGTCGCCCGCTCGGCTGCAGAGACCCGGTCCATCGCGAACGCGTCGAAGATCGGACTGCCCGCATTCATGAGTGAGTTGCGGACGGTCATGGCCACGACCACCGTCCACAGCACCGGCGAGAACCCGAGCACCAGAAGGAACGGAATGCTCGAGCTCTGGACGAGCACTATCGAGCCGATCCGCCCAAACCGCCGTGCCAGCGCCGGCTGAGCCAGGATCGTCAGCGTCGTGCCCAGGCTCGTAACCGCGAAGACGGCGTTAACCGCCGCCAGGTCCAGCCCGAACTTGCCTTGCACGAAGACGTTCAGGAACGGGATGAGCTGCCCGGCGCCAAGCGAGGTGATGAAGCCGGGTATCAGCAACCTGACGAATAGGCCGGGATCGGAGACCCCAATTCCGAACCGGCCCGGTTGGCTGGGCCTCGTGGAGTTGGCCGCTGGCCGGTCGCTGGCGAGCAAGTACACCGTGCCCAGCGATATGACCCCCAGGATGGCCACTCCCGTCAGGAGGATCTGGTACGGCGCCGCAGCGGAGCTCAGACCGAATCTGGCCGCCAGCTCGGTCGCAATCGCCCCGCCGAGCAATGCGGCCACGAGCGCGGTCACGTTGCCCATGGCCGACCACGTGGCGAAGTACTCGTTGCGCTGCCCCGGCTCTGTGTGCTCGGCGATATACGGCACCTGCACCACGTAGACCATCTGGGAACCCGCCCCCAGGGCGGCTACGCCCACGAATAGCAGTGCCAGCTGGCCGGGCAGGAATGCGAACAGAGCCACGGCCACCAGGGCCATGCCCGCGGCCATGACCGAACGCCGGCCGATTCGATTCGATAGCGCGCTGGCCGGCAGCGCAACCACTACGCCTGCGAGTTGAGACGCGGCCATCAACCATCCGATCGTCGTGCGATCGATGCCTATGGCCTCGAGATACAGGTTGAAGTCGATCCAGTAGAGACTCAGCGCCGCTCCGAACACGAGTGTGGTCAGAAGGAAGAGGCGAGCGTCCCTACCGAATCCCGTGAAGCTGCGGAGGTAATGCCCCAGCGCGCGACCCATCTGGGCGCCGGGGTCAGGAGAAGACCGGGTCAGCTCCAGCCGCGTCCGGACAATCCGGATCCGGGTGCACGATTGTCTTTCCCACGATGATCAACATCCGGCCGATCTTCAGGTGGAGCCCGCTGAAGGCGCAGCCATCGACGGGATCCACTCCCTCGTGGCGCCGTCGATGTTGTGCCGCTTCCGCGCGGAGCTCGTTCTGATATTGGCGGACCATCATTAGGCGCTCGGGCGCGTCAAGCAGCATTGTGCCCTCCTTGAGCGGCGCGAGAGAATGGAAGGGTATCCCAGAGGTTGCAGTCTGGCCGTAAACGTTGCGCATGCCGGTTCTCCGAACTCAAACGGCGAGATAGGAATTCAGTTCCATGCCGGCTTCCTCGACCCGATCCCGGCGCAGGGTGTAGTAGCTGAGGCTGCCCTGTTGCGTAACTGTTACGAGGCCGGCGCTCCGCAGGGCGGCGAGGTGATGGCTCACCGTCGGCTTGCTCAGCTCCAGCTCGGTGGCGAGCTCGGTCAGGTAACGGTCCCGCTCGGCGAGCAGTCGCAGGATGCGGAGCCGGCTCTCATCCCCGAGGGCCCGGTAGAGACGGATCGCCGACGATGGTGGCGTGAGCCGATCGGCGGCGTCCAGCGCGCCGTCCGCGATGGGGTAGCAGATCAGCTCCGTCTGGCCGACCCTGGTCAGGGAGTTGTAGGGTCGGCCGAAGTAGCTTGGGGCGAGCACGATGCGCCGAACGCGCGTTTCGGCGGCCAGCCTGATCCCGTTGGTGGCCTGCTCCACGAATGCGAATGGGTCCGCGGCCGCCGTGTTGAGCGGCCGGGCCGAGACGTCCCTTTCGAGCATCCGTCCGATTCGTCCCTCGATGCCTTCGTAGCGCGGCAGCCAGGCGTGGACGATGCGACGGGCACCGTCGGCCAGCTCCTTGGGCGTAGCCGTCAAGACGGGCATTCCTTTGAGTTGCTCCAGTTGTGTCTGCAGGGCGGCGTAGGCCTCGGCATCGCCATCGACGGCGCGCCTCGCGGTAGGGCCGAGGTCCGAGTCCTCGAGAAGCTCTCCGAGCAGGGTCTCTATGAGGAGCCCGTCAGACATCTCGTCAACGGCGGCTACGACCTGGCCGGCCGTCCTGACCTCTGGTCTTCCGACCAGCAAGCGTCCGATCTCGGTGACGAAACCCATGCACGCGTCGGCTGAGGCGCCCGACCCCAACTTCTTGGCCAGACTCGCTCGCCCTTCTTCCAGCCAGGTGCGATCCTCCGGAAGCAGGTCTTCGAGCTCGCCGCAGTCGTTGCAGGCGCTGATCAGGAAGTCGTAGCCCGTCCGGGCGTCAAGCTCCACTGCTGGGAGGCCGGGCGAGGCTAGCCCGGGGCGGACCAAGCCGCCGGGGCGAGTCGGGGATGACCTCTGCCGGTTTGATGTCTGCGCCATGGCAGGCGGACCTCTTACACGTGTTAGATGGTATGCTAACACCTTGACCGACGGCGTCAAGACTGCGACGTGCCTGGCGATACGAAGGCTCCGGGCGTGGCGGCGGCTACAATTCCGACACGCCGGCCGGGCAGCTGCCCCCTGAACCGCGAGCGACGGAGGTCCTCCACCGCATGTCCGCCCCAACCATCGGGTTCACGGATGAGCTTCTGCCCAACGGGCTCCGAGTCATCATCGCCGAAGACCATCTCGCGCCGGTCGCAGCCGTATGCATCTGGTACGACGTCGGCTCGAAGCACGAGGTCGATGGCAAGACGGGCTTTGCCCACCTTTTCGAGCATGTCATGTTCCAGGGCTCGCGCCACGTCGCCAAGACGGAGCACATGTCGCTGGTCCAGGCGGCGGGCGGAACCATGAATGGCACCACCTGGCTGGATCGGACCAACTACTTCGAGACGATGCCGAGCCATCAACTCGAGCTCGCGCTCTGGCTGGAAGCCGATCGGATGGCGACGCTGCTCGACGCCCTGAACCAGGCGAACCTCGACAACCAGCGAGAAGTCGTCAAGAACGAGAAGCGTTCTTCGTACGACAACCGGCCCTACGGGCAGTGGTTCCACAAGCTCCAAGCGCACGTCTTTCCGGTGCCACACCCGTACAACCACCCGACGATCGGCTCGATGGAGGATCTCGACGCGGCCTCGATCGACGACGTGGCCACGTTCTTCCGGACCTACTACGCGCCCAACAACGCAGTCCTGGCTATTGCGGGCGACGTGGACCCGGCCCAGGCTCGCGCCTGGGTGGAGCGCTACTTCGGCTCCATCCCCGCGAACCCGGCGATCCCTGCGTTGGGCGACCTGTCGCTGCCGCCCACGCTGGGTGGCGAGGTGCGCGAAGTCGTCGAGGACCGAGTGCCGCTGGCCCGGCACTACTTCGGGTTCAGAGCTCCACGCTTCGGCGACCCAAGATCGGACGCGATGGAAGTCGCGGCGCAGATCCTAGCCGGCGGGAAGGGCAGCAGGCTGTATCGCCGGCTCGTGCGAGAGGATCGCGTGGCCCAGGACGTCGCCTTCTTCTCGCTTGGCCTCGTCGGCGGCGCCTCGATCGTGGCCGGCCAGGCCACCGTCCGCCCCGGCGTTGCGCTCGACGTCGTGGAGAAGGCCTTCGAGGACGAGCTGGACCAGCTGGGCCGGGAGCCGGTCACCGACGACGAGCTGGCACGGGCGCGGGCGCTCATCGAGACATACGAGCTGGAGGCTCTCCAGCGCGTCGACGAGCGGGCCGATCGCCTGGCCATGTACGCCACGCTGCTCGACGACCCCGACATGATCAACCGCCAGCTCGACCGCTACCTGGCGGTGACCGCGGCCGACATCCAGGGCGTGGCGGCCGAGTTCCTGGGGCCGGACAACCGGGTCGTGCTCACCTACGTTCCGGCGGTCGAGAACGAGAGCGAGGGCACCGCAGCATGACGCTCGAAGAGATCCTCGCCCGGCGTCCATCACCGGGCCTCCCGAGGACCTATCAGTTTCCGGAATTCGAGCGGGCGATCCTGCCATCCGGGATGCAGGTTCTGACGGTTCACCTGCCGGGCAGGCCGCTGGTCTCCGCTAATCTGATCGTTCGCCGGGGTGCGTCCGACGAACCGGCTGCCCGGGGCGGCGTTACGGTTCTCGCGGCCCGAGCGCTCACCGAAGGCACGGAGCGATATCCCGGGCTCGAGCTCATCGAGGCTTCCGAACGACTCGGCGCCACGTTGCACGCCGAGGCGAGCTGGGACGCCTTCTCGGCATCGGTGGATGTGGCGGCGCCACGGCTCCGGGCCGCGCTCGAGCTCCTGGCCGAGTTGGTGCTCCATCCCACGTTTCCCGAGGAAGACGTTGCCCGCCTGCGGGACGAGCGCGTGAACGACCTGCTACAGGCTCGCGCCGAACCTCGCCGTCGCGTCGAGCAGGCTTTCGCCGCGTCGATCTACACGCCAGATTCGCCGTATGCGCGGCCGGCAGCCGGGGACGAGGATACGGTCCCGCGCCTGGACCGCGACCAGGTCGCGAGCATCCACCGGGCCCTGCTCGACCCGGCGCGGACCGCGCTGGTCGTAGGCGGGGACCTGACCGGGCTCGATTTGCCGGGCATGGCGGCGGAGGTCTTCGGAGCCCTGAGCTCCGCGTTGGGCGGTCAACCGGACGGCGCCACGCTGCCGGCGCAACTGGCTCGGTCGTCGATCGATCGCACCATCGTGCGCGTCTACGACCGACCGGGCTCGGTTCAGTCGGAGGTTCGAATCGGGCACATCGGGCTGCGGCGCAGCGTGCCCGATTTCCACGCCGTCCAGGTCATGGCCGCGATCCTCGGCGGCCTCTTCAACTCGCGACTCCAGATGAACCTGCGCGAAGAGAAGGGCTACACGTACGGTGTCGGCGCCGGATTCGAGATGCGCCGGGGCGCCGGACCATTCGCTGTCAGGACCGCGGTTCACACAGCCGTCACCGTCCCGGCGATCGCCGAGTCGCTTGCGGAGTTGCGGAAGATTCGCGATACCCGAATCACCGACACGGAGCTCGCGGCAGCGAGGGACTTCCTGGTTGGCGTCTTCCCGCTGCGGTTCGAGACTCCCGGCGCTGTCGTGGCGGCCCTGGGCGGCCTCTTTGTGCACTCGCTGCCAGACGATGAGTTGGGCCGGTACCGCCGGCTCGTCGAAGCGGTAACTGCCGCGGACGTGCAGACGGCGGCACGCGACCACATCGACCCCGAACGGGTTGCGATCGTCGTGGTCGGCGATGCCGATGCGATTGGGCACGATCTCGAGGCGGCCGCGTTTGGCGAGCTGGAGATCGTGCGCGAAGACGTCCCCGTCGAGACCGGCGACCTGGCGGACCCGGCCGGAGGCGCAGCCGAATGATCGTCGTTGTCGGCCTGGCCGCCTATTCGGCGACACCGGACGGGCTGGGGAGTGCCGCGGGTCTGGCGGTCGACGTCGCGGCCGAAGCCGTGCGGCAGGGCGCTACAGTCGAGCTGGTCGGCAAGATCGGCGACGACGGGGCAGGGGAGGCCGTCGTCCTGGGTCTGGGGCGCCTTGGCGTCGGCCACGCGGCGCTGCTGCGCGATCCCGCGCGGCCGACGCCGGTGCTCGTCGTCGAAGCCGTCGTCGTCGATGCAGAAGAGGGCGCGGAGGCCGGGGCGGCCGAACTCGCGGGGCTCGAGGCCGACGATTCTCCGGTGGTCACGTTGCTCCCTGCCGAAGCGGGCGAGCGTCCGGGCCTCGAGGCGGGGGACGTCCAGCTCGCACTGCGGTACCTGGCCGAGGCGCGAGTCGTGGTCGTGGCGGACCGGCTGGGCGAGGCCGCCATCGCGGCGGCGGTCGAGGGAGCCCAATTCGCCGCCGCGCGTCTCGTGGTGCTCGTGCCCGCAGGTTCGGCTTCGCCGGCAGTCCCCACCGAGGCAACCGTGCTGGAGGCGCCCCCTGCGGACGACGGATCGTTCGGACGGGTGGTGGGGGCATTCGCGGCGGCGCTGGACTCCGGGCTGGAGGCCGAGGCGGCTTTCGGCCGTGCGGTCGAACGGTCGGGCTGGGAGGCGGTCGCGGACTGATCGCCGATCCGGCGACTGGGCCGGGCAACGGCCGCGCTGCGAGCCCGTGCTCGGGACGCGCTTCCTGTACATTGCGGGACATGGACCGCGTGACTGACGGTTTCGACGCAGAGAGCCCCCAGAGTCTGCCTGCGGGTTTCGACCCTTCGGCCCGGGGACCGCTCGATCGCGGGACCGCCATCGCCGTTCTGCACCGAGCCGACGACCTCCTCGAGGCCGACGACGCCCCGCACGCCCTCGCCCTGTACTCCCGAACCATCGGCACGTCCGACCGGGATGTCTCCGCGGCAGGCTTCTACGGGGTGGGTAACGCCCTCTACCGGATGGATCGCGAGGATGAAGCGCTCAAGGCCTGGGAGCAGGCCACGTCGATCGGCGAGACTCCCGTCACGTACCGGGCATGGCGCCAGGTCGCGGCCGCGCGGGTCCGTTCCGGCGACCTGAACGGCGCGCTCGAGGCGTACCGCGAATGCGAGCGGCGTGCGCCTCGTGAGCACAAAGCCGAGATCGCTTCCCGGTTGGGCTGGCTCTCGAAAGAGACGGGCAACGCCCGGGCAGCCGGAAAGTACTTCGCGCGCAGCCGAGGAGACACGCTCCCCACCTTCCTCACTTACCTGATCATCGCGATCACGTCGGTAACGTCCCTCGCAGCCATGGCCGGGGGCCACGTCGTCTTCGGCCAGTACATCCCGAGTCAGCTCGAGCAGCAGCTGGAGCTCAACAAGTTCGCCGTTGCCCAGGGCGAGTTCTACAGGTTGCTGAGCGTGACCCTGGTCCATGACCCTAATGACATCTTCCATCTGCTCTTCAACATGTACGCCCTGTGGTACGCCGGCGTCCTGGTCGAGCGGATGTACGGGCCCGCCCTCATGGCGCTGTTCTACGTGCTCTGCGGAGTGGCCGCCTCGGTGGCGAGCTACGTCTTCGGCGGCGCCGCCGCTTCGGTGGGCGCTTCCGGCGCGATCTTCGGGCTGTTCGGGGTCGTGCTCGTCGCCACCCGATACCACCACGCGGTCCTGGATCGGCAGTCGCGGGCCGTGGCCTCGCAGGTCGGCATGCTGATCGTGCTGAATCTGGTTCTGGGGTTCTCGGGCATCTTCAATGTCGACAACTCCGCTCACATCGGCGGCCTGCTGGCCGGGATCTGGCTGGCTCTGGTAATCCCTCCGACCAAGGTTCAAACGCTGGCCTCGGGATGGCAGGGAGTTCGGGGCGCCACCCGAGGCCGGACGCAAGTCGTGGGGATGCGCGTCCTGGGCGTGGCCGCTCTGACGGCGGTCATCGTCGCGGGGGTGGTCGTGGGCACGAGCCAGTGGAACAACCCGCGGCCGTTCAACGGAACGGGTTTCGTGCCCGGCTCGCCCGCGGCTCGCGGAGCACCGGCGGCGCAGAGTCAGCTCACCATCCGATAGGGTTGCCGCGCCCGCGGCTCAGGTCAGGTCGTCACGCCAGCCGAATTGGTCGAGGACGCGGTACATGTTCCGGCGGGCCATCCTGGATCGATCGGGCGGCCAGCGGGTCTCGTCTCGGCCCAGCGGCAGGTCGAGCCGAAC
>Ga0209014_10001095_pt1 | contig 16115 bp, 13 predicted proteins | sample BarGraNGADG00212_FD_184491 | JGI IMG/M metagenome (GOLD analysis project Ga0209014, IMG submission 184491) | Arctic peat soil microbial communities from Barrow, Alaska - Barrow Graham LP Ref core NGADG0002-212 (SPAdes) (version 2) | ecosystem: Environmental > Terrestrial > Soil > Wetlands >...
AGGCTATCTGCGCCTGTTGACGCCGTTGTTCAACGTGACGGGCGCGTTCGCGCTGTCGCTGGGTGCGATCTTCAGCGCCTACATCTTCATGCCGAAGCGACGCGTGATCGACTATTCGCTCGACCGGGGCCAGTCGCTGCCGTCGCTGCTGGGAAACCTTGTGCGGGCTCCCGTGGCGATGACGGTGAACCTGGCCGCGTCCCTCCCGGGCGCGGCGGTCGCACTCGCGTCCGGTCGGCTCAACAGCCGCGTTCCCGCCACGATCCTGATCGCCATCGGCGGCTTCATCCCCGCCGTGACCAGCGGCCTCAATCGCTTCGGGGACACGAGTGGCTTCTTTGTGGGCGAGTTCCTGGGCGTCGTCTTCCTGCTGGCCGGCTTCCTCGCTTCGATCGAGGTCTTCGCCCAATTCCGAATACCTTTTACGGGTGTCGTCCTCCGCGCCCGCCGAGAACCCGATGCCCGCTAACCGTGACGCCGTTGCGCGGCCCGACGGCGCTCTTGCGATACTCCCCAGGAGTATCCGCCGCATGCTAGGATAAACGCATGAGCAGCGACTCCACCCCCAAACCGCCGGCCCTGAAGCTGAGCGATCTGAAGTATTCCTTGGCCGGTCCCGCGGCGACCGATACCGAGGCACCGATGGTGCAAAGGGCCGTGCCGACCGAGCCCGCGGGCGAACCGGTCGAAGCGAAGGTCGTCATCGTCGGGTCCGGTCCGGCTGGCCTGACGGCGGCCATCTACGCGGCGCGAGCCAACCTGGCGCCGGTGGTCATCGGCGGCCTGGAGAGCGGCGGCCAGCTCATGATCACGAGCGAAGTCGAGAACTATCCGGGCTTCCCCGAAGCGATCGGCGGTCCCGAGCTGATGGCGCTCTTCCGCAAGCAGGCGGAGCGCTTTGGCGCGAGGATCGTGGACGTCGACGTCGAGCGGGTGGATCTGGCCACGCGGCCGTTCCGGCTGTGGGCGGCGGGCATCGAATACCGCGCCCAAGCCGTCATCGTCGCCACCGGCGCCTCGGCGCTGTGGCTCGGCATCGAGAGCGAGACCAGGCTGCGAGGCCACGGCGTCTCCGCCTGCGCGACCTGCGACGGCTTCTTCTATCGCGACAAGGAGGTCGCCGTCGTCGGCGGCGGGGACACCGCGCTCGAGGAGGCGCTCTTCCTCACGAGGTTCGCCAGCAAGGTCCACCTCGTGCATCGCCGCGACGCGTTCCGCTGCAGCAGGATCATGGAAGCTCGGGCGGTCGAGCACCCCAAGATCGAGCTTCACCTCAATCGAACCATCGGCGAGGTTCTCGGCACCGACAAGGTCGAAGCGGTGCGGCTGGTCAAGACCGACGCGGAAGGCGAAGAGATCCTGCCGGTCGAAGGGCTCTTCGTGGCCATCGGCCACCGACCCAATGTCGAGGTTTTCCGCGAGTGGCTCGGAACCGACGAGAAGGGTTACCTCGCGGTTGATGGTTCGACCACGTTCTCATCGATCGAGGGCGTCTTCGTGGCCGGCGACGTGGACGACCACCGCTACCGCCAGGCCGTGACCGCGGCCGGCGAAGGCTGCCGCGCGGCGATCGACGCGGAGCGCTGGCTCGAAACCCAGGAAGCGGCCGAGCGCACCTCCGCCGCTGCCGTTCCGGCTACCGCCGGAGCTGCTACCCGCACCGGAGCCGCGAACCGCTGATGCCGACTCGCGAGGGAATCCTGGCTCGCTGTGGAATCATGCCCAGCGTTTCGACGGAACTGGAAGTGGCCCTGCGGGAGGCAGTGGATCGGGCGAAGGCGGCGGCCCCCGACCGGGCGAGCGGCCTGACCGTCCTCGACGCGGGTTGCGGACGCTCGTCGGCGCTGCAGGCGTTCAAGCCTGAGATCGCCCGGTTCGTCGGCATCGACATCCACGAGCCGACCCCGGGGTCGATGCCCTATCTCGACGAGTTCGTCGTGGTGGACGTGTGCACGGACAAGGGCGCGTTCGCCCCGGCAACGTTCGACGTCGCGCTCAGCTCCTTCACCGTCGAGCACTTCGCCCGACCGGCCGACGCCTTTGCCAACGTGGCCCGATGGCTGCGCCCCGGCGGCACGCTGGTGATCACGACCGTCAATCGGCGCCACCCCTTCGTGGCCGCCTACCTCGGCGTCCCCGCGGGCTTGAGGCACCGTCTCCAGCACGTCGTCAAAGCCGCGGCCGCGGATGCGCACCCCATCGTCGGCGTCTGCAACGACCCGCGGGCGCTCCGCTCGGCCATGGAGGCCGCGGGTTTTACGGACGTCACCGTCAAGCCGATCGGCCACCTCGCTCGCGCCTGGGGGAGGACCTGGCCCACGTTCTTCGCGGGCCTGGCCGGCGACCTGATGGCGCGGGGCCTGCCGTCGCGACGCTCCACTTTGCTCGTGTCGGGCCGGGTCCCGGCCGCGGAGCAGGGCCACTAGCCAGGGCGAGCGGCTCGCCGACGGGCGGTCGGCGGCGTCTCCTGGTAGCGTCAGGATCCACACCACAGGAGCCCGCATGTCCATGTCCGGCGGCATGTCAGGCGGCGGTCGCCGCCGCTACGCCGCGTCCACGATGAAGCAGGATCAACCGTCGGTCCCGCGCGAGCGGCGCATTCGTACGGCCACCAAGATCGTCCGGTTCTTCGTCCCGTACAAGGCGCCCGTGATCGTCGTCTTTCTGACGATCCTGCTGACGAGCGGCCTGGGCGTCATCAACCCCTACCTTCTCAAGCTGCTGATCGACGTCGCCATCGGCCAGCGCAACTTCGGCCTGCTCAACCTGTTCGTGGCGCTGATGATCGCCGTCCCGATCGTCTCGAGCCTGATCGGCGTCGGCCAGACTTACCTCAGCAACAAGGTCGGCCAGAGCGTCATGCGCGACCTTCGGGCCGCGCTGTACAGCCACCTGCAGTCGATGCCGTTGCGATTCTTCACGGAAACGCGCACCGGCGAGATCCAGAGCCGCCTGTCCAACGACGTGGGCGGCATCCAATCGGTCGTGACCGACACCGCCGCGAGCGTCACCAACAACGTGGCGGTCGTGCTCAGCACGATCGTGGCGATGCTCTTCATCGACAAGCGACTCACGGTGCTGTCCCTGGCGATCCTGCCCGTCTTCGCCTTCGTCGCCAATCGGGTCGGCAAGGTGCGCCGCGCGGCATCGACCGAGACGCAGCAGTCGCTGGCGGACCTGAGCGCAGCGACAGAGGAGACTCTCAGCGTCAGCGGAATCCTGCTGTCGAAGACTTTCGGCCAGCAGCAGGCTTCGATCGACCGGTTCGGCGAGATAAACAACCGCGTCGCCAGGCTGCAGCTGCGCCAGGCCATGGTCGGCCGGTGGTTCTTCGCCCTGATCGGGACGATCATGTCGATCATCCCCGCCTTCGTGTACTGGCTGGCCGGCTATCTCGCCATCAACCACGACCCGCACCCGCCGACGATCGGCGACATCGTGGCCTTCACCACGCTCCAGAGCCGGCTCTTCTTCCCGCTCGGGCAGCTGCTCAACGTCCAGGTCGAGCTCCAGGGAGCGCTGGCCCTGTTCGACCGGATATTCGAGTACCTCGAGATGAAGCCCGAGATCGCCGACGCGCCGGACGCGGTCGCTCTCGACCCGGCTGCCGCGCGGGGCGGAGTCCGCTTCCGCAACGTCTCGTTCCGCTATCCGAGCAAGGCCGCGGAGCTGGCGGCGGAGAACGCGTCGCTCGAGAGAGCGGCCGCGAGACTCTACGCAGCTGAGGGAGCGGCGGCCGAAGGCGGCGCGGCCTCACTGTATGCGGCCGCCGGCGCCGCGGCCGTGCGTGCCGCGGACGACGACGCGGCGGCCGTATCGGCCGATCCAGAGACCGACGGACCGCACGCCTTTGCCCTTGAGGGGATCGACTTCGAGGTCAAGCCGGGTCAGCTCGTCGCGCTGGTAGGCCCGTCGGGGGCAGGCAAGACAACCACGACCTACCTGGTGCCGCGCCTGTACGACGTGGACTCAGGCGCCGTCGAGATCGACGGCCTTGACGTCCGGAAGATCACGCTCGCTTCGATCGGGCAGGTCGTCGGCTTCGTGACCCAGGAGACTTATCTATTCCATAGCTCGGTCCGCGACAACCTGCGCTACGCCCGGCCCGACGCCACCGACGCCGAGCTGGAGGTGGCGGCTCGCGCCGCCGCGATCCACGACCGGGTCACGGAGCTGCCCGAGGGCTACGACACCCTCGTCGGGGAGCGCGGCTACAAGCTATCCGGCGGCGAGAAGCAGCGCATCGCCATTGCCCGAGTCCTGCTCAAGGACCCGCGGGTACTGATCCTCGACGAAGCCACCTCGGCTCTCGACACGGTGTCGGAGCGCCTCATCCAGCAAGCCCTCGAGGGCCTCGAGGCCGGCCGAACGACGATCGCCATCGCCCACCGGCTCTCCACGATCCTGCGGGCGGACCTGATCCTGGTCTACGAACGAGGCCGCATCGTGGAGCGTGGCACGCACGCCGAGCTGCTCGCGCTCGAAGGCGTCTATGCTCGCCTGTATCACGAGCAATTCCTGGCGGCTCTGGAGGGCGAAGAAGGCACGAACGGCGCCTCCGAAGTACCCTCAGTGGCAGCCGTCATCCCGAGCAACCGCTGAAGCCGGAGAAAGCAATGGGCGAGAAGCACGTTTCCCTGCGCCACGAGGGCGGAATGCGGTTCGTGGCATCGACGAGCTCGGGCCACGAGGTCGTCGTCGACAACGGCACCGGCAATACCGGTCCACGACCGACCGAGCTCCAGCTCGTAGCGCTGGCTTCGTGCACCGCGATGGACGTGGTCGAAATCCTGGCCAAGAAGCGCCAGGTTTACGACCGCTACTCGACCGAGGTTTCCGGGACGCAGCGCGAAACGGCGCCCAACGTCTTCACGGAGATCACCGTCGTCCACGTCGTCGAAGGAAACGTCGACGCTGAGGCCGTTCGCCGGTCCATCGAACTGTCGGCCACGAAGTACTGCACGGTCAGCGCTCAGCTCGCTTCGGGAGTCGCCCGCGTCAGCCACCGCTACGTCATTCGCCGGCCGGCGGCCGGGGGGGCCGGAGCGCCGCCTTCAGAAGAGTCGGCCGAGGTGGTCGTCACCGGACCGCTGAAGGAAGTGGCTCCCTAGCCGCTCGCCGCCCCAGGCGGTCGTGTACGCTCCGCGCATGGCAGCCTCGCTTCCCGCCGGCCGTTCGACCGCGCTCCGGAACCGCTTGACTCGCCATCCCGACCTCATCTTAGGCCTGGCTGTCGTGGTCGCCTATGCCGCGGCGACTGCGCTGACGATCAAGCTCGGCAACTACGGCCCGGACCGGATGATGATCGTTGCGGAGCGAGCCCTGGGGGGGCATCTCGACTCACCGGCGCTCAAGGGCGCCGTGGATACGGTTGCCGTCGACGGCCGCTACTACACCGCCCTCGGACCGCTTCAGCTTCTGCCCTACTTGCCGTTCGCGGCAGTGCCGGCTCTCCAGGGGATCGGGCGCCTGATCGCCGGACTGGCTTTCGGGATTCCGGCCGCCTGGCTATCGCTTCCACTCGCGCGCGCCTACGGAGCCCGAGGAGCCAACGCATTCTGGATCGCCGCCGCGACGGCCTTCGGATCGCTGCTCTGGTATGTCTCGGTGTTCGGCGACATGTACTACCTCGCCCACGCCGAGTCGTTCCTGGCGCTGACGCTCTTCCTGCTGGAATGGGCGGGACGACGCCGACCGGCGTTGCTGGGGGCGGCCCTGGCGGTGTCGTTCCTGGCACGCCCGACCACCGTGCTCGCGGCCGTGCCGTTCGGGCTGGCACTGCTGTGGCAGCGCAGGAAGACCGTACGGGAGGCGATCCTGAGCGCGGCCGCATTCGGTCTCCCTCTCGCCGCCGCCCTCGCCGTTCTCGGCTGGTTCGACTGGCTGCGCTTCGGGTCGCCGCTCGAGTCCGGTTACGCCATCTCGTATCTGAGCGAGCCGAGCCTGCAGGCGCGCCGCGCGATCGGCGTCTTCTCGCTGGCCCAGGTGCCGGAGAACCTCCGACTCGCCTTGCTGGCGGGTTTCGACCGGATCGGGCACTTCCCCATATACCTGGTGCCGAGCAAGTTCGGGCTGTCGATGCTGCTCGTGTCGCCCGCCCTTCTCACAGCCGCGTGGGCGGGTTTCCGGGATCGGACCGCCCAGATCATGTGGATCGCCGCCTTTCTCGTGGCGGTTCCCGTCTTCCTCTACTACGGCGGCGGCTACGTGCAGTACGGGTTCCGCTACTCGCTCGACTTCACGCTCTTCCTCGTGGCGCTCATGGCCATCGGGTCGCGGCGCTGGATCGGCTGGCCTGAGCGAATCCTGGTGATCGCCGGCGTGGCATCGGTCATGTACGGGATAGCCTGGCACGCGGCCTAAGTCGGGCTCACGCCAGGTCGCGTCGCAGCCGCGTCGCGGCCGCCGCCGGGCCGGAACCTTGGCTGGTATCATCGGCCGGACCGCGCGCCCGGTCTCGGCAGACGACGACGGCTGCGGCACACGATGGCGGCTGAGGCACAGACCCACCGGTCGACGAAGGGCCACGCCGCCACAGGGAGGCCGGTGTCAGACGTAGCCCCGCCAGGAGATCCGGTCGGGTCGGCTCGCGGGCCGCGGTGGCTCCAGTGGCTTCGCCGCATCCCGCCTGAGGCAATCCTCGTCGGCGCCGGCCTGTTCATCGTGCTCGCCGCGTTAATCGCCGCCGACCCAAACACCGGCTCCACTTCGAGCGGGGCCCCATTCACCGACGAAGCCTTCAACGTCGTCAATGCCCGCAACCTGGTCCAGCTAGGGACCTGGAGCACTGACGAGTGGAACCTGTACCTCGTGAATCTGCCGTTCAGCGTGCTCGAAGCGGCCACGTTCCAGCTCATCGGCGTCGGAATCGTGCAGGCCCGGCTGATCATGGCCTTGTGCGTCTCGCTCACGGCGATGGGATTGGTCTGGGGTCTGCGCGGGGCGCTCGGGCGAACCTGCTCGATCTTCGCCGGCCTCGCGTTCGGCTTCTCAGGCCTGGTCCTGTTCTACGGCCGCCTGGCGTTCCTGGAAGACCTGGCGGTCCTCGGGCTGACTCTCGGGACTCTCGTACTGGCGCGAGATAACCGCCTGAGCCTCCGGAGCGGAACAGTCTCCGGCCTCTGCTACGCGGTTGCCATCGGGACCAAGCCGAGCGCCGTATTCGCGGTGGCCGGGATCCTGCTCGCGATCGGCGTCGCCTGGGGCCGGCGCGACGCGGCCGTCAGGGCCTGGCTCGCCGGTTCGGTCGCGATGGTGGCGCTGGCGGGCATGGCCTGGGCGATCGCCATCTGGCTGCCGAACCGCGCCGCCGTGGCCATCGACGTCAAGATCTGGCCGCCGTACCAGTGGAACCTGACCCCCAGGCAGCTTCTCGATTCGGTTGCCTCCTACCTGACGAGCGGCAACGACCACCTCTTCACTCGGCTTCTTTTGCCGTTGCTGGGCATGGGATTGGCCGGCCTGGTCGCTATCGTCGTGTTGCGTAAGCGGCTGAGCGTGGCGGAGGCGCGGTTGGCGGTCGCCGCGGGCGGATGGTTGGCTTTCGGTTTCGGGATCCTGATGGTCGTGTCCTATCGTCCCAATCGCTACGTCGTGCCCCTCGTGCCGGCGCTGGCGATCCTCGCCGCGATCGGGCTGCACCTGTTCCTGGGCTGGCTGCACGAGCGTCTTTCCGCACGGCCGGCCACGGTCGACGAAGGTGGCCCGGCTGAGCCGACACCTCGTGCGTTCGGTCAAGCTGGTCGCGTCTTGCCGGCTGCGGTGGTGGCGCTCGCGGTCCTGGTCACAGTCGCACCCGGTCTGGCCGGATATGCGATCTGGGCTCGCAGCGCCAGCTACGACACGGTGGCCATCCAGAACCAGTTCGCCGACGCCGTGCCGCCGGGAAGTATCGTGGCCGGCCGTGACTCGGCGCTCTTCCTGATGCGATCGAAGGCGGAGACGGTCATCGTCGGCCTGGCGAACCAGGGCGACGTCTATGCGCAGGGTGCACGCTGGTATTTGGAGCCGTCCGACTCCCCGGCTCCCAACGGCGTGCCGGAGGCCACCTGGGCCGCTCGGGATCGCGTCACATGCGCCGGCTGGAGAGGCGAGACGGTGTGCCTGTACCACCTGCGATAGAGACCGCGGCGTCCGCTTCGGCACCCGAGCCCGGGCGCAAGGTGTGGCGGCTGTGGGGCGTCGAGTTCGATCCCCGCATCGCCCAGATCGTCGTCGCCGGCACAACGATCCTGCTGATAGCGTTCGACAACCACTTCGTCCAGGCCGAATACGACCACTTCTTCCTCGAGTTCCTGATACCGGTAGGGATCATCGTCCTGGCCTGGCGTGAGGATCCGCGCCGGTTCGGGTTGCGCCTGGGGGACTGGCGTCTTGGGCTGCCCATCGCGATCGGGAGCATCGCGGTCATGGCCGTCGCCATCTGGTACGTTAGCCGCCTGACCGACATTCACGCGTATTACGCGCCGGTGGCGGGGGGCCGATCGACGCTGCGGCTGGCGATCGATTCAGGCGTCGACATGTTCGCCTGGGAGTTCTTCTTTCGCGGCTGGACCCTCACGACGCTGGGTCGCCGGTACGGCGCCGACGCCATCTGGCTTCAGGTAGTCCCCTTCGCCCTCATGCACATCGGCAAGCCGGAGTTGGAACAGCTCACCACAGTGTTGGGCGGCGCGTTCTTCGGCATCGTGGCCTGGCGCACCAACTCGTTTCTGTGGGGCTGGCTGCTCCACTGGTTCATGGTGACGTGGGTGGTGATGGTCGCCGCAGGCTACGTCTGAGACAGTTTCACGGCGCGCCTTTGGAACGGCCCGGCTAACTCGTCGCCAGGTGGTCGGTCATGTACGGCAGTATGTGGTTGACCAGCCGTGCTTCGTGTTCGATCGCCTTGCATGACTATGCATGCCACCGTATACTGTCCGGCCATGACCTCCACGCCATCCACGTCTGAAATCAGCGTCGCGCCGAATCGGCAACTGGGACCGAGAGCCTTCGGGTCCCGAGGCGGCGGCGATCTCATAGCCGTGGGCATCGTCGGCGCCGCCGGCTATGCGGGCGGTGAGCTCGTCCGGTTGCTGCTCGGCCACCCGAACGTGCGCCTGGTCGGCCTGCATGGCCGGAATCGCGAGAACCAGCCCATCGAGCTGTCGCATCCGCACCTGTCGGCCAGCGGCCTCGTGATCGATCAGGCCATGCCGGAAGCAGACGCGATTTTCACCGCCCTGCCCCATGGCGTGGCGGCGGGGATGGCCGCGGAGATCGTCGCCGCGGGTTCGGCCCTGATCGACATCGGGCCCGACTTCCGTCTCCACGATCCGGCCGACTATCCGCGCTGGTACAACCTCGAACACCCGGCGCCGGAGCTGCTGGCGCAGGCCGTCTACGGTCTGCCCGAGTTGCACCGCGAAGAGATGCGCCAGGCCGCGCGCCGGCCGGTCACGATCCTGGGGATGCCAGGCTGCTACCCGACGGCCACGATCCTGACCCTCGCTCCTCTTGCGCGGGCCGGCCTCATCGGCGACCTGGCCGTCGACGCCAAGAGCGGCGTGTCCGGCGCCGGCCGCGAGGTGAAGCAGGACCTGCTCTTCTCCGAGGTCAACGAGAGCGTCAAGGCCTACGGCATGTTCACCCACCGCCACACCGCCGAGATGGAGCAGGAACTGCAGGAACTCGGCGCGAGGGGCCCGCTGGCGAGCCGCGACGCCAATCCCGGCGTGACGATGGTCGACTTCCTGCCGCACCTGATCCCGATGACCAGGGGAATCCTGTCGAGCTGCCACGTGAGACCCACGCGGCCGGTGACCCAGGACGAGCTGGACGAGCTGTACCAGCAGGCATACCGGGACGAGCCGTTCGTCCAGGTCGTCGCCGACGCGCCCGCCACGAAACACGTCATGGGCAGCAACCTGTGCCGGGTCTGGTGTCGCGTGGATCCTCGTAGCGGGCGGATCCTGGCCATCGGCGCGATCGACAATCTCGTCAAAGGCGCGGCCGGCCAGGCGGTCCAGGCGCTCAACGTCCTGTTCGGCCTGCCCGAGACGACGGGCCTCGAGCAGTATCCAATCGCTCCCTAGCCGCCAGGAGGAAGATGAAGCCCGTTTCGATTCCCGATGCGCTCGCGGCCCTCCCGACCAGGCTGCCGCCGGCCGAGGCGCGGGCCGCGATGCCCGCCGGTTTTCGCGCGGGTGCGATAGCGGCCGGGATCAAGCCGTCGGGTCGGCCCGACCTGGGCCTGATCGCTGTAGAGGGAGCCCCCGCGGCTGTGGCCGCCGTATTCACGAGCAACGCCGTCGCCGCCGCGCCGATTCGGCTGTCGCGGACCCATCTGAGAGCCACCGAGCCGGGCGGCGGCGGCCGATACGGCTGGACGGACGCGATCGTGGCGACCTCCGGTTCCGCCAATGCTGCGACCGGTCGGGATGGCGACGAGGATCAGGCGTCGCTCAGCCGAGCAGTCGCTGCGGCACTGGAAACTCTCCCGGAGCGCACCCTTGCCCTATCGACGGGCGTCATCGGGGTTCGGCTGCCGCTGCCCCAGGTCTTCGCCGGCCTGGATCGGCTGGCTCTGCAACTCGCGCCCACGGACGAAGGCCTCGAGGCCGTGGCGCGAGCGATCATGACGACCGATACCGTCGTGAAAGTCGCCACCGCCGCGGTCGAACTCCCCGGGCCGGATGGTGAGCCGGTCACGATCACGGTTTCGGGGATCGCCAAGGGCGTCGGGATGATCCACCCGCGCATGGCGACGATGCTCGCCGTCATCCTGACGAACGCAAGCGCCTCTCCCGCCACACTGCACGCGCTGCTCTCGCCGATCGTCCAGAGGACGTGGAACCAGCTCACGGTCGACGGCGACACGAGCACCAACGACACCGTCTTTCTGCTCGCCTCGGGCGCGGCCGCGGCACGGCCTGTCACCGCCACCGGCCCCGAGGCTGAGGCCCTCGCCGGCGCGATCGAGGCGGTGGCGAGGTCGCTGGCGCGGGCCCAGGCCGCCGACGGCGAAGGCGCCTCGACGCTCATCACCTGCCAGGTCAGCGGCGCCGCGGACGACGCCGACGCTCGGGCCGTCGCCCGCAGCGTCGTCGGCAGCAGCCTGCTCAAAGCCGCGATCCACGGCCGCGACCCGAACTGGGGCCGTGTGGCAAGCGCCGCAGGCAATACCCGTCTCCCCGACGAGGCCCTTCTGGAAGCCGCCGGCGTCCTTCATTCCGAAGCCGCGGCCCGTGCCGGCCGGCCGCCGAAGCTGGACGTCGACCGGTTGCGAATCGCGATCGCCGGGACGCTCGTCTTTGCCGGCGCTCCCCTGGAATTCGACCGCGAAGCCGTCCGGGGCACGATGGAAGCCCCCGAGGTGCTCATCCGCCTGGACATGGGTCTCGGCGACGGCAGCGGCGAGGCGTTCGGCTGCGATCTGACAGAGGGTTACGTCATCGAGAACGCGGAGTACACGACGTGAGCGAAGTGCTCGTCCTCAAGCTCGGCGGAACGACTCTCGCCGACCAGGCACACGTCCTCGACGAGGTCGCGACCGTGGCGCGCGAGCGTCCGGTCGTGCTCGTCCACGGCGGCGGCAAGCGCATCACCGAATGGCTGGAGCGCCTCGGCGTACCGAGCCGCTTCGAAGGCGGGCTGCGCGTCACCGACCAGGCCGCGCTGGACGTCGCGGCGGCCGTTCTCCGGGGAGTGGTCAACTCGGAGCTCGTATCCGACCTGCGGGACCGGGGCGTGGACGCCGTGGGCCTCTCAGGCGTCGATGGCGGCTTCATGATCGCTGAGCGCGTGCCCGGTCTGGGCCTCGTGGCGCACGTGGTCGGGGTACGCCGCGACTTCCTCGACCAGCTCCTCGTGGCGGGGCAGGTTGCCGTCGTGGCACCTCTCGCCCGCGACGAACAGGGCATCGTCTGCAACGTCAACGCCGACGACGCCGCCGCCGGTATCGCGGCCGGCGTGGGCGCCCGCCAGCTCGTGCTCATGACCGACGTGGACGGAGTGCGCAACGCCGCCGGTGAAAAGCTCGATACGATGACAGCCGGCGAGGCCGAGAGCCTGATAGCCGACGGCGTCATCAAGGGCGGAATGGTCCCCAAGATACGCGCTGCGCTCCAGGCCCTCAATTGGGCCGGCGCCCAGGCGGTCATCTGCGACTCCAGGGACCCACACGTTCTCTCGCGGGCGCTCGGCGACCCCGACTTCGGCACGCGGATCACGGCCGCTCGTGAAGCGTCCGCAGGCAGAAGCTGAGCCTGGCATGACGATGGCCATCAACGGCAACCTTCCCAGCTCCAAGCAACGACGCCAGAGGACCCTCCTCGAGCTCATTTCGCTGCTGCCGGTCGGCAGCCAGGAAGAGCTCGTCGAGCTGCTCCGCGAGCGCGGCTTCGAAGTAACTCAGGCCACGGTCAGCCGAGATGCTGCCGAACTCGGGCTCGTCAAAGCGCCGCGCGGCGACCGGCACGTCTATGCCACGCCCGAGAGCGCCGCGACCGGCGACGCCTACGACGCCAGGCTCGGCCGGCTGCTCGAGGACATCCCCGTGCAGGTTCGGCGCAGCGGGCTGAGCATCGTGCTGCTGGCAACCCCGGGTTCGGCCGGCGCGATCGCCCAGGCCATCGACCAATCGAGCCTTACGGAGCAGATCGGGACACTGGCCGGCGACAACACGCTGCTCGTGCTATTCGAAAGCGAAGCCGCCCTCGAAAGGTGGCTCGTCCGCTTCCAGTCATTCCAGCCGACCGGCCTGGCACCCGTGCCGACCGGCCGGTCATTCGCGCATTCGGAGGCTCCCAGATGAAGAAGGTGGTCCTCGCCTACTCCGGTGGGCTCGACACGTCCGTTGCGGTCGCCTGGCTGTGCGAACAGTACGACGTCGAGGTCGTGACACTGACGGTCGATCTCGGCGGCGGCGTGCTCAAGGAAGACGTGGACCGGCGCGCCATCAGCGCGGGCGCGAGCCGAGCCTACGTCGTGGACGGACGAGACCGATTCGTGCGCGACTTCTGCTGGCCGCACGTCCAGGCCGGGGCGCTCTACCAGGGCGTCTATCCGCTCGCCACGGCCATGGCCCGGCCGCTCATCGCCCAGCTTCTCGTGGAAGTGGCGCACAAGGAAGGCGCCGAAGCAGTCGCCCACGGCTGCACCGGCAAAGGCAACGACCAGGTCCGCTTCGACGTCGCCACGCATGCCCTCGACCCATCTCTCGCCGTTATCGCCCCGATGCGAGTCGGCATGGGGCTGTCGCGCGAACAGGAGATCGAGTACGCCAGGGCCCGCAACATCGAGATCACGATCACCAAGGAATCGATCTACTCGACCGACGTGAACCTGTGGGGCCGTTCCATCGAGGCCGGTATCCTCGAAGATCCCTGGACGGCGCCGCGCGAAGATGTCTACAAGTGGACCGTCGATCCGGACAAGGCCCCGGCGGCCGTCGAGATAATCATCGGCTTCGAGGGCGGCGTCCCGGTCTCGCTCGACGGCGAGCGGCTGGACGCGGTCACTCTCGTCGAGAAGATCCACGATCTCGCGGCGGCCCACGGCATCGGCCGAGTGGATCACGTCGAGGACCGCCTCGTCGGGATCAAGAGCCGCGAGATCTACGAGGCGCCCGCGGCCGTGGTGATCCACCGGGCCCACCGCGCCCTGGAAGGGCTGACGCTCTCCAAGGACACCCTCCGGTTCAATCGGATCGTGGCCGACGAGCTCGCCCAGCTCACTTACGATGGGCTGTGGTTCAGTTCCCTCCACCGCGACCTGCGTGGTTATGCCGCCAGCAGCCAGCGGGTCGTGAGCGGCGACGTCAGGGTCCGCCTGGACCACGGCAACGCCGTCGTCGTCGGGCGGCGCAGCCCGCTCTCGCTCTACGACAAGGGACTGGCCACTTACGAGGCCGACGACACTTTCGACCACGCCAGCGCGGTCGGCTTCATCGAGATCTTCGGCCTGCCGCTTCGCACCGAGGCCGCCAGGCACGGAGCCGTCGGCCGCCACCACGGCGCGGCGTGGACCTGGACGGATCCGCTCCTCGAGGAGCTCCCCACCAAGGTCTACGACGCCCCCACCAGCGCAGTGAAGTAGCGAGAGTCGCACCTTGACCGCCCCGAACCGGAACCCACGTGCGGGCGCAGCGACGTCCGCGGCCGGTTCGGCGCGGCCCCGCCGCGTCGGCTCGCCTGTTCCGCACGAGGCCGGCCCGTCCGACGCCGAGCGGAAGCTGCGCGAGCTTTCGGTCCTGCACGAGTTCGCCAAGCTGCTGACGACCGCCCGCGACTGGGACGAGCTGATGCGGACGATCGTGGACCGGACCACGAGCGCCCTCGACGTCGAGGTCTGCTCCCTGTACTTGATGGAGCGGGACGAGGCGCGGTTACGCCTGGTCGCGACCAACGGCCTGGACCGAGACCAGATCGGTCGCGTGACGATGGCTCTCGGAGAAGGCCTGACCGGTAGCGCCGCCCAGATCGGCCTTCCGGTAGCGTCGCCGGACGTACGCGTGGACCCGCGTTTCAAGTGGGTTCCCGGGTTCGACCAGTCGCAGTTCACCTCGATGCTGTCGGTTCCGCTGCCGTGGAACGACCTGATCATCGGCGTACTAAACGTCCAGACGATCGAGGCTCGAACGTTCTCGCCCGAGGAGGTCGAGTTCCTGGTGACGATCGGGGCGCTGCTGGGCGGTATCGTCGAGAAAGGCCGTCTCCAGGCCGAAGCCGAAGCCCAGCTCGAAACCCTCACCGCCCTCGACGGCGCGCGAGCAGAACTGCTCGCGGTGGTGACTCACGAACTGCGAACGCCGCTGGCGATCGTCCGGGCATACCTCGATCTGCTCGCGGACGCGGCCGTGGACGCGGCGAACGCCGCGAGCGGCGGCCGCAAAGCGAAGGGGGCGGGACCGCTCCCGAAGCCGGCGGCGGTCGCCGACTGGCGAGATCAGGCCATCGGCCAGGTGACTCGCCTGGACCGCCTGGTGGACTCGATCCTCGCCTCCGTCCGCGGCGAGGGCCTCGCGGCGGGTTTGTCGCGCGCTCCATTCGACCTTGCCCGGGCGATCAACGACACTATCGACGAAATGACCCCTCTGCTGCGCAGCCACCCCCTGCGGCGTTCCGGGACGGGCAAGCCCCTGGTCGGCCTGGGCGACGAGGGTCGATTCCGCCAGGTGCTGGAACATCTTCTCGAGAACGAGGTGAAGTACTCGCCCGAAGGCGGCGCCGTGAGCATCGGCGCCTGGGCGCGGGACGGCGAGATCCAGGTGTACGTGACCGACGACGGGCCCGGCATTCCCGAGCCCGAATGGGGCTCCGTGTTCGAGGCTTATGTCAGGACCGCCAACCGGCCTCGCGGCTCCGGAATCGGCCTATATGCCGCCCGGCAGCTCATGACGGCCATGGGCGGGCGGGTCTGGCTGGAGTCGAACGGGTTTGGCGGAAGCCGATTCATGGTGGCCGTGCCCGAGATGCGCGAAACTTCCGGCAGCGATAATGCTCCCGAAGCCGGAGTCATGTCTGAAGGCGGGGCTTGAGCCGCCGGTCCGGATCAGAGGAGGCGAGTTGAGACAGATGGATTCCGCAGGAGACACAAGCCTGCTCATCCTCGTCGTCGACGACGAGCCCGCCATGGTCGGAGCCGTCTCGGCCCTCGTCGGTCGGGCCGGCCATCGAGTCGTCACCGCCTACGATGGCAACTCGGCTTTGCGGCGATTCTCCGAGGAGCGTCCGGACCTGGTGCTGCTCGACCTGGCGATGCCGGGCCTCGACGGCGTGGAGGTCTGCCGCGCGATCCGCCGCATGTCGCAGACGCCGATCATCGTGCTCACCGGAGAATCCGACGAGCGAGCCAAGGTCGAGGCGCTCGACACCGGCGCGGACGACTACGTGGTGAAGCCCTTTGGCAAGCAAGAGCTGCTGGCGCGGATTCGTGCGGTCATGCGCCGCCGCGGCAACGACGCGGAACCACGAGGCGTGGGCGAGTTGCGCTGGGGACCGATCGTCCTCGACCGCGGCCGCCACACCGCCGCCGTCTCCGGCAACGAGCTGGTCCTGACACGCACCGAATACAGCCTGCTGGCATCGCTGGTCGCGGCTGCCGGACACGTGGTGTCGCACAGCAGCCTGCTCTCG
>Ga0209014_10001096_pt1 | contig 16112 bp, 10 predicted proteins | sample BarGraNGADG00212_FD_184491 | JGI IMG/M metagenome (GOLD analysis project Ga0209014, IMG submission 184491) | Arctic peat soil microbial communities from Barrow, Alaska - Barrow Graham LP Ref core NGADG0002-212 (SPAdes) (version 2) | ecosystem: Environmental > Terrestrial > Soil > Wetlands >...
AAAGCCGGTCCAGCGCATCCCGCGCACGGTCCCCGTCCAGGCCCACGAGCACCATCCGGCCGGCCGATCCCCGGACCGCCTCGGACCACTCGGTCGTGGACCGAAGGACCAGGCACGGCGTTCCCAGCCAGGCTGCCTCGCGCTGGACCCCGCCTGAGTCCGTGAGGATCGCGGCGGCGTGGAGCTGCAGCGTCAGCGTCGTCCGGTAGCCCAGCGGCTCCACCATGCGGATGCCGGGCGGCAGGACGACGCCCGCGTTGTCGAGGGCGGCACGGGTCCCCGGATGGAGCGCGAGGATGACCGGCCTGTCCGGGCGGGCGGCGCTCGCGAGGATGCCGGGCCAGGTCGCGAGCGCGCCCGGCATCCGGTTCTCCGCGCGGTGGATGGTGGCGAACAGGTACCCGCCGGGCGCAAGCGGGATGCCCAGGCGCGACGCGACGGCCGCCAGCGCCGCCGGATCCCGGACGTCCGCGACGGCGCGCGACGCGAGGTCCTGCATCAGGTCGCCGACCTCCACGACGCCGGTGGTGATCCCCTCGGCCGCGAGGTTCGCCACGGCCGTGGGGGTCGGCGCGAAGCACCACGTCGCCAGGTGGTCGGCGACGACGCGGTTGATCTCCTCGGGCATCCGCCGGTCGAAGCTGCGAAGGCCGGCTTCGACGTGCGCCACCGGGATCCCGAGCTTCGCCGCGGCGAGCGCCCCGGCGAGCGTCGAGTTCGTGTCGCCGTAGACCAGGACGGCGTCGGGCTGCTCGGCGACCAGGATCGGCTCGAGGGCTTCGAGCATCCGCCCTGTCTGGTCGGCGTGCCCCCCGCCGCCCACCCCGAGGCTGTGGTCGGGCCGGGGCAGGCCCAGCTCCGCGAAGAACGCGCCGGCCATCCGCTCGTCCCAGTGCTGGCCGGTGTCGACGAAGACCTCGGCGTGGCGGTCGCGCAGGGCCGGCCCGAGGGCCGCGGCCTTGATGAGCTGCGGGCGGGTTCCCACGACGCTGACGATGCGCATGGGCGTCGGAAGCCGGGGTCCCCGGCTAGCCGCCGGCGAGGCTGCGCGTCGAGGCCTGCACGCCCACGCCGACGTAGGCGACGTCCTCGGGAAGAGCCAGCGCGCGGAGGCTGTTGCGTCCGTCGTAGAGGGCCCGCAGATCGGGGAACCAGGCGGCGTCGAGCGCCGCGAAGGCCCGGTCCGCGGTCTGCGTCACGATGGCCCGGAATGGGCCGGGCTCGCCCCAGTGCCACGGCTCGGCACCGAGCGCGCGGATCTCCTCGTCGGCGAGCAGCGGGTCGAACGCGGAGACGCGCGCCCCGGCTGCCTGCAGCGCGTCAATCACCGCGATCGCGCGGCTGTAGGCAAGCTCCTTCACGCCCTCGCGGTAGGTCATGCCGAGGACGAGAACGGGCGTCCCGGCGAGCCCGCCGACGATCGGATCGAGGGTCGCGAGCGCCCGGTCGACCTGGCCGTCGTTGACCCGGCGCGCGGTCTCGACGACGGAGAGGCCGGGGGCGCGGGCGAGGAGCAGGTGCGGGTAGACCGGGATGCAGTGCCCGCCGACGCCGATGCCGGGCTGGTGGATGTGGCTGTACGGCTGGCTGTTGGCGGCCGCGATCACCTCCTGCACGTCGATCCCGTGCAGGTCGGCGGCGCGGGCGAACTCGTTCGCCAGCGCGATGTTCACGTCGCGGTAGGTCGTGTCGGCGAGCTTGGAGAACTCGGCCGCCTCGGAGCTGCTCATCGCAACGACCTCGGCGTCGAGCACGCTCGCGTAGAAGCGCGCGGCGCGGTCGGTCGATGCCGGGCCGATCCCGCCCACGAGCTTGGGGTAGACGGCGAGATTCTCGAGGACGGCGCCCGAGAAGAGCCGCTCGGGCGAGAAGGCCACGAAGAAGTCGCGATCGGCGACCAGCCCGGACGCGGCTTCGAGCGCCGGGGCGAAACGCTGTCGCGTGTCGCCGAGCGGGAGCGTCGTCTCGAAGATCACGGTGCTCCCGGCGTGGACCCCGGGCGCGATCGAGGCGACCGCCGCGTCCATGTACCGGTAGTCGGGCCGCTGCTCGGCGTCGAGCATCACGGGCACGATGAGCACGACCACGTCCGCCTCGCGCGCGGCCGCTGCCGCATCGAGGGTGGCGCGCAACAGGCCCTCGGCGTGGACCCGGCTGACCAGCTCCGCGAGGCCCGGCTCGTCGCCGACGTGCGAGCGGCCGGCGTTGATCGTCGCGACGACCTCGGGGTTGATGTCCACCGCGATGACCGACCAGCCGTGCGTCGCGAACTGCGCCGCGAGCGGCAGGCCCATCTTGCCGGCCCCGACCACCGCGACGATGCCGGCGGTCGCCTCCTCGCCGGTCCAGCGATGGACGATGTGTGCCTTCGCGTGGCGACACGGGTTCGGCGTGACGTGGATCGATCCGCCGAGCATCGACGCGCCGACGGACGGGTGCCCGACGATCGTCATACGCCCAGCTTCCCGTCCGGCGGCAGGTCCACCGGGCGCCTCGTTGCGGCCGCGTCGAGGAGCGCGGTGGCCATCACCACGGCCCAGGCCCCATCCTCGCCGTCCACGTACGGGCGCTCCCCCGTCCGGACGGCCCGCACGAACGCGTCGAGCTGGGCGGCGAGCGGCTCGTGCGTCTCGACCGGAATCTCGGCGACGTCACCGGCGAACGTCGGCGCGTAGCCGCCGAGCAGCTCGGGGTGCGCGAGGTCCGAGCGCGTGAAGGTGAGGCGCTGGGTCAGGTAGTCGAGCTCGAACATGCCCTCCTCGCCGACGACGACCAGCTGGCGCCGCTTGGCCGGGGTGAGCCAGTTCACGTCGAGCATCCCGGCCGCCCCGGACGGGAAGTGGAGCAGGCCGAAGAGCAGGTCCTCGTGGGAAGCGTGCTTGCGCTTCGCGAGCTCCGCGTAGACGCGGGTGGGGCGCTCGCCCGCGATCCAGCACAGCATGTCCACGTCGTGGGTGGCGAGGTCCACCGTCACCCCGACGTCGCGGACGCGGGCGGGAAAGGGGCCGGCGCGGCGGCTCGCGATCGAGTAGACCGTGGTCAGCCAGCGTGCGTGGAGGAGCCGCCCGAGCTCGAGGACCGCGGGGTTGTAGCGCTCTACGTGGCCGACCTGGACGGGGACGCCCGAGGCCTTCGCGGTGCGAACGATCCCGAGCGCCTCGGCGGGCGTCGCCGCCAGCGGCTTCTCGACGAGGATCGGGATGCCCCGCTCGATCGCCGCGAGCGCCAGCGCGACGTGGGCGGTCGTCGGCGCGGCGATCACGAGCGCGTCGATCTCGGCCTCGTTGGCCATCGCGATCGGGTCGCTCCAGCCCGCTGCGCCGGTCTGCCGGGTCGCTGCGCCGAGCATCTCGGGATCGGGGTCGCCCACCGCGACGAGCCGGCACTCGGGATGGGCGGCGATGACGCGGAGGTGGTTGCGACCCATCGAGCCGAGGCCGGCGAGGGCGACGCGGAGCGGCATGGGCGTGCTCATCGGCGCCGGGCCGGGTCGGTCATCGTCTTCATCGCCCCGCGCCGGGCGTGGCCACGGCGCGGATCGCGGCCACGATCGCCTCGAGATCCTCCTGGGACAGCCGCGGGTGGACCGGGACGGCGAGCACCTCGTCGGAGAGCCGGTCCGTGACCGGCAGCGGCAGGTCCGCGGCGCCGGGGAGGTAGGCCTGGAGGTAGGCCTGGCGATGGATCGGGACGGGGTAGTAGATGAGGGTGCCGATGCCGCGCTCGGCGAGGCCATCGATCACCTGCTGGCGCTCCCCCGGGAAGCGCATCACGTACTGGTGCCAGACGTGGCCGCGCCCGGCGGGCTCCGTCGGGACCAGGTAGTCGGCGCCCAGGTGCTCGGTCAGGAAGGCGGCGTTCCGGCGGCGCTGCTCGGTTCGCTCGTCGAGCCGGCCCAGCTGGGCGAGCCCGAGCGCCGCGGCGAGGTCGGTGGGCTTGAAGTTCGTGCCGAGCGCCTCGTGGTGGTAGCGGACCCGCATGCCGTGGTTGCGGAAGAGGCGCAGGCGATCGGCCACCTCGTCGTCGTCGGTCGTCGCGAAGCCGCCCTCACCCGTCATCAGGTTCTTGGTGGCATACAGGCTGAACATGGCGGCGCCGAACCGGCCGGCCCGCTTCCCGCCGTACGTGGCGCCGTGCGCCTGGGCCGCGTCCTCCACGATCCGCAGGCCGTGGCGTGCCGCGATCGCAGCGAGCGGGTCCATGTCCGCCATGAGGCCGTACAGGTGGACCGGCAGGATCGCCTTCGTGCGCGGCGTGATCGCGGCTTCCACGAGCGCGGGGTCGATGCAGAAGTCGTCCGCGCGGATGTCGACGAGGACCGGCGTCGCGCCGACGCGGAGGATGGCGCTGACCGTCGCATTGAAGCTGAAGGAGACCGTGATCACCTCGTCGCCGGGGCCGATCCCGAGCGCGTGGAGGATCGCCTCGAGGGCAACGGTGCCGTTGGTCATCAGGATCGCGTGCCGCACGCCGCAGTAGGCGGCCCATGCCTCCTCGAAGGCGGCGGTCCGCTTCCCCATCGCGAGCATGCCGGAGCGCAGGACCTCGAGGACGGCCTCCTCTTCGGCCGGGCCGATGTCGGGGCGGGAGATCGGGATCACAGGACGGCTTCCTCCGGTAGGGCGACGCAGGAGTCCCGGTCGATCCGGAAGCGGGTCCCGCAGGATGGGCAGGCGGAGTCTCCCACGTGGTCGCCGGGAGCCGGCACATCACCCGCGGCGCGGAGGCGCTGCCCGCAGAAGCAGACCCACCCCATGCGCCGGGCCGGGTTGCCGGCCACGAGGGCATGATCGGGCACGTCGCGGGTGACGACCGCGCCCGCGCCAACGGTGGCGAACGCGCCGACCACCGTCCCGGCCACGACCACGGCCCCCGCCCCGATCGAGCATCCCCGCCGCAGCAGGATCGGGCTGACGGTCCAGTCGTCGGCGCGCGCGAGCTCGCCGGATCGCGTGATCGCGCGCGGGAAGCGGTCGTTGGTGAGGATCGCGTTCGGGCCGATGAAGACGCCGTCCTCGACCCTCACGCCGTGGTAGACGAGCGCCGCGTTCTGGATCTTGACGCGGTCGCCGATCGTGACTCCCTCGTCGATGAACGCGTCGCGCCCGACGATGCACTCGGCGCCGATGCGCGCCCCGGTGCGGACCTGGGCCCGGTGCCAGACGCTGGAGCCGGCACCGACGCGGACGTCGGGCTCGAGGTCCGCGGTCGGATGGATTCGGGCAGAGGGATCGATCACGTGCGGTCTGCGGCCTCCTGTCGGGTCGCGCAGGCGCGGGGGCGAACGGATGATCGCGCGCGGACCGGGTGCCTGAGTATACAGGCGGGACCGACGGTCACGCCTTGTGGCGGGACACCCGGAACATGGCGGCCAGCGCCCCGAACACGGCGGCGAGGGCGAGCGCCCCGCGCCAGTCGAGGAGGACCTTGGGGTCTCCGTCGACCCGGCGCGCGAGGACGAAGCCGATTGCCGTCGTCGGGCCGACCTGCACCCGGTTCGCCACGACCGACCGGACGATGGACTGCTCGATGCGCACGTCCTGCGCGAGGACCGACCGCACCACGCCCTGGGAGACGCTCGCCTCGCGCGCGGCGATGCCACCCACCAAGCCCATCTCCACGGACGCATGGTCGCCGGCGATCCCGCCGACGACGCCGCTGCGGACGTGGACATCCTGCGCACGAATTCCGCCGACGGCGCCGCGCGCGAGCTCGACGGCCGCCGGCATCGGCGGGACGAGCGGGGCCTGCCTCGAAGCGAGGGAGGCCCGGGTTTCGGCCGCGGGCATCGTGATGGCCTCCGGCGCGTCGGGCGCCGGCGCGTCGGCAGCGTGCATTGCGGACGCCGGCGCGTCGGTCGATGCCGCGGCGTGCGCGGAGCGTCGGCCACGCCTCGGCGGGGTCTCGCCGGATGCCAGGATGGGCTCGTCGGTCATCGGATTCTCCTCGCCGGGCGCCAGCAGCGCCGAATGCGCCCGGTCCCCACCAGCCTACCGCGGCGGCCGCCCGTCCGGCGGGGTATCCTGCCGACCGCATGCGTGGACGAACCGTCGGCCTGATCCTCACGAGCGTCGTGGCTGCGGTCGCCATCGCCGCCGCGGCCCTGGCCGGGCCGGGGCCGCTGAACCCCGCCGTGCATGGAGGGACGCCATCCCCCGCGGTGCCACCGTCCGCGGCCGCATCGCCGACCGCCGGCCCGGCCGCGGCAGCCTTGAGCTCCCCGTCCGGGAGCCCCGGGGGCCCTTCGTCCCCGAGCGTGGCGCCGAGCCCGGCGCCGGTCCTGGTACCCGCCCCGCTGACCGGGCGGATGGTCACACCCGCGCTCGCCGCACGCCATCCGATCGCCGTCATGGTCGACGACCAGGCGGAGGCACGGCCGCAGTCGGGCTTCAACGCGGCCTCCGTCGTCTGGCAGGCGCCGGCCGAAGGCGGCATTCCGCGCTACATGCTGATCTTCGGCGAGGACGATCCACCGGCGGTCGGGCCCGTCCGCAGCTCGCGCCTCTACTTCATCACCTGGGCCGCCGAATGGCGCGCGCTCTACGTCCACGTCGGCGGCTCGCCCCAGGCCCTGGCGACGCTCGCCGCATCCGGTTCCGGCCAGCTGGTCTACAACGCCGACGAGTTTCAGTGGGGCGGGACCTACCTGTGGCGGATCACGCAGCGGTTCCCGCCGCACAACGTGTACACGGACGGGAAGCATCTCCGCGCCCTCGCCTCCCGCGTCGGGGCCACGGCGCCCGCGGCCGAGCCCGCCTGGACGTTCGCTCCGGGAGCGCCCCTCCCCGAGCGTCCCGCTGACGCCCGCCTGCAGATCACGTACCCGGCCAGCCAGGTGGCCTATCGCTACGATCGCGCCTCGAACACGTACTTCCGATTCGTTGGCGGGCAGCCGCAGGTCGACGCCGGCGACGGGCGCCAGGTCGCCCCAGCGAATGTCGTCGTGATGACAGTGGTCTTCGGGCCGCTCAACGACGGAAACCCGAGCAAGCAGCGCCTGGAAGCCCAGGTCGTCGGAAAGGGGCCTGCCTGGATCGCCACCAACGGCGTCACGATCCGCGGGACCTGGCGCAAGGCATCCAACGACGCCCCCACCCGCTTCTACGGGACCGACGGGAAGGAGGTCGCCCTCACCGTCGGCCAGACGTTCATCCAGGTCGTGCCGCCCGGCACGCCCGTCGTGATCGTCGCGGGTACTCGCGTCGTCGAGGCCCCGCCCGGGACCGGACGCGCGCGCACCTAGGCCGGGGAGCGACGCACCGCCGCGGCCGCGTAGGCCTCCCGCGTTCCCCGCGCCACGTCCGCCCACGTGCGACGTCCCGGGGCCGCGCGCTCGGCTGCGGCGCCGGCGATCGCGCGATGGACCCGCTCCTCGGCCCACGCCGCGCGCAGCGCCGAGGCAAGCCGGTCCGGGTCGCGCGGGGGCACGAGGAGACCGGCCGACCCGACCGCCTCCGGGACCGCCCCGACCGCGCTCCCGACGATCGGCGTCCCGGTCGCGAGCGCGTCGAGGACCGGCAGCGCTGTCGCGTCGGCGAGCACCGGGTGGAGCGATGCCCGGGCGCCCGAGCGCAGCAGCGCGGCCCGCTCGGGAGCGAGGCCCGGCGCGAACGCGAGCACGTCGCCGACGCCCGCCTCGTACGCCTGGCGGGCGAGCGATGCGCGGTCATCGGGCGAGGCACCGAGCACGAGCACGCGCGGCGGCCATGCGACCGCCTTTGCGAGCCGGGCCGGCCGGCCGGCCGACGCGAGACGCCCGAGCGCTGCGAGCAACGTGCCGACGTCCTGCCGCGCGTCGTAGCGGCCCGGGTAGACGAAGTACCGCTCCGGCAGGCCGAACCGCTCACGCTCGGCGGCGAGGCGTGCCCGGGTCGCGTCGCCCTCCGGCGTGCCGGCGGCTTCCAGTGGGCGGAGCGCGTCGTCGCCTGCGAGCGGCACGATGCGCACGCGTGCGGGCCGCAACCGGAGGAGGCGGACGGCCGCACCCGCCACCGCGTCGCTGCCTACCACCACGCAGGCCGCATCGCGCAGGAGCTGTGCCCGGAGCCGCTGCCCGAACCGGGCGGCCGGGGTCCGCTGGTACTGCTCCGGCAGCTCCCACGACGCGAGGTCGAGCAGCGTCGCGACGACCGGCAGGCCGGGGCCGATCGGGAGCGCCCCCGCGACGGCATGCGCGACAGTCCCGACGGCGCCCGACGACGTGGCGCCGCGACCCGCTCCGAGGCCGGCCCCGCGGACGAAGAACGGGTCGAGCGTCAGCGCTCCCGAACGGAAGATCCGTGTCGGCGGGAGCCGGCGCCGGCCGGCGACCGCGAGGCCGGGGAACTCGGCGGTCGGATCCGCGGCCCCGAGGTCCAGCAGCGCCACGAACGACTCGCCGGGCAGCGGCGTCGCGGCATAGGCAGCCAGCAACCGGCGAAGGTACGCCGCGGTGACCGGTGCGCGGTCGGGATCCTGGAGCGGCCGGACGTCGATCAGGACGCGGGTGCCCGCCGGGTCCGCTGGGGCAGGGCCATCGCCCAGCCTCATGGCGCGCGCCGGGGCCCCCGGCCCCTGATCTCATCGAAGCGGAGCTGGCAGACCACCACCAGCGCCTCGACGACGATGCGTCGGCTCATCTTGGACTGGCCGACGCGGCGGTCTCGGAACGTGATAGGGACCTCGCGGATTCGGGCGCCCAGGCGGTTCGCGCGGTAGGTCATCTCGATCTGGAAGACATAGCCGCCCGCATGGACGCCGTCGAAATCGATGGCCGCCAGGGCTCCCGCCCGCCAGGCCTTGAAGCCCCCGGTCAGGTCGCGGGCCGGGAGGCCGAGCACGAGACGGGCGAACAGGCTGCCGCCCCGGCTGATCACGCGGCGTGCGATTCCCCAGTCGACGACGCCGCCGCCGGGCGTGTACCGCGAGCCGATGACGAGGTCCGCCGAGCCCTCGACGATCGGCGCAAGGAGTCCCGGCAGCGCGGCCGGGTCGTGGGACCAGTCGGCGTCCATCTGGAGCACCGCCGTCGCGTCGCTCTCGAGCGCGACGCGGAACCCGGCAAGGTAGGCCCGGCCCAGGCCGGCCTTCGCGGTCCGGTGGAGGACCCGAACGCGAGCGTCGGCGTCGGCGAGCCGGTCCGCCTTCTCGCCCGTTCCGTCCGGCGACCCGTCGTCGACGACGAGGAGCGTCGCGTCCGGGAGCGCGCCGAGGATCGCCGCGGCAATCGAGTCGAGGTTCTCCGCCTCGTTGTACGTAGGCAGGATGATCCACGGCCCGGGCCGGGCCTCCGCCGTCGCCGATCCAGACGCGGCCGGTGCCGATCCGGACATCGTGGGTCCCGATCCCGGCATCGCCGCCGGCACAGTGAGGGACTCGGCTTCCGTCATGGGCGCAGTGTAGGCGAGCCAGCCCCGCCGCCGAACGTGCCCCGACGTCGGACGTGACGCCGAACGTGCCGCGCGCGTGGCACGGCTGGCAGCACGGCTACTGGACGGTCACGCCCAGCGTTGAGCTGTTCACGTGACGCAGGGCGTCGCGCGCCGCCAGGACGATCGTGGCCGGGCCCGGCGCGCCGGCGGCGACGGTGGCGCTCGCGCTGAACGAGCCGTCCGCCAGCTTCACGACCGCCATCGTCGCGGGAGCGATGCCGGCCTGCCGGAGCGTCGCCGTCGGCAGGGCCGCGAGCGGCTCCGCGGAGCGGAACCGGACCGTGATCTTCTGGCCCGCGCCGAGCGTCGTGGCCGAGAGCGCGCCTGCGAACGCGTCGGCCACGATGGACCGGCGCAGCACGGTGGTGCCGTACGGACCCACCACGCTGAGCACGGCAACGTAGGTTCCGCGGGGCGCCATCGCGCCGCCCGTGACCCGGCCGTCCCAGCGCCAGGTCCACGTCCCGGCAGTGCGGACGGACCCGGTCATGGCACGCCGGACGGTCGCGCCCGATGCGTCGAGGATCGCGAGCGTCACCGTCGCTGTGCGCGCCAGACGGAACGAGAGCGTGCTCGTGGCGGCCAGGGAATCACCGTCCTGCGGGAAGAACAGGCCCGGTGCGGTCCGCAGGAATCCGACCGTCCGGTCCACGACGAGCGGGGCGCTGCTGGTGGCCCGGTTCCCCCACGCGTCCATCATGTCGAGGGAGAGCAGGTACCGCCCGTCGGGAATGGCGCGGCCCGCCGCGTCGCGGCCGGTCCACGTGGCGGCCCCGGAGGTCCCGCTGAGCGCCCACGTCCGGATGACCGTCTTGCCGCGAAGGATTCGCAGCCAGCCGGTGCCGGTCTCGCTGGCCGTCCAGGCGAGCCGGGCGCTGTCCGCCGTCCCGTCTCCATCCGGGCTGAACGCAAGCGGCGTCGCCGTCAGGCCCAGCACGGGTGGCATTGAATCGACGACGACCGGCCAGGTCTGGGTCGCGGCGTTGCCAGCCGCGTCGAGAACCCCGAGCGTCAGGCTGTACGAACCGTCCGCCACGACCGACCCATCGTCCGCGCGTCCGTTCCAGGTCGCGGAGACGGTCGCCCCGGCACCGACCAGCGTCCGGACCGCCGGCCCGCCGACCGCGGGCACGACGACCAGCGACCAGCCCACGGCATCGGCGGAGCCGGTCCCGGTTGCGGTGACCGTCTCATTCCGGCCGTCGCCGTTCGGCGAGAGGTGCGTCCCGCTGAGCGCCGGCCGGCTCAGCGTCGGCGGCGCGGTGTCGACGGTGATCCCGACCGCCGCTCGCAGGCTCGGCGTGACCGGGCTCGTCGCGGGCCACGTCACGGGGGCACCCGCGGCGGTTCCGACGAGCTGGAGGACGTAGCTCCCATCGGGCACGCGCGCGCCGGCCAGCGTCCCGTCCCAGGTCATCGCCTGCGCGCCTCCCGCCAAGTTGGCGGACAGGGGCACCGAGCCGACGGGGTTCCCATCCGGGCCGAAGACCCGGAGCGACAGTCTGTCGAGCGTGCGCCCGTTCGTCCAGGCGATCGCGAGACGGTCCTTGGAGCCATCGCCGTTCGGGGAGAACGACCGGGCCGCGGCCGCCGCAGGCCCCGCCCCGGTGCTCGCTGCTGAGCTCGGCGCCGACCCGAAGCGCACGCCGGCGAGGGTCGCCGCGACCGTCGTGCTGTTCGGCGCCGGGATTGCCACCATGTTCGAGGAGCCGTTGCCGCCTGCCGCGATCCAGGCGTTCGTGCGGACATACCCGGCCGGCTGCCACGCGGTGATCGGGCCGTTCACCTGGTACCAGGTATACCCGTCGACGCTCGACGGGCCGCCGGTGATGGCGAAGACGTCGCCGACCGCCGCGGAGCCGAGCCTCGTCGCGGTGGTCCCGGGCGCGGACCGGACGTTGAGCTGGGAGGCGGTGACCCGGCCGAAACCGCCGGCTGCGAGCGCCGGGGCCGCCACGTAGACGCTCGTGACGTTCCAACCGGAGAGGTTCCCCACGCCGTCGCGTGCGCGGACCCGGAACGAGTAGGCGTGCCCGTCGGCACCCAGCCAGACGTCGGTCGTGGCCTGCGTGCCCGAGATCCAGGGGAGCCACGGGCCGCCGTCGGTGGAGACCTGGAGGTCGTACGACGCCACGCCGTGCCAGTCGTCGATCCCCGTCCAGCTCACGCCGAACCCCTCGTCGCCCTGCACGGCCGGCAGCATCACGATCCCCGCCAGCGGCGGCGTCGTGTCGGTCAGGAATTTGTCGGCAAGGGCCTTGTAGAGCTCGGGACGGGTGCCGTCGTACCCGAGCGCCCAGATCCCGACGCCGCGGATCCCCGACAGGTTGACCATGTCGTAGCGCGCGCGCAGCGTCTGCGCATCGTCGTAGTAGAGCTGGCGCCAGGTCGTGGTGCAGCCAGCCGAGGTGCAGCTCTGCTTCCGGTAGGCCACCCAGGCCGAGACCTCCTGGTCGTCGTACCGACGCCCGTACTGCGCGGCGACCGCCACCGCGCTGTCATAGGTGACCGCCGTGGAGTAGCCGGCTGTCGCGCCGCTCTGCGTTCGTGCGTTCCTCGCGTCGGAGACCGTCGACCAGGCCCTGCCGTAGTACGGGATGCCCAGGATGATCCGGTTCGCCGGGACCCGGGCCAGGTACGCCTGCACGGTCTCGGTGAGGTCGTAGGCCGGACCGCTGAGCGGGTCGACCGAACCGGCGTTGGCGGAGCCGGCTGTCCGGTAGTCGTAGCCCATGACGAAGACGGCATCCGCGGCGGCCGGCCCGAGCGCCTGCTCGAGGGGGTAGTTGGCCGGCTGCCCGAGCGTGTCGAACGAGAGGTGGTAGCCGGGACCGATGGCCTCGAAGCTGGCCCGGATCGCCCGGACGAGAGCCGCGAACTCGTCCTCGTATCCCTGCACGAGTGGCTCGAAGTCGAGGTTGATCCCGTCGGCCCCGCGATCGCGAACCGCCGCGACGGCCTGCCGGGCCAGGTTCGCCCGCGCGGTGGCACTGCCCAGCAGCGCCTTCTGGATCGACGCCTGGTTGTCCGTCCAGGCGAACACCGACAGCGTCAGCGTGACGCGAGTCCTCGCGGCGTGGGCCGCGTTGATGACGTCGGTCATGCTCGCGCTCGTCCAGCCGGCCCAGCCGGTCGAGAGCGATCCGTCGCTGTTGCGCTTCAGGAGGTTCCCCCCGCCGTCGACGCCCAGCGAGAAGTAGGCAACGTGGGAGAGCACGCTGAAGTTGAGCCGCGTGGACGGATCGGAGACCTCCCAGTAGGGCAGGAACCCGTAGACGTCGCGGCGGAGGCCGGTCGAGGCCGGCGCGTCGGCCGCGCGGGCCGCGGGAATGATCAGGCTCGTCCCGCGCGCCGGGATCGCGACGGGATCGGGCGTGGCGGTGCCGCGGGCGTTCCCGGAGCCCGGCGTCGCCGGCGCGGCGGGAGTGGCCGGCGCGGCGGGCGCTGGGGCATCGGCCATCTGCCTGCCGCTGAGGTGGCCGGCCGGCAGCATGCGCGGCGCACGACCCCCGACCGTGTCGCCGTCACCGGGGCGAGGCGCGAAGCCCACGCTCACCCGGCCGCCGGGGACGAACGCGATGCGGTCCCCGGCGTGCGCCTGGGCATCGAGGTACATCTCGCTGGGGCCCTGGCCGGGCGTCGTGACGTACTGGCTGAGATCGGGCGCCGCCGGGGCCGCGTCGCGCGGCTCGATCGCCGGGGCCGCGTCGCGCGGCGCGATCGCCGGGGCGGGCGCCAGCGGCTCGCCGAACCGGGCGGCGGCCGCCTGCGGGACGAGCGAGGCCAGCATCGCGATGCCCACCACCACCGCAGCGCCACGGAGGCGCGACGGCGAGCGGGCGGGGCGGCGTGCACGGATCACGAGCGGTCCTCGTCGGGGCCGGCACGACGCTCGTGACGGCGCGAGGTGGCGCTGATGTCGACCGGAGGGAGGGCACCGCCCCAGGAGACGACCTTCACGTCGATGGCTCGGGTCATGGTACGCCCGGCCGGATCGCGGGCGACACCGACCGAAGGTCCTGCTGTGGGTCGGTCGGATTGCGCCCCTTGGCGCCCGCAGGGCGGCTCAGTGCAGCCGGTAGCCGATGCTCGCGCCCGCCGCCCGGCCGAACCGGTCGACGCCGGACACGCGGACGGTCACGGCGCCGGCCGGCCCCGCCGCGTACCGGATCACCGCGCGATATGTGGCGGTCCCGAGCTTCACCGTCCGGTAGGTGACGCGGGAGCGGCCCGGCTGGGCGACCGAGACCGAGGGGTTGGCGCGAAGCGCCTCGACCGCGACGAGCGTGATCGTGACGGTCTGGCCCGCGGCCGGGGTCGTGTCGGACGCCATTATCCGGATCCCGCCGCTGTAGACCCACGCCTGCTCGGTGGTGGTCGTCGTCCCGTCGGCAACGGTCACCTGCGAGAGGTAGCGCCCGCTCGGCGCGAGCGCGCCCGTGTCGGTGCGGCCGTCCCAGCGCACGGCGTGCGGGCCGGCGTCGAGCGGTGCCGCCGTGTACCACGTCCGCACGGGAAGTCCGGCCGCCGTCGTGACCTGCCACGTGACCGTGGCCGGGCGCGAGAGCGCGAACGTGAGGGTCGAGACTCGCGGGTCCGTCCCGCGCGCCGCGGGCGCGATCCAGGCCGGCGCCGCGGCCACGCCGCTTCGGGTGGTGGCGACCACGACCGGCGCGGTGACGCGCGGGCTGGTGCCGCCGGCCGCGTCGCTCGCCGTGACGTCGAGGACGTACTGGCCGTCCGGCACGAGCGACCCGGCGTCGGCGCGGCCGTCCCAGGTGATCGCGCCCGGTCCCGCCGCCGCCGCGAAGGCGATGGTGCGGACCGTCGTGCCGGCCGCGTCGCGAATCGTGGCCGCGACCGCCGCGTGCTCCGAGAGCGTGAATGCAACGCCCGCGCTGTCGTTGATGCCGTCGCCGTTCGGCGTCACCAGGATCGAGGCGCCCGGGATGCCGCTGGCCGTGAGCACGGGTGGCGTCGCGTCCAGTGTCAGCGCGGCCCGCGCCGTCGCCGGCGAGCTGCCCCAGGAATCGCCCGCCGTGACGACCACGGTGTACGAGCCGTCCGGAGCAGGCTGGCCCGTCGCATCGCGGCCGCCCCAGGCGATGCTCAGCGTGGGGCCGGAGGCACTGAAGGTTGCTACGCTGGTGCCGGCGGGGCCGAGGATCGCGACCGACCAGTCGACGGCCTTGCTTGCAGTTGCGGAGATCGTCGCGCCCGCGCCGAGGGTCGGGTTGAACGCGGCCGGGGCTACGATCAGGTCGCGGATCGCGGGCGGGGTTCCGTCGCGCGGGCTGAGACCTGCCGGACCCACGTAGCCCGCCCGGGCCCCGTCCACCGTGGCCACCCGGTAGGCGAGCGCGCCGCTCGGCGCGGATACGGACGCGAGCAGGCGGAGGCGCGTCCCATCCGGCAGGAGCGCAGGTGCAGCGCCGGTCGCTGGATCGGGCGCCAGGTTCGGGTCCGGGTAGATGCCGACGCCGCCGGCACCGGTCACCTCGGCCGCACCCGGCACGACCAGCGCGACCGGTTCGACGACCTCGCCCGCGAACCGGGCGCCGGTGACGTCGTCGGTGCGGAGGGCGGGCAGCGCGACCATGGAGCGATAGAAACCGCTGGGCGGCGCGGCGACGTCGGGATCCGAGTAGCCCGTCAGCCCGGGCGTCCGGCTGCTCTCGAACGTGAAGGTGTTGCCGGCAGCCCATGGCTTGGTCCGGAAGAGCTGGTCGACGGTCTGGTGCGTCGTGAAGAGCTGGTCCAGGTACCACGCGGTGTCGGAATGGGCGTCGGCGATCACGGCGCGGGCGCCCGCCTGCAGGAAGCCGGCAGCGAAGTTGTCGATTCGCGCTTTCGCGACCGTCAGGCTGGGCGGTGTCATGCCGGGCTCGGAGTTGCCCGACGCGTAGCAGAGGTGCGCAAGGATCACGACCGCACCGGGAGCGAGCCGCACCTCGCCGCCGATGTAGGACTCACCGTAGTAGCGATTGTTGCTGTCGCCCTGGCCGCCGGCGGCGTTGAGCCCGAGACCGTCCTGTCGATCGGGCCAGAGCGTCGAGAGATACGGGCTGGGATAGCCGTTCCCGTGGCCCATGTAGACGACGATGCTCGCGCCCTGCATCGCGGCCTTCACGGCCGACCACGTCGCGTTCGGGCTGTACACCGTCACCACGTTCGAGGAGTACTGCGTCGCGGTCGCGTAGACCGTGTCCATGTATGCCCGGTAGGAGGACGTCGTCGACTCGGTGGCGCCGACGATCAGGACGACCTTCGGGTCGGCGGAGGCGGCGGCCGCGGTCCGCGCGCCGGGGGAGGGCGCGACGACGCCGGAGACGGCCAGCAGGCCGGCGATGAGTACGGGAACCAGTCGGCGCACGGAGAGGCACTCCTGTCTCGTGGGAAGCAGGACTACCTTGGCCGTCGAGCGACGCCGGCTCAATCGCCCGGTCGGCGCGACCGCCCCCGACCATCGGGCTACCGGTCACCACGAAATCGAGGCGACCCGAGTGCAGGCCGGTGCGGTGCGGTGCGGTCCGCGGCGCTGCGGTGCGCAGTGCGCGCCATCCGGTGCGCAGTGCGCGCCATCCGGTGCGCGGTCGACGGCGTCACTCCGCGCGCAGGCGCTCGTCGTCCGGCGGCGTCACTCCGCGCGCAGGCGCTCCACGAGATGGGCCAGCGACGGGTTCGAACGGTCGCGCCCGGACA
>Ga0209014_10001099_pt1 | contig 16090 bp, 9 predicted proteins | sample BarGraNGADG00212_FD_184491 | JGI IMG/M metagenome (GOLD analysis project Ga0209014, IMG submission 184491) | Arctic peat soil microbial communities from Barrow, Alaska - Barrow Graham LP Ref core NGADG0002-212 (SPAdes) (version 2) | ecosystem: Environmental > Terrestrial > Soil > Wetlands > Peat...
GACGGACTCAGCGGGCGTCGTCGCGTGCACAAGCGCCTCCATTACGGATGGCACATGTGATCCGAACATTGCGCGCTCGAGCGAGTTCGTGCCGCTGCCGCTTGGCGGCAACACGCTGATCGAGGCCAGCGTGGAGTACCGCATGCCGATCAGCAAGAACATGAAAGCCGCGGTGTTCGTGGATGCGGGCTCGGTGCTCGGCCAGCGGCTCAACGTGCCATCGGGCAGTCGCAGCGCGATTACTCCGGGCTTTGGCATCCGATACAACTCGCCCATCGGCCCCGTGCGCGTCGACCTGGGCATCCGGCCCGCGTTGTCTGAAGAACTCGCGGTCGTCACGCAGATCATGAATGCGGACAGCACACTGCATCTCGTGCAGCTGAAGACGCTCAAACGATACAACCCGCTGGAGGGCGCTGGCGGATTCCTGCGCCAGATCACCAACCGCCTGCAGGTGCATCTGGCCATCGGTGAGGCGTGGTGATGCGACGGCTTTTGCTGAAGCGCTGGCAGAAAGCGCTGCTCGGCATCGCCGGATTCGTCGTCGCGATGATTGGGGTCATCATCATCATTTTCACCCAGACCAATTATGGCCGCGCGCGCGTGCGCTTGTTCGGCCTGAAGCAGCTCGCCAGCCTCGTACACGGCGACGTGAAGCTGGGCCGTGTCCACGGCAACCTGCTGACTGGCGCGCGCATCGATCAGGTCGTGATCACGGACAGCACGGGCCGCCCGTTCCTCCAGGCAGACACGATCATCGTGCGCTACTCGCTCCTGTCGCTCCTGCAGAAGAGAATCGTTTTGCACGACGTCCGTGTGGTTCATCCCGTGGTCGTGGCCGATCAACAATCCGGCCAGAAGTGGAATTTTGAACTCCTCTTCCCGGGCGACAGCACCAAGGGGCTGCACAGACCGCCCGCGTTCGGGGACTGGATCCGCATTGATCGCCTCACGGTCGTGCGCGGTGATGTGTCCGTGAGCCATGCGTGGGCGCCACCCATCGCTTTGACGGGCAAGGCGCGCGATAGCGCGATCGCGCACGCGCTCTCCGCGAGCAATATGGAACTGATCGTGCCGGCGCCCGGCGGCTACCAGGCGCTGTTCTCGTTCAAGAACGTGAATGGTTTCTTCCCGCTCGTAGTGTGGGCGGATCCTGGCAGCGCGGTGCGCATCGTGGACGTCAGCACGCTCAGTCTGCTCGCGCAGCCGTTCAGGCCGGCACCCGCGGAGGTGCGCGACGTGTCGGGCCGCGTCACCATCGGCGCTGACACCGTTGGCGTCCGCAATCTGCTCGTCACACTGCCCGGCTCCCGCGTGACGATCAACGGCAACTACAGCATGCCCACGGCGGATGTGAACGCCGTGGTGCATGCCGACCCTGTGGAGTTCGCGGATCTGCATTTCGTCTATCCGACGTTTCCCGACGGCCAAGGGCGAATCGACCTCGCCGTCGCATTGGCCGGTTCGCTCACACGGATAGTCGCCAGCAGTATGGATGTGCATTCGGAAGGCGCGCATGTGCAGGGCGCGATCGATCTCGAGACCGGGCCGATCGCGAAGATCAACAGCAGCAACCTGACCTTTGGGGGAGTGGACACGCGCGTCATCCGGAAATTCGCGCCGACTGTGAACGTCCCGATCGACGGCGTCCTCAATGGACACCTGCAGCTCGCCGGGCAGCCGAACGGCATCACCGTCGCCGGGTGGACGAGCATTGTCGATCGGCGCGGCGAGACCAGCCGCATGACAGCCGACGGGATGATCGGAAACCGGTCCGGCGGCACGTTCGCGCGGAATCTGCGGCTGCAGTTCAACCCGGTGCGCGTAAGCCTGCTTCGCACGTTGCGCCCGGACCTGCCGGTCGGAGGTGTGATCACCGGACGTGTCACGTTGAACGGGAATTTGCAGGCTCGCCTCAGCATCGATGCGGATGTCGAACACGCGGACCTAGCGACGGGGCGGTCGCACGTGCGTGCGGCCGGCGAGATCCTGACGGCGAACGGGTTCCATGCGCGCAACCTCGTGCTGCGAGTCGAGCCTTTGCAGGTGGCTGTGCTGCGCACTTTCCAGCCGACACTGCCGCTCGATGGCGTCATTACCGGAAGCGCGACGCTGAACGGCACGTTCAAGGGTCGGATGTCGGCGGTGCTCGACATAGCGCACGCGGGGAGCACAGGAACGAGCCAACTCACGGGTGATGCGGCGGCCACGTTTGCTGACGTGCTGCAGCAAGTCGATGTGCATCTGCGCGTGCAGCCGCTGTCACTGGCGACAGTTGGCTTGTTCCTGCCGGCCGCCGGTTTGCACGGCACCGGGGCGGGCACCATCGTCGCGCGCGGCACGCCTGATGACATCCAGTTCACCGCGGATCTCGCGGTGCCGCAGGGCGGGTCGCTGATCGCGCGCGGCGGCGTGGCGCTGGGCGATTCCACGCGCGCCACGACCTACGACATCCGCAGCACACTCCAGCGCTTCGATCCGTCCATGATCTCGACGCGCGCCTTGGCCGCGCAATTGCACGGAACCATTAATGCGACGGGGCGCGGTACAACCCTGGCGGCAGCGGTCGCGTCGGTCGACGTTGCGCTCGCCGACTCACGTCTGTCAGGCACGCCGCGCACGGACAGCACGCGTCTGGTCGCGCGTCTCGACAACGGACTGGCGACGATCGATCGCGGACACATCCGCCTCGCATCCGCGACGGGCGACATCGATGGAAGTTTCGGCCTCGTTCAGGCCCGGACCGGCACGCTCCACTACCGCGTCGCCATCGATACGCTGAGCCGTGTCACACAGCTCGCGACGCGAGATACATCGGTCGTCCATCCGCGGCCGGCGCAGCAGGCGCGCCGCTTCGCCGAGGCACGTGCGGACTCGATGCGCATCGCGCGGCAGACGGAAGTGGAGAGAGCAGCCACGGGTAATCCGCCGGAGCCGGCGCTCAAAGTGGATTCTCTCAGGTCGCTGCCGCGCGACTCCGTTGCCGGCATCGTCCGCGCGCAGGGCACTCTCGCGGGCAACATCGAGAAGTTCGATGCCGATGGTACCGCGACGCTGCGCGATGTGCTGTTCCGCGGCAACCAGCTGCAAAGCGGTGACCTCACGTACAAGGTGACGAACGCACCGGGCGCGCAGATGGGCGCCGCGCTGAGGGCGAATCTGACGGGCATGCGCCTTACGGGGTTCGGCTTCGACAGTGCGCACGTCGCATTGAATCACACCGGCGGGTTGAGCGCAGGCGAAGGCAACTTCGATCTCGCGATCTTCCAGGAACGGAACCGCGATTATCGCATCAAGTCCGACTTTGTGCTCGCGCAGGACCGCAACGAACTGCGCCTGACCGATCTGTCGCTGCGCCTCGATAGCACGCTCTGGCGCGCTATCCAACCCGGTGCCGTCACGTGGGCCGCGTCATCCGGCATCGGGCTCCGCACCATCGATCTCAGTAACGGGCACGGCGGCCACATTTTCGCGGATGGCACGTTGCCAAAAGAGGGATCCGGTGATCTGCAGATCGTGATCGATGCGCTGCAGATCGGCGACATCGCGGCATTGCTGCAGGACACGCTCGACACGCGGGGCATGCTCTCGTTGCACACACGCGTCAGGGGCACCGCGCGGGAGCCGCTCGTCGGTGGGACGATTGCGCTCGACAGTGCCACGCGTGGCGGCATTCGCCTGCCGGACATGCGCGGCACGTTCGATTACGCGGCCCTGCAGCTCACGGCGAGTGCACAGATGTTCAAGGGCACGCAGCAGCTGTTGAATGCCGAGGTGAAGCTGCCGGTAGACCTGGCCCTGTCGGGGCACCAGGGGTCGCGACTTCTCGACGGTCCACTGAGCGTGGATGCGCACATGGACTCGCTTCCGCTGGCCGCGCTGCCGAGCTTCACGGCAGCCGTGGAGAATGTGCGCGGCGGCGTGCGCGGTGACGTCGCCGTGCGCGGCACCTTCAAGGACCCCGTCCTGACGGGTTTTGCGAATCTCACGGCCGGTTCCGTCCGCATCGTCGGGCCCGGCATCACGCTGACCAGTGGCGCCGCGGCACTCACGTTCAAGGATAAGCAAATCGTCGTGGATTCGCTCGTCGCCACGAGCGGTGGTGGCCCGTTGCGCGCCAGCGGCACGCTGGATGTCTCGCAGTTCACGCGCCCCGGCTTCGACCTGCAGCTCCAGGCGACCAACGCGCTCATGTTGAACAACAAATGGGGACACCTCAAGGCGAACGCCGCGATCGCCGTGAAGGGTCCCTATGACGCGGTGCAGGTGGCCGGCAAGATCGCGGTGCAGAGCGGCGTGATCAACGTCGCCGAACAGACTTCCGCGCGGCGCGCCACCAATCTCGACGACCCGACTCTCGTCAACGTGCTCGACAGCCTCGCCGTGCCGCTCGGGGACCGCCGCGGCAGTAATCCGTTTCTCGAGAACATGCAGATGGACGTGACTATCTCCGTCGCGCGTGACACCTGGGTCCGCAATTCGACGGCGAATGTGGAGATCTACACGCCAGTCGACGTCGACCTTCTGCATGTGCGCGTGGACAATGCCAGGCAGGCGATCACGCTCGAGGGAACGATCAACGCGGACCGCGGCGAGTACACGATCGCGGGACGGGCCTTCAAGCTTACCACGGGCTCCGCGACATTCCTCGGCACGGCCGACATCGATCCCCTGCTTCAGCTCAGTGCGCAGTATGAGGTGCCGCGCCGCAACCGCGAGGCGCTGACGATCCTGATCAATATCGGCGGGTATCTGAGCGCGCCGCGCATGACGTTGTCGAGCAACGCGCAACCTCCGCTGCCGCAATCGGATCTGATCAGCTATCTCGCGTTCGGCAGGACATCGACCTCGCTGCTGTCGCCGGAAGGATCGGGCATCGGCGGCGGAGGGCTCGGTGTCATCGCGCAGCAGCAGCTCGCCGGACTCGGCGTCGGAGCGTTCACCGACGCGATTGTTCGTGGATTCGAGGATCAGGGCACGCGCGCGGGACTCGACGTGTTCCGGATCCATCCCGGAACGCTGCCCGACGAGCTCAAAGTCGGCGGGTACTTCCAGAATGTGCTCCGCAGCACCCAGATCGAAGCGGGCAAGTACGTCGTGCCGCACCTGTATGCCGCGCTGGAAGGGCACGCGACGGCCGTGCTACCCGGCCTGCGTCTCGAGTATGAGAGCCGCGGCGGTTTCTCGTGGCGCGCAACATGGGAGCCGCGCTACCTGCCCCTCACGCCCTCACTCGCTGCGGTCAGCGCAGCCACGCAGGCGCAGCAGACGCGCGTGTTCGGCACCTTCCTCTTCTGGATCCGCCGCTTTTAGAGACACACGCCGTGAAGCCTGGTCTGCTCACCTGCACCCAGGCCGATTCTGCTGTCTTGGCCGATCCCACTGGCCCGGTTGTCCCGGGCGCATCCGTGCGTCCATCGGACGACGCGGGCGAGCCGCCCACAGTGACGTCTGCTGCTCAGCCGTGAGCGTGTTCCTGACTCGCACCAACAGCGTCACCTGCGTGCGCTTCATCTCCTGCTCCAACGAAAGAATGCGGTCCACCTCCTTCAGCACGGCCACCTCATCCAGGGTTGCAGCGCGCAGGAGTTGCTCGAGCTTCTGCTGCTCTCCACGCAGCGTCCACTGAATTTCGGTGGACTTCGCCTGCGCCCGGGACATCTTGCTCGCCAGCTTCGTCCGCTGATCGTCCTGAAGCCCGATCTCCCCTTAGTGCATCATGACTTCCGCGGGCGAAAACCGGCACGCTGAGTCGACGAGCGGGCACGCATAGAGGTGATGGGGAGGCCTTGTTGGATCGAAGGACGCCAAAAAAGATCAGGGGGCACAGATGGGGCAGTCCACTACCATCAGTTCGGGTCAGTTCCGGTCGGTTCGAACCACTATGTCGTACCAGAACCGTATGAACACAAATGGGTTATGCTGCAAAATGGCCCACTCATCGACTGACATCGAAATGTCGAGCATATGGCCCAACGCGCGTCTTGTAGAAGCGCTGCAGCACAACGCAAGCTTCTGCTGCGAGCGGACGGGCGGATGCCGCGCCGCGCGCCGAGCAGTGGTCCGCTCGCCAGCAGCAAGCAGAGTTAGGTGTGGGACGGCGAATAGGTTTCCGTGGTCACGGCTTGAAGGAGATCAGATGACCACCAAGGCCTACGGCGCATACGCCGCCGACAAGCCCCTCGAATCGCTCACCATTGGACGTCGCTCGCCCGGCGCGCACGACGTGCAGATCGACATCGCCTACTGCGGCATCTGCCACTCCGACCTGCACACCGTGCGCTCGGAGTGGCCGGGCACGCTGTACCCCTGTGTGCCGGGCCACGAGATCGTGGGCCACGTCACGGCGGTCGGCGCCGAGGTGACGGGCTTCAAGGTCGGTGACACCGTGGGCGTTGGCTGCCTCGTCGACAGCTGCGGCCAGTGCGGCGCCTGTGGCGAAGGGCTTGAGCAGTACTGCGAGCGCGGCATGGTCGGCACGTACAACGGCCCGACGCCCGATGCACCCGGGCACACGCTCGGCGGCTACTCGCAGCGTATCGTGGTGAAGGACGACTTCGTGCTCCGCATCACGCATGCGCCGGAGCAACTCGCGGCGGTGGCGCCGCTGCTCTGCGCCGGCATCACCACGTACTCGCCGCTGCGTCACTGGAAGGCCGGCCCCGGATCGAAGGTGGGGATCGTGGGCATCGGCGGGCTGGGCCACATGGGCGTGAAGCTCGCGCACGCGATGGGCGCGCACACCGTGGCCTTCACGACGAGCGACAGCAAGCGCGACGCCGCCAAGGCGCTGGGCGCCGACGAAGTGATCGTCTCGACGAACGCCGCCGAGATGGCGAAGCACGCGGGGAGCTTCGACCTCATCATCAACACGGTCGCGGCCAGCCATTCACTCGACGCGTACACCATGCTGCTGAAGCGTGACGGCACGCTGGTGCTGGTGGGCGCGCCGGCGCAGCCGCATCCGTCGCCGAACATCTCGGCGCTGGTCTTCAAGCGGCGCTCGATTGCCGGCTCGCTGATCGGCGGCATCGCCGAGACGCAGGAAATGCTCGACTTCTGCGCGGCGAAGGGCATCGTGGCGGACATCGAGGTCATTCCGGCGCAACAGATCAACACGGCCTATGAGCGGATGCTCAAGAGCGACGTGAAGTACCGCTTCGTCATCGACAACGCGACGCTGGCGAAGTAGGGGTGCGTTCCCGGTGCGCCGTCAGGGCGCGCCGGGTCCGCGCAGCGCGGCGGCATTTCGTGCCAGCCCCGAGCGCTTGGCGCGGGCGAGCGGGGTGTCGCTGAACCGCTGCTTGAACTCGACGTCACCCATCACCGTGAATGCGCCGACGTCGGGCACGACGAGTTCGGCCCGTGGCGTGAACGCCTCCTCGGTCGCCGGCCGCGAGAACTTCGCATTCCAAGGACATGCATTTTGGGAGGTGTGCCGGCAAAACCGTTTTGAATTACCGCTCGGTACGGGGAGCAGAACGCTGAGGAAGGCGAAGCCCAGGGAAGGAATGAAACGCTCGGGCCAAGGCGAAAGAGGTCCGCCAGCCCAGGCCCGCTGAAGCCCGGTCCCGACGTCGGTGGACCGTGATGGACGGGGTGGGGTTAGCTCAGAAGTGACGGGTCCAGTATCGGGCTCCATCCACTTGCTTTCGCACGCGATTCAGTCGCGCCAGGCGGCGGACATGAGTGATGAGGGCTTCTCACCGCTTGATGGCGAACACGAACTCCTGTTGGACCCGTTGGCGCATCTTTCTGCCACCTGCGATGGCAGGAATGAAGCGCATCCCCGACAGTGCGAGCCTGACCGCCGCGCGCGCGATGACTGAGGACGGCGGCGAGGGGCAGGGGAGCGAAGCTGCCGGACGCCGGGCCTGACCGGTACGCCGGGGCGCACCGGCGCGTGTCGCGTACCACTGTGTCACCGGCACATACTTGACGCGCCTCACTTGGGGTTCCGATCCACACCGTGGCTCCCTCTCAGCCGTCCGCCATGATCGACGTCCGCTCGCTGACCAAGCAGTACGGCACGTTCACCGCCGTCGACGCCATCTCCTTCGACGTCCAGCCTGGGGAAGTCCTCGGCCTCGTCGGTCCGAACGGCGCGGGCAAGACGACCACGCTCCGCGCCCTCGCCGGCATCATCGCCCCGTCGGCGGGCACGGTGCAGATCGCCGGCCACGACATCCAGAAGGATGGCGTCGGCGCCAAGCGTGCCCTCGCGTTCATCCCTGACGAACCGCACCTGTTCGACTATCTCACCGTCGAAGAGCACCTGCGCTTCATCGCGCGACTCTACTCCGTTGCCGATGCGGAAGAGAGAATAGGACCCCTCCTCGGGGAACTCGAGCTCCTCGACCGGCGCCGCAGCCTGCCCACCGAACTCTCGCGCGGCATGAAGCAGAAGCTCGCCATCGCCTGCGGACTGCTGCACGATCCGCAGGCGCTCGTGCTGGATGAACCCCTTACCGGCCTCGATCCGGCGGGTATGCGCCGCATGCGCGCCACCATCGCGGCCCGCGCCCGCGCCGGCGTAGCAGTCATCCTCAGCTCGCACCTCCTCACTCTCGTCGAGGAGTTGTGCACCAAGCTCTTCATCATTCGCCACGGACGGTGCGTGGCCTACGGCACCATTGCCGACATCATCGCTGCGCACCCCGAGCAGGCTGGTCGCTCACTCGAGGACGTCTTTCTCTCGCTGACCGGGGAGAGCGAAACGGAGAGCGGGGCGGACGCAAGGTCGTGAATGGCGCCCTGTGGTATCTCGTCGCCGAGAGCACGCGCAACCAGTGGCGCTCACGCATTGCCCGGTTGCGGTCCCCGCGGTATTCCATCGCGCTGCTACTGGGGCTCGCATATTTCTGGTTCCTCTTTCTCCGTCCCCAACACAGCGCGCCACAGGGCCCGCACGCGGGTGACCCCGGCGCGGGTTTCCTGGGCGTGATGGGCACCGCGGCGCCGTTGCTGATCGTCCTCTACACCGCGTGGACCTGGCTCTTCGGCGGCGACCGCACAGCGCTCGCCTTTTCCGAAGCCGAGGTGTCGCTGCTCTTTCCGGCGCCGCTCTCGCGCCGCGCGCTGATCGGCTACAAGCTGCTCAAGGCGCAGCTTCCCATTCTTGTCACGGCCGTTCTCTGGGTTGTTCTCATGCGCCGCAGCATGGGGTCGCTGTCGCCCGCACTGCGCGTGGTGGGCCTCTATGTCATGCTGACCACCATCAACCTGCACCGGCTTGCGGCGGCGCTGGTGAACGCGAATGCGCTGGAGCATGGTGCGCGCGGGGCACGACGCACCCTGCTGGCGCTCTTCGTCTTCGCCATCGTGTTCGGGTCGATGGCCTGGGCGCTGTGGAGCGCGCATGGCGCCTTTGATGGTGGAATGGACGATGGCATGCGCGCCGTACTCGCGGCGCTGCGCGCGCCGCCGGCAAGCGTTGCCCTGTATCCGTTCGCGGCCGTCCTTGCGCCGGTATTCGCCGCGTCCATCAGCGAGTGGTGGCATGCCATGGGACCCGCTGTCGTGCTGCTGGTGCTGCACGTGTGGTGGGTGCTGCGCTCCGACGCCGCGTTCGAGGAATCGGCCGTCGAGGCGTCGGTGGTGCTGGCCAAGCGGCTCGAGGCGTTGCGTGGGCGTCAGGGAGGCGCAGTGGCTCTCCCGTCCTCGAAGGGCGTCCGGCGGTCGCTGCCGCTCGCGCCAGTGGGCGCACCGGCGGTCGCCATCGTCTGGAAGAACCTGCTCTGGCTGATGCGCAGCGGCGCACTCCGCACGATGCTGATCCCCGCGGCGCTGGGCGTGGTGCTGCTGGTCGTGCTGCACGGCAAGCCTGACATCCTGGCGGTGATGCTAGTTGCCCTCGGCGGCGCCACGACGGCGGCGTTGATGCTGTTCGGGCCCATGAGCCTGCGCAATGACCTGCGCAGCGACCTGTTGCACCTGCTGCTGCTCAAGACGCTGCCGCTGCACGGGCATCAGGTGGTGTTGGCGCAGGTGGCGAGTGGGGCGATGCCGGCGGCGGCGGCGCAGTATCTCACGGCACTCGTCGCCGTCGTCGGGATCTACGGCACGCCCATGGCGGCCAAGTGGAGCACCAGCGTGGTGATCGGCGGCGTGGTTGCCGCACCGCTGCTGCTGCTCGGCCTCAACGGCACCACGTTCCTGATACACAACGCCATGGCCTTGCTCTTCCCGGGGTGGGTGAAGCTCGGTGAGCACGGGGCCAGCGGCATTGAGGCGATGGGACAGTCGATGATGACCATGATGGTGGTGGTGCTCTGTCTCGCGCTGGCGCTGCTTCTTCCGGCTGCGACCGGAGCGGCGCTGTTCTTCGCCTTGCGGGGTCAGCTCTTCGTGGCGGTGGCAGCTGCTGTCGCCGGAGCGGGCGTAGTGCTGGGGGCGCAGTGTTATGGGTTGATTGCGCTGTTGGGGGGCGCATTTGAGCGGGTCGAGCCACAGCAAGTGGGATAAGTTGGAAGCTTCTCAGTCATCACCGTGCCCTCGAACCTCCGACACGACCCCGCCACCGTGACTGCCACCGCACCGACGCACGCCCCGCTCACGCAGACCATCGACGTCGAGACCCGGGGTGCCCACGTTGGCCAACACCGAGGCGGCATTGCGCTTCAAGCCGACTAGCTTGGCGCGCGACAAGGGAGTGGCCTTGAGTTCCTCGGCGAATTCCGCAGGGGTCATGACCAGAAGTGCCCGCGCCGCTTCGCGGGCGTCGGGCGTGGTCCGTCGGTCCATGGGAGTGAAAGCTGCCTCAGTCGCGGCGGTGGAGAACTTATGGTTCCAAGGGCACACCTCTTGGGAGGTGTGCCGGTCGAACCATTTTGCGATTCCGCTCGGTACAGGCAGCCACACACTGCGAACAGCCAAGACTGAGGGATGATCCCCGAGGTATCGCGATGGGCTTGGGGGACCATGCCTGAGTAATGAGACGCCCCGCTGATCGTGGACGAGGTGTCGGTTCGGTGCTCACGTTGTCCTACCTGAAAAGTCAATTGTCCTCATTGGATTAGCGGCTGCATCGAACCGGGTCAACGCCATGTTCGAATCCATCAGCGCCCACTGCTCTCCCGGTCACCGGTTCGTCCCCACGCACGCCCCCGCCGTGGCCGTCCCCACCGCGTAACGCAGGATCACCAGCGCGTCGGCCAGCTCCACCCGGCCATTGCAGTCGGCGTCGCCGTGCGGCGAGATGCTGAGCCCCGACGCCAGCGGCAGCCCCAGCAGCGCCTGCTGCACCAGCAGCGCATCCGCCGCGTTCACGACCCCATCACGGTTGACGTCCCCGCGCAGTACCGTGGAGGCACTCACCAGCGAGTATCTGAACAGGCCGCGCCCGTACGTGGCGGCGACCAGTTGCTTGGTGGTGCGGTTGTACGACAGGTCGTTCACGATGACATTCGGCAGCCCGCTCGGCGTGTTGGTCCACGTTAGGCCGCCGTCGGTCGTCTCAAACACCCCGACATCGTTGCCGACGAAAATGTGATTGGGGCTGTCGTCGGCGATCACCGCCGCATTGGCCGGCATGTCCGGCAGGTTCGCCGAGATGCTCGTCCACGTCGTCCCGGCGTCGGTGGTCAGGTAGACGTGGGCTGCGCCCGACCCGCTGACCGTCGCGACCGCACGGCGCGGATCGGTGTAGTCCACGGCGAAATCCGTCACGGCACGTGTCAGTGACGCAGGCCGCCACGTGACCCCTGCGTCGCGAGACACGTTGAGGTTGCCGTCACTCGTGCCGACGTAGATACTCAGCGCATCGGACGGCGCCACGGCAATCGCCGAGATCATCCCGCTCCCCTTTGACAGGTCGCCGGACACGGGCGTCCAAGTCAGGCCTTCGTTCGTGGTGCGGTGGAGCCGCTGCGTCCCGAAGTACAGCGTGGTGGGCGTCAGCGGATCCATGATCATCGGCGGGATGAACAGCGCGCGGTCGCTCGCCGAGATGCCGGACCCGCGGGTCACCTGCACGGGAACGCCCCCCGCACCGAGCGATCGCCGATAAATGGTCGCACCGATTCCCGACTGCCAATAGATGGTGGACCACATCACCGACGGCGTCAGCGGGTTGATCGCGGCATATCCGCCGTCGCCGCCGCTGATCATCCCGAACAGTGACGTCCCGTTGCCCAGTAGCGACCCGTTGTCCTGCGTTCCGCCCAGCACGACGCTGACGTCGGTCGGATGCTGCGAGATGCCCGGGTAGAACATCGAGATGACGAGCCCCATGTTGCGACTCAGCCAGCTGTCGCCGCCGTCCACCGACACAAACACGCCCCCGTCGGTGCCGGCAAAGAGCCGGCGAGGATTCAGCGGATCGATCTCGAGGGCGTGCCAGTCGCAATGGATCTCGGTGCCCATCGGGGCGAAGCTCACACCGCCGTCGGTGGACCGGAAGGCGCGCACCCCCGCCACGTAGATGCGCGACGCGTCGGAGGGATCGACGACGAGGGCCAGATCGTACTCGGCCTGCTTGCCGAAATTCGTCCGGGCCGTCGAGTTCGGATCAATGCCGCCCGCAGCCAACGTCGTCAACGTGGCGGTGCCATCATCCCACCGGGAGAACGAACTGAATGCCCGGCTGGTCTTCTCGCCCGCCAGGATCCAGACGGAGCCCGGCCGTGACGCCGACACCGCCAGTTGGAAGCGCGCGACGGTGGCGAAGCCGCTCCCCGTGGTCACCTGCACCCACGTCGCCCCGTTGTCGTCCGAGCGGTACAGGCCGGAACGCGTCGAGGATGTGGTCGCACGATCCGACACACCAGCGAAGAACGTCCCCGCGCGGCCTGGCAGTGCCACGATGGACGTCACGTACCCGAAGGTCAGCACGTGGGCCCAGCTCTGGCCGCTGTTGGTGGAGCGGTAGAGGCCCCATACGGCGAAGTTGAAGAACATCGTGGTGCTGGTCGTGGTGCCGGCCGTGGCCGGATCGACGAACAGCGCGTTGATGTTCCCGCCGTTGTATGCCGTGAAGTTGAGCCCGCCGTTCCAGGTGCCCCACGTCACGCCGCCATCGGTCGACCGAAACAACGCGCACCCCGCGGCCCCGCTCCCGTCGGCCGCCCCGGCGTACACGATGCTGGGGTTCACGGGATCGAACCGCACCGTGCTCATCTGCAGCGAGCATTGCGTATCGAACACGGGTGACCAGCTGCCGCCACTGCTTGTCGTGCGCCACAACCCGCCATTCGGCGAGGTGACGACCATGGTGCTCGGCGAGGTCGGATGAATGGCAATGGCGTCAACCCGTCCCGCGTCGAGTTGCGCACCAGAATCCCAGTACCCCAGACCGAAGAAGCCGCTCGGGCCCATGGGGATCCACGAACCGGCGGATGACGCGGCCATGAACGAACCGAAGTTCGTGGTTCGCGCGGCGAACGCCCGCTTGGCTGCGATCCGCGCCTCCCAGTCGATCTGGGTGTTCGGGTACGCCCGCGGCTCTTCGAACCAGGCGCGGCGCCGCGCCTGGTAGTCGGGCCCCTCGAATGCGTCGCGCTGCGCCGACGCGTTCACAAACGGCACCACGGTGAGCAGCATCACCGCCAGGACACGTGCACGGGTCATCGCGGGAGCCCTCCACCAACCAGGAGGAAGAGTTGCAGCGCAGCCGTCGTCCCGGCGGGCGTTGTCACCGTTATCGGGTACCGTCCGCTCATCCATGGCGCAGGCGGCGCCTCACCGCCACTCGGCTGGTCCGCGGGCACCACCACCCGGATCCGCGTTCCCTTGTCGCTGCTCGGCACCTTGTTCAGCACCACCGGCCCGATGCGCACCATGTTGGCGGGCGCGGAAGCCGACTGGTCGAAGCCACTCCCCTCCAGCGTGATTTCCGCGACGTTGCCGGGCAGAAAGTACACCGAGTCCGGCACGATGCGCAGCAGTTGCGGGAGCGCGGGTTGGCGCCCGGCGCTCGCGCACGCTCCGGCGAGCATCAGCGAGGCGATGGCCAGTCGCCGCCGCGTGCGTCGCGTGGTCACGGCACCATCCTGATGTTCGCCGTGCGCTGCACGAACTTGGCCGCGTCCGCCTGCGACGTCGCATGCAGTTCGTCGAACTGCAGCGTCAGTCGGCCGAGCGCGCTGGCGTCCGAGACCGCGAACCGGAAGACCGCCAGCCGTGCCGGGTCGATACCCGTGGCGCCCGCGCCGGCAATCCGAAGCAGCCCCGACTTCGCATTGAAGGCGCGCAGCGTGCCGTCGCCCACAGGCATTTCCCCCTCGAACGTCAGCGCTGTGGTATCGAACGCCAGCCTGGCTGTGAAGCTGCCGAGCAGCCCGATGTCACCGCGCAGTGACGCGGACACCGTGACTGTGGCGTACGCGCCGTCGCGCTTGACGCTGAGCTGCGGCACCACGGCGCGCGGCTCGTCGCGCACCGCACCCGGGACAGTAGCTTGCCTATCGTGGCAGGCGCCGATCACGACAACGGTGAGGGCGAGCGCGGTATTCCACGCTCGACGGGAGAGGATCGGTGGGTAGGTCATGGCACGATCACCGGATACTGGGTATTGGTGACCGTCGGCAGCAGGTTCGCCAAGTCGGCGCCGAGCAGTTCGACGGTGTTCAGGAAGAGCGAGGTGGGACCGGACCTGAGCGCACGGAAGCGCACCACGGCCAGCTCGATCACCCCGTTGACTCCGGCGGTGGAGGCGCCGGTCAGGCGTAGCACCTGCAAGTTGTTGTCGACCGTGGTGGACGGCGATATGGGACTCCCTGCGGTGCTCACGTCCAGGAAATAGAGCGACCCGTTCTGGCCCGTATTGGCATAGTAGGACCACGACAGCGTGGCCGTGACCGCCCCCACCGCGGTCCCCCGCGTGTCGAGCTGCATGCGCACCGTGAGCGTGTCGCCCACCCGCGACGTGTACGTTGTGAGATTCGTCTTGAGTATGGCCCCAGAGGCGCGGGGGACGATCACCAGGACCGAGTCGGGGTTGAGCTGGGTGCTGTTCGCCACCACCCAGGCCTGGCCCTGCCCCACGCCGGTGATCCGTCCCGACGCGTCCACGGTGGCGACGGCCGTGCTGCGCGAGGTGTACGTCACCGTCGCGTCGGTCGCGACGGGCACGCCCCCCGCCGAGGTGACGAGTCCCGGCGACAAGGTGCTGCCGATGCCAAGCAGGCTTACCTTGTTGGCCGAGGTGCCGTAGGTGTTGATGTTGCTGCTGACCGTGAGCGTCACCGTCAGGGCTGCGGTCGATCCCGCGCCGTCGCCGGCAAGGGTCACAGTTGCGGTGTAGGTACCCAGGGCAAGCGCGCTGGTCGTGGCCGTCAATCGCAGCGCCGCGGGCGCGTCTGTACTTCCCGCGAACGACGCCGAGAGCCACCCTGATGCACCGGCCCCATACGTGATGCCCTGCACGCGCAGGTTGGTGAGCGGGAAGACCCCCGTGTTCGTCACCGCCACCTGGGTGGCCGCTGGGCTTGTGCCGCGCAACGCGCCGATGGCAACCGGCCAGGGCGACATGGCGATGATCGCCGGCGGCGCGTTGGCCACCGCGAAGCTCGCACTTGTAACCAACGTCAGCCCGGTGCCCGAGAAGGTGAGCACCCGTGCGCCAGCCGCGCCGTTCACAGTGAGCGTGGAGAAGGTTGCCACGCCGGCCACCGCATTCACCGTGGCGCTCCCGCCCAGCGTGCCCGTCCCGGACGAGAGCGCGGCGGTGATCGCTGACGTGGAGGTGGTGAGGTTGCCAGAGGCGTCACGGATCTCCACCGCGGCAGGCGTCGTGAAGACCGCGTACGCCGTGCCGGCCACCGGCTGGGTGCGCAGTGCAAGCGCGCTTGGCACCCCCGCGGCCAGGGTGAAGGACGACGACGTGGCTGCGCTCACGCCCGTCGCCGCGAACTGCAGCGTCAGGGGCCCCACGAGACCGGCAATCGACAGGCCGCTGAAGGTCGCCACGCCGCCGACGGCCGTGGCGGTTGCCGTGCCCGAGAGCGTCCCGCCGCCCGAGGCCAGCGAGACCGTGACAGGGAGCGCGCTCGTCGTCACCAGGTTCCCGGCGGGGTCCTGCACTTCCACAACCGGCTGCGTGGTGAATGCGGCGCCCGAGGTTGCCCCGGCGGGTTGCGTGCGAACGCCGAGC
>Ga0209014_10001102_pt1 | contig 16080 bp, 18 predicted proteins | sample BarGraNGADG00212_FD_184491 | JGI IMG/M metagenome (GOLD analysis project Ga0209014, IMG submission 184491) | Arctic peat soil microbial communities from Barrow, Alaska - Barrow Graham LP Ref core NGADG0002-212 (SPAdes) (version 2) | ecosystem: Environmental > Terrestrial > Soil > Wetlands >...
GGAAGCATGCCCCCACGAATGGGGGCGGCCCAGGGGGGCACCCCAGCCTGAAAGGCTACGCTACGAAAATGCGACGAAGGGCCAACGAGTTGCGGATGGGTTTCCGAGTTGATGATCGACCTTTAGAGGCTTGGTGGATGGGCGGCGCCTGGGAACCACGGACGGCACGCCGGCTCATCAGCAAACCCTTGCCGACTTGTGGGGGAGTAATCTCCCCAATTTCGGCCAACTGCCGTATTGCTGACGACCGACCGGACCTCCGTCCGTAACAAAACGTTGGCGCACAGTACAGCGAACACGTTCGACCGCGCCACCGCGATCGGCGCCTCCGTGGTCTGGACCGTCGCCCGCATCGCCCACCCCTTAACTTCGAATCGACAAATGGCGCGTCGATGTATACTGATCAGTACCAAAGGCTCCGAAATAGAATCCAGGACTCAAAGCAGAAGCCTGATGAAAACGAATGTGGCTTCATTGACGGGAATGATCTTCTTCCTCACGGTTGGGTCCGTCATGGCGGAGAAACCGCTCCGCGATTACAGCTTCATCAGGGGGGCCTGTTATCCGGGCGGTTGGAGGAATTCACAGGCCATCATTGCAAGGGACCTAGGGTATGCAAAGAAGTTAAATTTAAACAGTACGCGAGTGTGGCCGAATTACACCGCCTACGAAAGAAACCCAGCCGACTTTCTGAAGTCCATTCAGAACTATATTCGTACTTCGCATCGCCTGGGGATCTCAACCATGCCCATATTGTGGAATGGTAACGGCCTCAATCCCGATACGCTGAAACCCGAATTCCGCGCACGAGGCGATGTGTACGTGAAGGCCGTAGTCGAGGCGCTAAAGGATGAGCCGGGCCTGCTGATGTGGGACGTCATGAATGAGCCGTTAACCAATCCCTATTACGGCCGCGCGCCGGCAGAGGAAAAACCGAAGCGTGAAGCGGAGATCACGGATTTCTTGCGGCATTACATTACCTATGTCAAGAAACTGGATCCGGTGAATGCCGCTACCGTGGGGTATGAAAAGTCGATCTCTCTTGAACCCACCGCCGATCTGGTCGACGTCCTCAGCTTTCACGAGTACACGCAAACCCGCGCAACCGTCGAAGAGAGTTATCGGGTTGCTGAAGAAACCGCCAAGAAGCACGGCGATAAACCCAGGCTCAACACGGAGACGGCGTGTATTGCCCGCGCCAATCCCTACGACATGGTCCTGGAGATTTCCGAAAAGCACAAGACGGGCTGGTATGTGTTTGAACTGATGATCCAGGGATATTGGAGCGAGGTCCACGGGCTGGTTTATCCCGATGGTACGATTCGCGATCCTTCCATCATTGCCGCTTTGTTCGGATTCTATAGAAACCGCGACCTGAATACGAGCGTGAAGCCAAGTCCTAATCGGGAAGGTCACGCCAATCGAGCACTCCAAATGATCGAGGCTGCACTGAAAGACGACCCGAGCGTATTCAGCCACTCGAAAACGTCGACTAACAAGATTCTGGACGCGGCTGAATACGCTGCGAATTTGCTCGAAGCAGCCGAAATGGTTCCCATGTATGAACCGCCTACTGCGAAGATCAAGTTCTGGCGTGAGCAACCTGAAGAAAAACGGGATCGGGAGGCAATCCGCTCTTTTGCCTATGATCTGGGACTAACCCTGAAGAAGTATTGCAAGATCTACTAGAAGGTGCGGCGCTTGAGATGGGCCGCCCCGCTTCATACGGCCCTTTCAGGTTGCCACGTCGGCGTCCTTGCCGACGTTCTTCGAAGAATGCCGGTACGAATACCGGCATGGCGGGCGCCACGCCCGCTCCACGCTGGCGCCGCTCACGAAACCCACTTGGCTGGTCTGTCGTCTCTTAGGCACGGAAGCGGCGGCGTCACAGCCTATCGAAAAGCAAATGCAATCCGTCGCGCACGGCGCCGGCCGCCGCGCCGCTTAACTTGCCGGTCGATTCCACAAGCTCTGCCTTGTCGACCGTGAGGATCTGGGATACGTTCACCACGCTTGCCTTCGGAAGGTTGGCTTCGCCTTTTTTCAGAAGCACGTTGCCCGGCGCGTTCGCCCTGCTCAGGTTCGAGGTAATCAGGCACACGACGCAGGTTGCAATCGCGCTCCGGTTGAAAATATCGTTCTGGACGACCACACAAGGATGTCGGTCCGCCGGCGCCGAACCGGCCGCAGGTCCAAAGTCAAGCCAGTACACTTGTCCCTGCAGAATCTCGCTCACCAACCTTCCTTGACTGCACGGCGGACCTTGGCCTTGATTCCCTTCAGCAGAGGTGTTTCCGCCGGTTCCATACCCTTGGCATAGACCTCGTTCAGCCGGAGCAGCATCTGATCCCGCCGCCGTCGTTGCAGGAAATCGCCGACTGCCACCGCGAAAATTCGGCTGCGGCTCAGCCCCATCAGCCGCGCAGTTTCGTCCGCTTCCTGCAATAGTCCGTCATCTATGGAAATCGATGTCTTCATTGTTACTACCAATGATCATACCAGACTTCTCACCAAGTAGGAGTACCGCACCTGCCGGATGAGGCCGCGCCGCCGCCCTTTCAGCGAGACTCAACGTCCCCGTTGCTGTGTTGTCGCTAAACCCCTGAACTGCCCTCCGCGCGAAACCGTCGATTTCCCCAGAAATCGTTAAGCACCAGCCATCCCGCCGCCGTCCCCGGGGCGAATGGCCAGCCGCTATCATAGTGGTTCGGATGCTGGCTCGCGCCATTCTCGCCACTCTGCTGTTGGCCGCCGCCGGGTGGGCCGATCCCTCGCCGCTGGTCCCCGGCGATCCGCTGGCCTGCTTCAACATGAGCGGCGCCGGAACCCTCACCACCGTCCCCGTCAGCGGCATGCCCTTCGCGCGCGCGCTGCACGTAAAGACGGGAGCCGTCCCCGCCACTGCCAACGCCTGGGACATCCGCCCGCGCTGCTTCTCCACGCTGGCCGCGCGGCAGGACGATGTGGTCGCCGTCACTTTCTGGATGCGTGCCATCGCCGCGCCCGATGGCCGCGGACTCACCAGCTTCGTGCTGGAGCGCAACGATTCGCCCTACACCAAGTCCGTCACGTACACCGCGGCCGCGGGCGCGGATTGGAAGCTGTTCGAGGTTCCCTTCACCATGGCCGAGACCTACGCGGCCAACGCTTACAATTTCAGCTTCTGGGTGACATTTGCCAACCAGGAAATCGAGATCGGCGGGATCGCCATTCTGGACTACGGCCCGGGCATTCCCTTCTCCCAACTCGGGCTCTCCACCTGGCCCTACGCCGAACGGGCCGCCGATGCGCCGTGGCGCGCCGCCGCCGCCGCGCGCATCGACCGCTACCGCAAGGGCGATCTCGCCGTCATCGCCAGGGACGACAGCGGCCAGCCGATCCCCGGCGCAGCGGTGCACGTGAAGATGAATCGCCATGCCTTCGGCTTCGGCACCGCCGTCGCCGGCGACATCCTGATGAACTCGGGCGCCGATGGCCAGAAATACCGCGACGCCCTCAAAAGGCTGTTCAACAAGGTGGTCACCGAGAACGTCCTGAAGTGGCCTCCCTTCGAAAGCTGGGGACGCGCGCAGGCCGACTACATGCTGCCCTGGTTTGCGGCCAACGGATTCGCCATGGTGCGCGGCCACAACGTCATCTGGCCCTCGGCGACATACCTGCCCACCGACGTGCAGACCATGCTCAAGGCCACCCCCGTGGATGCCGGCGCCCTCCGCGCGCGCGTCAACCAGCATCTCGCCGACGTCATGGCCTACACCAAGGGCAAGGTCACCGAATGGGACGTGCTCAACGAGGCCTACACCAACAGGGATCTACAGGCCGTGCTGGGCGATGCCGAGATGACCTCGTGGTTTCGCCAGGCCCGCGCCGCCGACCCCACCGTCAAGCTCTACATCAACGACTACAACATCCTGGAAGCCGGCGGCTACGACATGCAGCACATCAACGGCTACGCGGGCATCATCCAGAACATGCTGGCCAGTGGAGCGCCCATCGACGGCATCGGGCTGCAATCGCACTTCGATTCCAACTTGACGCCGCCTTCGCGCGTGCTCGAGCTGCTCGATCAGTTTGCCGCTTTCGGCAAAGACATGCAGGTCACCGAATTCGATGTTGCCGTGGCCGACGAGCAGGTGCAAGCCGACTACACCCGCGACTTCCTGACGGTCTGCTTCAGCCATCCCGCCGTGAAGGGTTTCATGATCTGGGGATTCTGGGAGGGCGCGCACTGGAAGCCGTCGGCCGCCATGATCCGCCGCGACTGGTCCACCAAGCCGAACTACGACGCCTGGAACGACCTGATCTATCGCCAGTGGTGGACCGATACGCGCGGCGTCACCGCCTCCGATGGCGTATTCCGTACGCGCGGCTTTCTGGGCGACTACGACATCGAAGTCACCATCAACGGCGTCACCAAGACCTACCCGCTGACCCTGGCGTCGGTCAGTCCGGCATTCATCAACATCGGCAAGACGGCCGCGGGCGCGATCGCGCTTAATGGCGTGGTGAACGCGGCCAGCTATAGTGGCGGTGCGTTGGCGCCGGGCGAGATCGTCACCATTTTCGGTTCGGACTTGGGCCCCGCGACGCTGGCGGCGGCGCAGTACACGGACGGCCAGCTTCCCACCAGCGTCGGCGAAACCCGCGTGCTGTTCGACGGCACGGCCGCCCCGATGATCTACGCTTCGGCGGGCCAGGTGAGCGCCATCGTGCCGTACGCGGTCAGCGGGAGTGTGCAGGTGCGGGTGGAATACCAGGGTGTTGCGACGGCGCCGGTCGCGGTAGCAGTGGCGGCAGCGGCGCCCGGCATCTTCATGTGCGGCCCCAACAAGCCCGGCGTCGCGGTAGCGATCAATGCCAGCGCCGGCGGCGTGATCTCCTGCAACGACGATTTCGTCCCGCCCGCGCCCGGCTCCGTGGTGACCTTCTTCCTCACCGGCGACGGCATGCCCACGCCGCCGATTGCCGACGGCCGCCTGCCCGCCGGTCCGCCGTACTCCGCCCCCGCCGCGGGGTGGAGCGTGAATGTCGGAGGCATCGATGCGCCGCCATGCGCCGCCACGTTCGCCGGCCTGGTCTACGCCGGCGTAACGCAAGTCAACGCGTGTATCCCGGACGGCGTACCACGCACCGCGTCCGTGCCCATCACGTTCCGCTCCGGCGCCGCCACCAGCGCGGCCACCACCATCGACCTCAAGTAATTCCCGCGCGCAACACCTGCTGCTCTGACCGCCCGAATCGGCAAAACTTCCTAAAGCCCCCACCCGTTCCGCCAATCAATGGTTCATGCCAACTGACGGCGGCAGCCTCCTCGCGTGGCTGTTCTGCGCTGTGGCATAAGGCTCCGCCTTGTGCAAGGTGGGGCAGGCGCTTTCGCCTGCCAACGCCGTCTTTATACTGTAGAGTGTGAGGCCGGCCGCTCGGTACAAGTACCTACTCTCTCTGCCGGAGCGCGCCATCCGCTCGCTGGGCGCGCTCTCCGGCGGATTGCTGCGCGAGATCGGCAACGTTGCGCTGCCCTCTAGCGTACGCCGGACTACCCTGTATCGAACCATGGTCGATGTCGCCCTGCGCTTCCTGATTGAGGAAGTCGGACAGGTGGAAGGCGTGTACCCGTCGGAGGGGCGCCTGGCCGAAAACTTCCTCCTCAAGCGCACCGCCAGTCACGGCATCGAGCTGCTCGGCATTCTGGCTTTCCACGCTTCGCCCATATGGGTGCTGGCAGCGCTGGCCGATGCCACCGGAGGCGGCCGCAAACTGATCCTGGAAATCGCCGAAGCCCTCAAGGAAGAGGGCTTGCTCGATCGCGGCGCCCGCTTCGAAACCATGGAGCAGGTGCTGCACGGGCTGGAACAGACCAGCGACCATATGGCCACCACCCTGAACATGCCTCCCGTGGACATTGCCGGCTTGCGCCGCGAATGGGGCCAACTCAAGCAGGAACTGGCGACCATCCCGCCGAAGAAGGTCCCGGCGCTGGAGCGCATCGAGGGCGTCTGGGAAGACCTCGAAGCCACCGCGAAACAGCAGGGTAGATCGGTCTTCGTTATGTCGTCGCTGTTGGCCGTCTCCACGGTGGCACACGTCCCCGCCAATGTGCTGTGGCTGTCGCGCGCCGCCCGTTCCGCGGTGCGCCGCACGGGGCGCGTGCTTGGCGATACGATTCTGGACCACTACACCGTCGCGCTGGTGGAAATCGCCCGCACCGGCTTCTTCGAGTACTGGTCGCGGGAATTCCGCCCCTACCTGCGCGGCGCCGCCGAGCAGTTCGCCCCCGGCCACGAATCGCTCACCGAGCGGCTAATGAAACGCTGAGGTAAAAACAAGGTTTGCTTCTCACGCCCGCGCGATCACTTCGAAGTTGCTGCCGCGGCGCGCCAGCGCCGGCACGCGTAGAACCCAATCGTCCAGCCTCCGCGCCATCCGGTAGCCGGCGCGCCAGCCCGGAAACAGCCCGGCCAGCGGCGACGATCCGAAGTCGTACATCGCGACCCGCGTTTCCCAACCCGCCGTCCGGAAAAGCGCCGCCGTCGCCTCCGCCTCCAGTTCGCGCTCGTCTTCGGTCTGGTAGCGCTTCATCAGCTTCGGAATCAGCAGCCGCCCGACGGCGCCCGCGAGCCGCCGCCGGCTGGGGTCGAGCGAATAGAACACCCCGCCGGGCGTGAGCTGTTCCCTGAGCTGGTCTGGCAGCGCCACCAGTTCGGCGTCCGGCAGGTGATGCAGGAAGAAGATCGCGATCGCCACGTCGAAGCGGCCCCCGGCTCCTGTGCCCTGCTCGAAACGTGCGTTGCGGATGCCGCGCGCTCTGGCGTCGGCGCGCGCCTGGCGGATCGCCGCCGGCGAGAGATCGATCCCCGTGACTTCGCCCACATGCGGCGCCAGCAGCAGTTCCGTATCGCCGATCCCGCAGCCCAAACTGAGCACCCGCGACCCCTGGTCCGCGCCCGTCACCGCCAGGATGCGCTGTGCCATGTGGGCGCGCAGCGCGCGCACCGCCGGCCGCGCGAAATGGCTCTGCGCGAAACCGGAGTACAACTTCTCGTGGTATTCCAGTTCGCGTTGCCGCGCGTCGCTCACGCCGGTTTCCGGCGGTTGCGGAACGCGATCGCGGTGAGAAACAGCGAGACCGCCAGCATCGACCCGTCGCGCACCAGCGTCTTCCAGGAGATCAACTCATTCGGGCCGAAGCAGCCGCAGTTGATCTCCTTGCCCCCCGCGAACGCGCGCACCATCAGGCTGAAAAACACCAGCAGCAGCAGGGACGTGCTCACCGTGGAGGTGCGGAACCAGCGCCCCGCAATCAACAAAACGCCGGCCAACACCTCAAACCAGGGCAGCGTATGCGCCAGGAACTTGGCCGCCCACATGGGCACGACCTCATAGTCGGCGATGCCCGCGGCAAAGAGTTGCCACGGCTCCGCCAGCTTGACGTATCCGGCGTAGATGAAGATGCCGCCCAGCACGACACGCAGAACCACGACTGCGACTTGCAGGATCTTATTTTTTGAGAAGGGCATCGATATAACCGCGGAACAAGCTGTAGTCGCCGAATTGCGCCCATGGCTGTTGCCTCAGCTTGTAAGTGACCATCAGGGTCGGGGTCTGGGTGAGCACGGCCTGCATCCCCCGATCCACGTCGCGCTGCACCTCGGCCAGCACTGCGGGGTCCTTGGCCAGCACCTGCACCCTCTTCTGCTCCTCGGGGGTCAGCACGCCGGCCACGGTTTCCCAGACCTTGCCGTTCACGCTCCAGGCTTGCTGGTTGCGGAACAGTGCATCGCTCACCGTCTGATACTTGCCGATGCGCGCGGCAGCCACGGCGAAGGCCGCCGCCGGACGCGAATACACGTGCGCCGGAATGTTGAGCGGAAACTCGCGGAAAACGAGGTACGCTTTGCCCGTCCTCACGTAGTCCTGGACGATCGTGCGCAACACGTTCTCGTGCAGGGTTTTGCAGGCCGGACAGGAGAAGTCGCTGTACAGCTCAAACAGCATCGGGGCAGCCGGGTCGCCCATGGTCTTGCCCTTATCCACATCGAGACCGGCCGCCAGGCAGGGCAGCAGCGCGGCAAGAGCGAGCGCGAGAATCTTCATACCTGTTATTGTACGTTTACTTGCTGAGCAGCAGGTCCGCCATGCTCTTGAACAGGCCGTAATCGGTCCAACTGTTCCACGGGGTTTGCTTGCCCTTGCGCGTCATCACCAGGGTCGGCGTACGGTCCACGTGCGCGGCTATGCCCTGTTCGAGATCATGCTGCACTTCGGCGGCGATCGCCGGGTCTTTCATCAGTACCTGCACCTTCTTTTGCTCCACCGGGGTCAGCGCCGGCGACACGGTTTCCCAAACCTTGCCGCTCATGGCCCACGAGGATTGCGTCAGGAACAGGGCGTCGGCAACCTGCTGGTACTTGCCGACCCGCGCCGCCGCGGCAGCGTACATCGAAGCCGTCTTGGAATGCTCGTGTGACGGTCCGGTGACCGTGAACTCATGGAAAACCAGGTACGCCTTACCCGGCGTCACGAAGTCCGCCATGATCCTGGGAAGGATCTGCTCATGGAGCGTTTTGCAGTGCGAGCAGGTGAAATCGCCGAACAGATCCATCCGCAACGGTGCGGCCGGGTTCCCCACGCTTTTACCCTCCGGCCCAGCGGCCAGGCAGGGAAGCATCACGGCGAGTGCGAGAGCAAACATTTTCATTCTTTTATGCTACACCAGGCGCCGCTCATCACCGCCCGTGCCGTGCAACTCGATAGCACTGCATCCAAAGTGAAATCGTGATTTAATCGTTGGGAAGCCTGAACAGGCGGGATGGCGCGGAGCGTGGGGCTCGAATGTGCCCGGCGCTTTGCGGAAATGGAGATTTTATGTTGGTGCGATTATTGCTAACGGCAGTACTGGCCGCTGGTCTCGCCTCCGCGCAACGCGGCGGCGGAGGTGGCGGCGGCGACGAAGGCGGGATGGGCGGTGGTGGCGGCAGGAGCGGCGACATGGGCGCCGGAATGCCCCAGGTGCGGCGTCTGAGCAAGCAGGAAATGCTCTTAGACAAGCTCAAGCTCAATAAGGACCAGAAGGAAGAGGCCACCAAGATTCTCTCGGCGGCGATGGAGAAGGCGGCTCCGGCGCGCGATCAGCTCACTAAAGGCCGCGTAGTGATCGCCAACGCCATCACCGGCAAGGCAAGCGAGGAAGACCTCAAGAAGCTCTTAGGCGAGTACACCAACGTCAGCGCGACAATGACGGGCATTGAGGCCGAGGCCTTCGGCAAGCTATATGCGCTGCTCAAGCCCAACCAGCAGTCCAAAGCGCCGCAGGCGTTTGAGCTGATGGCCGGAATGTTCGCCGGCGGCGGCATGCCGGGCGGAGGAGCGGGCCGCGGCAGAGGCGGCCAGGGTAGAGGCGAGGGGAGGCAGTAGATGCTGAGCCGGATTCTGTTGGCCGGACTTTTGGCGTCGACGCTGGTGTTTGCCCAGCGCGGCGGCGGTGGTGGTGGTGGCTCGCGCGGCGGCGGCGGTGGCATACCCAGTATGGGCTTCGGCGGAGGCACGCGGCTCGACCGTCTGACCGAAGCGCTCAAGCTCAGTAAGGACCAGAAGAAAGACGTCAAGGCGGCCATGGACGAGGCGCAGAAGGAAGCCACCCCGATCCAAGACCAGATGAACAAGAGCCGGTTGGCGATCGCCGAGGCCATCGTCGCGGGCAAGAGCAAGGAAGAGGTCGATAAGGCGGTCCTTGGTGAAGCGGAACTGGAAACGCAAATGACCTCCCTCGAATTGCACGCCTTCGCGAAGGTCGTCTCTTCCCTGGAGGTTGACCAGAAGCAGCGTGGCATACCCATAGTTTTCGCCATGGTGAAGGGCGCGTTCCTGGGCAAGAACTGGAACTCGGAAAACTAGGGTAGTGCGGCGCCGCATCCGTGGAGCGGCCGCTCAAGTTGCAGCGCCAGCGTTCTTCGAAGAATGCCGGTAGGGATACCGGCATGGCAGGCGGGGCGCCCGCTCGACTAAAACCACAGCACGGGTTGGCGGACCGGGAAATTGCGCAGCACCTCTTCCACCGTCGGGTCGGCTTCCAGCTTCTTCCACAGGGCGATGTACTCCGGTTTGTCGAGCGCCACCCCCGCGAACACCAGGCAGGGCTGGCGCACCGGCCACTCTTTGTCGTACATGACATCCGGCGGCTTGGGCCACCCCTTCTTGTCGGCGATGAACGGAACCATCCACGCCATCGCCTTCGCCATGCCGCGCCCGTCGGGCAGTTGCCACGTCCAGAGATTGTCCTCCTTGGCGCTCAGCGTCTGCACCAGAATCGCCATCGCATCCAGGTTGAATAGCGAGTACCCGTAGGGCTTGGTGCGCGCCAGTTCCTGCGGGAAACTGCCGTCGGCGGCCTGCTGATTGGGAATCAGCACCGTCTTATAGCGGTTGCGGCACCACTCCAGTTGTTCCCGGTTGCCGGTGAGTTGGGCGAACGCCGCCACCTGCGTGCACCAGCACGTGCCGTGATTGTTTTTGGCGTCGCGCTCCGCGATGCCGTAGGGGTGCGTCGTCATCCAATCGATATAAGACGCGAACCAGCCCTTCATCCCCGCGAGATCGGCCGGTTTCAGATCGAGTTGCCAGGCAGCGCGCGCCACTTCCATCAGGTGCAGCGTGTCGATGATCCCGGTGCCCCGGCCCGTGAAGCGCCCCTGGATGGCCTGCGCGTATTCGAGGTTCGGGTTCATGCGCGTGGCCTCGTCCACAAACCAGGCGCGCAGGTGGGTGGCGGCATGCTCGGCGTACTTGCGATCCTTGGTGATCTGGTACGCCGCGGCCAGCGCGGGCACCGCCAGGCTGAGCCGGATCATGGCGCGCCGGTGCTCCACGAAGTTATCCGGATTGGTCATGCCGTCGCGTTGGATGTAGGGCCCCCGCGGATTCGCCGGGTCGGGCCACCAGTAATCGCCTTCGCTGAAGGAATCGTGCTTGCCCCCGGCGCTCCGTGGACTGCCGGCGGCGGTGACGGTGACCGGCGCTTCGCCGAGATACTTATTGGCGGCCTTGAGCACGCGCGTCCGCTCGATGGCGGCGAGGTCGAACTGGCCGGCGGCTCGGGAGGCGCGCATCGCGGGCAGGGCGAGCGCGGAGGCGAGGAACGTCCGGCGTTGCATACCAACGCCAGTTTAACTCGCATCGCCCGCGGGGAGGCCCACCGTAGGCCCCAATACCGGCCCTACAATGATTCACGCCCGCAGGAAGTCGTCCGCCTCGATTCCCGCCTGCCTCAATATCGCCCGGAGCGTTCCCTCAGGCATGTCGCCCGGATGATTCGGCACGGTTGTATAACGATTCGTTCCGGGATTGAACCAGATTTCATGGCTACCGGCGGCCTGACGGTCGAACTCGAAGCCGCGCAGCTTCAGCTTCCGGACGATTTCCCGGTATCGGAATCCTGCCAGCCGGCCCATTTACGCCGCGACCACGATCGTGTAGTCTCGCCGTTCGCTGGTGGTTGGCAAGTTCGGAACGCCGCCGCGCTCGCGCCTGGCTTCAATCAGTTTCCGAGCGACGTCGCGCGCGATTTCGAGTGCTTCCGCAACCGTCCGCCCCTGCGCCACGAGGCCGGGAAGTTCATCGAAGGTCGCCAGGAATAGGCCTTCCGGCAATTCCTCGATCTGTATTTGAATCGCCAGTTCCATAAGATCGATCTTACCCCGCGAACAAGCGCGGCAGATTCTCCCCGATAATCAGGCGCGCGTCCGCCGTGCTGATCCCGAGATCCAGCATGGCTCGCGTCTGCGCCTCGAAGATCGCGTAGTTCCAGCCGCGCGGGAAATACGAGGAGTCCGTGCCAAAGAGCAGCCGCCCGGCGCCCACTACATCCAGCGCGCGCCGGAACACGGTCTTCAGATCGAGCCCTTCATACCGCATCCACGAATTGCCGCTCGAGGTGTCCAGGTAGACGTTCGGGCAAAGGTCGGCCAGCATCAGCGCCTCGCGCAGGTAGCCGGCGCCGAAATGCGGCAAGACGAATTTCAGCCCCGGATAGCGCAGCGCGATGGAGTGCAACTCCAGCGGGTTGGAGAATCGCATATCGAAGGGGGATGGCAACCCAAGCTTCTTACGGATCCCCACCGTCAGCACGCCGCAATGCACGAATACGGCGCGCCCGCCGAAGCCTGCCGCCGCCCGTATCACCCCTTCGGCACGAGGGTCCGACAATGCGTAGCGGTGCATCCCCGGGAACAGGCATACCGCGTGCAAACCGCAGCGCAGCGCGATCTGCACCCGCTCTACCGCGCTTTCTTCCAGCGGGTTCACCATGAAGAACCCGAAGAACCGGTCCGGGTACTCCGCCATGGCGGTCTCCACCGAGGCCTCATCGCCCGGGACGCTAGCGATCAGCGCGGCGCGCGTCACGCCCTGCGCGTCGAGTTCCGCCGCCCACGAGCGCGCCAACTCCGCCGGATCTTCCGGCGGCAGCACCCAGCCCGCCGACTCGGCCACCTGCTCGGCCGTCTTGCCCGCCTGCGAGCCCAGTGCGGAGAAGAACTTTCGGGAAAAGAAGTGAACGTGCGCGTCGGCGACCGCAAAGTCACCCCAGGGAGTTAGCATCGGGTTTGTTCCAGTGAGTAATGCCCGCGGCCAGCGCAAGCTGCGTCAGCCCGGCCACATTATTGACGCCGAGCTTCTTCATCATGGTCTTCCGGTAACTGCGTATGGTTTGCAGGCCGAGATCCAGCATCACCGCGATATCCTTGCTGGTCTTGCCCTCCGCCACCAGCCGCAGCACCTGTAGCTCGCGCGGCGACAGCGATTCCAGCGGGCTGCGCTCGTGCGCGTCCAGGTCGCCGCGCTGAATCCGTTGCAGCAACCGGTCGGAAACCTGCGAGCTCAGATAGCTCCCGCCGCGCGCCACGGTGCGCAGGGCGTCCAGCAGTTCGGCCGACGACGCCTTCTTCAGCACGAACGCGCGCGCACCGCTGCGGATCGCGCTCACCACCGAGTTCTCATCGTCGTACATCGAGAGAATCACAATCTTCACGCCGGGACAGTGGCGCAGCAACTCCGTGGTCGCCTCGATGCCGTTCATGCCCGGCAGCCCGATATCCATCAGCACAAGGTCCGGCGCGGTCTTCTTACAGAGTTGCACGGCGTCGGCGCCGTTTTCGGCCTCCCCCACCACATGAAACTCCGCCCCGCGCTCCAAAATGGTTCGCACGCCATCGCGAACCAGCTTATGATCATCGACAAGCACAATGTCGAACGGCATAGTTATCTCTCAGCGGCTTCCGGCGTCGCGGCCCGCACCGTGGTTCCTGTTTCCCGCGTACTCGTAATGGTCAGTTCAAGACCGGCCTGCGCGGCGTAGTGCTCCATACTCAACAGGCCCAGTCCCCGGCCTCCGGACACCAGGTCCGCCGGATCGAAGCCCCGCCCATTATCGCGCACTTCCAAAACAGTGCCGGTACGTGTGGACTTTACCGCGATTTCGATCGCGGAGCAACCGGAATGTTGCACCGCGTTCTCCACGCCCTCCTGCAAGATCTGGTATAGCGCGGTCGCCAGTTCCGGGTCGAGCTTCAACGAGGGGTCCACCTTCAGCCGCAGCGTGCCTGGAAAGCGCGTCCGAATTCTCCCCGCCAGGCGGTCCAGCGCCGGCCGCAGTCCGGCCCGTTCCACCGTCGAGGGATTCAGCTCGTAGCTGTATTCCCGCACGCTTTCCATCATCTCTTCCAGCAGTTTCTGGATATCGCCGATGCGCCGGCAGGTATCCGGCGAGAGGCTTTCCAGGTCCATGCGGATCAAATCCAATTGCAGCCCGAGTGCGGTGAGATTCTGTCCCACCGAATCGTGCAGAAACCTGGAAACCATGGTGCGCTCGAACTCCTGCGCTTTCAGGGCGCCGAGCACGGTGTGGCGCAACTCCTGTTCGGCCACGGCCCACGGCGTGATTTCCCGCGCGCTGCCGCCGGCGAACTGGATCTTGCCTTCGATCCGCAGCGGGAATACGGTCACGTACCACGTGCCCTTGGTTCGGCGCTCGCGCAGCAGCATCATCTCGCCGCGCAGCGCGCGCGCGAAACGCCCCCGCCAGGCGGTGGCCTCATCGGGCCCCAGCACGTCACCGGGGACCCGCCCCACAAGTTGCGCCGCCGAACGGCCAAACAGCGGCAGCGGGTCGCCATAGAAACGCGCAAATGCGCCGTCCGCCGAAACCATCCACTGGCAGGCCGGGCTCTGGTGAAGAAATATCTCCGCTAGCGATCCGGCATCCTGCATGGGCCGGTTAGCGCTTGCGCGCCAGCGCCTTCCGAGCGGCCGCGGCGATGTCGCGCCCCACCAGTCCGTATTTCTCCAGCATCTCGTCGGGATGCCCGCTCTCCGCATAGCGGTTGTGAATTCCCACGAACTCCATCACGCACGGATTGGTTTCCGCTACCGCCTGCGCCACGCGCACGCCCAACCCGCCGTCCACCAGGTGTTCTTCGGCCACCACGATGGCGCCGGTCTCCGCCGCCGCGCGGCCGATCGCGTCGCGGTCCAGCGGCTTCACGGTGTGCATATCGATCACCCGCGCGGACACGCCCTCGTCTTCCAGCAGATCCGCCGCCAGCAGTGCCTGCGCCACCAGCAGTCCGTTGGCGATCAAGGCGATGTCCGTCCCCGCGGCCACCTCGACCGATTTGCCGATCTCGAACTTCCGATCTGCCCCGTACACCACCGGCGCCTTGGGCCGCCCGCAACGGATGAACACCGGACCATCGTAGGCCGCCGCGGCGCGCACCAGCGCCTTGGTCGAGTTCTCATCGGCCGGCGCCAGCACCACAAAGCCGGCCAGCGAACACGCCAGCGAAATTTCTTCAATGCTCATCTGCGACGGCCCGTCTTCGCCGATCGAGATGCCGCTGTGCGTCCCCACCACCTTCAGGTTCGAGCGCCCGTAGGCCGCGCCGATGCGCATTTGCTCGAAGCCCTTGTTCACCACGAACACGCTGAAGCTGGCGACAAATGGAATCTTTCCCACCATGGCCAAGCCGGCGCCGACGCCTACCATGTTCGCCTCGGCGATGCCGCAGGAGAAGAAGCGGTCGGGAAATTCCTTTTCAAAATACGTCGTCATGGTGGATTTCGAAAGATCGGCGTCCACTACCACCACGTCCTTGTTCTCGCGCCCCAGTTCCACCAGCGTGCGCCCGAAGGCTTCGCGCGTGGCAGGGCCCATCTTGATTTCGAACTTGGTTTTGGCAGGCATGGTTAGTTGAGCTCCTGTAGGGCCAGCTTCAATTCGTCTTGCGTCGGCGCCACGCCGTGGAACTTGGGGTTGTTCTCCATGAACGATACGCCCTTCCCCTTAATGGTGTGCGCCACGATGCACGTCGGCTTGCCCTTGGTGGCCGCGGCCTCGGCGAGCGCGCCTTCGATTGCCCCGAAATCGTGCCCGTCGATCTCCAGCGTGTGCCACCCGAACTGCCGCCATTTTTCGGCCACCGGCGCAATCTCCATGATGTCGCTCACGAAGCCATCCAACTGGATCCGGTTGTAATCCACGATGGCCACCAGGCTGTCCACCTTGTGGAACGCCGCCGCCATGGCCGCTTCCCAGATCTGCCCTTCCTGGATCTCGCCATCGCCCAGCATGACGAAGAATCGCGAGGGCCGCGCGTCCAGCCGCGAACCCAGCGCCATTCCCAGGCCGAGCGACAGCCCCTGCCCCAGCGAGCCCGTGGAGGCTTCCAGGCTGGGGATGAACCGCCGATCCGGATGACCCTGGTACACGCTGCCGAATTGGCGCAGCGTATTCAGTTTGTCCTTGGGCGTATCGGCGTAGCCGCGCTCCGCCATCACGCTGTAGAGCACCGGCGCCGCGTGCCCCTTGGACAAAATAAAGCGATCGCGATCCGCCCACTGCGGGTTCGCCGGATCGATCCGCATGTGATTGAAATAGAGTTCGACCACGATTTCAACCGCCGACAGCGATCCACCGGGATGCCCCGATTTAGCGGCAGTGATCATCTCGACGATGTCACGCCGTACACGCTTGGCAATGGTTTGCAGTTCGTCAATGGATTTGGCCATGTGAAAGTATGATTCTAGCAC
>Ga0209014_10001103_pt1 | contig 16063 bp, 15 predicted proteins | sample BarGraNGADG00212_FD_184491 | JGI IMG/M metagenome (GOLD analysis project Ga0209014, IMG submission 184491) | Arctic peat soil microbial communities from Barrow, Alaska - Barrow Graham LP Ref core NGADG0002-212 (SPAdes) (version 2) | ecosystem: Environmental > Terrestrial > Soil > Wetlands >...
TCGCGGTTGACGGCGGCTCGACCGATGGGACGGTCGAGTTGCTGGATCAGGAGGCGCGCAAAGACCCGCGGATACGGGTGCTCGGCGGACCCGGGGTGAATTGCCCAGCGGCCCTGAACATCGGCATAACCTCGGCCCGCGGCTCCGTCGTCTGGTACCTGGGCGCGCATTGCCACGCGGATCCGCGGTATCTCGAGATCGCGGTCGCTCGCCTGACCGAGGATCCCACCCTCGGCTGCGTCGGGGGCGTGATCATCCCCGCCGGGGGGGGCCGCGCGGCTCTCTCCAACCGGATCGCCAGGTTCTCGGTGTTCGGGGTCGGCAGGGGTTACCTGACCACCAAGGCCACCGCCCATACCATCGATACCTTGCAGCACGGGGCATACCCGAAGGTAGCGCTCGAGCGGGCCGGCCTGTTCGACCCCAACCTGCAGTGGGGCGAGGACGAGGAGCTCGACTTCCGCGTTCGGCGGGCGGGTTATCGAATCCTCTACGACCCAGCCTTGCGCATAACGTATTTCAGCCGGCCCACGTTCAGGAGCCTGTTTCGCCAGTACCGCAACTACGGAAGGGCGCGCGTGCGCGTCGTGCGCAAGTTCCCGTCGTTCCTGAGGCCCAAGCATGTGGTTCCGGGGGCCCTTGTGGTGGCCCTAGCCGCGGCGGCGATCCTGCCTCTCGTCTCGACGGCCGCGCTTCCACTGAGCTTGCTCATCGTCGGCTCATACGCGGCCGGCATCGCCGGCGCGAGCCTGTGGCTGGCCTTGCGGAAGCGGTTTCCCTATCCGCACTACATCGCCCTCAGTCTTATGTGTCTCCACTTCGGGTACGGTCTCGGAACGCTACTCGGCGTCCTGGACTTCGCCCGGAGGCGATGACGAGAAGGAGGGCAACCCCGGTGAAACCGATGGCGCGCGACCGCGCCCCGCGCCGGCCGCGGGGGCCGCGATTCCCCGGGTGACGATCGCGCTGTATGGCGAGCTCACCCACGACAGAAGGGTGCAGCGCGAGGCTACGACGTTGGCCCGGGCGGGATACAAAGTCACGATCGCCGCGCTGGGCAGCGACAGCGCGAACCAGATGAACGACCGAGAAGACGACATCAGGGTCGTGAGCTGGCAGCCCGATGCGTCGAAGGTCCTGCCTGGCGCCTGGAGTCCGTTTCGCCCTGAGGAAGCCGGGCTGGACGTTGGTGCGACAGGTCGGGGCGGTCGGCTCGGATGGTTCGCCGCATACGTGAGGAACCTGCGCACCTGGGGTCGATGGGCGGTGCGATCGGCGAGCGGCACCGACGTCTGGCACGCGGTCGATCTGACCGGACTGGCGGCACTGGGCCTGGCAGGGATTGGCGCCGACCCTTGCCTGATCTACGACAGCCATGAACTCTTCCTCGAGTCGGGATCTGCGGCGCGGATGCCAAGACCCGCGCGCTGGGTGCTGGCACGGGCCGAGAGCCGTCTTGCGCAGCGGGCGGATGGTGTCATCACGGTGAACCCATCGATCGCCGATGAACTCTCTCGGCGCTACGGAGTGGATCCCGTCGTCGTCATGAATTGCCCCCTTCTCAGTGATGTGCGCCGACCAGGGCTCATGCGCGCTCGCCTTGAGCTTGGGGGGCGTCCGGTGCTTCTCCACCACGGATCTCTTAGCGACGGTAGGGGGATCCGGCACACGATCGATGCCCTCAGATTGCTGCCGGCGGATGTGGCCCTTGTGCTCCTGGGCGACGGCCCACTGGTCCCGTGGATTCGCGAGCAGCAGGGACAACCGGACTTGGCGGGACGCCTCTTCTGGCATCCCGCAGTACCGGTGGATGAGCTCCTGTCGTGGGTCGTGGATGCGGATGTCGGCGTTATGCTCTTCGAGCCCACCGAGCTCAACTTCCTGTACGCGACACCCAACAGGTTGTTCGACTGCATCGTGGCCGGGGTGCCCGTACTTGCGTCCGACTTCCCAGAGTTCCGACGAATAGTCAAGGGTGAGGGGATCGGGGAGGTGTGCGACCCGACTGACAATCGAGGTATCGCGGACTCCATCGGTCAGCTTCTCGCAGCCCCCGATGAGTTCGCCGCGATGCAAGCTCGTGCACGCTCCTGCGCCCGGATCAGGTACAACTGGGACACGCAGGCCGCCGAGATGCTCGCCCTCTACCGGCAAGTCGTCCCAGTCGGACCTGGCCATAACCGAGCAGTGCCGAAGCCGTAACCGTGTCATCGTCCCGAAGGACCCTGCGCGGTTGGCAAACTCCGGTGATCGTCGGATATCGAGGGAGACTCCATGACACGTTCCGTGCTCGTGACCGGTGCCGCCGGATTCCTCGGGCGAGCCTTCGTGAGGCATCATGCCGCCGCAGGTGACGAAGTGTTTGGAGTCGACGATTTGTCGAACCCACATTCATTCTGGCCAGGTGAACTGAGGGAAGATCACCGCACCGAATCCGACGCCGGTGACCGGTTCACCTCATTGCCCGATCCCGGCCGACGCTTCGACCTGGCCTACCATTTCGCCGCGCCGGTCGGCGGCCGTGTGAAGATCGAGGGCGACCCGCTCTTCAACGCTGACTGCCTGCGTCTCGACTCGCAGTTCTATCGCTGGGCCGTTGCCCGAGAGGTGCCGACGGTCGTGTACCCGTCGTCCGGCGCGGTCTATGGTGTCAACTTCCAAACCGAGGAGGCCACCCTCCTGCACGAGGGATTGTTTGAACCGCCCTGAGTGGTTTGCGCCCGATGAGATGTACGGCTTCACCAAGCTCGTCGGGGAGTTTCTGGCTTGGAAGGCCGCGCCGTACGGACTCAATTCGCTCTGCCTCCGTCCTTTCTCGGGCTACGGTGAAGAGCAGTCGCTTGAATACCCCGTGCCGTCGATCGCACTCCGGGCAGCGAACCGGGAAGACCCACTCACGATCTGGGGCAGCGGCGAGCAGACACGGGACTTCATCCACATTTCGGATCTGGTGGGCGCGACCATCGCGCGACTCGATGCGGGCGTCGAGGGATACGTGTCGATGAACATCGGCAGCGGTGAGGCGACGAGCTTTCGGACGGTGGCGGGCATCCTCGCCGACCTCGCCGGCTATTCGCCAGTGATCACCAGCGATGAGTCAAAGCCCCAAGGGGTCCTGAACCGCTGGAGCGACAATCAACTCATGCTTCACTACTATCAGCCCAGGGTGGATCTACGCGAGGGACTTGGCAGGGTCCTCGAGTATGTGAGGACTAACCGGCTAATCTGAAGTGGATGGGGCATGGGTCGGTGGCGTGGGCCAGTTTCTGGCCGCGGCTGCTCGTGGTCCGATCATCCGAAACAGGACCGTGTGACATGGCCACATATCTCGTGTACGAATGGCCGTGGGAGAAGACCCCCGCGCCCCCGGAGACGGACCCGTCGGTGGCGTGGGCGGCGCCGGACTCGCTCATGCTCACCCGGCTGTTCGCTGGCGAGCCGGAACGTTTGCGGGCGCAATCGCACATGCTGGCTGACGGGTATCACGGGCTCCTCTGTGTGCTCGATGATCAATGGGTCGCATATGGATGGATGAAGGCACCCCACTCTCCCGGCCCACCGCACCTGCCGGCGCAGATCCGGCGCTTGCCCTGCCATTGGATCACCTACTGCAGAACGAGGCCGGAGGTGCAGCGACGGGGCATCTTCACGGCTATGATCCTGGAGCTCGTGGCCATCGCTCTCGCCAAGGATCCAGCGGCTCGCATCTTCATCGATGCCAAGGACAGCAACCATCCGTCGCTGCACGCCATCGTTCGTGCAGGATTCCTTCCGGCGGGCGTGATCCGGACGGTGTCTCTCGGGTTCCCCAGGTTGGGTCGCGTAGTGTGGGGATCGTGGAGAGATCGATAGCAGATCCCGGACGGGTCTGTTCGTGTCGTGGATCGCGTCTCTTTCCGGGCCTGACCGAACACCGGTGGTTCGGGCTGGCCCCGCGCCAGACCGCAGCTATCGACTGAGACCGGGGTCAACGACAAGTCGCTCAACGAGGTCGCGGTAGTGCGCGGCCGGGCGAGCACCTGCAACGGTGTGGTTGTGGTACAGCAGGACGGCGTCGCCTCCGTGCAGCCGGCAAGAATCGACGATCGCGCGGGTCTGCGACGCCGCCTCGTCGAGACCGAGGCCCATGTATTCGAATAGGGTCCCATCCATGACCACAAGGGGGCGTTCCCGCAGCTTCAGCGTCCGGCTAGTCAGGAGGTCGAACACCGGGAACTCGCGACTGGTTCCAGCCCGGAAACCGATCCGGTCGGCGAAACCCAGCGTGGAGTCATGGTCGAGTCCGGCTGATTCTTGGCTGCGCCACGTCTGCGGATTCTCGAAACGGAGATAGTGCTGCCGGACACCCCACGTCCCCTGGTCGAACCCGGCAAGGTTACAGGCCAACCTCAGCGCGTCGAATTCCGTGCGCATCCGCTCCGCCGACAGGTGGGTCCCATAGCTGGCGTGGAGGCCGACGTCATGTCCCCGGTCGTGGATCCGTCGGAGGAGACCTCCGACACGCGGATCCGAGAGCCGGTACTCACCGTCGAACTCGGGAGCACTGACGCCGGCCATGAAATAGAAGGTGCTCGCGAGCCCGTGTCGCTCGCTGATATCCATCAGGAAGTTGAACGTGTTGAAGGGATCGCGATCAACGCGCCCGGCGCGTGAGTCGAACACCGAGCGGAGGCGACGCGCTGCGAGCTCGAGGTCGCGCCGATTGAAGACATCGCCGGCTAGCGCATGAGCGATCGCGCCGGCACGTAGCCCATACGTCGCCCACGCTGCGTCGACATCGTGGGTCAACCGAAGCCGGAATATTGACGTTGGCCGCTGCAGCCCGGGCCAAAGGGAGTGGATCGCCATCCAGAGCAGGTCAACGTAGTCGTCCACAATCGGGCGATCAACGAACCCTTCGGTCGCGGCCAGTGAAGCGCTCGCCGGGAATCGACCGTGCCGGTCGCTGACCGGGCGGGCAATCTCCTCGTAACGCGTCAGCAGATAGAAGACGCTCCCGAAGACGTCGAGGTCGAGCGCAACTCCGCCGGCAGTCCACCGCCACGTCCGGCCCTCGGCGGTCGGGGCGCCGAATAGCACCGGGAGTGGGACCATCGGGCGATCGATTCGTCCCAGCCCGAGGGTACCGCTGGAAGCTGCTACCCCGGCCAGCGACGCCCCCGGCCGGGCAAGCGGTGGAACAGGCATGGATCGTGGCGTCAGCCAGTCGGCGGGGGACGTCGCGAAAAGAAGATCGGGGAGCATCAGCTCCCGCATCTGAGGGTCACCCGCAAGCCGGATCGCGAAACCAGGTTCGTCTCCGAACCCGAGCTCATAATCCATACCGAGCCATTCGCACAGGACGACATCGAGGACGTAGCGACGTTCCTCGACATGGGTTGGCGGCGTACGGATGAGCAGGACTTCGCGACCACCCACGGGCGACACATCCGTCACAGACCCGGCCACTCCGTCGCGTCCTGGCTGACTGGTTCAGCGGCGGTGGCGGATATGCGAGACCGATTGCGGTCAACGATGGCGCGCCATGTGATGACACCGTAGAGGACATAGGTCAAGCAGACGGCGGCGCTCAGCACGCACACCGCCCCAACGGCTGGAAGGACAGCAGCCGCCGCGATGAGAACCGCGCCGCCTACGAGGCAAAGGCGCAGGACCTCGCGGAACAGACTCAGATCCTGCCGCTCCAGGACATCGAGCACGCTGCCTGTCGGGCTCATGACGAGCTGCAGAAAGTACATCGGGGCCAGGATGGCTACGAAGAGGCCTGCCTCGTGCCAGTTCTCCCCGAACACGAGCCCAGCCAGCAGCGGGGCGGCCACACCCATCAAGACGAACGGGCCGACCGCAGCGCGCGCCAACGAACGGGTCGTTCGCCAGAACAGCCCGAGCATTGCTTCCGGTTCCTCGCGAGCGAGTCGTGCAACCTCGCCGAAGATGACCTGGCTTACTGCGGTCGCGACGAGGGTCACGGGAAGGCCGCAGATTCGGTCGGCGAGTGCGTACTGGCCGCCCACAGAGGTTCCGAAGAGTGCGACGATGAGTAAGAGCGGTGCCTGCAAGCCCAGTGTGTTCAGGAGAGCCGAAGGGGCCGCGAACATGGGAAACCGCCGATACCGACGGGCTGCGGCCACGATCCCCTTCCGCGAGACCTGGTGGAAGGCGGCTGCATGGGTTCGCCACGCGGCACGCGCCAGGCGGCTGGATCCCGTCACGCTCCCCAGGACGGCCCCGAGGAGCAGGGCGGGCGCGCCGAACCCAAGGGCACCGAGCCCAACCTGCGTGGCGACAAGCGTGCCACTCTGGGTCAGGCGAGTGGCGGCGATCGCAGAGAAGGCCTTGGTGCGAATCGCCCATAGCGTCAGTGCGAGCACGATTCCACCGCCCAGCTGGCCGAGCGTGAACAGCAGGAGGTAGGGGCGCAGGATGGATGCGCCGAACAATGCGAGCAATGCCGGGCCCGATATCCACAGTGCAACCGCGGTTGCCAGGGTCGTCCCGAACGTCGTCACTAGCGAGAGCCCAAGTACGTTGGCGGCGGCCACATCATTCTCGGGAAGCGGCATCGCCAACTCGTAGCGGAGGCAACTGACGATTATCAGAATGGACAGGATGGACATGGCCACCGAGTAGACACCGACTTCGGACGGCGTGTAGAGGCGGGTGAGAACCGGAGAGCTGACGACGACGATGCTCTGGGCGATCGTCGTGCCGCCGACAAGAACGGCAACCCCGCGTCGTAACTCGCTCTTGGGAGCGAGACGCTTGAGAAGCCGAACGACTCTCATGATGTGGTCATTGTGGTCTCAGGGAGCTCCGGGACTCGGCTGTTGAGATGGGCACAGGAAGAGATAGTGCAGTTGCCGGTTCGACCAGGGCCGCTACCTGGGATCGTCCTAGCCCGTGATCGAGAGATCATGATGCCGTGTGAACGCACTCGCTGTCTCGGACCGTAGGGCTCGAGTGACAGAAGCTGGTCAAGCTACGCATGGGACACCCGAGGCAAAGTGGGGCACCGGCAGGATAGGATGAGCAGTGTCGCTCACACCGCTTGAGCTTCCGGGGTGGCTCGAGTTCAACACCTGGCGAACCGGCCTCACGGCTCACCGGTTCTCGGCAGCGCCCGGAGGGGGTCCGGAGATCCGGGCCGTCTTCTACGTCGACCGGAGAGGCCGGCTGAAGCTACCCCCCAACAACCCGTTCATCCCCGTCGTCTTCCGGTCCGCACGTCAGCGCCCGAGCGGCCGAACGGCGGAGTGGCTCAGGGCAGCAGCGCCCCTAGTCGAGGAGATGCGACGGCGGGGGGTGACGAACCAACTCTACCTCCCCCCCGACGTCGAGGACGTCCGTCCCTGGCGCTGGCGCGGCTTCCTCGTCGGCGTCCGCTACACGTACTGCCTCGACTTCCCGTTCGACTCTGTCCTCGTTGACCGCCAGACCCAGCGCCACGGCGACAAGGCGATGATGCTCGGCATGACCGTCAAGCAGGTGACCGACGTCGAGCCCGTGGTCGAGTGCCTGGCCGAGACCGAGGCGCGCAAGGGGTTCTCGCTCGGGATCAGCGTCCGTGAGCTCCGCGTGGCGCACAACCTGCTCGGTTCGGACAACCTACGGATGTACGTCTGCTTCGATCGCGAAGGCCGGTCGGCCGCCACCAGGGTAGTCGTCCACTCGCCCGGCACCCGCGCCATCGCGTGGATGGCGGGGACTATCATGGCGCACCGTGCCGACGGCGCGAACCACCTTGTGTGGCGCTACTCCCTCGAGGACCTTGCTTCCGCCGGGGCAACCGGCATCGACCTGTGCGGCGCGAACATCGAATCGGTGGCGGCGTTCAAGTCCCAATGGGGCTCCCGCCTCGTACCCACCTACACCGTACGCACCTACTCCGCTCGCGCAGGGGCAAGGTTCCTGGCCGACTGGTTCGACACGCGCCGCCGCGGTCGTTGAAGGAGAGCTCGCACGCAAGCTTGCGGCCCCGGCTCCGTGCCGGGCCCCGGAAGATGGCCCGACCGTCCTCAGTCGAGCTTCGTCAACCACGCCTCGCGCCAGTACGGATAGACGGCGCGGGGGCAGAACCGATGGTAGTCGCCCTGACACGTCACTCCGTCGAGAACGATGCAGTCTCTCAGGATCACCATCCTGCCGGTCGGTTCGTTGATGATCCTCTCGACTCGCTTCAGCACCCGATACTCGCTGCCGCAGTAGCAGTGCATCTCATCGTTGAACGACAAGCCGCGATTCCGGCGCTTCGAGTCGAGCGTCGCCTCTATCTCCTGTCTGCTCCGAACCCGGACACGGTCACCGGGCCGGAGATCCAGCCCGCCACGCAACTCACGACTGCTCGCGGCCGGCCCAGATGCCTCCTGCCCTCGTGCGACCCAACGGTGCCTCTTCGCAAATCGGCGCGTCGCCGGGACGACTACTTCACGGCCGATCCGCGATCTGGCGAGTCGGTAGGTGACGGACTCGACCAGCTGCTTTGACATCACGGCAGTAAGGCGGCCGATTCGGATATTGCCCGACCTGACATCACCCGTATATTGGCGGACATCCCAGCGCGGCATCGGAGGAAGCTCAGTCGAAGCCCTCCCGATCTCGGTCGCCTGGCAGGAGTAGGTTTCAGAGTTGGATCCGGGAGGGACCGTCGTCGCCCGGACCAGGTCCTCGGGATCACATCGGGAGGCGATCGCATCGTCGTGGCGTCGAGGCCGCTCTGGCATCTCCGGCGCTCGATGTCCGTGCTGTGGAGACGCAGCCTGTAGCCACGCTTCCTTCCAGAAGAGGAGGCATTCAGCTTGGCAGCCCCCGTGCGCGCTTCCGTCACATCGGGCTCCCCAGAGAAACACCGCGTCCTCCATTCGGCGCATCCCCGGCGACCATATCGAGTCGCATGTCTTGTCGGCCCGCTTGAAGACACGCAGCGTCTCGCCACAGTAGCGAACCATCTCCGGCATGAAGGGCAGGCCCTCCAGCCGCCCAGAGGAATCGAGACTGTCGAGGATTTCGCGCTCGCTGCGCACCTGGACTTGATCGCCAGCGCGAAGTGGCCCCCTATCGAGGTGCCTGGTGTCAACTCCTTGCATGTCATCTGCACCGATCTTGGCACTCGCGAGATCGTCGGTCGTAGCACGCCCCTCGCGAACGGGGGCAGGATGGCTTCGCGCGAGAAGCATGGCTCCGCAATCTGGTCTGTGCAACCCGGATCTCCTCGGTGCGAGGTAAAGGGACGGTCGGGGCTGACCTTGGAACCCGTTGGCCGCTAGTCCCGGTTAAGGGGCGACCGATAGTATGCGTGCGCGTCAGGTTCCGTTCCAAAGGCCTCTGCAATGGCCTGTCCCCATCGTATGCTCCGTGTGGCTGGCGGGGCGACAGTGGCAGACCGCCCGGTGCGGTCCCTTTTGGTGCGGCAGGAGGCGAAGGCGCTAGCAGGATGAGTCGTGTCGCTTACACCGCTTGAGCTTCCGGGGTGGCTCGAGTTCAACACCTGGCGAACCGGCCTCACGGCTCACCGGTTTTCCGCGGCACCCGGTGGGGGTCCGGAGATACGGGCCGTTTTCTACGTCGACCGGCGAGGCCGGCTGAAGCTGCCCCCCAATAACCCGTTCATCCCCATCGTCTTCAGGTCTGCGCGACAGCGCCCGAGCGGCCGAACGGCGGAATGGCTCAGGGCCGCAGCGCCCTTGGTCGAGGAGATGCGAAGGCGGGGGATGGCGAATCCCCAGTACCTTCCCCCCGACGTGGACGACGTCCGTCCCTGGCGCTGGCGAGGCTTCCTCGTCGGCGTTCGCTACACGTACTGCCTCGACTTTCCGTTCGACCCCTCCCTGGCGGACCGGGCCCACATGCAGCATGCGGACCGAGCGCTACAGCTCGGCATGACCGTCGAGCAGGTGACTGACGTCGAGCCCGTGATCGAGTGCCTGGCCGAGACCGAGGCGCGCAAGGGGCTGTCAATCGGGATCGGCCTTCGTGAGCTCCGCGTGGCACTCAGCCTGCTCGGTCCGGACAGCCTGCGGATGTACGTCTGCTTCGATGCCCAGGGCCGAGCGGCCAGCACCTGTGTCATCGTCCACTCGCTCGGCGCCCGCGCCGCCGGGTTGATCTCCGGAACGAAGGCCGCGAACCTCGCTGCTGGCGCAAGTCCCCTGCTCTGGCGTGTGGCGTTCGATGACCTCGAGTCTGCGGGGGCGACTGGGATCGATTTCGGCGGAGCAAACGTCGAGTCGATCTCCGAATTCAAGTCCCGGTGGGGCTCCCGCCTCGTACCCACCTACACGGTCCGGACCCACTCGGCTCGCGCGGCAGCCAGGTTCCTGGCCAATTGGATCGACTCACGGCGATTGCCGTCCAGTCACTGAAACTCGGTTCCCCGAATCGCATAGCACGAGACTGCGCACGAACCGTCGCATCGCCGCCGGCGTGCCAGTCGCACGCGCTGCTACCTGCCGCGGCGTCCGATCCCGGCAACGAGCTGAACGGTCCGGACGAGAATCCCCAGCTCGCCCTTGAGAGTCCGCGTCCGTATGTATTCGAGGTCGATCTCGAGTTTCGGTCCGAGAACCCGATTGATGTATACCTCGTTCGGGTCAGTCGCTCCGTTGAGAAGGGGCTCGAATTTCGTCGCATAGTCAAGCTGCCCCGGCCCGGTGATGCCGGGGCGGACGCGGAGCACCCGACGCTGCTCGGGAGTGTAGAGCGCGACAAACTCGGGAACCTCCGCGCGCGGGCCGATAAGCGTCATCTCGCCGCGCACCACGTTGACCAGCTGTGGGAACTCGTCGAGTCGCGCGCGCCGCAACAGACGGCCAAGCCTCGTTATTCGTGGGTCATCTGGGCCACCCATGACAAACGCGGCCGCCTTTGAGGAGACCCGCATCGTGCGGAATTTGAGGATCGTGAATGGCGCTCCGTCCAGTCCCACGCGGGCTTGGCGATAGAACGCCGGACCGGGTGAATCACGCCGAATGGCCACGGCGAGCAGCACCATCGACGGCGACAGGATGAAGAGCGCGGGGATCGCGATCGCCAGATCGACCGTTCGCCTCACCACCGATCGCGGGCGACCACGAACGCCTCTGCAGCGGCCAGGCCAGAGACCGATCCCCACGCTCGAGCGCGCGCCTCGAGCGCCTCGCGCGATCGCGGATGCGGCCACGGGCGCACCTCGGAGACATACGCCGCAAACGCGTCGAGTTTCGCGTTGAGCGTCTCAGCCACGTCCACGAACAGGTTGGGGACGAATGGGGCGAGACCGGTGGCGGACCCCCACTCGGTGGATGACGGCGTCTCGAAGCAGCGGATCGTTCGCACGCGAGGAGCCGCATAAGGCCGACCGGCGGTCATGAGCGCCTCGGACAAGATCCGATGGTCGCGGTTGATGTCACCCCAGTGGTGAACGTACACAAGATCGGGATCAGCCGCCGCAATCTCGCCGTCGAGGGCCGATATCACACGGGTCAGCGGGAGTGTATCCAGGGCCTGGTCGGGCAGTTCGCCAAGGCGGACGACGGTCCCCAGGAGACGGCCGACGCGACGGGCCGTGTCGTAGAGCTCAGCGGCCTGGGGCGCCTCGTAGCGAAGGTTCGTACCTGCGCAAGCGATGTACACGGTGACGTCGTCGCCAGCTGCGACATGTCGGATGATTGTGCCGCCCGGTCCAAGGACCTCGTCGTCCGGGTGGGCCGCCACGACAAGAACCCTCATCGGACCTCCTCATGCTCGAATGTGAGGCCGACAAGCTGGCGAAGGATCCGGGCGTCCGCCTCGACTTCTCCGTCCCACTGAACCGATGCCAGCCGCAAGGTCCCACTCCCCGTCGCGACCTGCACCGACCCGTCCGCACCTTCGACCAGACGCCCGGGCAGGGCGTCTGTTGCCGCGTCGCCCGGCATCGCGCGCCATACGAAAAGTCGGCGCCCGCCGTGGTGCGTGAACGCGCCGGGGTAAGGATGTGTCAAGGCCCGAACCCAATTGAACAACGAACGCGCATCCTGGCCCCAGTCGATCCGCCCATCCTGGGGCCTGCGTCGCGGCATGACGGTGGCTGCGAATTCGTCCTGGGGGCTTCGGGGAGCCCGTCCGGCCTTGAGGGCCGGCAGGTGAACCAAGAGCATCTCGATCCCCGCCGCCGCCACCTTTTCGTAGAGCGTTGCGCAGTCATCACCGTCCTCGATTGGGATCCGGCGTTGGTCGATGATGTCCCCCGTGTCAACTCCTTCGTCGAGGAAGAACATGGTGTTGCCCGTTTCTCGCTCGCCGTTGATGATCGCCCAGTTGACGGGCGCCCGGCCGCGGTACCTCGGAAGAAGGCTGGCGTGAAACCCGACTGACCCCAGCGGCGGGAGGCGGAGCACCGCCCGTCCCAGCAATCGGGTCCAGCCGATGACGAGGATGAGGTCCGGATGAAGAGCGGCGACCAGCTCGACGTTCTCTTCGGTATTGAGATCGCGAACTGCTACGAGTGGCACGCCGAGTGACGCTGCGATGTCGTCGAATGGGACCCACCCCGAAGTCAACCGCGCGAGCGCAGGATCTAGGGTCACGATCGCTGATGGTCGCTCCCCGGCCTCGATGAGTGCCTCTAAGCAGCGACGGCCCTCGAGGACAGTCCCGACGAACAAGATGCGGGGATGAGCACCAGCCATGGTCTCAAGGATGCCAGATGGGGAGGCCCGGCGAGGCCAGCGCCCCGTTCGGGCCATTGCCCGCCACTGCTGTCGGCCCAAGCCCCCCGACGAAAGTCCCCACGGCCAAGCCGAGCACCTGCCCGACCTCGATCAAGGGGCGTTGCTAATGCAGCATGCAGCAACGTCGGGGAGCGAGTGATGGACCTCGGCGTTGATGCGCCAAGGCTTGGCGGGACGAGCGTTCCGGTCTCGTAGAGGTATCTGGAGACAGAGGCGCCGGAACGTCAGCGCCCTGCAGTTCCCGCCATCGGGGTCCTCGACGCGAGGCGTCTGCCTTCAGCGCAGCCTGCGGACGAACCTCTCCCTCTGGCTCGGAGAGTCAAGGTACGGACCGCGTTGGCGACTTCTCGGTCCCTCGAGCACCCTTCTCCCCCTTCTCGGACCGGCGGTAATCGCCGTAGTAGCCGTAGTAGCGGGAATGGGCCCGGGCCGGGACGCGGTTGAGGACCGCTCCGAGGACCTGGGCGCCCGCCTTGGCGAGCGACTCGCGGCCGAAGCGCACCGCGCCTCGACCGCTGCGGCCAGCGTCGATCACGAAGAGCGTCCCGTCCACGAACGAGCTGAGGATGGCCGAGTCGGTGACCGCCTGGAGCGGCGGGCTGTCAAAGATGAGCAGGTCGCAGGCGGCCTTGAGCCGTTCGAGGATCGCGCGCATCCGCTGCGACCCGAGGAGCTCGGCCGGGTTAGGCGGCAGCGGGCCCGTCGTGAGGATCCGCAGGTTGGCCTGCTCGGTCCCCTGGGCGATCGCGTCCAGACTGACCTCGTCGCTCCGAAGCAGCGTGGTGAGGCCGTGCGCGTTGGGCAGGTCGAAGACAACGTGGACGCCCGGCTTCCGCAGGTCCGCGTCCACCAGGAGGACGCGACGGCCAGCCTGGGCGAAGACGACGGCGAGGTTGGCCGCCGTGACGGTCTTGCCCTCGCCCGGAACCGAGCTCGTCACGAGAAGCGTCCGGATCGGCGCGGCGACCGACGCGAACTCGATGTTCGTCCGGAGCGTCCGGTAGGCCTCCGCGACGCCGGAGCGCGGGTTCAGGAGCGCGGCCAGCCGGTAGATCTCGCTCCGACCCTTGTCGCCGTTCATCCGCGCGATCGTGCCCAGCGTGGCCAGATTGGCGACCTCCTGGACGGCGTCGGAGTCCTTGACCGCGTCGTCGAGGTGTTCCGCGAGGGCGACGACGCCTGCCGCCAGGAGCAGGCCGAGGACGGCCGCCACCAAGGTGTTCAGGAGCGGCCGCGGCGAGACCGGCGATGGCGGCGCAACGGCCGGCTCGACGACGGTGAGAAGGTTGGAGGCGTTGCTGGAAGAGAACGACAGGAGCGTGGCGTAGGTCGCGCGAAGGCTGACCAGCCTGCCCTCGAGGGTCGCCAGGTCCGCCTCCTGCTTCGCCGTCCGCTCCGGCAGCCCGCTCAGGGTCTCCACCTGCGCCTGAATCGCATAGATCTGGCCCTGCGTCGCCTTCAGGTCGGCATCGATCGACGCCTGGAATTCGGCCTGGCGGCCCTGGATGGCCGGCGAGGCGGCGATGAGTTGCTCGGCCAGCGCGTTTGCGATGGCGGCAGCGCGGGACGGATCGGCGTCCTGGGCGGTGATGGTCAGCAGCGTGCTGTCCAGCGGCGCGTCGGCCCGGACCCGCTTCAGGAGCTCGTCGGAGGTCACGCCGAGGCCGAGTTGCTTGATGACGGTCTCGAGGATCGGCCGCGTCGTCGCGACCGCGGCATACGTCGTGGATAATCGCTGCGAGACCAGGAGCTGATTGTAGTCGGGGTTCACCGCCGAGAGAGACTGGCCGACGTTGAGCCTCGCCGTCGCCTCGTAGACCTTCGGCAGCAGGCTGCTGACCACGAACGCCACGCCGGCGGCCAGCACGACGCTCGCGACCAGGAGCGGGAGCCATGCCCGAACGATGGCGATCTGGCGCCGGAGGTCCAAGGGGTCTGACTCTTTCTGCCCCAGAAGCTCGGGGCGCTCCGCGCGACGGCGATGGGCGATGGGGACGCCGACGGCGTGGATCATCGATCACGACGCTCGGGGTCGTCAACTGGACCTATCTGCCCGCCGCTGGCTTGGGTCCGGCACCGGCGGCCGGACTCCGCCGGGCTTTCCAGGCCCGGTATCGGTCACAAGCCGCATAGCCGGGACTCAGGCAGTACGTCGCCTGACGGCGGGCGTCGGTCGTGGCCGGGTGCTCCGTGGCGAAGCAGCGGTGGTCCGGGTGTGGGTACGTGAAGTGGCTGCGCCGATCGGCGGCCAGCCCCAGGAGGGGGCAGGCGGGAGCGTCACGTATGGGGAGCTCGGCGCTGACCATGGCGGGCGATCATACGTCTGTTCGGTTTGGCCCGTGGCCCACGGGCGACGTCACGCCGAAGTGCCGCCGGCATGGGACACGGCCGGTGCGCCCGCGACGGCCACATTCTGTTGCTTCCGGGCACCGGGCCCCGGCCATTCGAGCACGACGGCAAGGTCCATTGGTACTAGGCAAGGGGCGCCGATGGTCCTATAGTTCGGGGTCCGAGCCGGCCCCGCGGCGCCCAGGAGCGTCGCGCTTCTGTGCACCCCGGCTCTGGGTGTGTTTGCGCGATCGCCGGGGGAACGGCGTCATCCCTTGATGGGTGCCGCCGCGCAGTTGGGACAGTCCGACTGAGAGGGTCTATTGGCCGTCCGCCGCCCGATCCCTCCGTCTCTTCTTGTGAGCCGTGCCTCCTCCGCGCCGCGGCGGAGCGGGCCGGTGGAGGGTGCGCCGGTCCCGCCCTCCGACCCCCAGGTCCTCCGATTAGCGGCCGCGCTTCGAGGACGGTATCTCCTCGCGATCGACCTGGTCGGGATTGTCGTTGCCGCCAACGTCGCGCTCGCGCTTCGCTTCGACCATTTCAGCGGCCCCATCCTCCTCCCCGCCTTCCCCGTGGTCGTCGGCATCCTCCTCGCCGTCCGCACGATCACCAACATCCGGCTCAGCCTGTACAGCCGCCGCTGGCGTTTCGCGAGTGTTCCCGATCTCGAGCGGATCGTCGCCGCCGTCGCGCTCGGATCGCTCGTCGCCCTGGTCATCTTCTATGGGGCGTCCGCCGTTGGCCACACGACCTGGCCCGATGGGTTCCCCCGATCGTTCTGGCTCGCAGAGATGCTCCTGAGCGTCGCCATCCTTGGCGGCGTCCGCTTCGGGATTCGCGCGGCTTCCGACCTGGCGAGGAGTCCGACTCACGCTGCCGCGGCCGATCGGCACGCCACGCTCCTGTATGGTGCCGGACATACGGGTGTGCTGCTGGCGCGGTCGGCCCGGCGGAATTCTCGCTCCGGCGTGGTGCCGGTCGGGTTCCTCGACGATGATCCGTGGCTGACCGGCGGCACCGTGGCCGGGATCCGCGTCTACGGCGGCCTG